>VFSW01001581.1_pt1 | contig 34731 bp, 26 predicted proteins | sample 5358111 | NCBI WGS metagenome assembly VFSW01 (sample SAMN11554181, study PRJNA540505) | mine drainage metagenome | isolation source: sediment from site ElyBrook_90M | place: USA: Ely Copper Mine, Vershire, VT | collected 2017
GTGGGTGCAACGGAGGTCCGGCCGGATGGCACCGTGGTCTCGGATTGGTACTTCCGCCCGCTCGTATTTTCCTACCGAGCTATGAAGTTCCCAACGCCGGTCATCACCGTTACGGCTCCGGCGGCGGGCGATTCTTTACTCGTTGGGACCACCCATGCAATCGCGTTTGCCGTGAGCGGTCCCGTCAACGACAGTTCGGTTACCTTGCAATACAGCACGGACAGCATGGTGATCTGGAAGCCCGCGATTGCCACATTTTCCAATCAAACAACCTACAATTGGCTGATACCCAACATGCCGAGCACGAAGGCATTCGTGCGCGTAATGGATGCCAATGGAGTGGTCGGTTTGAGCAAAATGTTTTCAATCCTCGATTCGGGCAAGATCAGCGTCACATCGCCGCTCGCGAACGAGTCGCTGCTTGCCGGAACAACACACTCCATCGCATTTTCCGCGAGCGGTTTCGTAAGTGAGAGTTCGATTACCCTGGAATACAGCACTGATAATATGTTGACGTGGAGCCCGATTACCACACTCTCCAATCAAACATCATACAATTGGTTGATTCCAGGCACACCGAGCGCCACGGCCTTCGTGCGCGTTACGGATGCCAACGGAGTAGTCGGTTTGAGCAAAATGTTTTCAATCCTCGACTCGGGCAGGATTACCGTTACATCGCCGGCGGCAAACGAGTCGCTCCTCGTTGGAAACATGCACTCCATCGCATTTTCCGTTAGCGGTCTGGTCAGCGAGAGTTCGATTACCCTGGAATACAGCACCGACAACATGGTGACGTGGAACCCGATTACCACACTCTCCAACCAGACATCCTACAATTGGCTCATTCCCAACACGCCGAGCGCCACCGCTTTTGTGCGCGTGAGGGATGCGAAAGGGGTCGTGGGCGTGAGTGGGATGTTTTCAATCCTCGATTTGGGCACTATCACCGTTACATCGCCAGTGGCGAACGAGTCGCTCTTTGTTGGAACTACGCACCCAATCACGTTTTTCGTGAGTGGTCCCGTCAGCGAGAGTTCGATTACCCTGGACTATAGCACCGACAACATGGTGACGTGGAACCCAATTACCACACTCTCCAATCAAGCGTCCTACAACTGGCTGATTCCCGAGACGCCGAGCGCCACGGCCGTTGTGCGAGTGACGGACGCGCAAGGAGTTGTAGGATTGAGCGGGATGTTTGCAATCCTCGATTCGGGCAGGGTAACGAACGTCACCGTCGATGGCGCGCCGAATCTACCCTCGGGAATACCGGAAACGATTCGGTGGAATGTAACAGGTTATACCGGCGAATCACTGAGTATCGACTTGTTCAATCCCGTTTCTGGAATCTACGGCCCCATCGCGGATGACCTCGACGCCGGAATTACAAGCTATGAGTGGACTACGGTTCCCGCCACGACGCGATCGGGCTACATCATTCGCGTGAAGTACGCTTCCGGCGCGATGGGGACTTCCTCGCCATTCAGCATTGCCGAAAGTGGAGTTACACCGGCGGCGCAAGACGAGGCAATCTCCCTCGCGCCAAACCCATTTTTCACGAGTTCCACGCTTCGGTTCACGCTGGATGGTGATGCAAACGTCACGCTCGTGGTGCGCGATATGCTGGGCCGCGAAATGGTCCGAATTCCGGAAGGAACGCTTGCGGCAGGCAGTCATGAAATTACGATCGATGGCTCGAAACTCGCGACGGGACCGTATGAATACCTGCTCCTGGCCGGAAGCAAGAGTTTCTTCGGCAAACTCACCATAGTGCGATAAGAACCAATAGTGCGAGGCAGCGCCTGCTCGTAGCGGGAGGTATTATATTGTACTCACCACTCCGGAGGGAAGGGTTGTCAGGGCGATTTATGGGATGATTGGGATTTTTGAATAAAACAGCAGGTCAAAAAGCGCGCCCTACGGAATGGATCGCTTGTCGAAGTGTTTCAGTACGCATGAGAAAGACATTCCTGGTTTATTGCATGGGAATTTTTACCTTCTCGTTCGTATCGAGAACACAGGCACAAAGTGATAGCGTTGTCTTGACACTGCATTTTGCAACTCCGATGTCTACGTATGGATTTATTACGATGGTGGCGAACATCCATGATAGCATCTGGTACGGTCCATATTACTCAGGCAGCATTGATCTTAGGATTGACACATCAATAGTAATCCCGATGGACGACTCGATCAACATTCGAATTGGCAAGTCCGATGTGGAATGTTTTATTGATTCCTCTGCCGGGCTATTACGGAATCTCGCTTTTTTATGTCAAGGCAGCGTAGGTGGAACAACAGGTTCAGCTGGTGAAGCGGGGAGCGGGTTGTGGCAAGATACGATCAAGATCGATTCGTCCGCTTTTAGCCGCGCCGGCTCAGCCATAATTGTGTCCCCATCTGTGATTGAAGGAACATATTCGTGGGAGGCATATTGGACAAGTGACCCGTTTTTATATCCGAAGGAAGGAGGTGGGGAATTTGGAAATGGGGCACAGGAGGATACGCTATCAATGGAATTAAGCCCAGCGGTTTCTTCGGTCTTCTCTGCCAAAACATTAGAACCGCAAGAGTTTTCGATTGCAATGGACGGCGAAGGATTCTGTATCGCTACCTTTAGTCCCAAACCCATGGAAAGGCAACTTGATCTCGTAAGTCTTCTGGGAAGCAAAATGATCTCAATTCCGATTTATTCCGAGTGTTCTTCAATGCAACTGCCTGAAGCTATTCTTCCTCCCGGCCTTTACTTCGCTCGGTTAGGAAACGAGATTGCGAAATTCATCGTCATGCAGTAAAGGGGCACAACGGGCGCTCTTAGTGTGTTATCCGCCCAATATGCCCCGACGCACCGACATAAAAAGCATCCTCATCATTGGCTCCGGCCCGATCGTTATCGGGCAGGCGTGCGAATTCGATTACTCCGGCACCCAGGCCTGCAAGGTCCTGAAGGAGGAGGGATTTCGCGTCATTCTCGTCAATTCGAATCCAGCGACGATCATGACCGACCCGGAATTCGCCGACGCCACCTATATCGAGCCGATCACGCCCGAATATATTGAAGCGATCATCGCGAAAGAGCGTCCCGATGCGATCCTGCCAACAATGGGCGGGCAGACCGCGCTAAACAATGCGATGGCACTCCATGAGCGCGGCATCCTCACAAAATATAATGTTGAGCTGATCGGCGCGAAGCCCGACGCCATCAAGCGCGCCGAGGACCGCGAGGAATTCCTCGCCACGATGAAATCCATCGGCCTCGAAATGCCGAACGGTGGCTTCGTAGATTCCGTCGAAGAAGCGTTGGAACTAATAGAGCTTGTCGGATTTCCGACTATCATTCGTCCCAGTTTTACGATGGGCGGTTCCGGTGGCGGAATATGCTGGAACATGCAGGAATTCCGAGAGGTCGTACAGCATGGACTCGATGCTTCGCCGGTGCATCGCGTGCTTGTAGAAGAATCGGTAATTGGATGGAAGGAATACGAGCTTGAGGTGATGCGCGACATGGCCGATAACGTCGTAATCATTTGCTCGATCGAAAATTTTGATCCAATGGGTGTGCACACCGGCGATTCGATCACCGTCGCGCCGGCGCAGACGCTTTCGGACAAGGAATACCAAAAAATGCGCGACGCGGCGATCAAAGTCATTCGCGCAATTGGCGTGGAGACGGGCGGATCGAATATCCAGTTCGCGCTCAATCCGAAAGATGGACGGATGCTCGTGATCGAAATGAACCCGCGCGTTTCGCGCTCCTCCGCACTTGCTTCGAAGGCGACGGGGTTCCCAATCGCAAAGATTGCCGCGAAGCTTGCCATCGGTTACACTCTCGATGAAATTCCAAACGACATCACGAAAAAAACACCAAGCTCCTTCGAGCCGGTGATAGATTATTGCGTGGTAAAAATCCCGCGTTGGGATTTCGAGAAATTCAAAGGGTTGGAAGCAAGCTCCTCGCAGCTTGGTGTGCAGATGAAATCGGTTGGCGAAGCAATGGCCTTTGGCCGCACGTTCAAAGAGGCGCTGCAAAAGGCGCTACGCTCGCTCGAACAAGGCCGCTATGGCTTGGGCGCCGATGGCAAAGACGAATTCGACATTCCGAATATGTCCGATGCCGAGAAGCGATTTGCCGCCGAGACGGTCCGCGAGCGCCTGGGCCTTCGCCGCTCGGATATGATCTTCAACATTCGCTATGCCTTCCAGCTTGGCATGTCCCTCGAAGAAATTTACGAAGCGACGAAAATCGACCCGTGGTTCTTGGATCAAATCTGGCAGATTGTGCGGAGAGAGGAGGAGTTGCGAGAGGCGGCGCGAGCGCCGGAGCGTGTAGAACAGGCTTTCAGCCTGGCGGAGAGCGCGTAGCCCGTCGCGCCGGTGGCCGGAATGACTGCAGTGGGAAGCATGTTCTTCCGCGCGAATGAAGAAGCTTCGAATATATCTCGATACCTCGGTTATTGGTGGATGTTTCGATACGGAGTTCAGCGAGGCATCCAATAAGCTGATGTCGATGATCCGCCTTGGGATATACACCGGCCTCATCTCCAACGTCACCCTCGAAGAACTCGAGGGCGCGCCGGAACGAGTTCGGAATATGATCGCGGAGTTCGATAATGAGCAGATCGAGCGTTTGCAACAAACGCCGGCAGTTCGCGCCTTGGGCGACGCATATTTAGAGGATAATGTCGTACCGCTCAAATTCGAAGACGACGCGCTTCACGTTGCATCGGCAACCGTCCACGATGCAGATATGATTGTAAGCTGGAACTTCCGCCATTTGGTAAACTTTCAGCGAATCCAGGCGTTTAATGCCGTGAACCTGAAACAAGGCTACCGCCTGATCGAAATTCGAACACCGAAGGAATTAATTTATGGAAAAGAAGAAGAAAGATTTTGACGCGGTCGAGTGGGTTCGCAGCGTGCGCGATGCGAACTACAAGCGACTCGGACATTTGCCGCCCGACGAATATTTTCGCCGCCTCGATGAAGAAGGAAGGAACTCCTCCCTTGCGAAAAAGCTCGACGAAAAGCAGCGGAAAAAGGGTTCCGAGTAGCACGGGAGGCGTCTGGACGAACTCTTCAATGGCATGGAAAATGCGATTGCACGTTTTCAAAATGGAGTTTCAAGATGAAGAACAGTAAAAGCTTCAAATTGCGCTCAAAATTGCTGATGAGTTTAGCAATTAGTATTGCATTTTGGAATTTTTGCATCGAAACGGAAAGTAGCTTCGCGCAGGCGCATAACCCGCCAGTCCCCTGCAAAAGCTGTGATCGCGCTTATCTTGATAGCGTGGCGCATGTCACCGCTTTTCCACCACTCAACAGCGGGATGCCTTACGATGTAATGATCGGTTACATCGACATGGATAGTGTTTGCCGGACGGCGACAGCTAATCAAATTGATAGCGTTTATTCCGTAGCAACTTATTCTGATACCTCTCGCTATGCGTTAAAGTATCTTTATGAGGTCGATGATTACAATCCGCTGCTTTATTATAGCTGGAAGTACACATACGCCGGAAAAAATCATTACAATAACGATGCGCCGAATTACCTTAATGACGTTTTTTTGAGCTATGTGTCCCATTCTTTTCCCGACTCAGGCCGAGCCTCAACGCTGGCTACTGCCGACATGATATTGCATATTCTCGTTATAGATACAGAATCCCATACCGATACAAATTCTTTGCTCGCACGACAATCAATTCGAGTAGACTATGTGGTACTCGACACTATCAAGGGTCAAGTTCTACCTTTGCACCACTGGAACGGTTTTCAAAACATAAAGCAGAAGCACGTGACTGATTATGAGAATGCTGGTTCGTTTGAATATAGCCCACAATGGGGAAGGCTTCCTGGGCTTGGCGACGATATTATTGGTGGGCGTGGAAACTTAGTGTGGTTCGATGGAACTCCGTGGATTAAAGCGGGCGGTGAGTACATCGTTTTTCTTCGCATCCAGCAAATATGGGACGGCGACTCTGACTCCTACTACACGGTTTGGCCCTTTGCAGGCTGCTCTAAAATGGGATCAATGTACCCAATTACAAATGGAATTGTTGACGACCGTTATAATGACTGGGGACTGGGGCCAACTCCTACCGTCCAGAACTTTATGGACGGATTGAGGGCAAGAATTTATTCCATCACTCATCCATAGGTATTATGTATTTTAGAATAGCAATTGTTAGCCTATTGCTCCCTTGGATTTCACCGCTTGCATCTCGTGGGCAGTGCAATGGGCCATATCCATTTTTCTTTTGTGAACCAGATGGAACCGTATGTGTTGCCTGCTCGAGCAACCCAAATGGTGAAGCTCTACCTCCAATGAAGCGCAAAGCAATACCTGGGTGCTGGAAGCCATACGATCAGAGCGTTGATCCTAATGCCGACTGGCCTTTGGAAGATGAATTCATGTATTATAACCAAGATCCAAATGGAAGCCAAGTGACAATCAATACTCCTTCGGGTTTTACAGATGATCTTAATACAGCAATGGGTGAATGGAATTCAATTTGTCCACCAAGCGGCGATCCGAATTCGGATTGTTGTGCCTATATTCACTTTATTGATGACATCAATGATTTACTCACGATCTTCCCTGGAACAACTTTAAACGATTGGAATCATATAACTTCATCGGGAAAACTTGCAACCATTCCCGCTGCAACGCAACCGGGTTATTCTGATATGAATGCATCGACATTAAATAGTTCATGCACTCTTGGATGCCCGGATAAGTCGGTGAGCGGCATTTTTATACAAGATGATAAAGAATTTGCTTGGCCTCTTGGCCCTAATGATGATTATACCTCTCCCCATCGCGGTTTCTATACTGGAAGCCAGGGTCCGGATGTGGGTACTAATCATGTTCTCATTTCTTTCTTACAGGTACTGGAACACGAAATGGGACACTGGTTTGGATTAGCTCATGCAGATTTGGAAGTTCCGGGTTGTTCGCATGGCGGTTGCATGATTATGAGTAGCACAATTACTACTACTACTAATACTGGGGCACCTCCTCCTGCTCCAGTTCTAACGTGCGACGATTTTTGCGAATTTAAAATGTTATATTGTCCAAACTCATCCAGTACCTGCCCTTCGAATTTTAACAATAATCCGTGTCCGGTAGTAGCAGGTGCGACGGGATCGACGAGCACTTGCCCGCAAATTAGTAGCAGCGTCGCTACCTACGAAGAATTAAATAAACTCTTCGATCTCGGTAATGCTCATCCTGATCCAGCGACGGGCAAATTCATAATTCCTTATTCGTTGAAAACTTATTCAATGGTGAGTATTATCATTTATGATGTTCTCGGAAAAGTGATGGAACAAGTTGCCAGTAGGTCAAACGGTCCTGGCGTCTATAGTGTAACAGTCGATGCCTCTTTATGGCCCGCTGGAAAATATTATTATGAAATTCAGGTAAATGGCGCTTCGAAAACGAAGAGCCTGATACACAAGTAAATTTTTTCGCTATCTCAACGCCCCCTCCAGCGCTGTTCGCGCGTCCGTTTTTTCATCGCGGTACTTGATGATGACGGGCGTGTAAAGCGAAAGACCGGATTCGCGTGCGAAGTCCGATTTGTGCGCGACCGAGCGGGAACCAGCCACCACCACCGCGCCTTCGGGAACGATGAGCGGTTCGTCCGCAGTCGCTCGCGAAATGATGCGGCTGTTTACGAGATCATAGATCGGCGTCGAGCCGGTGAGCACTACGCCCGTCGCCAGCACGGCGCGGCGTTTCACGATGCAGCCTTCATAGACTCCGGTATTGCCGCCCAAGAGCACCTCATCCTCGATAATGACGGGCAGCGCTCCGGCCGGTTCGAGCACGCCGCCGATTTGCGCGGCCGCGCTCACGTGCACTCGCTCGCCAACTTGCGCGCAGCTTCCGACCAGCGCGTGGGAATCAATCAAGGTTCCCGCGCCAATGTACGCGCCGATGTTGACATACGAGGGCGGCATCAGGATGACGCCGGGCGCAAGATGCGCGCCGTCCCGCACGGCCGAGCCGCCGGGCACGAGGCGAATATTATCCTCAATGTGAAATCCGCGGAGAGGGAGGGTATCTTTATCGAAGAAGCTCCAATCATCGGCGTCGTGAATAGAAATGGCTTGTCCGGTCAGCTTTCCAAGCCGGAACCCAAGCAAGATTCCCTTCTTCACCCACGCATTGACTTTCCATCCACCGGGCGCATTCGCATCTGGTACCGCGGAGCGAACTTCGCCTTTGTTCAAGTCGAGCCGGAGGCGACGGACTGCATTGACGGCCACGTCGCGGTGCATCTTAATCTCCTCCGCGGGCAGGGCGAAGAGTTCTTCGATTTTTTGCTGAAGATCAGTAAGCGTCATCACTCGTAGCCGTGACCTTTAGGTCACGGTGAATTTTTGTCGATCAAGCCGTGACCTAAAGGTCACGGCTACACTTATTTTGCTTTAAAGCTTTGCACCGATTTTTCCAGCCCCGGGCGAAATGCGGTTTCAAGCGAATTCGGCCAGGAGACCGTGATGCGATAGATCGTTTGCCCCGACATCACGAAATAAGCGCGGGCCGTTGCGCCGGCGGAGCCGTAGCTAATCACCCTCGCGGACGCACCGCCGACGGAGGTGTTTTGCACCGAGGCGCCGTGGTAGGTGTTCTGCGCATTATCGTTTACGTACTTATCGAGCGTGATCCCTTTCTGGACGGTATTCGCATCGACGCGTACCATCGCATCCGCCCGCTCTCCTTTTATTTCCACGCCCCCGCCGGAAATTCCGCTGGCCGTGAAATTATCGGGATATTGAATAGAGAAGCCGGAACCACTGCAGGTCGAAAAGGTCGAGGATGGCTCCATCTGCTGCATCATCGCCTGCATACTGGCGCTGTCGTATTTGCCATTGGTGATCTTCAGCGGGAAGGCCGGCTGGACGGATGCCTTCGAAAGATCGAAGATCGGAGCATATTTCGCCATACGTGCTGCGCCGAAGGTCGCGGCGTCAAAGTATGTCACGATGGAATCCTTATCGGTAAAGATGCGGTAACCGGTGAGGCCGTTCTGATCGCCCGTCACGCTATAGTCGAGTCGAATAGCTGGAAGACCGCCGAGCGTATCCGGCGTTGGTCCGGTAAAAGTGATACCTCCATAACCTTGCTGGAACTCGGCCGCAGCAGCCTCTTTGGTCGAATGTTCCTTCGCGCCAACCTGGACCCGGGCGCCTAAGTCTCCTTCGTTTGAATTCAAATTCTGGAAGCGGGTTTCCGTCGAAGGGGTCGAGTAATAGGTGGTCTGATCGCCGGGCGTGGATTCCGCCATCCAACTTTTTGGGGCCTTGAAGCTAAAGTGGAGCGCTAGGTCCGTGTAGGTAACCATTTCGCCCGGCTGCACGGGTGTCATATCCTCCTTTTTTGCGCAGCCCGCCAGCACGGCTATCGCGAGAACAAGGATGAGAGATGAAGGATGAAGAATGGTGGAAAAGCGGGAATGTTTTTTCATTGTTGTAATGCGATTCAAAATCGAAGTAAAAAATTGACGAGGAGCAGAATAATCTGCTCAGTGCTTGAATCAAGAAAATAAATCAGCGAAAACGGTAAAAATCAGCGTGATGCAGGTACTATTTCGCCGGTTTGGAGCTATTCCAAAATCGGATGTTCGCATCGAGGCCCTGCTTGCGGAGCTGCTCCGATAATTTCGTGATCGATTCGAGCGCGCTATCGACACGAATGGCGAAGCCATCGTCCTGCGTGAGGCGATAGAGCAGCGTTTTATTCCTCATACCGCCGGCGAGGAGGCTGTCCAATCGTCCGAGTGAGCGCCTCGCATCCGCTACCGCCCGTCCGCCGGAATCTATAAACACGCGAAGGCCCACTCTGTTCTCCCGCGCCATAGTGGAAAGTACCGTCAGCGCGGAATCCGCTTCGGCCAGCGTTTGGCCGATCGCCGGCCCATCCGCCGAAAGGAGCGCGGCGGCGCGCGTCGCCGCCATATCGACATGAGAAAGCGCGCCGCTTGCTTCGTCAAGCGTGCGATTCAGCTTCGTCTTGAGCGTATCGCCTTGCAGCATTCCATTGAGCGACGTAAAAAGCGTATCCGTTTTGCCGGTAATCGAAGTGAGGACGGTCGAAAGTGAAGTCACCATTGCCACGAGCGAACCAATGTCGCCCCAATTATTGCCTGATATGATGGCATTCGCCGCCAGCGGTTCCCGCGAAGTACCGGGCCGGATTTCGATTTTTTTTCCGCCCATGAGTTCGAGCATGAAAATAGAAGCGGTGGCATTCGAGCGAAGATCGACATGGCTGGGAAATGCCATGGTGACGATCACATCGGCGGGCTGAAGCTCGATGTTCCGCACGGTGCCGAGCTGCACGCCGTTTACGTCCACGGGATCGCCGAGTTCGAGGCCGGAGGCGCTGGGGAAGATGGCGCGGTGCGTCTCCTCCGGCGCGCCGATGTGCCAGTGCTTTGCCCACGCGATACCCGCCAGCAGTAGCACGATGCCCACAAGCACCGTCACTCCGACTCGAATGTCCGTTCGTTCCTCTTTGGTCACTGCGGAAGGTTAACAAAATTCAATCTTATTCATCCCCCAAATCGGCGACGCCCCGACTTGAATATCTGTTTGTTCAATGCACGGGAAGCGAAATCAGCCTATTTTCGGCGATTTTGGAAATTTATGCAAAATACGCATTGGTGCCTTATGAAGGCACCATTTTCTGGAAAACGGTGCTCAGCCCGAGTCCCCAAAAAATCACTTGTTCCGATTATTCCCAATTTTTTCCTTGTCTTTCGGAGCATATCGCGGAGCTAAAATATCCCCCGCACTCACAAAAGCGAGCGAAGGCCGGGCTCGCCGCGCACGATGTTGGCCAAAGCGAACCACGGCTCGATTGACAAACGGATTTCGCGATATTCACCACCTAACCTCGGACGTTGGAATGGATGATTTCGTTGGGGTTGATCGGTTATATCCTTAACGTTCTGATTGCTACTCACGGACCTTCTATTACGACGGAGCGAATTGACAGGGAGGCTGCCACACTGTCGCATTTTTAACTTCTCGAGAGAGAGAGTTTGCCGGTGCGACCTAGTAAGAACTCGCGACATTTTTTTTCCGTTGAGAGGTTTTTCGACTTCGTCCAATTCCACATCTTACTAAAAAATGCGATCTTTTCCTGTTTTAATTATCGTTGTCGTGACTGGTTTTTTTATCTCAACACTACGAGCACAGGGCCTCGGTTGGGACTATCAAGAGCAGGCCCGATCTCACATTCTTGACATCTCGCATATTGAGATGCACATTTCCTTCGACGAGCCAGCGAAGAAAATGATGGGCACCGCGATCGAGACGATCGCGATCCTGCCGCAAAAAAATCCGGTGAAGGAGTTCCGGCTCGATGCGGTTAATATGACGGTCGAGCGCGTGTGGCTCGAAGAAGGACATGGAAAGATGATTCCACTCGCCTTCAATCAAAACGATTCCGCGAAGCTTACGATCACGCTTGACCGCGTGCATCCCTGGAATACACCCTTTGTCATCGGGATCCAGTATTGGGCGAAGCCGACGAAAGGCATGTTCTTCATCGAACCTGACACGTTTTACACCACAAAGCCGGAACAAATCTGGACGCAAGGGGAGGGCATGGAAAACCGGAATTGGATTCCGATGTACGATTACCCAAACGTCAAGGCGACGACGGATATGTACGTCACGGTTCGCGCCGATCAAAAGGCTCTCTCGAACGGGCATCTCCTTTCCAAAGAAAAGAATAAAGATGGCACGGTCACATGGCATTGGCAAGAGAATAAGCCCTATTCGACCTATCTTATCGCGCTCGCAATTGGGAATTATGTAATCCACACCGATACCTGGCACGGTAAAGATGTCGATTATTGGGTCTATCCTCAATGGGCCAACGACGCGGAGCGAATTTTTGGGCTTACGCCGAAGATGATCGACTTTTTCTCGCGGAGCACGAGGGTTCCCTTCGCGTGGGAGAAGTATGACCAGGTGGCGCTTGCCGATTTTATGTACGGCGGAATGGAGAATGTTACCATGACGTGCCTCAACGATTATGTTCTTTTCGATAAACGGTCAGGCATTGATTTCAAGAGCGAGGGACTTATCTCGCACGAACTGGCGCACCAATGGTTTGGCGATCTCGTGACGTGTCGCTCCTGGATTCAGATCTGGCTGAACGAGTCTTTCGCTACCTATTTTGAAGCGATGTTCGGGCAGTATCAGCACGGGAATGATGCCTTCGACGAAGAAATGCAGGGGGATGCGAATGCCGGTATCGATGCGGAGCGGACGCTTGGCAAAAAGCCGATCATCGCGCCCAATAATTATACTGCGAACGATTATCCACGCGGGGCGGCGACACTCAACATGATTCGTCACATCCTCGGCGATTCCGGTTGGTGGAATTCCATTCAGCATTATCTCACGGTTCATGCCTATCAGCCGGTCGTTACCCAGGATTTTAAAATGGCGATCGAGGAAGCGACGGGGCAAAACCTTCGATGGTTTTTCGATGAGTGGCTTTACAAGAGCGGCCACCCGATCTACGATGTCACGTATAATTACGATGACGCCGCGAAGTTGCTGCGCATGACGGTGACCCAAACGCAAAAGCGTGACACGCTCACCGGCACATTCAAAATGCCCATCGATATCGAGCTAACCTGGCCGGATGGTTCTTCTAAAGTTACCACGATTCTCGATGATGATTCTACCCAGAACTTCACGATTCCTTCACCCCAGAAGCCCGCGATGGTTATTTTCGATAAGGGAAATACAATTATCAAGGAAGTACATATCCACAAGACGGCGGACGAGTGGATTTATCAGCTTGCACACGCGAAGGCCGCGATCGAGCGATCCCAGGCGGCACTTGCGATGCTGCCCGACTCCGTAAATCACATGGACGTTGCCTTTGATGCGCTGAAAAATGCCGCGCTTCACGATCCATTCTGGGCCGTCCGTCAGCACGCGCTTGCAACACTCGGTGAATGGGGAGATGCGACACATCCCATCTCCGATGTGCTTGCCACGTTAAGCAGGAATGATGAGGATCCGCGCGTTCGTGCCGAGGCCATCGACTTGCTGGCACAGTGGCGAAAGTATCAGCTTACAAAAGAATTTGCCGAGGCGATTCTGCTTGCCACGGTCCATTCCGATTCCAGCTATAATGTAGTGGGCAGCGCGCTGAATTCGCTTCGAGTTTACGATCCGGATACGGCATACCAGCTTTCGCTTGCCTTCCTTCCGATCAATTCCCCGCGCGATGCAATGCGGCGCTATGTCGTTGGCATTCTCGAAAATACGAAAACTGAAGCATCGCTTCACCAACTGATCGAACTGATCGACGAGCATAATATTCCGTTCTGGACGCGGCAAGAAATCATCAAGGCGATCGGTGCGGAAAAAGAGGTGGACTCGGCGCTCGTCTACCGCTCGCTGTGGAATCTCACCAATAACGGCGACAACGTAATTCGCGGCGCGGCAGCTAACCGGCTGGCTGATATTGGAGATGCTGGGACACTGCACCAACTGGAAGCGCAAGCCGCCGAGCGGCCGAAAATGAAGGGAACCTACGATGCCCTGCTCAAGCGGATGCGCACCCGGCTTGGGGTGACCCAATGAGCAGAAATGCGAAGAATCTGATCAGCATTTTTGCTCTCGCGCTGCTGGCGTTCGTGCCATTGGCGTGCCGCGCCCAGGCGGTTGATTCCACGCTTTATTCCGAAAGCCCGATCGTGCTACACACGAGCACGGGTAATATCTTTGGGACGCTCTGCGAGCCTACGAAAGCGAAGCATTTTCCGGTCGCGCTCATCATTGCCGGTTCCGGGCCAACGGATCGCGATGGTAATAGCATGATGCTTTATTCCGATTGCTATAAAATTCTCGCACATAGGCTCGCTCGAAATGGTATTGCCAGTGTCCGCTACGACAAACGCGGCATTGGCGAAAGCCGCGCGGCCATGACGAAGGAATCCGATCTGCGATTCGATAATTACATCGACGATGCGCGAGCGTGGATCGATTCTCTGAAGCATTCCGGGCGATTCACGCAGGTGATCGTCATCGGCCACAGCGAAGGATCGCTAATAGGGATGATCGCGGCGAGGGACGCCGACAAATATGTTTCCATTGCGGGCGTTGGCAATAAAGCTAATCTCATACTGAAGCACCAATTGGCGAGCCTACCCGAACAGAATCTGCCGGAAAACTTGCGGGATATGGCCTTTTCGATTCTCGATTCCCTCGCGGGCGGACATCTTGTGAACGAAGTGCCGCCGAGTTTAGGATCGTTGTTTCGGCCTTCCGTTCAGCCCTATTTAATTTCATGGATGAGGTATTCGCCGCAAGTGGAAATCGCAAAGCTTCGCATTCCGGGCCTGATTATTCAAGGGACTAACGACATTCAAGTCGATACAAACGAGGCGAAGCTCCTTGCGGCCGCCGACCCACAGGCGAAGTTAGTCTTCATCAAAAACATGAATCACATTTTTCGGATCGTGACGGGTGGCCGGGCGAAAAATCTCCAAACCTATGGCAATCCGGATTTGCCGATTTCGGATGAATTGGTGAAAGCGATCACGGAATTTATTGAGGCTCGATAACGCTATCAAATACCCACAATTTTTATAGTACGAGGATATCGCTTCTTTTTCTGGAGTCGAGAGGGAAACGAACCGCCCCATATTCACATTGAACAGGCAGAGCGATATGCCAAATTCTGGCTCGATCCCGTCCAGCTATCCGAGTCAAAAGGATTTCGAAGCAATGAGCTCACGGAATTGGGGCATCTGGTTGAAGCGCATAACCAAGAATTCAAAAGGGAATGGAATGAACACTTTAGCAATAAAAATTGATGCTGCGGCGGTCGATGTTCATGTGACCGATGACGAAATTCAGATGACTCTTGCCGATGGTCGAGAGGTTTCCACACCACTCGAGTGGTTTCCTCGCTTGCGCGCGGCTACCAGCGAACAGCGATCTCAATGGCGTTTGATTGGAAAGGGCGTTGGAGTGCATTGGCCCGAGATTGATGAGGACATCTCCGTGCAAAGTCTGCTGGTGGCTTGAAGTGTGATTAGGCAGTGATGTGCCGATATCGTTCCAGCTTGAACATCTCGCCTAAGTAAAGCCGCCGGATCTCCTCATCGCTCGCAAGTTCCTCCGCGGTGCCGGCCCGATAGATCGAGCCATCGATCAGGATATATGCGCGGGCGGTGATGGAAAGCGTTTCGTGGACATTATGATCGGTGATGAGCACGCCGATGCCGCGCTCTTTCAGGCGAAGGACGATTTGCATGATTTCCTCGACGGTGATGGGATCGATTCCAGCGAACGGCTCATCGAGCAGCATGTAGGCGGGATCCGTGGCAAGGGAGCGCGCGATTTCGCATCGGCGCCGCTCGCCGCCGGAGAGCATATAACCGGCGGATTTTCGTATATGCGCAATGTTCAATTCTTCGAGCAACCGCTCCGTTTTCTCGTGACGCTCTTTCTGGGAGATCGGAAGCAATTCGAGCACGGCCATCAGATTTTCCTCGACCGTCATCTTCCTGAAGATCGACGCTTCCTGCGGAAGATACCCGATGCCTTTTCGCGCGCGCGCATACATCGGAAGTGGCGTAATGTTCTCCCCATCTAAGAAAACCTTGCCGCCATCGGGCTTGACGAGGCCCGTAATCATGTAAAACGTCGTGGTCTTGCCCGCGCCATTCGGGCCGAGCAATCCGACAACTTCGCCTGGCATGACGGCGACGCTCGTGTCTTTCACGACCGTGCGCTTGCCATAGATTTTCTTGAGATGTTCCGAGTGAAGTTGCTTCATCCTATATGGAATTGGACGATAGAAGTAAAGGTGAGTTTCAGTGGGCCGGATTGCGCTTCACGCCATGATGCTCTTTTGGGGCATTGGTGGACGATGGGATGGGGGCAACGGGCTGCTTCCGCGATTTCGCTGGCTGCAATTGCGGCTGCATCATTTCCGGCAATCCCCACGGCATTACGAATTCCTCGCGCGTGGGGCGAAGCGCATCATGTCGCTCGTAGGCCGTCAGCCGGAAGGCCACGGCGCGACCGGATACAAATCGCTCCGGAAAGTATTCGCCTTCCGTTCCGGAAATGATTGCGATGCGCGTTACTTTGCGATCCTTGAAATCCATGCGAATTGTGTCCCCGGAAGCGCGATTGACTCCATCGGGTTTGCCTTGCGAGAGCAGAAAATAGATCGAGAGCGCGCTCGACATATCATACAGATTGCGTGCGGTATCACGATCAACTACCAGCATCATTTCATCCCCCTGCAGTTGATCGACGCGCCCCGAGTTCGGCAGTTCTTCCATTGGGCTGGTCGCAAAGGCATGGCCGATGCCATAAATTCGATTAATATGTCGATTTTTCAGGAGCATCGCCACGCTATCGGCATCGATCTCCGTGGAATCACTCCATAGGTGCTGCCGCGGCGAGTGAAAAACGTTCATTACGTCGTGCAGCTGATCGTAAATTAGTTCTCCGCCGGTCAAGGCGAAGTTCGATCGAAGCAGCCGGACGCTATCGATCGCAATCAACCGTGCCGAATCTCCCTGATACATCTTCATCGTGTCCGCGCGGACGAACATGGTATCGAGAACGGTATTTACTTTTCCGGTGCTGTCCCGCACTTGCGAACTATCGATGTAAAGCAAAAGCGGACGTTTGGGGAGCAGGGTATAGCTCCCCTTTACAAAGCGGGCAAGGGTATCACCAAATATGGTGGTATTGTTTTGAACGTCCTCCACGCCGACATGCCCGCGCGCGAGCATTTCCCCGAGTAGTTGCGAATCATAAAACCAATCGGAGGCAAGTCGAAGCGAGTCGTTTGCAAGATGGACATTTCCTTTCGCCGTGGTCTCCCCGAGCGCGCGCACATAAATTATCGTGTCTGCCGTGAGCGAGCCGGAGTCGCTGGTGACCGAGGAATGACCCGTGAGTATGGAAGTTTCGGTCGACCGGTAATAGACCATCGAGTCCGAAACGCTGGTGCTTTTGCCTTGTGTGAGCGTTACGTGCTGTTGAAAGTGCGCGACTTGATTTCCCACGTCGTAATCGCCCTGCGCGGCAGTCAACTCATTATCGCGGTCGAACATGCGGACGCCGCCATCGGCATGGCCGATGCCAGTGGAATCGTTATAGATAGCATGCGGCGCAAAGAGCGCGAGCGTGTCCTGATGAATTTCGACGTTGCCAATAAGTTCGATCCGGTGGGCCGTTGTGTATTTGATTGCTTTATCGGACGATCCGTAGAGCGAGCCTTGCACGAACCGCACATGCCCGATAACTTGTTCGACCGATTGCCCATTGATTGTCGTGGCGACGAGGCTGTCGCCATTGACCGTAAGTGGCTGCTGCGTTTGGGCAAACGCACTATTGTTAGAAAAAATAATTAGAGAGATCGTTGTGAGTAGAGCGTATAGAGCGAAGCTCATACGATCGCTCCTGCGCGGAGATATGCTCGACGAAGCGCGCCCTCCCTTGAAACTGGGGGATTGCTTCGTCATGCGATGCTCCCGTTGGTAGGATGGCGCTTCTCGCAATGACGATGGAATAATCAATAGTTGGAAATATAATTTTGAATTCAACGCCTGAGCTATGGCAATCAATCCGAGTAAACTGACGGTTAAGTCGCAGGAGGCCCTGCAAGCGGCAGTGGAAATTGCGGCGAATTACGGGAATAATCAAGTCGAGCCGGAGCATTTGCTCGCCGCGCTTATCCAGGACCCTGAGGGCGTCGCCACGTCGGTGCTTCGAAAACTTGGCGTTAATATTGACCAACTCCGCATTCGCGTGACGGGCGCTTTGGAAAAACTGCCGAAAGTTACCGGCGCGGCTGGCGCGAACCAATTTGCATCCAACGATCTCAATAAGCTCTTCGACGTGGCGCGCCACGAAGCCGAATCGCTGAAGGATGAATACGTTTCGACCGAGCATTTGCTTATCGCATTCCTCGATGGGAATACCACCTCCTCGAAGCTGCTGAAAGAGCATGGGGTTACGAAGAATGGTGTGCTTTCAGCCCTGCAATCGGTGCGTGGAACTCAGCGCGTGACCGATCCGAATGCTGAGGAACGCTATCAATCGCTCGAAAAATATGGGCGCGATCTCACCGAAGCGGCGCGCAAGGGCAAACTCGATCCCGTGATCGGGCGCGAGGAAGAAATCCGGCGCGTGATGCAGGTGCTTTCGCGGCGCACGAAAAATAATCCAGTGCTCATCGGCGATCCGGGAGTGGGGAAGACTGCCATTGTCGAAGGCATCGCGAATCGCATCGCTTCCGGCGATGTCCCGGAAGGATTGAAGAGCAAGCGCATCGTCGCGCTCGATATGGGCACGCTGGTAGCAGGCACAAGCTTTCGCGGGCAATTCGAGGAGCGCCTGAAAGCAATCGTAAAAGAAGTGGCGGAGTCCGCCGGCGAAATTATTCTCTTTATCGACGAACTTCACACCCTCATCGGCGCCGGAGCAACTCAGGGCGCGATGGACGCCGCCAATATTCTGAAACCCGCGCTGGCCAGAGGTGAACTCCACGCCATTGGCGCAACCACGCTCGACGAATACCACAAGCATATCGAAAAGGACGCCGCGCTCGAACGCCGATTCCAGCCCGTCTTCGTTGGCGAACCAAGCGTGGAAGATACCATCTCGATTTTGCGTGGGTTGCAGGAGAAATATGAAGTCCATCATGGCGTTCGCATTCGGGATGCCGCGCTCATTGCTGCCGCGCAGCTCTCGGACCGCTACATCGCCGACCGTTTCCTTCCCGATAAAGCGATCGACTTGATCGATGAGGCTGCCAGCAAGCTCCGCATCGAAATAGACTCGATGCCCGCGGAACTCGACCAAATCGAGCGGCGCATCCGGCAACTCGAAATCGAACGCGAAGCGTTGAAGCGGGAGCAGGCGGCGGCTTAAACTTCTAAAACCAAATCATTAGGATCGGTCAAAGATAGGTGCTGCATAGGGAAACGATCACTGAAGAACATGCTACGCTGACGACCGATGCAATTACATAGAGGTATCTTGAGCGGTCTTTTAGCAATTTATAAAGCAGCAAAAGAATAAAAGCAGACAAAAATAATCCCACAAAGTCAGCAACAACGATGAAATGTGGATCCACTTCCCACAACGATTTTGCAATCCTATGATTGATTGCAAGCACCATGGCAACAGCGAGTAAATTGGTGAGCGATTTTACTATTTTCTCTTTATAACGGCCTTTTTCAGCGGGTGTCAGCTTCACGCCTGAGAAGACGTAATCGGTTTCCGAAGGAATTAAGGAGTTGAAAAAAAATATAAATGGCAATTCAAATACCATCGAGTAGTTGCTTAATCCTCTCAAAAAACCATAAAGAGTTAGAATTAGAGACCCTATGGCAATCACTATTATGAACGCCCAATATTTTGGTACTCGCAGTTGCATGTTCGACATCATCACTGCAAGAATAAGAGGTAAAATAATGACATGATCTAACTGCGAAGCGGTCAGCGATTTGGACTTGCCCCAAATTAATGGACAGGTAATTTGTTAGATCATTGGGGGACCAACGCATTACCAATATGAGTCAACAGAAATACGATGAGGCGTTCTGCCGGAGCGCGGTTCAGTTAGTGGAGTCGGGCCAGAGCGGAGCGCAGGTCGCACGTGATCTTGGGGTTCCGGCCAGTCAGGTGTACGCGTGGTGCGGGAAGTACCGGACGGCGCCTTCGAAGCATGGCAATGCCACGGAGAACCAGAACGAGGTAGCGAAGCTTCGGAAGGAGTTGGCGCTGGCGCCGGATGATCGCTCATCCGGATGGAACTGGATATTTTAAAAAAAGCGGTCACTATTTTCTCACGGTCGGGAGTGCCGGGCAATCGATGAAATATCAATTCATTCTGGAGCGTCACGTTCGGTACAGCATCAGCAATCAATGCCGGGTGCTACGGGTGAGCCGCGCCGGGTATTATCACTGGTGCCAGAAAGAAGTTCCGAAGCGTCAACGAGAGAACGCGGAGCTGTTGAAGCGTACGCGAGCGCTCTACCTGCACTATCGGGGCCGGTACGGAAGTCCACGGATCACGCGGGCCTTACAGCAGGAAGGCTGCCACTGCTCGCGTAATCGCGTGGCACGGCTGATGCGCCAGGACGGGCTTCGGGCGCGGGCCAAACGCCGTTACGTGGTCACGACCACCTCCGATCATCGCAAGGCGAGTCCGAATCTGCTCGATCGGAACTTCCACGCGGCACGCCCCAACCAGGTCTGGACGAGTGACATCACCTACGTGCCCATTGACCGGGACGCGTTCCTCTATGTGGCCGTCGTGATGGACCTCTGTACGCGAAAGGTCGTAGGTCTCGCCATGCGCGACGATCTGTCGCAGCAACTCGTGATCGACGCGCTTCGGCAGGCCATCGACCGTCAGCAACCGAAGGCCGCACTCCTGCTGCACTCCGATCGTGGCGTGCAATACTCTGCGGACGCCTATCGTGCCATCCTGCGCGAGAACGGCTTCCGCCAGAGTATGAGCCGAAAAGGAAATTGCTGGGATAACGCACCGATGGAATCCTTCTTCAAAACGATGAAGATCGAGCTCGTCTACACACAGGACTATGAAACGCACCAAGAAGCAAAGCAGAGCATCTTCGAATACATCGAAATCTTTTACAATCGGCAGAGAATGCACTCGGCGTTGAACTTTCAGACGCCCATTGCGTTCGAAGCATTCAGCAATCAATACACCCCCACCATGGCCGAATCACCTGTCTGTTAAATCGGGGCAAGTCCATCAACCCTAATCCGCGTCATCCAGGTTCAGACAGTTGAAACTTACTTACGCCGAAATCCAGTCACAGCGCCTGAGCGAAGAGGCCGCCGCCTTAAGCGTAACGCGACTGCCCCTCATCGCGATTCTCGAAGATATTCGCAGCCTCTATAATGTCGGATCGATTTTTCGGACGAGCGATGGCGCGCATCTCGAAGCGATTTATACCGTCGGTTACACGCCGCACCCGCCACGGAAGGAGATCGACAAGACCGCGCTCGGCGCTACGCGTACCGTGCCGCATCGGCATTTTGATACGATTGAACAAGCGGTGATGACGGCGCGGAGGCCGCCCACTACACGGAAGGTCGCTGCGCTGGAAATCACGTCGAACAGCCGCTCGATATTCGATCTCACATACGAAGATTTCCCGCTCGCTATTATTATTGGGAATGAAATTACCGGCGTGAGCGATGGTGCGCTGGCCCTTTGCGATTTCACGCTCGAAATCCCGATGCTCGGTGCGAAGCATTCGCTGAATGTGGCTGTGGCGTTTGGGATCGGCGCGTTCGAATGTGTGAGGATTAACCACCAAGCGTGATCGGTCATGCTCCCTGCCGCTCCTTGAAACGGAAGGTGAGAAAATTTCGTATTTTTGAAGGTCGAACTCATTTCTTCCAAAGTCTATGAAAAAAGAATTCTTCACAATCGCGCTTTTTCTTGGGATTTCGAATATCGCCGTGGCGCAATGGGTGGGCACTCCGGCATTCGGCGGTTTGAGCGGCAGCTCGGCTCCGCGAAGGCCAATACCAAATGAGTCACGCGTGAGGGCACCATTCCCGAAAGGCGACCAAGCGCTCGCGCAAACGTGGGATGCGACGATTGCCGGTTTCGGCAATAATCCCGACGGCATGGCCGTCAATTGTTTTGCCGAGGATAGTGACAATCTATACATTGCAGGCGATTTTCGGACGTTCGATACCGTCATAGCTGGCTACATCGTCCAATATAATCGCAAAACCGGACGATGGATTTCGCTCGATACGGGATTCGATAACGTGGTCTACGCGCTCGCGCTTCATAATGGGAAGCTCTATGCCGCCGGTTCTTTTAATCAGACATATAACGGTGGCACTAATCTAAATTACATTGCGGAATGGAACGGCACGGCGTGGCAAAGTATGGCCGGAGGCATGAACAACGAAGTCACGTCGCTGGCGTTCGTGGGAGATACGCTTTATGCCGGAGGATATTTTACGCAAGCGGGCGGGAATCCGGCCTCGTATCTCGCCTATTGGGATGGGCAAAATTGGAACGAAGCCTTTGGTGGCGTTTCCGCCGATGTTCTAACATTACTCGCCACGCACGACAGCCTTTTTGTCGGTGGAAATTTTAATTATGCCGGTTCTGAGACGAGTACGACTGGACAGCGTGTTTACGGCTCCGCAATGTTGCAAAAGGGGAATTGGTCTTCTTTGGGAGATGGATTCCGTGCTAACTCCTTTGCCTTCTACCATGATACACTCTGGGCGGGCGGGGGTTATTATGGGACCGGAAATGATGACGCTCTCGTCTATAATATTGCATTTTGGAACGGCGGTTCCTGGCAGGCCGTCACCGAGGATACGAATGTTGGCACGAATGGCACCGGCGACGTAAATCAATTGATTACGATTGGAGATACACTAATCGCATTGGGATCATTTAGCTCCATTGGTAAGGCGCAGGCAAATGGAATCGCGATGTATCGCAATGGTGCATGGTCGCAACTCGCGGGAGGATTATACGGCGAGGGTTTTGCAGCGATTCCATTCAATGGGAATCTCTATGTCGGCGGAAAATATACGATGGCCGGGACGACACCGGCGATGGGAATTGCATCGGTCGCGAATGGATCATGGACTGCTTTGGCTAGCCTGAAATACGAAAATGTAGGATGGCAAACGGATCAGGTACTTGCCATCGCCACAACAGCTCGCTATGTTTTCATCGGCGGCGAATTCGAAACGATCGCTCGGCAGCCTTGCAACCATATCGCCGCGTGGGATAAACAGCTAAAGATATGGACCACCCTTGGGGCTGGTGTCGACGGTGATGTAAATTCCCTTGCCGTTCTTAACAACACCCTTTATGTGGGAGGAAGCTTTAATCATGCCGGTTCCACTGATGCGCGTCATATTGCCACGTATAATATAACGACCGGGCAGTGGTCGGCCATGGGAACCGGTGCAGTCCGAACTCCGGGAGCCATTGCGACGGATGGCAAATATATTTATGCCGCGATTTATTATCCGATCGTGAATGGAATATTTTACGATTATCTTGGGCGATGGGATGGAGCGCAGTGGAATGCCTTCGGCAACGGCTTGAAAGCGGGATATATCTACGCGCTTGCCTGGCAGGGTTCTACGTTGGATGCGGCGGGAAGCTTTTCGAGAGCGGATGATGGCACCGTAGTCAATGGCATTGCGCAGATTCAATCGGGCGGAACATGGGCACCTCTTAATAGCGGTTTGAATGCTCCTGCCTATGCTCTTGCCGTTTCCGACGACAGCCTATATGTGGGCGGCGGTTTCACACAAGTGGATGGGCAAAGCGCCACGGCGCTTGCGGTATGGAATGGGAACGAATGGAATCCAATCGGCGTGGGATTTAATGGCAATGTCCTCGCCTTAGCTGGCGATGGAAGTGGTGGTGTTTATGCCGGAGGAGAATTCTCACAAGTAGCGGGAGTCAATCGCGGTGCTCTCGTTCACTGGAACGGATCGGCATTCGGCACAGTCGCATCTGGTGTGGATAATACGGTCGAGGCGCTTGCAACGGATACTACCGCGCTTTATGCTGGCGGCTGGTTCCAAGCGGCTGGTAGCAGTAATACCACCAGTCTCCACTTCGCCGCCCTCGATGGCGCGGGTGCGGGCGTAGCCGCGCAGCCATCGAGTAATGCTACCTTGTCGGTGTATCCCAATCCGTCTTCGGCGTCTTCCACTATTTCGGTCGATCTCGCCAAAGCGGGGAATGTTCGGATCGAACTCTTCAATTCGCTTGGAAGCCGGATTGCAATTATCGCCGATGGATTTTATCCCGCCGGGGGAGCAAATTTTTCGCTCGATGCCGCGAAGCTGACTTCCGGCATCTATTTCCTGAGGCTAACGAGTGGTGGAATGGTCACAACGAGAAGCTTTAGCGTCGAGCGCGAATAAATTTTTGGATTTTTTGGAACCCTGTTATGTCTGTTGTATCAGATATTGTTGCAACGGTAAAAGGTGCGGAATTGTCCCGCATTCGCCATAATTCATGAAGCACAAACGCATGTGTGCCGAAATATACCCATTAAAATTTCAAGTGGAAACATGATTTCCACTGGAATACAATACGGCACAATGTTTGGCCTTAAAAAGAATGCTGAGTGTAATTAAAGACACTCCAAAAGAAAGCGCAAAAAGGCGGATTTTTCTGGATCCGCGAAAAAATGTAGTATATTTGCATAAGGATTTTCGAAGCTCCTCACAAATCGCCTGAAATGGGTCATTTTTGAAGATTTTCGAAAGTCCTGAACCGTAGTCCGTCCTTCGGGGCGGGTCGTTAATTAACAACTAATCAAAACCTAACACCGCATGATCCAAAAGACCATACGGCGTTTCGGATCCTTTCCGAGGGTGGCAGCATCGTCAACGATGCTTCGGGCAACGATGCTTGCATTGTTTGCCGTGCTATTTATAGCCGCCACCTCGCAGGGCTCCGTAGCCCGTACTCATAAAACGCGGCGCCATGGGAGGCACGGAAGAATCGCGCAAAACGCTCGCCATCGGATGATCCGTCATCCGCACCAGAGCAAACGCTTTGCCAGGCTCTCCCGAGGAATGAAGTATCATAGATATCATTCCATCCCACAGCGCGCCCTTACGACGCAGGAAAAAACCGAGATCGTCCAGAAAATTCGGCAGATCGCTGAGGAGCCATCAGGCTCGGGCACTTCGGCGGCCTTAAAAAATTCGGCTGATCTCGCACGCATTGCAAGCGAGGCTTCGAGCAACGACGACAGCGTCGTTGCCGCGGAAGCGAAATCATCTGATATTCAATCGCAGATCGCCCAGGCCGCAAAAGAGGAGCGCGCCGAGGATGGCATGGATTCGTCGCTCGATTCGTATTTCAAGGCACGGCCCGACGCGACGAGTTCGGGGGCAAGCGGCGCGGAAGCCACGGCAGTCGATCATTCTTCCGCGATGGCCGCGGCACTTGATCCGGCCCTCGATGCTGAGCGTCAGCCGGATATCACGCTCTTCGATGAGACCGACCCGAGCCGCGCGGCGCAGCGCTCGGACGTAATGGCCGAAATCATCGACTGGATCGGGACCCGCTACGAGTTTGGCGGTGAAAACCGAGCCGGAATCGACTGCTCCGCGTTTACTCGCGAGATATTCTCGAAATCCTTCGGCCTCGATCTTCCACGGACTGCGTTCGAGCAATCGCAACTCGGCGATCCAGTGAATAAGGATCAGTTGCAATTTGGCGACCTCGTCTTTTTCAAGACCGCGGGATATGCCCCGATCACCCATGTCGGAATTTACATCGGCGAAGGGCTTTTCGCAAACGCCGCGTGTTCGCGAGGCGTAACGGTTGCCTCGCTCGAAAGCGAATACTGGTCGAAGCATTACGTCGAGGCGAGGCGGCTCTTCTCGAATAGCGGAACCGCCGCGATAAGCACCCAGCCAACCGGTAGCGCGCTCGCGGACGGAAATTAGTAAGAGCTGCTCTCCGGATAGCCCACTCTTAATGGCTCTCCATGGGCCTGTTCTTTTCGGAAGCCTCGGCGGATGAACATCATTCGTGATGTACATCATCTTTTGCCGGGGCTTCGATATTGAGTGGAGCGAAGATCGTACCAGAACGATTGACCATACTTCTTGAGGAGATGGCTTTTTAGGTGACGATTATCAGATTCGGGACGTTTCCATCCTTTCATGCCCGAAGCGAAGCAATTCGAAGTCAAGCCGAAATCCAAAGCGATCAAGCCGATCGCGGATAATCGCCGCGCCCGGCATGAATACCTGATACTGGATGAGATCGAGGCCGGTATCGCACTCGCCGGGACGGAAGTGAAATCGCTAAGGAAGGGCAAAGTCCAGCTTTCGGATGGCTACGCACGAATTGCCGATGGGGAACTGTGGCTGGAAAATGTTCACATCAGTCCGTATGTGCATGGCAACCGATTTAATCTTGAAGATAAGCGAAAGCGAAAGTTGCTCGCGCACAAACGGGAAATCGAGCGGCTTACGGTGAAGCTGCGCGACAGTGGCCTGACGCTCATTCCGCTCCGGATTTATTTCAAGGGAAATAAAGTAAAAGTGCAGCTTGGCCTCGCCCGCGGCAAAAAAGCGTATGATAAACGGCAAGCGATCAAGGAACGCGATGCGAAGCGTGATATTCGGAGCGGCGAGTAGCGCACAGAATTTGACTGTCGAGGCGGGCGGGTTTATTGGAATCGGAATGTTCTTCTAAGTCAATGATATTTCCACCCCTCAACGAACAGATGGACGCCATCCGGCGCGGAGCCGTCGATCTCATCAGCGAAGAAGACCTCGCCAGGAAGATTGCGCGCGCCGCGCGGGAGCAAAAGCCGCTCGTCGTCAAGCTCGGCGCCGATCCATCGACACCCGATCTGCATATCGGGCACGGCGTGGTGCTTCGGAAGCTTCGCGCGTTTCAGGATTTAGGGCATCAGGCAACGCTTATCGTCGGAGATTTCACGGCGATGATCGGCGATCCCTCCGGCCGGCAAAAAACGCGGCCTATGCTTTCGCTTGAAGAAGTTGCGAAGAATGGCGAGACCTACGTTGAACAGGTCAGCCGTATTCTCGATCGTGAGAAGCTCAAAGTCCTCTATAATTCGACGTGGCTTAATCCGATGACGTTCGCCGATGTCATTAAACTCGCGGCGAGTTACACCGTGAGCCAAATGCTCGAGCGGAACGATTTCCACGAGCGGTTCAATGCGGAACTTCCCATCTCGCTCCACGAATTTCTCTATCCGCTTGCGCAGGGAATGGATTCCGTCGCCATTCATGCGGATGTCGAGCTTGGCGGGACCGACCAGAAATTCAATTTACTCGTCGGGCGGGAACTTCAACGGCATTTTAACGAAGAGCCGCAGTGCATTCTTACCATGCCACTCTTGGAAGGCACCGATGGCGAGCGCAAGATGTCGAAGAGCTATGGAAACTCGATCAACTTCTCCGATTCGCCGGACGAGATGTTCGGCAAAACAATGTCGATACCCGATACGATGATCTATCGCTATTTCGAACTTGCAACGAGCGTGTCCGATCTGGACGCCATTCGAACTCAACTCGAAGATAATAAGACGAACCCCCGCGATTTGAAAGTACGGCTGGGCCAGGAGATCGCTCGCACTTTTTACGGAGATACCGCCGCGAGCGAAGCCTACGAAAAATTCCGGACGATGTTCGTGAAAAAGGAAGTACCGGAGGACATGGAGGAAGTAATAGTTGATTCGGATAGCGCAACGTACCTTGCTGATTTCATGGTCGCGCACAATCTTGCCACAAGTAAGAGCGAAGCCCGCCGTTTGATTGATGGCGGCGGAGTATCGCTCGATGGCGAAAAGGTTACCGACAATAAGGCGACGTTTATACCGAGCCGAGAAGGAACGGTGCTGAAAGTTGGTAAGCGGAAGTTTTTAAAAGTTCTCGCGAGGTAGTCCATGGAGCACGGGGAATATATTGTCGGTGCTACACATTTGCCTTAAGTTTCCTCACCCAAATCCGTGCGGGCGGGCAGGTCGATGAAGAAGGTGGTTCCTTGTCCGGGCTGGCTTTCGACACGGATGGTTCCCGCCATATCCGTGATCGTCTTTTTTACGATCGCGAGTCCCAGGCCCATGCCGCTGGTTTTGGTGGAGAAATTTGGATCGAATACTTTTTTCAGCGTCTCTTCCTGCATTCCAAATCCGGTATCGCGGACTTGAATATGTAGCATGCCCTGCTCACTCCGGGCGCGAATGACAATCACGCCCCAGCCATCAATAGCCTGCACGGAATTCCGCAAGAGATTTACAAAGGCCCGGCGCAGTTCCTCCTCATCCGAATGAACGCGCGGCAAATTTTTGGGAACGTCGATAATAAAGCGGATACGGCTCCTCTCCGCATCAAACAACGCGACGGCGCTATCGGCCACGGTGCGAATATCGACCGCGCCCCACCGGCGTCGTGGCATCGCACCGAAATGTGCGAACTCGGTCGCGATGCGCGTTAGTACGTCGATTTGCTCCCGCATGGTGCGTATGACGCGGCGGAAGATGGTGTTGAAATTCGGGTCCTTCGCTTCGTGCGCGTGCTCCAGGTGCTGAACCGAAAGCTTCATCGGCGTAAGGGGATTCTTGATTTCGTGCGCTACTTGCCGAGCCATTTCCTTCCACGCCAGTTCGCGCTCGGTCTGCGCAACGATCTCGCGGCTCCGCTCGAGCTCGCGTGTCATCGTATTAAAGGCCCGCATTAGATCGCCGATCTCGTCTTCCCGAGTGACGGGAATAGAGGTTTGGAGTTTGCCTTGTGCAATGCGTTCGGTGGCTCGGATAAGTTCCAAAATCGGCGAGGCCACGCGGGCCGCGAAGAGCGCGCCGATCCCAAGCAGCACAAGTCCCAACGCGGCAAAGGTGCCGTAGATAAAGCTTGTGGTCCGGGCGATTTCCGCTTCAATGCGCGGTTGTTCGTCCATGGTAGCAAGGGCGAGCACGGCGAGCAGCCGCGAGCCATCCGCGCTCATGACCGGCTGATAGCCCACATCATACGCCTGGGAGCCGATCTGTACTGGCTCGGTAAAGAAGGAACGCGCTCCGAAGATCACCTCTCGTACTGCGGTCGAATTGAGTGTGGAAGAAAGGAGGGAAGATTCATATAATTCCGGCCGGCTGCTTGCTTTCAGACGGCCGGTTGCATCGTACACACTGAAATCCCTTCCAATCACCTGTGAGAGATAATCAACCTGTGACTGAAGCCCGCCGTTGGCGAGCGATGGCCCCGCATGCTCGATGGACTCCGTCATCCGGTCTTTAATGACGGCGGCATCGCGAGCAAGACGGTCTTGCTCTTCGACCTGAGCACGCTCCGCTAGCAGGCTACGCGTAACATTCGTCACAACGACGAGGGGTACGAGGGCGATTACGAGCACGACGAGAAAAATTCTGTCGCGAAAGTGAAGGGTGAACCGAACGCGTCGCGTCGCGATCTGTCGAACGAGCAACAGGAGAATGACAATGAGTGCGCCATACAGCAGGCCGATGGCGTTTAGCCGCAGCGCGAATTCGAGCGTGTTCGCATAGGATGGTTCGGGAACGCTTACCGTTACAATCGTCGGGATTTCGTCAGGCTTTAGTTTCGCCGTCGCTCGATAATAGAGCGTTTGAAAATGGATTCTTCCGATCGAAGTCGGTTCCCACAGGCTCCTGTGTGCAAGAAGCGCCCGCTCGATGCCCGGCGGGATAGTCGAGGGTACATCGAGCGAAGGACTACTCGTAAGGCGGCGAACATCGGGGCGGTACTGCGCAACGATGAAGTGGCTGCTTGCCTCAGGGCTTGTCGCTGTGCCATTCGAACCCGGCAGAAGCGGGATGTTCGCTCGCGTAGTGACCAGCGCGGGAAGTTCGCTCCAAAGCGAGATCGTGACGAAGAGCGGCCGCGCGGCGGTATTCGTTTGAGTGGCAGAAGGCACTGGAAGTGGCGGCTTTTGCGGTGCCAAAACTTTTACTACCGCGACGTTCGAATCGTGTATTTGAAGCCCTCCTATAATGGCCGGAGCGCCAGAGTTCGTGAACGATGGCACGAGATGGATCCTCGGCACGGAAGAATCTGCGCGGCGCAAGTTAAGCAGCTCGGAATCGAGCGCAGGGCGAATACGATCGAGTTCAGAGACAGCGCCGAGCGTGGCAAATTGCGACTCACGAACTCCATTAGAATTGTAAACATCGATTAGGGCGTTCCATGCGGGGTGTTGCCGCATTCCGTCCATCCAGATCAGGAATGCTTCATCGCGAAGCGCGGAAGTATCGTGGTCTCCGGCCTGCCATTCGCGAAGATGCTTTTCCGCGGTCGCGAGAAGTTGATGAGCGGTGTTGGTCAGATCCGGCGTATCGACTTCCGCGTTTTCGATCACCACGCGGCGCGCCATTTCTTCATCGCCCACTAACTGTTTCGAAGCAATTAGCGGGCTCATAATAACCGCGCTTGCTCCCAGAATAAATAAAATGGAGCGGCTCGAACGCGGCAGGCGGTAGAGAAACGATGGACCATGATCCAGCGGGTCGGGAACCGAAGCATCGATGATGATAACCGGCAGGCTCACGAGAAACGTGAGTGCGGTAAGCGCGGTGCGATATAGCAGGCTAGTATCCGAAAACGCGAATTGATCGAACAGAATGACTGCGCCAGTCAATAACAGAATGGTGAGAACGGAGCCAAAGGTAATTCTTCGCCAAACATGCAGATAGTGCGAGAAAAGCTCCACAGCAGCACGAATTCCGAAGGTAATAACCAAGGCTGCAAGGAAAAGATAGGTTACGCCGATGCCGAGGAAGGCCAGCAGCATAATGAGCGTGCTCGGAGCCGGCAAAACTTGCTGAATGCTAAGATAGCGCAATGAACCATCGCGAACGATCGCCTCGACAACCGAACTGAGTCCATCGATAAGCAATTGAACCGCAATCGCGGCGGCAACGGTTTGTCCCAGAAGTAGCAGCGGGCGCTCGCGCCGTTTCTTCTCGCCGTTACGCTCGCCGGATTCATCACGGATGAGCCGCTCTCTTGGCATCCAGATGATCCAGAGCATGACGGCTGCCGCAGTGGCAAACACGCTTGTAAGAAATAGCTCCAGCGGATTGGCCACGATTCCAAAAAAACCGGTGGAGGAAAAGGCAGTTTGGTCCTGATAAAGGGAACCGAATAGTTTTGCGCTTGCCCCAAGCTGCGTAAGTCCAACCCTTACGAGGAACAGCGCCGCAAGAACAAGAATCGAATAAGCCATCCGAGTCGCCTTCGGACTTGGACCCGCCGGGATTTCCGCGATGGTTACCAGTAGCCAGACTAGCATGGAACATAGCGCGAGGCTGAGTGCAAATTCCCAAAGTCCTCGTAGAAATTGAAATCCAAGGGAAGGTTCGATTTGCGGCGCGCGGCTGATCGAAAGGGTGCCTATGAAACTCTGCGGGTCAGAAGGAGAGGCGAGCAGATCCTCACGCACCCATGCCTTAGCCAAATGCGCCGCGTGTGGCTTTCCGCCAAAGGAAATCGAAACCGCTCGTCCGGAAAGCGAAGGAATATCCTCGATGAAATTCGACGCCAGACTGTTTGCCAGCGGCTCCTTAGTCGCAAGCTGCTGCTTTACGGCAATGTACGCTACCGGCAATCCATCTTTCGAAACGATCTTTTGTATCGAGATGAGATCGGCATAGATCGGTCCATTCTCGAGCAGGACACCTCGGTCGTGGCTCGGCAACCGCATCGCCTCGCTCAGGACCGTGTCGAATCCGAACGTGGCCGCGACCGGCGTGGACCAGGCCAGGAGCCTTCCATCGGCGGAATAAACGGCAAAGCCGCGATTGGCGGGATTCCCTTGCGGGGAGCCGTTGACATAAAGCGTGCTATCCGGAAGGCGCGATGCGAAATCGCGGTCGCGCTGGCTCAGGAGGGTGAACAGTTCCGCGGGATTTGGTCCCGCGAGCGCCGCGGTGATGGATGGGTCCGCCGCAAGCCAGTTGCACGCGGAGTCGAGCGTGGCGGCAATAGCCGCAAGCCGGCTCTGGACGCTGTTCGTTACTTCCGCAATGCTCCACGCTTTCTCGCTCTGGGCGTTGCCGGTCGTGTAGAGCAACCATTCGCCGCTCGCACCCAAAACGGAAAGCAGAAGGAGTGCAATTAAAAAGCCCCGGAAGCGCGAGGGGAGCGCAGGAATCTGCCGGATGCTCGCTGGCCACAAAGTTTTTCCCACGCGCCGAACGCCACGTGCGCTGAGCGAACGTGCGCGCGAAAACAGCTTTCGTATAAAACGAGCGAGATTCACCAATACTATGAATACCGCCGGGGGCAGCTACGTTCCGCAAACGGGCCGGTCAAATGCCGCCCGAATTCGGCTCAACTGGCTTCTCCCATCATAATAATATTGACAGCGAAAAGGCTGGGGGCAAGATCGATGAGCCGGCGCGGCATGGAATAGCCGGAATAAGCTTCGCGCGTGATGCGGTAGCCGGCTCGCTCCATCAGTTCGCGGGCGGAACGAAGCGTAAAAAAACGGAGGTGCGTTTTATCGAGAATGCCGGACTCAGTATAGTCGAACCTTCCGCGCAGCAAGCCGAGCCTCACGCGAAGATTTGCGACATTTGGAAGGCTCACGATTATCTTGCCATCGGCGGCAAGCAGCACGCCCGCCTCGCGGATAATGGCGAGTGGGTCGCGCGTGTGCTCGATCACGTCGCCAAATAAAATAATATCGAAATCCTTCACGCCGGCTTCGAGCACGCGCCGTGCCCAGCCGGGCTGTTCAAGATCGGCCGGTAATGTGGCATCCAATCGTCCGGCGGCGGCGCGCAGGGCTTCATTGTCGTTATCGATGCCGGTAACGATGCACTGTTTGCGTGTACGAAGCGCCTCGCCAAGAATTCCGGTGTGGCAGCCGATGTCGAGCACGCGCGCGCCGGCGGGAATCATCCGGAATTGCAGGGCGTGCGTGCTTACTGGATCGTCCAGCCGTAAATCGAAATCATAAGCATATTTTTCAGACATGGGACGCGATCCAATTATTGATATACGCAATCGAATCGAGCGTCATTTTATGGCGCCCCTTATACTCATAATACTCCGCCGCGATGCCTTTCGATTCCAAAAAAGCCTGCGTGTTCTTCGACGATTCCACCGAAAGCACTTCATCATTCGTTCCATGAGCGAGCAGTACGCGGAGGTCGGTATTCCAATGCTTCCATTCCCTCACGGGGCTTGGCAGGAACCCGGACATGGGCACGATGCCCGTGGCGTTGACCGTGCCCCGCAACCCGATAATAAGCGCCATCGCCGCGCCCTGGCTGAATCCCCAGAGAAAAAGCGGCGACTGTGCGGAGCCGGTTCGTTCGATGTGAGCTTCTATCTCGCGGGTCAGCAGGCGCTCGGATTCGTCGAAGCGCGTGGCATCCGCGATTTCGTTGCCGCCAGCGTCTTCTAACGGATGAAACCATTCGAAGCCGCCGATCGCGGAGGGATACGGAGCCTGAATGGCAATGACATGGAATCGCGGATCGAGCAGCCCTTCGATCGAGAAAATCGTTTTTGCCCACGCGCCACGGCCATGCAGCAAAATAACGAGTGGGGGAGTGCCCTCCACTGGCGCTGACTGCGGATGTCGTTCGAGATAGGAAAGCGAAGGACCGGCCACTAATGTATTGATTTAGAAACGATGCCCATATTGCGTTTTTTAGATTGTCATCTAATAACAACGCCACTTATAGCAAGGATTCGATACTCTTATTCAGGAAACTCTGATTAAGTTATTCTTTCTGTCATTGCGAGGAGAACGAATCGACCGAAGGGAGATTCGTTCGACGAAGCAATCTCCGCTCTGGAGGTGGAGATTGCTTCGTCACCTTTGACTCCCTTCGGTCGTCAAAGGTTCCTCGCAATGACGACTGGTGTGGGCTTAATCAGAGATTCCTTCATAAGAAATACCCATCTTTAACTTTTGAATAATAAGTGGTTAAAATGGCACAAATGGCCGACACGCGAAACCGCACCGAAAGTTTCCTGGGACGCAGTGCCGGTCGCCGAAGAGCTTGATTGGGCTATCTCGCAATCGTCGGTGATAATGGTTCTGGCGGCCTCTTGCCATCCCGTGCATCCCGAAGAGATTGCATGAAAGATGGCTCTGGCGTTTCGGAACTTTCGTTTCCACCGAGCATCACAATGCGCGCGCTTGCCGTGTGGCGTGCGCCGGTGATATTATAAAGATACGTTCCGGCTGGCAAGCTCGAAAAATAAATACGCTGTTCCTCCGCGCCGCCCAGCAAGCGAATCGGGCCATGATCGCAAAGGCGACCGAGCATGTCGTAAATGCTATATTCTGCCGTCTCCGCTTCCGGCCAGATGATGGTCGCTACGCTCCAGCCGCGCATCATCGGATTCGGAGCGAACGTAATACCCGCGCCATCGTTCTGCGGAATCTTTTCAATCTCCGTTTTTACGCTTGCCCATTGCGGATTCAGATGCACGGGGATTTGCTTCGAGCCATAGTAAAGCCAAAGCGTTCCGTAGTCACCGCCGCCGAAAGGACCCGGCAAGCTCATCAGAAAATCTTCCAACGAATCCGCATTTGCCGTGAGAGTGTCACCGTGCCCGTCGGCATTCGGTGCGTTCCATATATCGATCTTATTGTCCAGCGCCTTGCCAGTCACATAAAAGTTATCGGTCTGGTCGTCATTGCTATATGCCCCTCCGGTATAAAGGACACGGTTCCCCGTGCCTGTCATATCCCCAGCATCCGCAAGGTTAAAAGGCCATAAATAATTACTGCCAAAGGGTTTAGTAATCACAAACGCCGCGCTATCCGGCTCTAGTCGCCGGGAACCGAAATTCGGACCGCCCTTGAAGAAAAAGATGCCGACCTCCGTATCGGGCTGATTTGGGATCAGGATTGCCAACAAATCGACCGAATTGTCTCCTGCTGCTTTCGGGAGCGCGCGCATGGCGAATTGATGCGGATCCCAGCCAATCCATTCGCCTGTTCGATCATGATACTCTACTGGGTCAAAAAGAGTATCGGATGTGATTTGTTGAGCAAATTTCTGAAGGGAGAAGGGCGGATCATTCTTATAGTAACGAATGGATGTCGAGCTCCCATATATTCCAAGACTATCTATGATCAGGTCATCTCGACCCACGCCGCGAAAATCGGCTTGG
>VFSW01001582.1_pt1 | contig 34727 bp, 33 predicted proteins | sample 5358111 | NCBI WGS metagenome assembly VFSW01 (sample SAMN11554181, study PRJNA540505) | mine drainage metagenome | isolation source: sediment from site ElyBrook_90M | place: USA: Ely Copper Mine, Vershire, VT | collected 2017
TCCCAGCGCTGCCGCGCTGGGCTAAATTATGCCGCCCCTGCCGGGGCTTTGAACCGCGGAACCCCAAACCCAGCACGCGCCCCAGCCATGCCGGGCTGAAGCCGGCGCTACAGAAGGCGGCAAGCCGCTGCGGACTGGTAGCCCGGCGAGGGGCTGCAAATTTCACTCTACGCGTCGGGAGCGGGTGTTAAACTCTATTTTTCTCACCTATGTGCGGTATTTGCGGCATCTTTAACCTTCAACTTGAACCCGCTGCTCACCTTGAGAGTATTGAGGCAATGGCGGCCAGCCTTCGCCATCGGGGGCCGGACCACGGCGCAACCTTTTGCCTCCCTCATTTGGCGCTGGCCATCCGGAGGTTGAGCATCATTGATCTGACCACCGGCAATCAACCCATCTCCAATGAGGCAGGCGACGTCACGCTGGTTTTTAACGGCGAAATCTACAACTTCCGCGAGCTGCGCAAGGGCCTGGAGGAACGCGGGCACAGCTTCCGCACCCATTCGGATGGTGAAGTGATCGTGCATCTTTACGAAGAACTTGGGGCGGGCTGCGTTGCCGAGTTGAACGGCATGTTTGCGATTGCGTTGTGGGATACAAAGCGAAGGCGCCTGCTGCTGGCGCGCGACCGGGCGGGTGAAAAGCCCCTGTTTTACTGGCACAAGGGGGATACTCTGGTATTCGGCTCGGAGTTGAAGGCCGTGCTGCGCTATCCGGAAGTGAGCCGGGAGCTCAATACGGAAACGCTGCGCACCTATTTTGCCCTGGGCTATTTTGCCGGGCCGGAGAGCGTTTTTCGGGGCATTCGCAAGCTGCCGGCCGCGCACACTATGGTGGTTGAAAATGGCCGCGTCACCCTGAAGCCGTATTGGGAATTGAAGGATTATCTGCGCCCGCCCGGCGGCGCGCCGCCTGCCTTTGCCCAGGTTGAGGCCTGGAAATACGAGCTGCGCACCCGCATTCGCGAGGCAGCCGTTTCGCGCCTGGTCAGCGATGTGCCGCTGGGAGTTTTCTTAAGCGGCGGGGTGGATTCTTCCACGCTGGTAGCGGTGATGAGTGATTTGACTCCGGGCAACGTGAACAGTTTTTCAGTTGCTTTCAAAGAGAAGTCATTCAACGAAGCAGACTACGCGCAGTTGGTAGCCCGGCGCTTTAACACCCGCCACCATGTGCTGACGGCGGATGAAGCCATGCTGCACGAAGGCCTGAACCACCTGGCGGCGGCGCTGGATGAGCCGCTGGCCGACCCGGCCGTGATTCCCACCTATCTGCTTTCGCGCTTTGCCCGCCAGCGGGTGAAAGTGGCGCTGAGCGGCGAGGGCAGCGACGAATTGTTCGCGGGGTATCCCACCTACATGGGAGCGCGCGTTGCCCACGCGTATCTGCGGCTGCCAAAGTGGCTGCGGCGGCCTGTGCTTGACCGGCTGCGGCCCTTGCTGCCGGTTTCCAGCAGCGCCGTACCGCTGGGGCAGTTCCTAAGCCGCTTTCTGCAATACGTGGAGCGTCCGCCCGCCGAGCGTCATCTTATCTGGTTTGGCGTGATGGACCCCGACGAGACGAACCAGCTATTTGCCGAGCCGGGCGGCCAGCCGCGCGCCACAGACCCCATCGCCCCGTTGTTGCAAAACCTTTTGCAGGGCGCGAAATTTGAGGATACCGTGGCGCAGCTTCTCTACATCGACTTTCGCACTTATCTGGAAGACGATCTGCTGGTAAAAATCGACCGCGCCAGCATGGCGTGCTCGCTGGAATTGCGCACACCTTTTTTGGATCACCGTCTGATTCAGTTTGCCGCGGCGCTGCCCGCCAGCCTGAAGGTGCGCGGCTTCCGCCTGAAACATATTTTGAAAGATGCCGTGGCTCCCTGGCTGCCGCCAGCCATTGTGAAACGGCAGAAGCGCGGATTCTCCGTGCCGGTGGCGCGCCTGCTGCGGCGTGAATTGCGCCCCCTGGTTGACGAATTGCTGGAGGGCTCGCGCCTGCGGCGGCAGGGTCTTTTCAACGCGGCGTATGTTGAACGCCTGGTTAAGGAACACACCAGCGGCGACCGCGACCATCGCAAGCCCCTGTGGGCCATGCTTTGCTTCCAGTTGTGGCACCGGCATTGGATAGAGACGGCCAGCAGCTGAGGCCGGGAAAGGTTGGGGGGCGTTGCCGGCCGCTGACTGGGAACGCCAGGGACGGAAAGGAGGTGGCTGCACAGTTGCCTGGAATCCATTCAAACCACAGCGGAACTGCGCCCGGACGCGAAGCCTACACGGCCGCGGAGTGGCGGTTGATCCGGCGCCTGAAAACGCCCGTGCACGTACAACGCTATCTGGCGGGGCTGCCCTATAACTGGGAGGAGCAGGGAAGCACTTTGCGCAGCTTTCGCGGCGTGGTGGCGGCGGGCAGCGCGCATTGCCTGGAGGCGGCGCTGTTTGCAGCCGCCGTGCTGGAGCAGCACGGCTACCCTCCTCTGCTGCTTGACCTGGAATCCCAGGACAGGCTGGACCACGTGTTGTTTCTGTTCCGGGGCAGGGATGGCTGGGGCACGGTGGCGCGCTCGCGCGACGCCGGACTGCACGGCAGAAAGCCTGTGTTCCGCACCCTCTTCAATCTGGTGCACAGCTATGCGGATACCTACGTTGACGGTTCGGGGCGGCTGATTGGATACGGCACGCTCGACCTGAGAACCCTGCGGGGCTGCGACTGGCGCTTTTCCGCGCGCAACGTGCGCAAAGTGGAGCGCGTGCTGATCCACATGCCGCATCGCAAGTTCTCAACTTCAGAGCGGCGCTTCCGGCAGGCTTTGCGAAAGTATCAGGAGTTCAGGCGCCTGCATCCGGAGCGGCCCGCGACCTACTATGAAAACCGCCATTTGTGGCTTTAGCCAGGCGCGGGAGGCCGTCAGTGCTCAATCACCTGGCCCTGTTGGGCGTCAAGATCGATGCGCATGATCCATTCGCTGACGATGCGGCGATGGTCGAGCCAGCGCTCAAGCGTCTTCAGGTCAGGCGCTTCTACTTCAAGCAGCATGCGCCCTCCGTTTTGGCTGGAGACGCAACGGCGCACCTGGACTTCCTGCGCGTCCATCAGATCCAGCATCAGTCCGCGCAGGGCTTGCTTGGTAAGGCAGGCAATGGTGTGGGCGGAATAATAGAGCGGCATATTTCCTCGTCAGGGTTTGGAGTAATCGGCGGGCGGGCGGACAGCGGTCAATGGCTCTGCTCCAGGGCGGAAATCAGGAGGCTGGACTTGCCCGCAAGGTTCAGGGCTCGCGTCACGTCGCCCTCTTGCATGGCCTGATGGGCCTGGTCCAGAAAGACGCGCGCATCCTGCAGGGTTTTCTGGTCGCTGGCGGAAAGATTCAAGTGAGAGAGCCGTTCGATGCGCTGGCGCCCGTCCTGCTCCGCATTCTCAAACTTTTTCTGGTCGGCTTCCTGGACTTCCGGCGAAATATGCGGTTCCAGCGACGGTGTTACAGGCGCAGCGGGCACGATGGTCTGCTCCGCCTGAACCGGGGCAGGCGGTTTTAGGGGCCTCCGGCGGCGGGTTCGCGTTTTTTCCGGGTTCACCTGAACCGGCGCCTCTTCAACCGGCGGCGCGGGTTCCGGCTCCGGCGGCGGAGGCGGCTCAATCACCCGGGTTTCAGCCTTGCTGTTGTCAAGGGTGGCCTGGGGCGCCACGGCGGCGGGCTGCACGTAAATCAACCGGGCAGGCCCCTGGCGTTTGGGGCACCCCGCTGAAATCGTGGCCATGATAACCAGCATGCCTGCGACGGCTGCTTTCAAAACCTGGCTCCCCCCGCGGGTGGCTTTGGGCAATTGTAACCCTGAGCAGTGGAGGACAAAATGTTTTTTAGAATGTCGCTCCATAAAGGCTAACAGTTATATGATAAGGCCTTAGGCATCCAAGAGCCAGTAAAACGAGCGTGTGTTGTTTGCCAGGGCAGGGCGGCGGCACGGCGGTGAGAAAGGACCGATTGAAGGATTGATTCATTTTTTAGCGGATGGTAGACTAATCGAGCTGGCAGCCGTGATGAGTCCTTGCAGCACCGGGAACGGCGCTCGGCTAGTTTTCCGTGATGCTTAACTTCATCATCGGCTGGTTTGGCATAGTGATATCGCGATACAGCGCTCCTGATCCGGAAATTATAACTGCAGAGACCGAGCTATTTACAGCTCCGGTTGGAGTTGAGACCGAAGTCTCGCTCCCCGTCTATCGCACGGTTTCCTGGCTCAGGTTAATACCGAATTTTCTGGAAGATCAAAAGCGAATCTGGCTTTTCCCGCACCGCGTGTTACAAGGCAAATACCTGCTGCCCCTGGTGGCCTTTGTAACCGCCGTGTTCATCTTCTTTGCCATTGATCCCTACGACCCCGGGTACTTCAGGCAGTCGCACATATTTCTTGGCTTCAACACCCTGGTAAGCGGCGAGCACGCCACGCTTTTTATGACCGTGGTGCCGCTGATGTTCTATGCCGCGGGCCTGCTGCGCCGGGATGACTACATGAAGCAGACCTCACTGTTTACGCTGGAAGCCGTTCTGAGCGCCCAGTTGCTGACCCAGATTTTAAAGGGTCTTAGCCGCCGCGTGCGCCCTGTTGACGTGTTCACTTACGCGCATTTTACAGACACGTGGCTGCGGCAAAAAGGCCCCTGGTGGACCGGACCGGGATGCTTCCCGAGCGGCCACATGATTGGCGCCACGTGCGTGGCTACGGTTTTTGCAGTGCGTTACCGGCACCATCGCTGGGCGCCCTGGTTGAGCTACGCGTTAGCGCTCACCATTGGTTTCTCGCGGGTTACTCTTCTATCTCACTTTCCCTCCGACGTATTTGCCGGCGCTTTTCTTGGCTATGTAATCAGCAGCATTGTGGTCCTGCGGCAGAACACAGCGCGGGCCTGGGAATCTGAATAAGACCTTTCAGGGTGATCTGGCGTGAAGGCTGCCCGTCGAGAACCAATCATTTTGATGTGTCTGGTACTGGCTGGAGTGTGCCCGGCGCTGGGGCAGCAAACGGGCGGTTCGGAAGGGCCGGCGCCGGCAGGCGTTGCCACGCCGGCGGGCGGGTCCGGAACCGGCAATCCTGACGATTTCAGCCTGACGCCAAGCCAATTGATTCCGCAGATTGTCCACGACGAAAAATCTATTTGGACGTTTCCGGCGCGCCTGGTGCATGGACAGGATGCGCTGCCCACGGCGGCGTTTGTTTTGGGTACAGCCGCCCTGGTGGCCCTTGATCCTCACGACACGCCTTACTTCCGCCGCACCAGTTCATTCAATGACTACAACCGCGTGATGAGCAGCCGAAATGCGATCATCGGCATGGCCGCCGCTCCCTCAATCTTGTATCTGGCGGGGCTCGAACGCAAAGACAGTTACGCGGCAACAACCGCATTAATGGCAGGAGAAGCCGTGGTGGATGCGGAATCGGTTGCCGTGGTCATGAAGGCCATTGATGGCCGGCTGCGCCCCAGCGAAATAGCTCCCTACGGCAATTATTCGAACACCTGGTTTAAATCGCCGCAACCCTGGTACAAGGCGCCCGGCAGTTTTCCCTCCGGCCACACAGTGGCCGCTGTTTCCATCGCCACAGTCTTTGCCACGCGCTACCGCAAGCACCGCTGGGTGCCGTGGGTGGCTTACGGCCTGGCCGGAGCTGTAGCCTTCTCGCGCCTCACCCTTTCCGCACACTTCCCCTCTGACGTTTTTGCGGGCGCATTCCTGGGATACGCCATCACTCATAACGTAGCGCTGCAGAACTGACCGGCTAGGGCGTGAAGGAATGCTCATCAGTACTCCCGGTTGCGGGCAGCAGGGAGTGAACCGAATCCAGGCGCGATGCCATAAAGCGCATGCCGTAAGCCTGCAACAGCACCTGGCCGGGCATTGATACGACGCTCAGCACAATCAGGACCATCGACATAAGCAGAAATACCGCTATGCCAGCCAGCGAGGCGGTAAGCGGATTCCATACCCAGCGGATTCCCCATACGTGCAAAGTGAGGATCACCAGCGCGCCGCTGATGATGGCGCTTGAAAACAGAACCAGCAGCACAGAAAAAAGCAGGAACAGAACAACGATGCCGATGCCAAGCGACAAGGCGAACCGCAGCAGGATGTAAACCGCGAGAGACGCCGGTTCCCTGCGGAAGCAATGCCACATGCGCCGCCACGAGGGGGCAAGAGGCAGGGCCTCGGCCATCATGATCGGCGCCACCAGATCGTCCGTAATGGTTACGGCCACGGCAAGAATAAGCCCCACGAGCACGTCGACAACCAGGATAGCGATAAGCAGCGTCCAAAAGGCAGGAGAACGAAGACCGGCCGAAGCAGCGGCGTGGAAGTATGGCAAAGCGATAATGGAGGCGGCGCTTAGAATTGCCCCGATACCACCCAGCGCCAGAAGCAGCCACAGGAAATAAGAGTGGCGCAACGGGCGGGAGGTTCTCCATACGCGGCGAAATTGCGCCCGGCGGTGTGCCACCGAATCAATCAGCAGAAAGCGAAACGAAGCCCGCAGGTAAAAGAGCGCCAACAGGGCTAGCAGCGTAAGAACCAGGGCGGTAATCGCGAACCAGATGTGCTGTGCGATATAGTCGCGGATGCGGCCTTTGATTTCCTGAATACCAATGTCTCCCGGCAAGGAGCCCAAGCTCCAATTGAAGGCGGCTGAGGGTGTGCCTCCTCCCAGTACCAGGGTGATAGCGCTGAGTTTAAGCCAGTTGCGAATGTCGAAAGGAAAGGCGAGCAGGTTGCGCGTGTCGCGGACTGCGGACACCAGCGCTCTTATGGGGGAAACGGGGCGAGACGCCGCGGGTTGTTCCCCGACGCCAGGTGAAACTGATGGCTCAGGAGAGTTTGGAATGCCCATCTTGAGGCAGAAACATACCCTTCGGGCCAGTCATCTCCGGTCCCGCGGTACTCACTCAATTCGCCGCCCCTTGCAGAGGGGTTCCACCCGCCGCTGGGCGCAATTCCGGCGATGCGTTTTATCCGGCCGCCGCGCCCGCGGCTTTCGCCGCCGCCGGTCTATATTCCTTCTCGTACACGTCACGCCATTCCGAGCGCTTCGCCATAACAAACCGGCGCGCATCCTCGATGGATCCAAAATGATGCGTGCCCTTGATCAGATTGCAAGGCTGGCAAGCCGTCACCTGATTGTGGGAGTGACGTGGCCCACCGCGCGAATACGGATGCACGTGGTCAATGGTGAGGAGCATCCAGTTTTCAAAGCTGGCCAGACCATCCAAGCCGCAGTATTGACACTTGAATTGGTCTCGCTGGAAAACCTTCAAGGCTTCCTCACGAGGAATTCGAGGCTTGTTACCCAGAAAGAGTCGCTTGATATGTTTCAGAGGCATCAGTACCTCCTTCTCTGGTTGTGTAAACGGCTGTTAAGAGGAGCGGCTGTTAGTTTCGGCACGTTGTCATCCCCGGGAACCGCAAAGGATTCCATCTGACAGCCCATATCGCCCTAATCATAACTCCGCTTGGTATGATTGGGTAGTACGACGCGCGGCGAAGGCCAAAGTCGTTCCGGCGCGCCGGGCCGCCGGTTGGAGAATGTCAGCTTCTTGCGGGTGAGACGGGACTCTGCCTGTCAGTCGCGCCTGCTGTGGCGGCAACCCACACCTTTGGTAATGGGCGGCGGGAAAATTTCAGGTCTGGATCAAAATATGCTCTCCGTTGCGGAATATGGACGCCTTTTGCGATGGTGGGCGCTCTATCATGGCAAACGGCGCGATATAACCCTGCCAACGTGGAATGGGACAATCTCATTCTCCAGCAAGGACTGGCTGGTCGGCAAATACCTTTACGTAAAGCGCGGCCACGAAACACAGGAAATCCGTCGCGCCATGACGTTGCTGCAAACCCAGGGCTACCTGGAGGCGGGTGGCGAAGGCTCCGTCGTCAATTTGGGCGCCCACATCGGGCTGACGTGCATTGCCCTTTTGCGCCAGGGATATTTCCGTCGCGCGGTAGCGTATGAACCGTCTCCGGAAAGTTTTCGCCTGTTGCTGGCCAATATCCGGCAGAATAACCTGCAGGACAGAATCAGCGCCTTTCCTCTGGCCATTTCCTCCGCGCCCGGCGAAACTGAGCTTGAGCTATCGGGCTCCAACTCGGGCGATAACCGCATCCGGCGACTGCAAAGTCCTGGGTTTTTTGGCGAGGAAAGACGCTCCGTCATTAAGGTGCCGGTTGAAACTCTGGATCGTATGCTTGAGAGGGAACCGAGCCTGAATCGGGATAAGATTCGCCTGCTTTGGCTTGACGCCCAGGGGCACGAAGGCTGCGTCCTGGAGGGCGCCCGCCGGCTGCTGGGCCGCGGCATTCCGGTTGTCACCGAATTCTGGCCCTACGGTATTGGCCGATCGGGGATGGCACAGGACGCCTTCCACGCCATAGCCGCCAGCCTTTTTACGCATTTCTACGTGATCCACCAGCCTTCACCGGCGCCGCGCCCCATTGACGATTTGAACGCACTGTTTAAGGAATACTCCGCGCCGAGGCAAGTGTGCCTGCTTGCCCTTGTCAATGAAGGCTCACGCCTGCAACGTTTAGAAAGTGAAGGTGGGGCTGAAAAGGAAACAAAGTGACCGGCAAGGCGTGCAGCCGCGCCCACCTGCCACGGAGGGCGCACAGGCGGGAGGGGCCTGACGTTGTGGTTCGGTTTGAGATTGGCGGCCTGACGCATCTCGATGGGCCGGCTCACGCCCTGGGCAGTGAAACCCGAAACGTTGTGCCCTCGTTCAGCGCGCTGGTAAAGTCGATTGTGCCCTGGTGAAGCTGGATGATGCGGTAGGTCATTGCCAGCCCCACCCCGGTGCCCCCGGGTTTGGTGGTGTAGTAAAGCGAAAAGATCTTTTCGCGCGCCTCAGGAGCAATACCGCCGCCCTGATCGGCAATCTGCAGTTCAACCCAGCGTGCATCAGCATGCGGCGCAACGGTCAGCGTGCCGCCGGTCGGCATGGCCTGGCATCCGTTTAGTATCAGGTTCAGCAGGGCCTGTTTCATCAGGTCGCGATCAACACGAAGGCGTGGCAAAACCCCATTGGGCTGCAGCACCAGCGACACATTGGATTGCCGGGCGTAAGGCTCAGCCAGCGTGAACACCTCACGCACCAGGTCCTCAACGTTGGTCTCGGTAGGCTTCAAAACCAGGGGGCGGGTGAAATCGAGGAACGTTTTCACAACCCGGTCCAGCCGTCGAATCTCGGTGGATAAGATGTTGAGCTGTGGTTTAATGTCCTCATCGCGGCCAGCCAGTTTGCTGCGCAGAATTTCCACCTGCAACACCATCGCGTTCAAAGGATTCTTGACTTCGTGGGCAACCCCCGATGTCAGCTTGCCGAGAGCGGCCAGCTTGGCCGTCAGGTCCAGTTGATCTTCCAGTTGCGCCCTCGTCCCGGCGTCGCTTAAGGATACCAGGGTGGCAACATGATGTGATCCCTCTTCAATGAAATGCGCATTCACGCGGACGCGGGGCAATTCGCTGTCGTCAGGCATATCAATAGTTATCTCGCGCAGCGGACGGCGCGTTTCAAACGCCTGGCGCAGCAGCAGGTGCAACGGATTCTCCTGGCCAAAAAACTCCTGCGCGGTCCGCCGCGGCTTGGCATCAACATTTTGGTGCAGAAAGCGGCTTGTCGCAGGCGTGGCAAGCACCAGGCGGTCCTGATGATCAAACAGCAGCAAGCCGTCAGTCAGGTTGGAAAAGAGCTGGTCTAAATTTTCCTTCAAGGCAACAAAGGCCGCCTTTTCCCCCCGCATATGTTCGCCCAGCAGGCTGAGCTTGGAGGAAAGAATACCCCATTCGTCGCCCCTTTCCAGGCGAACCGGCTCCGTATACTCGCCCCGCGACAGGCGGTCCACACTCTGTTCGATCGACTGCAAGGGCCCCATCAGGGTAAAGGAGAGCAAGGCCGCGGTCAGCGTGGCCAGCACAACAATCGCCGCGGCCAGTTCCATGGAGCTGCGCAATTGCGGCATCAATTGCGCGCGCAGAAAGACCGTGGAAAGGCCAACGCGTACATCACAGAACGGCTGCCCCTGCAGGTCCAGGGAGAGCTTTTCCTCATAAACTTCCGGCCGGCCAAGAATGGTGCGGAGCTGCGAATAAGGGTTTTCCCGCAGCAGCACCTCCAGGGGCGGCGCATAGGGCAGGGTTTGGCCGAGCAGTGCGGGGTCATTATGCGCCAGCACCACCCGAGTGGGGTTGGTCAGGGCCACATAATCAATGGGCATTGAATAGCCCACTGCAGACTGCATCAACGAACGCAGTCCATCGTCCTGGGAAAGGCGTTGTTGTATATATAGGCGCAGGGCTTCAAAATTGCCCGGGTCATTGCAGGGAGGCAGGTGGCTTTTGGATACAACCGCACGCACCCGGGTGTAGGTTTCGTCGCGGATGTAGGCGCCTTTTTGCAGAACGTCCTGCAGCGCTTCGCGCACGGCGCGGGCGGCGTAGAGCGCGGAGGTGCATAGCACTACCACTAACACCAGAAGTGAGATGAGGGTCGTCAGCTTAAGTTTGAGGCTGATTCTCATACTCTTTCAGCTTATTGTGCAGGGTTTTCAGGCTGATGCCCAGCATCTCCGCCGCTCGAGTCTTGTTTTGACCGGTAAACTGAAGGGTTTCACGGATCAGGAGGCGCTCGGCCTCGCTTACAGTTAGCCCGGCTCGCAGCATCAGTTCACTGTCTCGCCCTGTCACGGGCGCGGTGCGGCCAAAGTCCGGGTTCAGGTCCCTGACGCCCAGCACATCGCCGGAGCATACCACCAAAGCGCGCTCCAGAGTGTTGCGCAGCTCGCGCACATTCCCAGGCCAGGTGTAGCGGCGAAATAGCTCGATCACCCCGGGTTCCACGGCGCGGATGGAGCGGCGGTGCTTGGTGTTCAAATCCTCGAGATGCGCAGCCACCATATCCTCGATGTCTTCCAGGTGATCGCGCAGCGGCGGCATCACAATCTGCACAACGTTCAAACGGAAATACAGATCGTTCCGCAAATGACCCTGGGCGACGGCATCCTCAGGATTCTTATTGGTGGCGGCCAGAACGCGCACATCCACCTGCATTTCCGTCTTGCTGCCCAGGCGCCGCACTTTGGAGTCTTCCAGGACGCGCAGCAGCTTCGCCTGAGTGCTGAAGGCCATTTCACCAATTTCGTCCAGCAGCAGTGTGCCGCCGTCAGCCAATTCAAAGCATCCCGCCCGGCGCTCAAGAGCTCCGGTAAAGGCGCCGCGCTCGTGGCCAAAAATCTCACTCTCCATCAGCGATTCCGGCATGGCGGCCACGTTGACCGCCACAAACGCGTTCATTCGCCGCGGGCTCAGTTCATGAATGGTGCGCGCTGCCAGCTCCTTGCCGGTGCCGCTTTCGCCGGTAATCAGCACCGACGCGCTGGAGGGCGCCACCTGGGCGATCAGCGTCATGATGCTGCGCATGCGGGTGGAGCGGCCCACCAGTTTCCCAAGAATGCCGGCGTCGCGCAGGCGCCGCTTGGCAACCTCCAGTTCCACTTCATTCTGGCGGCGCTCCAGGCAATTTCTTAGCTCCACCTCCAGCCGCGTTGAGTCCAGCGGTTTTTCGAGAAAGTTGAAGGCTCCCAGCTTGGTGGCCTGCACCGCCTCTTCGATGGTTCCTTGCCCGGTCAGCATGATGAAGTTCAGGCTGGGGCGGGTCTGCCGTACTTCACGCAGCAACTCCAGGCCATCCATGTCGGGCATCCGAAGGTCCGAAATGACAATCGCAGGATTGAATGCGGCAATCTTCCGCAGCGCTTCGTTGCCCTCAGCGGCTGTCTCTGTCTGGTACCCCCAGCTGCCCAGAAGTTCAGCCAGCCCCAGTCTTTCGTGGAGTTCGTCGTCCACAACCAGAATTTTTGCGCTTTTACCCATAGATTGGTCTGATTAAAAGGTTCAATAAATTATATCCCAACCCGGACGCCCGCGGCGGTATTCGATAACGTTGCAGGTTTGTCCGCTTCCAATCCGGGCGTGCGCCGTTGTCCTTTGAGGTACTGCTGAAGGATGAAAAGGCGGGCCGCAATAACCGTCAGCAGAAAAAAACCGGGTGCGAATAACATAGCATGCTCGCACCCGGGAAAAGGAGGGTCAGAGGGAATCAAGCAACTGCACTGCAAGCTGAGTCCAAAACTTCTCGAACCTTTCGCGCCAGGCTATCGGTAGTAAAGGGCTTTTGGATGAAAGCGGCGTTCAATTCCAGGATGCTTTCGCCGCCCAGGGCAGCTCCCGAATAGCCCGACATGAAGAGCACCTTCGTGTGCGGGCGAATCGCCGTCAGGCGCTGAGCCAACTCCCGCCCGTTGATTTCTGGCAGCACCATGTCGGTCAAAACCATGTCCAAACGCCCTTTGTAGTTCTCGCAAAGCTTAAGCGCGTCGTCTCCGCTTCTCGCATCGATTACGTGATAACCTTTCGCCTCCAGCACGGTTTGCACCAGCAGGCGAACCGAAGACTCATCCTCCACCAGCAGGATAGTCTCATCGCCTTCCATGTTTGCCGGGGGCGCCTCCGCTTCGGCGGCGCGGATTGCCTGTTCCTTGACTACGGGCAGATAGATTTTGAACGTGGCGCCCTGGTCCTTTTCGCTCTCCACCCATATGTACCCGCCGCTTTGCTTCACAATTCCGTACACTGTCGCCAGACCCAATCCCGTACCTTTGCCCTTTTCCTTGGTTGTAAAGAAGGGCTCAAAGACCCGGGCGCGAGTTTCCTTATCCATTCCGCAACCCGTATCTTTCACACTCAACAGGATGTAGGCGCCCGGCTCCACTTTCATCTGCCCGCCGCCCACCTCGGCGTCGAGCGTGGCATTTGATGTTTCAATGATCAGCTTACCGCCGTGAGGCATGGCATCGCGCGCGTTGAGAGCCAGGTTCATGATCACCTGCTCAATCTGCGTGGGATCGGCCTTAACCCGCCCCAGTGATTCTCCAGGCACCGTGATCAAATCAATGTCCTCTCCAATCAGGCGCCGCAACATGCGCGTAAGCTCCGCCATCACAGAGTTCAGGTCCAGAACCTGGGGCGACATCACCTGCATACGGCTGAAGGCCAGCAACTGGCGCGTTAAGCTTGCCGCGCGTTCGGCGGCCCGCTTGATTTCCACGACGTTGCGGCGCAACGGACTGGCGCCCGGCAGCTTATCAATCACAATCTCGCTGTAACCGATTATGGCGGTTAGCAGGTTGTTAAAATCATGAGCCACGCCACCGGCCAGCCGGCCCACGGCTTCCATTTTTTGCGCCTGGAACAACTGTTCCTCCAGTTGTTTGCGCTCGGTAATGTCGCGGTAATTCACCACGATGGCGCGGACGCCGGGCTCTTCCAACAGGTTATTGCCCAGGGCTTCCAGCCAGCGCCAGTGGCCTTGCTTATGGCGGTAGCGGATCTGCACGGATGTCTTGCCGCGGGGTGAACCGAGCAGCCGGGTGAACCCCGCCAGCGTAACGCCACGATCGTCGGGATGGACCAGCTCGAAAATATCACGGCCTATCCGTTCCTTCAGCTCATATCCCAGGATGGGGCTGGTGGCATGGCTGGAGAACAGCACTTTTCCCTCGCCGTCGATCAGTGAAATAGCGTCGGAACTGTTTTCAATCAGCGCCCGAAAACGCTTTTCACTCTGCCGCAGCGCCTCGTCGGCCGCTTTCCTTTCCGTAATGTCGATGAGCGTGCCTTCGATCAAAGGCCCCTGAGGCGGATTTCCGTCCAGCAGGGAGGCATTAAACAACACCCAAACCGGCGAACCGTCGCGGCGCTGCAACCGAATCTCCAGGTTGGTGATGGTTCGCTGCTCAAGCGTCATCTGAATGAGGTTCTTCAAATCCTGGGGGTTGGTGGTGATTTCCCAAAGGGGATGTTCCATCGCCTCGCGGCTGGTGGCATAGCCGAATATTCTCGCCCCTGCGTCGTTCAGGTCGAGAATGCGGCCTTGAAGTGTAACCCTGTAAACTCCAGCCAGGTTCCGCTCAAATAACAGGCGGTAGCGCTCCTCTGAAGCCCGTAAGGCCTCCTGCGCCCGTTGCCATTCCTGCTGCAGACTGTGCCGAGCCAATGCCGCTCCAACCGCAATCGGAATGCGCACGAGGCTTTCTTTCAAAACATAGTCGGCAGCGCCCCGCCGGATGTACTCTGCTGCCTGCTGCTCCTCAAGCCTGCCCGTTACCAAGATGACGGGCGTCATTAACCCCCTTTTTTGGACGATGGCCAGAACATCGGAGCCTTCCCAGCCCGGCAACATCTGGTCAGCCAAAATAACGTCCCAAGGCTCGTGAATTACAGTATTGAATTCGTGCTGGGTCTGCACGACCGTAGCTTTCACCACAAACCCGCTGCGCCGAAGCTGGCTCAGGCACAATTCCGCATCGGCAGAGTCATCCTCCACCACCAATACTTTCAATTCCTGGGCGCTGGGAAGATCTTGACCAATGAATGATGGCGCCATAACGGTAATTCCCCCGTACGGAACTAAAAGCCGGTGGCAGGCCCCACAAGTCACCATGGTTCTGCAAAGATTCAACACTCCGGCGAGGTCTAACCCTGATTACCGTATTCCAAGTCTTGATGTGTGTCAATACAATATTATCGTTGCCTCTTATACACGATGAATTAACATCATGAATTAAGATTATGGGCGATGGTGTAGCCATCACGTTGCGATTGAATGCCTTTCTTCAGACTCCGCGGGAACGGCTCCGGCGCGGAATTCGCCTGGCGATGCGCCTAAGGTGCGCCTAAGGAAGGTTGGTTTGCCGGGATTCAATTACCCAAGCGGATAGCGGTTCTGTTGGATAGCGCGCTCTGCCAGACGGCGCTTCAATTCAATGGTATCCGCCGGAGTATGTTTTAAAAACCGCCGCAGCAGCGCCAGTTGCGACCGCAGCATGTCGCCTTCGGCAATACGAGGCAAGGCCCGCCGCGCTTCAATTTCCATCCGCGCCGCGCCCTCATGAATGGCGCATAGGGCGGCGTCGTGGTAGGCCGTCGCGGCCGCCTCGCCGCGGGCCGCCAGCGTCTTCTGGGCGCGCAGCAGGGCGCTTTCCATGGCGTAGACTTCCATTACCAGGTTGCTGATCACGCCCACCACTTCCTGCTGCTCCGCGAGCTTTTGCATATACTTTTGCACGGCGCTGCCGGCCACCAGCAGCACCACCTTCTTGGCGTTTGAGACCAGGCTGGCTTCGGCCGCGAGCGGCGCATCGGAAAACTCCACCTCGCCCGGCGCCATGCTCAGCACCTCATCCATCAGGCGCTGGGCGGCGGGTATCAAGGCCAGTTCACCCTTCATCGAGCGCTTCAGAAGCATATCAGTAATCAGGAGCCGGTTAATCTCGTTGGTGCCTTCAAAAATGCGGTTTACGCGCTGATCGCGGTAAGCTCGCTCCACGCTGTAATCGCTGGAAAAGCCATAGCCGCCGAAAATCTGCACCACCTCGTCCACCACAAAATCCAGAGTCTCCGTGCCCACAACCTTCAGAATGGAACACTCCACGGCGTATTCTTCCAGGGCTTTCAAAATCTGCGGGCCGGCATCATCGGCGCTCTGGTCCTTGCCCTCCAGAAGGCGGTCAATCATTCCCGTGGTGCGGTAGCACATAGATTCTCCGGCAAAGGTGCGCACAATCATCTCGCCCAGCTTTTCCTGAATCAGTCCGAACTCCGCGATGGGGCGGCCGAATGCATGGCGCTCTTTGGCCCACTTCAGGGCCTCGGGAAGAATGATTTTGCAGCCGCCAATGCACCCGGCGCCCAGCTTCAGGCGGCCCATGTTCAGAATGTTGAAGGCGATCACGTGGCCTTTGCCGACCTCGCCCAGCACATTTTCAACCGGCACCAGCACGTTATCCAGGTTCACGGAGGTTGTGGAAGAGCCGCGAATCCCCATTTTGTGCTCTTCGGCGCCGGGCGATACGCCGGGATAATTCCTCTCCACGATAAAGGCGGTAAATTTTTCGCCATCCACGCGCGCAAATATCACGTAGACGTCGGCAATGCCGCCGTTGGTGATCCACATCTTCTGGCCGTTCAGCGCGTAATGGCGGCCGTCGGGGCTGAGCGTGGCGCGCGTCTTGCAGTGCAAGGCGTCGGAGGCCGAGCTGGATTCGCTGAGGCAATAGGCGCCCACCCACTCGCCGCGCGCCAGAAGCGGGACGTACTTTTCCTTTTGCGCCAGCGTGCCAAAAAAAGCAATTGGAAGCATGCCGATGCCCGCCTGGGAGCCGATTGTGGCTGCCCACGAGCCGTCGCGCGCCATCACCTCGGAGATGAGGATGCTGGAAATTTTGTCCATTTCCAGCCCGCCGAATTTTTGCGGAACGTCGTTGGCCAGCAATCCTACGTCTCCGGCCTTGCGCAGCAGCTCACGGAGCAGGCCGGGCTTTTTCTCTTCGATCTCTTTCAGGCGCGGAACAATCTCCTGCTCCACAAACTCCTGGGCCGTCTGCATAATCAGGCGATGCTGATCCGTCAGGTCTTCGGGGGTAAACACTTCCGCCGGCGAAGCGGGCTGGATGAGAAAGCTTCCGCCCTTGCGCACTGCCTTCGTCTCATCATTCACTGCTGTGGCCATGTCATCTCCTTCAGCGTCTCAAATCGCCCCGGTCTTCCCCCGGCCGGCTTGCGCCACGCTGCGCACCGCCGCCTTCAGGATTGCAGATTCTCAAAGATGCCGGCCGCGCCCATGCCGCCGCCCACGCACATGGTTACCATGCCGTAGCGGGACTTGCGGCGCTTCATTTCCCCAAGCAGGGTTGCCGTCAGTTTGGCGCCGGTGCAGCCCAGCGGATGGCCCAGCGCCACAGCGCCGCCGTTCACGTTGGTCCTTTCCGGATCCAGTCCGGCCAGCTTGATCACGGCCAGGGCCTGCGCGGCAAAAGCCTCATTCAGCTCCACCAGATCAATATCGGCCAGTTTCAATCCCGCCAGCTTCAGCGCCTTGGGAATGGCCTCCACCGGCCCAATCCCCATCTCTTCCGGAAGCGTGCCGGCGGCGGCAAAGCTCACAAAGCGGGCCAGCGGCGTCAGGCCAAGCTGCCGGGCGCGCCCGGCGGACATAACCACAGCCGCCGCGGCGCCGTCGCTCATCTGCGAGGCGTTGCCCGCCGTCACTGTGCCGCGGGCGTGAAAGGCGGGCTTAAGCCGCCCCAGTGCTTCCATGGAAGTATCCCGCCGAGGGCCCTCGTCCGCCGCAAAAACCATCTTGCGGGTCTGCGGCTTTTTTGTGCCGTTCAGGCTCACTTCAACCACCTCAAGCGGCACAATCTCATCGCTGAACCTGCCCTGGTCCTGCGCCGACAAAGCGCGTTGATGGCTGCGGCAGGCAAATTCATCCGCCTGCTCGCGGCTGATCTGGTATTTGTTCGCCACATTCTCCGCCGTCAGGCCCATGCTCAGGTAGGAATCCGGATAGCTTTCGAGCAGGCTGGGATTGGGGGAAAAATGGTACCCGCCCATGGGGATCAGGCTCATGCTCTCCGTGCCCCCGGCGATCATCACCTGTGCAAAGCCGGCCATTATGCGCTCCGCCGCCATGGCGATGGATTGCAGGCCGGAGGAGCAGAAGCGGTTGATGGTGATGGCCGGGGAAGAAACCGGCAGACCGGCGCGCAGAGCGGCGATGCGGGCCACGTTGTTGCCCTGTTCGGCTTCCGGCATGGCGCAGCCCATAATCACGTCTTCCACTTCGCGGGGGTCCAGTTGCGGAATGCGGCCCAGAATCTGCTTAAAAACCGCCGCCGCCATATCGTCGGGGCGGGTGCGGCGCAGCGTGCCGCGCGGCGCTTTGCCCACCGCCGTCCGCGCGATTGAAACGATGACCGCTTCGTTCATTTTTCCCTCCGGTTTTTCTCCGGCTGCTCAGTTGCGCAGCGGCTTGCCGGTTTTGAGAGTGTGCTGAATCCGCTCCACGGTCTTCTTCTGCCCGCACAGGCTTACAAAGGCCTCGCGCTCCAGCTCCAGCAGATACTGTTCCGAAACTGTTTGCGGCGCGGTAAATTCTCCGCCGCCGGTCAGCACCCGCGCCAGTTGCGTGCCCACCACCACATCGTGCTCGCTCAGGTAGCCGGCGCGATGGTTCAGGTGCAGGCCCAGCTTGAGTTTGGCAAATGCGCTTTGTCCCAGCACGGGAACATCCTCGCGTGGTTTGCCGGGCTTGGCGCCCAGCCCGGCCAGGTCAAGCGCCAACTGCTTGGCTTCCGCTATCTGCCGGTCGCGATTCATGCTGATGGAATCGGCGGCGTTCAGGTAACCCAGCTTGCGGGCTTCCGCGGCGCTGGTTGATACCTTGGCCATGCCGATGTTCATAAAAACTTCCTTCACGGCCAGGAACGGGTCGGCTTCGTCGTCTGCCGGAACGCTGCTGGCGGCCCGCAGCAGCATCTCCTTGGTGCCGCCGCCGGCCGGAATAAGCCCCACGCCGGTTTCCACCAGGCCCATGTAAGTTTCCGCGGCAGCGCGTACGCGCGAGGTGTGCACGCAAATTTCCACGCCTCCGCCCAGCGTCATTCCCGCCGGCGCGCTCACCACGGGCTTGGGCGCATATTTCAAAGCCATGTTGGCGTTCTGGAAAGCGCGCACGGCCTGATGAACCTCGTCCCATTCGCCTTCCTGAATGCCCATCAGCAGCATCATCAGGTTGGCGCCCACGCTGAAGTTGGCCGCCTGGTTGCCCACTACCATCGCGTCAAAGTCCTCGTTCAGCAGCTTCAGCCCGGCGTGGATCATCTGCACCGTGTCGGCGCCGATGGAGTTCATTTTGGAGTGGAACTCAAGGCAAAGCACGCCATCGCCCAGGTCAATCAGGCTGGCGCCCGCATTTTTCCGGATCTCCTTCTGCCGCGCCTTCAGCGATTCCAGCAGCAGCACGCCGGCGGGCTCTTCCAAGGCCGTGTCTTCGCCCCGGCTGAAATCAAAGTAGCGTCTGGCGCCCTTGAGCGAAGAGTAGAAAGTCTTTCGCCCGGAACCCAGCAGTTTCTCAACCAGCTCAGGCACGGAGACGTTCCTGGCGCGCCACGCCGCCGCGGTCTTTTCCACGCCCACCGCGTCCCACAGCTCAAAAACTCCGTACTCCCAGTTAAAGCCCCACTTCATGGCCCGGTCTACGGCCACGATGCTGTCGGAAATTTCCGGTATGCGCATGGCCGCGTAGTGGAACGTCTGGCTGAGCAGTTCCTGATAGAACTTACCCTCGCGGCCGTTCGATTCCGCCAGCATGGCCACGCGCGCCCGTGTGTCCTCAAGGTTGCGCGCCATATCAAGCGCGGCAAATTTGGGCTTGAGGCGGGCCCGGTATTCCAGGGTTTCCAGGTCAAGCGTCAGAATCTCGCTTTCGCCGTTTGACGGCGCGCCTTTCTGCTTCTTATAAAAACCCTGGCCCGTTTTATCGCCCAGCAGGCCGCGCTCCATCATGGCGGCTACAAACGCGGGCGTCTCAAATACGCCGTGTTCTTCGTCATCCGGCAGCGAGGCGCGCAGGTTGTTTACCACGTGCACCAGCACGTCAAGCCCAACCAGGTCGAGAGTGCGGAAAGTTGCGGATTTGGGCAATCCCATGGCAGGGCCGGTCAGCGCGTCAATTTCTTCAATGCTAAAGCCATCGCGCTGCATCAGGCGCAGCGCGGCACAGGTGAGAAACGTGCCGATGCGGTTGGCGATGAAGTTGGGCCGGTCTTTTGCCACTACAATGCCCTTGCCCAGCACGCGATCGCTGAAGTCCGCAACGCGCTGCGCCACTTCCGGCAGCGTGTCGGGCGTGGGAATCAACTCCATCAGCTTCATGTAGCGCGGCGGGTTGAAAAAGTGCGTGCCCAGCCAGCGACGGCGGAAGCTTTCGCTCATGCCTTCCGCAATGCGGGCGATCGAGATGCCGGAGGTATTGGAGCTGATGATGCTTTCCGGCGCCAGCAGCGGCTCCAGCCGCGCCAGCAGGCTGCGCTTGATGGCCGGGTCCTCAGTGACGGCTTCGATGATCCAGTCGCACGCCGCGGCGCGCGGCAAGTCGTCCTCAAAATTGCCCACTTCGATCAGCCGGGCGGCCTGCGGCGTAAAAAAGGCTGCCGGCCTGGATTTGAGCGCGGCTTCAATGCCGGCCGTCGCCAGGCGATTGCGATGGGGCGGGTCGGCGGCCGTTATGCCCCTAGATTGCTCCTCCGCGGTCAGTTGCGACGGCACGATATCGAGCAGCAGCGTGGGAATTTGGGCGTTGGCCAGATGAGCGGCGATGCGGGCTCCCATGGTTCCCGCACCCAGTACAGCAGCTTTGGCAATTACGCGCACGGATGCCCCCAGTCACTTTGATACCCTTGAATTATGGGCGTCTGTCCGAATCCGGTCAAGCAGGGCGGCGTTGGAAATTATATTGCCATGAAAAACGACCGGTCGGTAGCATGCGGCGTTTGCGGTCTGCCACCCTGGCAGATTCAAGGCAGGATTGAGGGTAGCTCTGGATAGATTGGCGTAGTAATGCGTGCGGCGGACACGGCGCCCTGGAGGCGCTAGAGCATCTGGTGATGCCTGCGCTTTCCCCAGCCCGAATTACCACAGCAGCGCCTTGCCGCTGCCGGCGGCGCTGGCCGCCAGATACAGATTTACCGCGTCGTACTGCGTGGCCTGGAAATAGATTGAGGCTGCTGATGTGGGCTGCAGGATTACGCCGATCGGCGCGCGTCCCAGCAGGTGCGGCACGGTAAAGTTGCCGGCGGCGGTTGGGGCCAGCGCCACCTGCCCCATGATCCGGGTGGCCTGGGTAACGGCTGTAACGGCCGTGGCGCCGGCCACAACCTGGCCAATCAACGCATCGCCCGGCGTGGCGGCCACGGCGCCGGCCTGATAATAAAAGCCGCTGCTGGAATTGTAAAACAGGTAGCTGGTCGCGCTGGCCGGCGCGGGCCCCAAGGCGGGCGGCAGCGCCGGGGCATACTTAATGCCCTGGGCGTACAGCGCGCCCGCGCCCAGCGTGGGCGTTAAGCCGGAAGCCGTTCCCAGCGTAAATCCGCCGATCACGCCATTGATGCCCAGCGACGCGCCCAGCAGATCGCTGACAAAAGCTACGTTGGAATCGAGCAGCAACCAGTTGCCATCCTGATCGGATTCATACTGCGTCAAACCGTGCTGTGATTGAACCAGTCCCTTACGCGGCAACACGGTGCGGATTACAGCCATAAAGCCTCCTTTAAAAAAAGCAGCGGCCGTCGCGACGGCGCGGCTTGCGCATTCAAACCCTGGCGATGCTATCCCACCGTGCTGCTCCGCATCGCCAGGCAATAAACCGCTACCGTACCCTCGCTGACCTGTCCGGTGGTGCTGTAATAGTTGGTTACCGTCACTGCGCCCGGCGACGTTCCGGTTGAAGGCTGCACCAGCATTTGGAACGGCGTTGAAAGAATGGTGCCGGCGCCGCCGTTCGCGGCCAGCGACGGAAAAGCCGCCTGGCCCGGCACAAAGCCCGCCGAGGGGCTTACCGTGGAGACGTGCACCGGAACCATCAGGCACTCCTGGCGCGCGTAGGCGTATCCATCCACGGGACTGACGGGCGTGCCCACCACGTTGCCGTTGGTGTAGTAGCCCATAAAGAACGCTTCAAACCGCACCGCGCCAAACTTGGCGTTGTGGCTCAGCTTTTGGATGGAATCGTCCGTGAGCGGCTGGTTGCCGGCGATGGCCGCGTCCTGAATATCAAAAAATCCCGGCGTCGAGCTCATGATAAGTTGCGACATGGTCACCTCAACTGAAGTTGTCAGCGGTCCTGGTCTACGCCCCGGCGTACTAACCGTTTGTTGAAAAACGTTCCGAGGATGTCATCCTGAGCGCAAGCGAAGGATCTGCTTTTTGCGGAATCAGGCACGTCCTAGACTCCTCGTCGCTTGCAGCTCCCCGGAATGACAGGCAGCGCGAGTTTTTCAACAAACTGCTAAAAGATGGAATTGCCGGGCGTGTCGTCGGAATAAGTGCCGCCGGTGGCCGCCTGGGCGATAAAAATATATGTGGAACGCTGGGCGGCGCTGGCCGAGCTCCACTGCGGAACGCCAGCCGAGGCCGGGGCAATGGAATAAGGCCGGGTTTCATTCATAAAGCGCGTATCCAGCAGGGTGTATTCCACGCTGCCGGCGGCATAGTTGGGCTGCTTGCCGGCCACCTCGCACACCACATTGTTCAGCCCCAGATTGCCGGTTTCAAAGTCCACCAGCAGGGGATGGCTTAGCCACACAAAATCGCCCAGCTCCAGCGCCACCGTGCTGAGCGCGGCCTTCACGGTGTATTCCGGAGTAGCAAAGGCGTGGCGGCGAAAGATGCGGTCCGCCAGCAGCGAGGCGCGCAGCATGCCGCCGTAGTTCACGCGCAGCCCCTTGGCCTCAATCTGCTGCACAAAAAACTGGCGGTAGGTCTGGATGGAATCCTGCTGCTCAAAAATGACGTCGTTGTTATATTGCATGGCGGCCGTCTGATTTTCCTGATCGTTCACGTCCATGCGGATGTTCAGCACGTTGATCACTTTGCCGCGTTTGGCCTGCGGAATGCCGGTAATGTTCGCGGCATTCAGCGCCATTGAAGGGGTCAGCGCCTGCGGCGACTTCATGCTCTTCAGGGCTATCTGCCCGTTGGCGCGGATAATAAAGTAAAGGCCCAGCACCTTCAGAACCTGATCTTCAATCCACTGCAGCGCCTCGGTCTTCTGCGTGATCTTGAATTCCATCCAGTCGCCGGAAAACGGACCGTCGCGCAGCGCCAGAATTCCGGGCACATCAATATAAGGATTTGGATTGATGAGCGTGGCATCGCTGCCCGGAACAAAAATCTGCCAGCCGCCCGTGCCGGCTACCGGGCCGGGCAGTTCGCCGCCGGAGCTGAAGTCCGAGGCATAGATCACGTTGCGCGAGCGAGGCAGGGAAGGGTCCTGGCCAACGCCCAGCTCGTTTTGCAGCGCCGCCAGCAGAATATCCAGCGGGTGTCCCTGCACGTAGCGCGGGTTCTTTGTGCCCGCCGTCCAGGCATTGGGCAGCCAGGCGGCTCCGGAAGGCTGCGCGGGCATGGGCGTGCCGGGCGTCCACGGCGCCGGGCCGCCGTTCAGCCACAGGTAGGAGCCCTTCACAAAGCGCTGCACGTCTTCACAATTAATCTGGATCTGTCCGCGGCTGGTCCAGTCCGCGCCCGTTATCTGCAGTGTGTGCAGGGTAACAAAATCGCCCAGCGCCTGGCCGGGAAAGCCCATCTGCAGCAGCGCCTGCTGGCCGATCAACTGTTGCTGCGCCGCCAGCGACTTCAGCACGCCGCCCGGGTCAATGCAGGTTACTGCCACCTTGCCGACGCTGGCCATGCCGTCCGTTTCATTGACGGACTGGCTGGGCCCCTGCGGAATGGTGAGATAGGGCAGCGATTGCGGGTTGGTGGCGGCGCTTAAAACCAGCGCCGGATTAACGCTGGTGATCCAGAACCAGGCCGTGGGCGCCAGCGCCGGCCACACTTCAAATTCGTAGGGCAGGCCGCGCGACGCCTGCGAATACGCCAGAAAGGAACCATTGCCCGTGGTGGAGCGGATCAGGCTCTGGCTGGCAATCAGCGTGGCCAGCACATTGTCTATGCTTCCCGCGGCGGTGGCAAAGTAGCTGGAGACCGCGCTGACGTTGTAAAGCCGCAGCAGCGCCAGGATGAAGCCCCACGTGCCCTCCTGCCAAACGCTCGAGGGGCTGTTGGAATAGCCTCCGGTCGAGTTGCTGTAGGGCATAAAGCCGCTGAAAGGGGCAAGCTGCTGGAAGGCTTCGTTCCAGGTGTTGGCCGCATTCGACAGCGCGATGGTCTGGCCGGTCAGATAAAAATTCTGATACGCGAATTGCAGGCACTGGGCGGCCATGTCGTCGCGTCCGTTGGCGTCTGCCAGCAGCGCCGCCCAGCATCCGCTGGCGTCGAGCGCCTGGCTGGTGTCGAGACCGCCGCTGGAAGCTCCCTGGGCAAAGTGGCCGGGCTGCGCGCCCGGGGCGATATACAGATTGGCGCTCAGCTTTGTCCAAAGGGTTCCGGCCAGGCTTGCGGATTGCGAGGCCGTTGCGGCCAGCGAAGTTGCCTGGGCGCTCGAGATCTGCCCCAGCTTTAAAAGCTGCGTGGCCGCGGTGGGCAGCACGCCGGCGGCGCGCGTAAAGGCAAACCAAAGGTCAACCTGATGCTCCGTTGAAACCGATTTGATAAGGCCGGGCACAAACTGGTAGCCGGGGTTGGTGTAAAGTCCGTAGCCCTCGTAAAACAGCCCGTTGGTCAGGTCGCCGGCGGTGGATTGCAGGGTGGCCAGAAAGTTGAGCATGCGCTGCAGATAGAGCGCGGGGCTGAAGTCCTGCGACGCCGCCATGTAGACGCTGTAGGCGTAGCAGACCCAGGCCATGGCTCCGGCGCGGATGTATGGCTGGTCGATCTGGCCGTTATAAACGTCGTAGCTGAAGCTGAGCGAGTTGGCCGGCTGAAGGCCGCCCACGCTGAGGTTATCAAAGTAAAGGTCTCCCGCCGTGGTGAGCGTGATTTTAAAGCCGGTGATGCTGGTGAGCGTGTCGCCAGCCAGCGTGGAAACAAGCTGCGCCAGGTTGATCAGGTTGGTGCGATACGTATTATTGCCCGGGCCTATTGGCGCGGTGATGATCCTGCTGCCGGCGTTGTAGGAGGGCGGAGCGGCAGCGGCGCTGGTCAGCTGCACATCCGTAACTTTGGCGGCGCCGGTCGCCACGCCGATATCAAAAACAAATCCCACCGTGGCGGACTCTCTGTGCTCAAACTGAATCTGCTGGTCGGTTGAATCCGGCAGGCCCGCGCCCGAAAAAGTAAAGCTGTCGTTGGCGGCCGCGGCGTGGAAGTCCACCACCAGCCCCGTGCCATAAGGCGGTTCGGAGGGATCGTTGATGTCGGTAACGGAGTCGGCGGAGTTGGATTTGGTCCAGCGGCTGGCGCTGTTGCCGTCTTCGCCGTTCTCAAGTATCACGCTGGCCAGGTAGCCGGGGTTATCCAGGAATGCGTTGAGCTGCTGGATGACCTTCGCAGCGGCTGAAAAGTTGCCCGCGCCGCAACTGGCAATCATAAACAGGGCGGCGTCGTAGATAAAGCTGCGGTTCTGCAGCGCCGGAGCGTTCGATAGCGTCAGGTTCTGCACGTAAAGCGGATCAGAGGTGGGAATAACAAACGAGCGCGGCAGGCCCTGATAGGCCGCCAGCGTTTCCAGTGAGTCGTAAACTTCCACATTGCCCTGCACCGGGTCGGCATACACAATATGCACGGTCAGCGTTCCGGCCGCCGGCGTCACAGAAGAGCCGCAGCGGGCGTGGGACTGGTCCTGCACAATAATCGGGATGTTGTCTTCCTGCAGGTACTCAATATCCGTTTTGGAGTAGACGCGCGCAAAAAACTGCGTCAGCTTTGGTCCCACGCCGGTATTGGTGTGCGCCAGCCAGCCCGCGGGCAGCGTGGAAAATGTGGAGCCCGCGGCCGGCTGCGGAACCGTGGCGGGATAAAGCACGGCCAGAATGGCGCCGGGCGCGCAATTGCTGACGCTCCACCCGGGAACGCCGCCCGCGCCGCCATTAAGGCCGCTGCTGCCCTGGTAATACCACGTATCGGTGCGGGCAAAAACGTCTACACGGTAATATCCGGCGGGCTGCAGCAGGTTGAAGCAGCTTCCGCTCAGCGGCTGCGGCGCCGGATTTTGAAACGTATTCAGCAGAATGTTGCCGGTGGGCAGGCCGATGGGCGAGAAGTTGACGGGGAAGCCGTCCGGGCCCGGTGAAGCATCGGGCAGAACTCCCACCGGCGGATTGATGACGATGTTTTCCACCGCGCTCTGCGCAAATCCCGATAAAAGCGGCGCGGAAACAATGCCGCACTCGGCCAACTGCCCGCCGCTTGGCGTGGCTAGCGCATTCGCCTGCCACCCGCTGACGGAGGCGGCCTGCTGGCCGAAGATCCAGGCCAGCGACTGGCCCACATCACCCCAAAAGCTGCCCGGGTAGTATTGTGAAACTTGTGCCATAAGCAGAGACGCCGGCCCCTGAACCGGTTTCTGAAAAACCCCGATGGGCTGTCATCCTGAGCATATATAGCCGGCGGCGAAAAACCTTGGTTGTTGCCGATGGCAACGAAGAGCGGATTCTTCGCCGTGCTCGGAACGACAGCGCTCCAATCCCTTTTTACGCAGCCCGCTAGGATTTTGCGTGGCCTCTCGGACGACGCTTAAATCGCCGGTCCACGGCCAGTTCAGCGTGTTCATTCTGGCAGCGATGACACGCGGAAAACCCGCTGGCGTGGCCCTCCTGTTTACACGCCACGCAGGTGCGCAGCGGATAGTCGTGTGACACAGGTTCAAAACTGGCGCCGCAGGCGTGGCAGACCACAGGTGCCTTTTTGTCAGGTGCTTCATTGCAAACTTTCACGTGTCATGTCCCGTAACCATTAATTCCGTACTGGGCCACGCCGTAGCCGCCGGCGGTAACCCCCGCGTTGGCGGTGAAGCTGGCCAGGTAAATTCCGAAGCCAGGGATGGTAAGCAGATAGAGCGGCTGCTTCTGCGGCTGTGCCAGACCGGTTTGCCAGTTTTGATTGCCCTGTATCATTGCGCCTTGCCTCTACGCCACCACCTGGCGGAATTTAAGCTTGAATTTAAACTGGCCGGGGCGTCCATAGGAGGCAAGCCACGACGTCTGCTCCAACCAATAGTTGGTGAAGGCAGCCTGCGAGCTGTCGGGGTAGTAGGAAAATGGTCCCCCCAGCAGCGCGTACTGCATAAAGCTGTTCCAATTGGCCGCATCGGCGCCGCTCAGAACCGTGTTCATCTCCAGCTCCAGGAACGCATCCACCCGCTCAAGAATCGATTCCCGCACCCCGGCGCTTGAGACATTGTCATGCCGTGTGGCCACGCTGTTGTACGCCGCAACGCCCGTGGGCGGATAAGTGAACGGCAGCGTGACGGGGCCGGCGCCGGGGTTGTATACAATCTGTGGATTCGCCATGGGTCTTTCCGATTCTTTTGCCGGGCGCGCGGCGCGGCTTAAAGCCAGTCGCCCGCGGCAATCATGCCGGCCGCCCGCCGCGACATCACCGGCGCCGGGCTAAGAGCCTGCCGGGGCAGGCCGCAGAGTATGGCTGCTGGTTACCTTGCCTCCGTTTGCCACGTGCGCGTTCACCAGATCGCCCACGTAGGCGGCAAGCTGGGCATTGTCGCTGCCCACCAGAATGGTGACTTGGCCGGCGGGTTGAGCCAGCGCGGAGGCCGCGCCCTGCGCCAGCATCGGCGCCGGCGCGGAATCCTGAACCGTGGCTGAAGCCGCCGTCGCTCTGCTGTGCAATGTGTGTGAGGCGCGCGCTCCGCCGCCCAACGCGCTGGCCACCTGAACGCCCGCCAGCGTGCCCCAAAGCGACGCGCTGGTAAAATGCTGCGCCGCGCTCCAAAAGTCAAAACTGCCCAAAGCTCCAAAGCCCTCCGCCGCCTGCTCGTAGGCGCGGTAGAAGGCGGTGCTCTTTAACGCCGAAATAACGCTGGTGGAGCGGGCGTGGGCGGTTTTGGTGGTCGCGGAAACCGACTCCTGCTGCAGCTTCAGATGGCGCTGGTTCAACTGTTGCACGCGGCCGTAGGCGGATTCGTAGCTGCTGGCCCAGTTGCTCACCGCGCTGGCGGTCTGCTGGCTGCTCTGCGCGCTCTGCTGCCCGGCCTGGCTAAACGTCTGTGCCAGGTTCCGGTTTGCGGCGGCGGCCGCAGTTTGCGCCGCGGTCACGCGGCTGATGGTCTCGAGCAGCGTCTGGTAGGAGGTGATCACGCTGGCTGGCACCGCGCTTGACGCCGGGTTATTTGAACGATTCTGCGGCATGGGTTCTTTATTCCTTAACTGCGTTTTGCGCCAGGCGTGGCGCGCGTCCTGGCCAGCAACGCTTCAGCACGGCTACCACCACAGCTCCCTCGCTTCCGGCTCGCCCGGGGTGCGGGGTGCGGACTGCCAGAGCGCCATCGCCGCGGCAATGTCAATCTGCAACGCGGTCACGGCGCTCATCCCGCCGTCCGTCAGGCCGCCGGGCAGGGCATCCAACGCGCCCGCCTCCGCCATCCCCAGGCCCAGAAGCTGGCTGGGCCGGCAATGCCACACCGCCGCCACGCGCGCCAGAAACAAAAGCTTGTCGCCCTTAACGAAACGTTGCGAGGTCGCTACCATCCGGAGCGACCTCGCCGTAAGCCCACTTGATGATAAAGTTCACGTCTTCGTCGGCAATCAGCTCCGGCGAAATCTCATTGGCTTCGGGGTGCAACGACACGCGCGGCTGCACCATCACGTGCATCAGCAGCTCCAGCACCCATCTGGAAGTTGCGCTCATCGACTGCTTTTCGGGCCCGGCGCCGTCGTGCGGATCCCCGCCCGCTACGCTGGCCGCCAGTGTGGCGGGCAGCTCGTCGTGGAAAATGAACCACAGCGGCGACGGCCGGCGCAGCAGCACCGTTTTGCCCAGTTTGGGCAGGGTTACGGCAATCGCCGGATGCCGGGTGTTGAAGTCTTCGTAAAAGTCGCGGCTTGTGGCCACCGGAGCTTTCTGTTCGCTCACGAACTTCCTCCTCGCGTCGCGGTTAAGGCTGGCGGTAGATTTTGCCAACCTGATCGCCGGCTACGCGGCTGGGCAGCGCCAGGGCCACAAACTTCACCTTGACGGTGCTGGGCTTCTCTTTGGAAAACGGCACGGAGAGCGCCTGGGCCTGGTAGGCGTTATAAAGCTGGCTCACAATGAACTTGCCCGGCGCCTCCTGGCGCGGCGAAATAACCGCAACCGACAACTGCGGAATCTGCAGCAGGCCGCCAAAGCTGATCTCCTCGTAGGTCTGGAAGCCGGCGGGCAATGTGGTGTCGTTACCCGTGGCGTAGACGCCGTTGGCCACGTAGGCGCGGAAGCGCGCGTAGTCCGTCTCCATAATGTCGGCTTCAATCGACTCTTCCTCCGCCGTCAGACGCGCGTCAATGGGCGCCGTAACCTGGTCGGCGGCGATGGTTTCGATCTTGGGCGACATCAGCACCGTGGTCGCGCCGGAAACGGCTCCGGCAAACACCGGCCCCGCGGAATTGGCGGCGGGAACCGCGGCCAGGCCCGCCACCAGGCCCGTTGCCGGCAGCACAAACGCCTGCCCCAGCGCCAGCGGCGCGGCATTCTGCAACGTCTCCTGGCCCGCGGCGGTGGCAATATAAACGTTCCAGCCGGTGGCGCCGGCCACAACCGGCGGCGTTGCCACCTGCGGCAGATTGTTCGCTGCGACCGCCAGTGATGATTCCGCGGAAGGCGTTGTCTCGCCCAGTATGTTGACGTAGGTCGCCTTCACGTAGTAGGTGGCAGCGGCCAGCGAGCCGCCGGCCACGCTGCTCAGCGCGGGCGCCGCCGGCGCGGCCAGGGCGAGCGCCGTGGGATTGCCGTTCACGTCAATGGTCAGCCGCGCTCCGGTTGCCGGAACGGCTACTCCCAGCCAAAGGCTTCCCGGCCCCTGGTGGATTTTGGTTTTGTCAACGTATGCCATAAAGTCTCCGTGTGCCTGGCAAATCGAAGGCCTGCGCCGGCGTCGAGTCCGGGCGCTCAGGTTTCCTGCAGCTCAAAGATCACTTCCAGCGTGGCGTTCATCACCGGCGTTGATAGGCCGGGCTGCAGCGCCTTGCTGAAGCGCTGGGCGGCCACAAAAACCTCTTTCACCGCTCCCGCCGCCGGCGGGGTGGTCAGGCCGCCGGGAACCGTTTCCAGCGTGATGGGCAGCGGCGTAACCCAGTCGGCTCCACTCGCCGAAGTGATCACCATATCCAGCACCCGCGCGTAGTCCTGGGCGTTGTCCTGGGCAAACTCCTGGTCAAACTGGCCAACGTCCAGCGAAAGCGAAACCGCACTGCGGCTGGCCCGCACAAAGGGCGTGGTCTCGGTAAACGCAACGCTCTCCACCGCCACCGTCAGCCAGGGCAGCGAGGTTCGCACCATCGCGCCCTTGTGAAACTGAGCGATCGGCGCCAGCGCCGGATTCACCAGGGCGATGGCGGAAGCCTGATCGCGCTGGATCAATGCGATGCACTGGTTCAGCAGAGGCTTGGCGAAAGTGGCGTTCCACGCCGGGGTATAAGTCATAGCTGTGCCGCCTCGCTAGGTTCCGCGCCGGTCAAATTTTCCGAAGAAAGCGGAGCTGCCCGTCTCGCCCGGCGTCTGGTTTTTGGGCTGGTCGTCGCCGGCCACGCCCTCAAAACCCGGGCGCGGCGATTCCACCCGCGCCTGCGGATCAAACAGAAAGTCGTAGGCGCCGCCGGCGGCAATCTGCCCGTTTTCCGCGCGCCCTTCCAGATCGCGCAGCAGGCGCGTATATTCCTGCGCGAACGCGGCGGCCATTTCGCGGGCGGCGGCAATGCCGAAGGTGGCCAGGGTTTGTCCAAGCTGGGCCGCGGCGCCGTAGCGGTTGATCTTTTCCAGCACGTTCACGGCATCGGTTGAGAGCGCGGCCTGAAACGCCGCAAAGGATCCGTAAACCGAGGCGATCGCTTCCTGAAACCGCCTTTGCAGCACGGCGTCAATCTCGCCGCCCACATCGTCGATAAACGTCTGGATCAGCGTATTCGGCGGGTTCTGCTGGGCTGACCCGGCGGCAAACGTAGGGTACATGCCCGTGACATTCGCAAGGGTTGTATAGCTCATAGAATTGGCCCGCGTTCTTTCCCGGTGCGGCGCCCGCGCGCCGCGCCGCGTTAATACTCCACGTGCAGCTCAACGCTGGTGCCCGCGCCGTCGGCGGTTACGTAGATGTTGGCGCTGTCGGCCGGCTGCGTGCGGTGAAAGCCTCCCGCCGAAGTGGGAACCAGATCCACAATCAGCGGCGTGTCGGGCAGGCCGTGCGGAATGGCATTCGCATTGGTGCCGATATCAATCCAGGTCACGGTTCCGTCTGTTGTCGAAGCGCCCACGGTCTTTGACCATGCGGGCGCGGCGGCTCCCGAGGTTCCCGCCGCGCTCACCTGCTGCACGTTGCCGTTGGCGTCCAGAATCTGCGCGCCCACGCTGTAGGCGTGGCTGGCCTGCCAGGCTGCGCTCACCGCGGGAGTAAGCCCGCTAACGGTCAGCTTGGCGCGCCTCAGCATCACTCCCTGCAGCGTCTGGCGCACGTCCACGTAAATGGGAATTACGTTTAAAAAAGGATTGCTCATGAATTCCTCCGAAATAACAAGCGCTCTGCCCGTTGCCCATGGCGCGGCTTTCGGGTGCAGCGCGCTATTTTCCCTTCTTCCCGGGCTTCACACTCACCTTAAACACCTGGTCCATGGTCAGCAGAGCCGCCTCCGCGTCGGAAAGCTCGATGTACCCCAGCCTATCCACCGGAATTTCCGCGCCGTTCGCCGCGCTGATGGCCCTTGGCGGACCCGGCGACAGCTCCGGCGTATACAGCTTCATGCTGTGCTCAATGGGGCGAAGAACCTTGTAAACTGCCACGGTTGATCTCCTCTCGTTGTCAACTTGCCCGCCCGCGCCGGCTTATGCCGAGGCGGAAAGAAACGCGAATCCCGCCGTGGGCGTCACCACCTGGATGTCGTCGTAGCGGTGCACCTCAATCACCTCCGCCGTCTTTGGCTCCACGCGATAGCGCTTGGTCAGGGTGCCCTGCAGGTCCGGCGCGCCAAACAGCCAGCGGAACGTGTATCCCAGCGAAGGTTCCAGCCGCCGCGGCGTGTTGGGAACGTAGGCGAGCAGGGCGTTCTTGCCCCACACAAAGCTCAGGCTGGGGCTTTGGCCTTCGTTCGCGGTGTCGTACTCCGCGCCCAGCACCCAGAAGTTATCCACATCGAACGCGCTCTTCAGGTGGTCGGCCTGCAGAATGCCCACCTGGGTGTACTTGAAGCGGTCAATGATCTTCGGATGCTGCCGCAGCGTGGCGTACACCGGATAGCTCACGGCCAGGGTGTTGGGCGTTTTGGCGATGGACTGCTTCACCTGCGTCTTATAGGACTCCACGGCCGCTATGGGGTCGGAGTTGATGTAGTCGGACCATTGCGACGTGCCGGAAAGCGTCACGTTGGGCACCGGGCTGTTCGAACCCATCAGCAGGTTCATCACCCGGATCTCCAGGTCCAGCAGAATGGCGTCCGTCAGGTTTTCCACCGTGTTGATTTCCACATCGGTGCCCTCGGAATTCGTCCGCTCCTCGTCGGAGATGGAATCCTTCAGCGAGTGGTCGTCGCAGAAGTAAGGGTTGTTGGAAAGCGCCCAGGGAGCGATTTCGCGCGATTCCGCCTTGGCGTGGCGAATGGTCTCGTAGCGGTGGAACTTCTCCTTGCCGAACACCCAGAAGCGCCCGCTCTGTTTCTGCACGGGAACCACCGGGAAGATGCGTTCGGCAAAGTAGTCGTCATTCACGTATCCCACGCTGACGTTGTTTAGGGGTTGGTCCAGGTACTGCAAACTGATATCTGCCATGATTCCTCCATGTCGTAGTTCGACAAAGCAAAGTAACGCCGGCCCCGTTCAGGAAAGCCGGCAGGGTTATGGCCGCGCTGCCCGCCGCGGCCCGCGCCACGCCAGGCATGCCGCGCGCCGTTTCAGCCTTGCGGCGTGGCGCCGCGCCCGCGCGCAAGCCCTTCCGCCGCGCGCGCCGCTCCGGGAGTTTGTTGAAAACTCGTGCCGCCTGTCATTCCGGGAAGCTGCAAGCGGCGAGGAACTCCGTACGTGCCTGGTTCCTCAAAAAGCAGACCCTTCGCTTGCGCTCAGGATGACATCCCCGGAACGTTTTTCAACAAACCGCTAGGAGTGGCTGGGCGCAAAGTTCAGCAGAACCTCAACAATGTCATTGGCGTTCTGCGTGCTGTTTTGCGCAATGCCGATCGGGAACACCTTGGTCCCCGCTGTTTCGTTCACCGTTTTCACGCGCCCAAAGTTATCCGCCACGTTCACCAGGTCGCCCTGGTTGATGGCGCCGGCGGCAATGCAGCGCGCCACGCCGTTCACCTGCAGCGTCATGCTGCGCCCGGTCAGGTTATACAGCACCGGCGTGGTGCCGGTTACGGTGGTCGGGTTGGTGCCCTGCGGCACAAAATAGTTGGGTTCCACAAAGTGATCGGTCAGCACTCCCAGAATGCCCGGCGCGTTGGCCGCGGAGGGAAGCCCCGCGAACTGCTGGTTCTGGGTGGTGTCGGTGGTGTCTTTCACCAGAGCGGTAAACTTGTAGATGCGGACGTTTGACTGCGAGCGGAAGCTGACAGTCAAACCATTGATTCCTGCCATAAAAAGTCTCCTTTGCCTTTACGCTTCATCCGCCCGCGGCTTGGGCGGGTGGGGATGAGACCTGCTGCCAAAAGCCGCGGCGTCTACCGCAGCGCGTCGCTGCTCTCGCGCGCGCTGTGGGCGGTTTGGTAGCGCCGCTCCAGGCCGCGATCCTGTTTCAGGAACTCTTTCATCGCCAGGGCGTAGCTGATGCCGCGTTCAGACATCAGCCGCTTCACGCCCCGGTCAATTTCCTCATCCACGGGTACCTGGTCGCTGGCGCCGATGCCGGCGGCGCTGAACTGCACTACCGGCGCCGCGTTCGCCACGTAGGCGGAAAACTCCGCCGGCCTTTCCAGCGCGTCGCGGAAGAAGAAGGCGCGGTCGCGGGGCAGAACCTTTCCCGCCTGCACGCCCGCATCCAGCAGCTTTTCCGCTTCCTGAATCTGGATGTATTCGGAAAGCGTGATCTGGCCTTCCCTGGCCAGCTCGCTCGCGCGCAGGTTATTCACTTTGCCGTTGCGCACAATCTGGCTCAGCAGGGTTGCGGTGCGCGCAACGCCGCTGGCGGCCTGCTTGTTCGCGGCGGCTGCGGCGCCCTCGGCAATCGACTGGGCGTCGGGATTCAGGCCCAGGTGCTGGGCGGCGTACTGGGCCAGGTCATCGTGATCCAGAATGCCCAGGGGCTGCTCGTTTTCGGGGTCGATGACGGCATGGCTTGCGCCCTGGCCACCACCGGTTTCCAAGTGTGCCAACTTCAGTTTTTTCATGGACGTTTCTCCTTTAGGATGTGCCAGTCCGGCCGGGCTTCCCAGCCACCGGAAGTTTGCCGCCTGAGGCGTTCCCGCGCCCGCAAAACCCGTCAGCACCGTGCCATCGGTCAGCATGATGGGCGGCAGCTCCTCAAGAAACGGGTGATTGGTCAGCGCGCCGCTGGTCAGCGTGGCGCCCTGCGGCTCGCCGGTCGCCTTATCCGCGGCGCCCCAGTCGATGGCGGGGCTGAAGAAGCGGTACTCCCCGCTGCGGATCATGGCCTCAGCCTCCGGCGTCCACTCCACCAGCGCCCACAACTGCGTTTTGCCGTCGCCGGGCGCGCGCAGGTTATGGATCCATCCCGCCGCCGGAATCGGACCGCCCTTCGCCACCTCCGGCATCTCGCTGGCGTGCTCGTAATCAATCACCAGTTGGCGGTTCTTGCGCTTGGCGAAGTTCCGCACCATGTCGGCGTGGTCTTTGGCGGTGATGGAAAATTGCCGCCCGTCTTTTACCCAGCTTCCGGCGGCGGCGATGGGGATTTCAAAAAGCTGCACTCCCTCGCGATGCACCAGGGCATTCGAGGGAGTGGCCGCCGGGGATCCCAGCCCCGCCAGTAGAAGCGGAATGCCCGGCGATTTGTGATGATTCCGGTCCAGGTTATTTTTCAAAGTTCACCTTCACGTTCGTTCACGGGCGCGGCGGCGCTCGTTTCCGTATGGGCATCCGCCCCGGAGCCGGCGTCGCCGC
>VFSW01001583.1_pt1 | contig 34725 bp, 66 predicted proteins | sample 5358111 | NCBI WGS metagenome assembly VFSW01 (sample SAMN11554181, study PRJNA540505) | mine drainage metagenome | isolation source: sediment from site ElyBrook_90M | place: USA: Ely Copper Mine, Vershire, VT | collected 2017
GGATTATATAGGCCATTACGTTTTCGAATCCTGAGAATAAAAACACACAAAATCCACACACATCCCCTCACACCTCAAGGTCCTGATTTCCGATTGCCCCGATATTGCTGGTTTTTATGATCTCCTTGTACTCATGCAGCCTGTTTGCCATGTCGAGACCTGTCATGGGCTGAGGTGAGAGCTTCTTCCTCCCCGAAGAAGATCTGGATGTCGGTTGGGAGCGCAACGGAGCCGGCGGATTTGGCAAGATCAAAGAGACGCGGACCAGAGTAGTCGATTCCCCTTCTGTAACAACAGTCAGCAACAGGTTGACAAGACGAGAGGCCTTGGGGGTGACGGGCGAAGACAGGGGAGGAGCATCGATGTGGGGTGATCTTGGTGACTCTGGCACGGCTTTCTCCATCGCTGCTGCATGCCTGCTGTCGCTGCCCGTCTGCATGCCTAGGACCTGCTTAGAAAGCTGGTTCTTGAGGTCAACGAACTTGTGGAGCTCCCCCCTGAGACCAGAGTTCACAACCTTTTGCTCTGCGACTTGTGCCTCCAGAAGCGTCACGGTTTGCTGAGACAGGAGGGAGGCGAGAGGAGTGAATGCAAACGGGGTGAAGAGCATTTATGCATAAAATCACATGCGGAGAGTCTACATCCCTGTCTTTTTTAGAGAATGCCTCCCTTGACACAGCAATATCACGCACCTTCAGCTTTCGAATGGCATCTTGGTCAAGCCCTACCTCCTCCTCCACTTCAGAGGCATCATCGCTGGATTCGAAGTCATCAGTGCTTCCATCAGCTCGTCCCGCCTGTGGAATGTGAAAAAATCTGTGAGTAGAGATGAGACAGAAAAATAATGGACCAACAGGACATGTGCCAACAACAAATCGTGTCGGTAATCTTGACTCGACACAAACCTGGCGCATTGCGGTGGCAAATGGATTTCCGGGGCTCAGACGAAGTGCTGCATGCTGGCCCCCTTCATCCTCGGCTGCCACATCCTTGGCGATGGGGACAGCAACATGAGGCGACGAGCCGGCGAAAAATCTAGGAGCTGGCGGAGGCAGGCCACCGGCCACGTACTCGCCATGCTGCCCGGGCAGAACATCCTCATTGCCACCATCCAGATCGTCGCCGAGGTCCATCCAGCTCTTCATTTGAGCCCCCTTGAGTTCAGCGGCCGACGACACAGGGATGCGGCCAGCGGAGACGGGAGCCCTCCAGCCGGCCGCGCCGGAGCCCCACTCCTTCCCGCGACCCATCCTTGACAGAAGATCCTTCTCCTCCATCTCCTCCTCAGAAGCCACCCTCGGCTTGGTCTCAGGATTGGAGAGTTTTCTGAACTCTTGACGCTGCTCCTCTGCAAGCGCAGCCTCTTTGAGCGACGCGAGGGAGCGACGCTGACTGCCTCGGAGAGATGCGTTGAGGCGGTCGGTTTCTGGCAGTGGCTGGATGGCTGAGAGAGGAGCCGCAGGAGGAAGTGTGGAGCCTGTGGGCAACGCCTCATCATCTCCCTCCTCGTACCTACTGCGCCGCTGAGCTTCAACCTTGGGCGATTCCAGGTCAAGCGGCACGAGGGGGGGAGACATCCAGCTCTGATTCAATGTGCTCCGTTGGCGCTCCACCTCAAACGCAGCACCGTGAGGCCGTCCTCCTTCTGCACCGCTGCCTTGACTGGAGCCGGAGAAAATTCGCACGGTTGGCAGCTGTTCTGACATCTGACCCACCTCCTCCGCCGCTTCGTCAAGTTTACGATCATCATCATCAACGGCCTCATCCTCTTCGCCAACTGTCTCTTCAGTGAAGAGAGGATTCAGAACACAAGCTGCAGAGATGGACGAGATTCCCGATGTCGGCTCGTCAAAGAGGGGATTCAACGCGGCTGAATCGCCCCAGGCAGATGTAGCTCCTGCTGATGCCTTCCTCCCGTCCAAATTAGGAGGGACGTTCTCCATGACCTCCTCCTCCTCCCCCTCTTCCTCCTCTTCTGCCTCGGCATCTGCCTCGGCGTCTGCCACCATGCCGAACAACTCGGCCAGGCTGATTCCACCCATTGCCCGGCTCGCAAAGCCCGCTCCCCTGCCGGTCCTCCTCGTGAGATCAATGTGGATCACTCCATCCTCGTCCTCCTCATCTGGATCATCGTCCGATCCTCGCTCCCTTGGCTGCTCGCTGGAGCTTGGACCGTAGATCCACGTATCCGCACTCCGTCTGCCACCGTCTTGCTGCGGCCGTGTGCGCTCGTAGGACTCCGTTTTTGGCGACTTGAGAGGCGAGGATGGATGTGACGCTGCGTCACCCTGCACTGCCTCGCGCTGCGTCAACTCTTTATCAACGGCCAGAGAGTCGGGAACTACCGTTGCGGCCGAACCTGTGGAGACAGGGAGGGCTCAATGTCAGAAAAAGAAACAAGTGGTTGTGAGGGAGAACGAGGAAATGAGTGTGTCAAACATAACATCGATCAAGCCACAAACTGTACCTTGGTGCTCGGAGCCATCCTCAGCCTGGGAGGAACAACGGGGCTGTGAGTGAACATGGATATCCTCATGCGGCGAGCCCGCCACGCTTCCGTCCCTCCTCAGGATGGTTGGTCTCACCGGCGCGAGCGAGCTGAGCTGTGCGTTCTCATCCTGCAGATGAGCTATCTGAGCCTGCAGGTGGATCAGACGCTGGAGCTCCCCGTCGTCCTCGTCGCTGCTACTCTTGCGGTGCTCCTGCAAGCCCTGCAGACAGAAAGAAGGATAAGCTTCCCCCTATTTCGCTCGAGAGAGAGAACGACGCACCTGCTCGACGTTCGACATGTCCACGTCCTCGGCTGCTGCTAATCGACTCCGACTAATTGTTCGGCTAAATGATCTTCAGCACCCTCCGCTCAGATGCCGATCACGAGCTGCTATAAGCACTCCGCTCTTCGTGTGCAGATAGGAAACGCTGCCGAATTACAGAATCACAATGCGTCGCGTCGCGGTGAGCCCGCCAGCCACATCTGAGCGTGTGAGACGAGTGGAATGCGAGGCGATTGTTCGTCGCGAAATAGACATGTGGAAAAATGTGTACTGCCTGATTTGGATGGATGGTCCAAGGGCTCTTTTTGTTATAGCTATAAGAGCCTATAAGAGCCAGCAGGCACGACACTCATGCAAGTCCTCTGCGCTCACATGCCGAAGGCTCCAGGTACGGCCTCTTCTGACTGTCAGGCCTCAGCCGCTGAACATAAACCGATCATGGAAGGAACATACCGTTGCGTATGTCTATCTTGGATGAACTCCCACCCACTTTCACCTATCGTTTCTGCATCGCTGCCATGTGATCATTCGCTTGTTTCTCCATCTAGAAGCAGGGGATGGGATGAGAATTAATCGATTTTGAAACGGCAAAGTAGATGCATGTGGACGATTCTAACCTCTGAGTAGAATTCCCCGAATCTCATTCCAACTTCATCGCGATGAAGGAAGGGAGATGTATTGAGATAACGTCGGCGAATGAACTGGATAACGTGAACGATCTCAGACATACCTCGTCCTGTGATGTTCATGAACTTTTCGCAGCACTTGGCAACGCACTGTGCAGGAAAGGGTACCACGTTTCTTATGCAAGCAACGAACGACGCTGGACATGCGAGCTGAACAAGACACGGCATGCATGCACCTTCTCCTCGGGTGTGCTGAGCGCCTTTGTCCGCATGTCCTCGGCACATTCCTTGAAGCAGCGCTCGACCTTCCCATGAGGAAGGCATGTCGATCACAGGATCAGAGGCCATCATCATCATAGACTCGCTCACTAGGTTGTTGTACATCTTGAGGCTATCCCTGACTTGCATTTGCTCTAGGTGCGTCGCCAGAACCTGCTTATTGGCCTCGCTCATCTCGGCGACGCTGTCCAGGGGGAAGTTCATGGCTGCTAGCGTTCGTAATGGCGATTCTGATTCTAGCAGAGCAGAGCGATCCACACCATCGAGTGAGTGGACAGCGCACAATGGAGCGCATCGCGGGCGCCCTCATCGGACTCGCCGCCTTTTTGCGGGCCTATCCCGAGTTCCTGATCAACGCCCTCCTTTTGACGGCCGTCGTTGTCCCTTCTGCGCTTTTTGTCCTGTGGCTTCTCGCAGACGTCCTCGAAACCTTCTCTATCCCGTCGTTGGATGTGCGCACCGATCCAGGTAGCATCTGCGATGTCTGCCGTCCGGTCCCTCTCGATTGATCTCTTCTCTCGTCAGCCGAGGCTAATGACATCATCGAAGCACCAAAATTCGATCCCTCGAAGCCAACTGACCCCAAAGTGGTGCCATGTTACGATCCAGCTACCATGCAGCTGCTCGGGAACTGTCCGGCCATGTCGGACAAGGAAGTGAGTTTCCGATCCAACGTATGGGGTCAACAAGCGTATCGCCATGCACTCATGCAGGTCCGTGACTCGATTGCCAAGGCCAGGGCTGCTTCAAAGATTTGGAGGAACTCGACCTTTGGGCAGAGGAGGAAGCTGCTCAAGATCCTTTTGAAATTTGTCGTGGAGAACCAAGAGACCATTTGCCGGTGATTGCTTCCCAAGCCTGTCTCCTGTGCCTCACCTGTAATCTGTTGGTTTCTGTCCCCAGCGTGTCGGCCCGTGACAGCGGAAAGGTCATGGTCGATGCCATCCTGGGCGAGATAGTCACCACCTGTGAGAAGATACATTGGTTGATCAAGGAAGGAGAGAAATGGCTCAAGCCGGAGAGGCGCAGCGCAGGGGTCATGGTGGGTGATGCGCCTGGGACCGCTCTTCTGTGGTTGGCGACTTGGTTTTTGTTGTGAGACGTGTCTCTTTGCAGAGCTTCTACAAGTCCCCTCGTGTTGAGTACCACCCTGTCGGCGTGGTGAGAATATTGAGTGGGGATGACCCTCCTCCAGAAACGCTTAGCGTTTGTTGGCACGTGATGAAATTCATTTTTGTCTATATAGATGTGGCATTGCCCTATCTGTAAATGACGTCATTTTACTGAAAATCTCTGATGCCATTCCCTCAACTTTTATTTTCGCAGTTGAGCATGCGAACTCTCACCTGTCACCATTTTGTTCCGTGTGCATCCTGCAGGTCGGAGCCATCGTGCCATGGAACTGGCCGTTCCACAATTTGCTCAACCCGCTCACCGCTGCTCTCTTTTCCGGCAACGCCCTCGTTATCAAGGTCTCTGAGCACGCCTCTTGGTCTTCCGGCTACTATGGACGCATTATTTCTGCAGCGCTTGCGGCTGCCGGGGCTCCCGCGGATCTGGTACAGATTGTCACAGGATATGGGGAAGCCGGCAACGCTATCGTAACTGGTGGTGAGTGGACTGCAAGCCCAGGTCAAAAAGGCAGCTTAACACTAGGTGTTAACTGATCCAGGAGCTGACAAGGTCATCTTTGTGGGCTCGACTGTCGTTGGCAAAAAAGTCATGGCCGCTGCAGCAGCCAACCTCACCCCTGTTGTGCTAGAGCTCGGCGGCAAGGATGCCTTCATCGTGTGTGAGGACGCCGACGTCAAGGGCGTCGTTCAGACGGCCATCAAGGCGGCTTTCCTCAACCAGGGGCAGAACTGCGCGGGCGGGGAGAGGTTCTTCATCCACCAAAAAGTCGCCGCGCTGTTCAGCGAGGAGGTCACCAAGGCGGTCAAGAAGATGCGGCAGGGTCCGCCTCTGGGGCATGGAATGGTGGACTCGGGAGCCATGACCATGCCAGGTGACGAGGGGATGGCGTATGCGGATTGAGGAGCTTTCTGATTTGATCTGTCTCTGACATCAGGGCTGGCGGAGAAGGTTCACGCGCTTGTCCAAGATGCTGTTTCCAAGGGGGCGAAGTTGCTCACCGGCGGCGTTCTCCCTGCCAAGGAACAGGGTCAGTTCTACCCTCCCACCGTGCTGATGGGCGTCAAGAGGGGCATGAAGATCTGGGAGGAGGAGGTCTTTGGCCCGGTAGGAAGCCTTGATTTCTCTTATCAAATGATCAGAGTCTTTATATCACAGTGTGACCCTATTTCTTGCTGCTCGCTCAGGTCATGAGCATCACCACGTTCCAGACCGATGATGAGGTGGTCGCTCTCGCCAACGACTGTGACTTTGGCCTTGGTTCCAACGTTTTCAGCGGCAGTCAGTCGAGGGCAAGGCGCATCGCTGCAAGGCTGGAGGCAGGCATGTCGTCCATCAACGATTTTGCCACTACCTACATGTGCCAGTCTCTACCTTTCGGAGGGGTCAAGCATTCAGGGTTTGATCGCTTCGCAGGTGTGATTTGATCAGAATTAGGCTCTCTCTGGCCGCTCGAGAGCAACGCCATGTTCGTGTTGATTGCCAGCCCACCACCGTCCGCGCTGTAGGTCCCGAGGGCCTGCGCGGCCTTTGCATCCCTAAATCAGTGGCTGAAGATTCAGTCCCATGGCTGATGAAGTCCTCGATTCCTCCGCCGTGGTGTGTCCCGCTGCCGGAGATTGCCTTCCCGTTCGGCACGTCACTCATCACTATGTTCTACGGCCCCGGCATCGTCTACCAGGCACGTTTTGTTCGCAGCCGTCTCTGTTCGTGTTTGACGTGCCCCCTTTCGCATGTCCCTCAGGTGAAGGGCCTCTTCTGCTTGGCGGCCTGCTTCATCATGCCCGGCTTGATGATGAAGAAGAAGAGGGTGAAGCAGGAGTAGTAGAGAGTGAAGTAGAAGCAGGCGTGGTGTCCGAACCTTTGAGCCCATACTTTTGGAGCATCTCAGAGCATCAGGGAGATCAGAACGCAAATCGCGATGTATGGCTTCGAGATGCTCACGTTCAACATGAAGGATGGGTTCCTGGGTGAGGCCGATGTTTATGCGGCCCGCAGCCCCCGATTGTGACGCAAAGCGACAGAGTCCATCGTGCGGGGGCACCGCTCCGGGCTCCTAACGGTGGCGGATTACAACAACCTCTGCCAATGCGAGAGCCTGGAGGACATCAAGCTCAACTTGGTCCGTGGTCCATCGTGCATGTTCGGGGCGTGTGCTGATTGAGCTCTCTCTCCTCGCAGACTGCCACCGATTACGGATCCTACCTCGCGAACGAAGCCTCGCCCCTCTACACGACGACCATCGTCGACAGGTGCACGAAGAAGCTGGTCGACGACTGGGTGAAGATGCGGGCAAACGTGAGAGAGCGGCATGGGGTGCTCACGCTGGAGAGAGCTCTGATCCTGATGCTCTCTTCAGGCCGACGAGGACCTCGGGCAGTTCCTCGACTACTGCACGTACGGCCACATGATCGATAACGTCGTGCTCATCGTCACCGGGACGCTACACGAACGAGACGTGCAGGTGCGAGGGGAGGTCACAAAGGCACGGACACATGGCGCGTCCGAGGACGCCATGCTGGCACCGCCCCATGCAGGAGCTGTTGGACAAGTGCCACCCGCTGGGCATGTTCGACAGCATCGCCACGCTCGCGGTCGCGTCCAACATGCGCGAGCTGTACAGGCTCGTTTTGGTGGACACGCCCCTTGCTCCCTACTTCTCCGACAACCTGACGCACGAGGACCTCGACGAGATGAACATCGAAATCATGCGCAACACGCTTTACAAGGCCTACCTCGACGACTTTGCAAAGTTCTGCGAGACGCTGGGCGGCACCACGGGCGAGGTCATGGGCGACCTGTTGGCCTTCGAGGTGCGGAGGTGTAAGGGGCCGAGATGGAGGGACCCTGGCTCATGATGTTCTCGCTGCCCTTTTCAGACGGACCGCCGGGCTTTGAACATTACGCTCAATAGTATTGGAACTGAGCTGACGCGTGAGGATCGCAAAAAGTGAGAGAGGGGGATGATAGCAGAATGGAGAGTGTCTTGTGTCGCGACTCTTGACGGACGACGAGCCTTACGAACCTGTTCAGGCTCTACTCCAACTTTGGTCTGCTTTACCCGCACGGCCACAATGAACTGGCTCAGGCAGAGGACTTTGACCAGATCAGAGTTGCAATGGAAAAGGTCCCTGCCTATGCATCCATCTTCAGCAAGGTCCGTGACACTATGGACTCGCTTGCGATGCCCTTTAAAACTCTGTCCTTCTGAAACGTCTTGCTTTCTCGCTGCAGCTTGGTTTTGGTGAAAGCCAGATGTTGGACAAGTTGTTGTACGAGGAGGAAGTCAAGCGCTGTGTCATGTGCTTCGAGCAACAGTTCCACTACACGCCGTTCTATGCCTACATGAAGCTGAGGGAGCAGGAGATCCGGAACATCATGTGGATCTCCGAATGTGTGGCTCAGGATCAGAAGGCCAGGATATCAGACGGAATTGTTTACACTTTCTGATCGCGTGTCAGTTCAGTCAATCAGGTTGGATTTGCAGACTCTTCAATTCGGCGTTTGATCTCGGCTAGTTCTTGATCTCTTTCGAGCAGAATCGAAAGCAACTGAGACGCAGTATACAACCGCCCTTTGTAAAAGCATTCAGAACTTGGCTGACCGGCCGCATCTCTGTCATTCGGCTCGTGCCCCTCCGCAGATCTCGGAGCCTGGTCATTCCGATCTGGAGGACGATATTGATGGCCGAGGTGATGGTTACGCCTCGCCACCGCAGCTGGTCTCTCTGAGGCTGAGCTGCTGGCTGTCTCTATGAGAACCGTTGGCGGGCAAGGGGCGATCGGCTGGTGGGCCAGGCTCAGGGGGGCCATTGAAACCGAGCCTTCTCTGCTTCCGCCGCTCCAGAGTACCTCCAACAGATTCAGGAGCTCAAGGCAGCCTGGCCTGTCGTCAGGATTCGGGCTCAGCAGTCGCAACGCCAAGGCTGCCTCTGCGGAGTGGTGGCGCATCATGGAGGCGGGGAGACGACCATGCCGCGCTTCACTCATGGCTGTTGCTCTCTCCATCCCTGTCGCAAAGGAGCAGCTGAGCTCCATAAGAATGAGACCCAAGGGAAAGAGATCGGCCGCTGCTCCGTAACGTCCTCCACCAAAGAGTTGTTCAGGAGCCGAGTACGATGCGGTACCGATCGCTGCGGCGGCAGCGGGACAATGTATAAATCAATGAAAATCTGAGACCAAAGGCAACAGGTTAACAGACCTTTTGTGCGGAGAGAGTCGCTGGAGCTTCTTACTGGCATTGACCATCCTCCTAAATCCTTCGAGCCTGGGTTGGAAGGCGTGGTCGGAATTTCCTCTTCCCAGCCATACTGACCGACAAAGCTGGCATCCCTGCCAGTGGTTCCGAAATGCATGCCGCTGACAGCATCGTCTTCAGCTGACAGTCCGAAGTCTGCAATTTTTACAACAAGACAAGTGGTGTCGACGAATGATGATGTGCCTCTTTGATCCGTCAGGCTCGCGACAAAAATGTTTGATGGTTTCAGATCTGGAGGATGTGCAAGGCAGGAGAAGAGTCAGGGATGCAAAAACAAAATCCATTCATGGCCCTACGACTTCCCCATCTCCCAAGATGCCTACCCCTATGTATGACGCCGGCCGCATGACAATGCATTAATCCAAGCACAATCTGCCTGAAAATTTCATGCTCCATGCTGCCGAGCCACCCGCGACTCTCAGAGGCCAATGATTCATGGCCGGAACGATCAGCAGGAGCAGGCAGCATTCGATGTAATCGACGCTTCAGCCACATGTCCAGCGTGATTCCCGACACTGGCTCCATCGAGATGAATAAAACGTAAGGCCACTTCTTTTCAGCTGAAGGTCTGACAGTGCTGTCGATGGCCTTCGAAGCCACACCATCAGCAGGATCAGTAGCCTTAGGTTTGTTTCTGTGTGGCGGTTCCATGTAAGCCGCAAGCACAATGGCCTGTCTGTGCCCGGCGATGGCAGAGGATGACTCTGAGCGGCTGATGCTGCTGCTGTCAACGCCCGGTGTAGACCTCACAGATTCCTCTTCCAAATGATCAGAGTCTGAATTTGACCCATCTTGGATACTTTCATCACTTCCGGCGACCTCGACAATTCTTACGCCTGCTGCAGATGGCCGCCGAGGAGACAGATCCTTGGAATCGTGGCGGCAGGGCGCCTTGGTGCCTTGATCCGCTATGGATCCAAACGTGAATGCCGAGTTGCGAGTCACACTTGCAGCCAAGGAACGTGTCGCTTCATCTTCGGACAAGATTGATGCTTCTGACTCCTTCCTATCTGAACGGTCATCCTCGTATGAGCCGCCGCTACTGCTTCCGTTTGAGATGGCTTGCCCTGAAGATGATGCCCCACCATCTGACTCTCGGTGAACGCGAACGCTGGGCCTGGCAAACACCCTTGTCTGTTGAGAGATTGGCATCACAACTTGTCCCTGCTGCTTTCGGTGCTGCTCCTTCGGGAGATTTGAGGGCTGATTTTTCTGCAGCACTTTGCTCAATCGTTCCCAATCCGGCTCGATCCAACAAGAATAGTATCTCACAACATGAGGGCTGAATTCAAGAGAAGCAAGAGCTCGAACCTGAGAAGGTGGTGAACAATGAAGAGTTGTGAACATTATTGATCGCTCTCCCTGATCACCTCTCTTAATATTCGAGAATGGCACGATTCGAGAGCTTCTGGAGGCTCCCAAGGCGGCAGCCTGCTCTTAAAGGGCACCTATTCAGAAGAAAGCAGCTATTAAGGGTAATCAGTCACGCATCCGTCTCTTTCTCGCACCTGCTTCACAGCCAAAAACTTGTTATCCAAGCGATTCCGAACGAGCGCAACGCTCCCGAAGCCACCCTTCCCCAGCGGCCTTATCTCTTCCATGTGAGACCTGCCATACGACACGTAATACTTAATAATAATTCACCCTCAACCTCGTCGGCCCTTCAGCTCGACCTGAAGGAGGACACTATCGAGAGCAGCTGCGGCGGCAAACCGGCTGAAGATGCCGTTGCTAGCGCTAGAGTTAGCTGGACAGCAGCTGTCATCCCCTGCATCTCAGCCGCTCCTGCATGAGGTTGGTGCGATTGGCCGCTCGCAGCGATTCAACACGGATGCACTTGCCAGATAATTGCCTGGGGACTCTCACGAGGGATTCAAGGTGAACCCCAGCTGGAAAATGCTGCTGCAGCAACGTCAGCGCAGGCGTCTTTGCAGGCATGACATAGATGAGTTCGTCAGGCGACATTCATGCGAAAAGCACCCGGCACATGCTCACAGCAGTGACGGACGTTTCAAGCGCAGCGAGGGCGTCAAGGAGCGCGTTGTGAACCTCTGATCCTCCACGCGACAAGGCTTCGTCCAGGACCCTCTACAAGATGAGCAGTGAGTGAGCACCTCGTCGTTGTCCTTGGAAAGCCATGCATCACACCCTCAAAGCCTCAACGCGCGTCGCTGACGATGCAGCTGCGACGGCGAGTTCTTGATGCGGCTGCGATTGGTCCGCATCAGACATCAGGCTGCGACTGCAGCAGCAGGAAACGGTCTGATGGAATCGATCATTCGATCAAATCGGCAGAAGCATGCGACATCGCAGCGTCCCCATCGACGTCGCTCCTCGCCCTGCGCATTCTCCCCCATCTTCGACACAAGTCAAGGCGGAGGTGTGTTGAGGCCTTCAAGCCCGTCGCAATCTCATCATCATCATCGATCGTTTGCTTGGCATTGCAGGCCAAAGTTTCATGGGGCAACATACGAAACGTGCTCATGCTGTTGCTCTCTGTCGCTTTCATGTTTGGGGGCGCATGGGGGGCCTGGAGGCACTCGTCAAAGGAAGCGCATGCGCACATCGCCAGAGAATACCGCTCTTGTGAGACATGCTCATGATTTCCATGATCGACCTGGCGAACAAAAGGTCTCTACTGATGTGCCCGCAGTTGTCTTACATTGGCACAGACAGCATCTGAACAAGCTGAGGTTTCTCGACGCCTCGCTGATCCTCAACCACACGCTCACTGTTCCGATGAGCACCATGAGCAGCAAGCCCACAAAAACGGTCCTGGTCGCCGGGGAGGCGGAGGGCATAGCATCAGCAAGTCAGGCCACCAAGCGCTTCAACTCCCACCACGTTGGCTACTCAGCTCTTGGGATTTTAGCGAAAGCCCTCCCAGAGGACCCCCCCAGCTTCACAGCTCCACTCCTGCTGCAGAAGAGACTAGCGTCAGATCTCACCATGGGAGATGTTTCAGTCATCTTTGGAAGTGTCTCAGACGAAGCAACCATCGCTGATGTCGTTCACTCAAAGACATCGTTGCTTCGTCCGGTAGCTGCCAATATGCTGGGGCTGACTGAATACGAGATCGTCTTGAGACAGCCTACGGTATCAGAAGAAAAGAGCAGCAAGGAGGACGCCATCAAGTTGGGGCGTTTCCCGTTTGTCAGAGTGCAGATTGTCACTGCAGGTCTGATTCGTTGACATCATATCAATGTCTTCTCCCTTTCACTCTGGTCGCCCATCTCTTCACCCCCGCTTAGGGGGCGAGCTCGATTGCCAGAACCACAAATGGGGGACGTGGGACAGCTCGTTACGAAGTTGCACTGTTGTGGAGTACCTCGCTGAGCTGTGCTTCAGAATTAAAGTGCGATATTCACTACTTTGTGGTCGATGGAACATGCTACTGAAGAAGATGCCCGCTCTCTGCTGCCATCCATAATACATGTGAATGTTACCCATTCTTCAGGACACTGAACCGTCGGACATCAAACATGGTGTTGATTATGAGCTTGACACCGCCCACAGTGGATCCGGCTGCAATCCTGCAACCCAGTGGAGGCCAGACACGTGGAAGAGGGCGGTGGTGCGCAAGAAAGCAAAGACCTTGCAAGCCACGGCTGTCATATACGAGGTCTTCCTGCCCAAAGCTGCGGCCGCGTCCAGCGACGGCTGCCCGAAAGTCACGGTGAGGCACGCCCGGGACCCCGAGATCATGGAGAAACGCCTCGTGCATCAGCTGCGCAAAGAGATGGAGCGGTCCACGTTGATGCACGCAGTCGGTGAGGATGACCATCTTGATCCGAGAGAGAGAGCTGAATGATCATCTTGCGCTGATACTCTCGCAGGCCTGACCATGACATTTTTCGGTATGGTCGTACTTCTTGCGTTGATTTGTACTACAGTACCCGCTCTGACAGCGCTTTGGAAGTCCCCGCCTGAAGATGACGAAGATGAGTAGGCTGTATCATATCGAATGCGATGAAAAAAGTCCTGATTTCTTAGATTGTATTCGTAAAAACTGGGATGATCTACTCCTTCCGCGGCCGTGCCTCCGGCGGCCTTGATCCCACAGCAAAACTATCGGGCAGGATGGCAGCGACCTTGGCATCCCCCCCTTTCCATCCCAGCATTGCACCATTGCACAACATCCCTGCAGACGTGACGCCGCCGACAGCTCCTTTCCTCACAGTCTCATCCTCGCCGCTCTCTCCACGAATCACAGCGCCAACTGTTGCTACGACCACTTTCACTCCTTGGCTCACGTTGGGCGCGTTTGTCACAACCTGAATCCAAACATTGAGTGGAGAGGGCATCATCATGGGGATCAGATCGCACCTGCAAATCTTCTGCAGCACCAACATCAACCTTGACAACAAAAAGCTTGTCTTTCTTCGGGACCGGTTCAACAGACGTCACCGAGCCCACGACGAAGCCAGAAAAGCGGTCGTCCGCAGCAGCAGCACCTTGCATGGGTCAAGTGAGCGCATGATGGATGACGTGTGTTCATGTCAATTACCTGACGTTGCCGCATCGTCTCGGGGCTCCTCGCACGCACAGCAATGCGTCTCAGCCGCCTCGTTGCCCTGCCCGCAAGCTGAGCATTGCCACTCTGAGCTGTTGGCGGCTGGATCGGCGGCTGCTGTGCCTTCGGAGGGCTTCTGTGCCGTCTTGCCCTTTGCCATGGCGATAAATCGTCGAAGGACTCTGGTGTGGACTTACGTTATGTGCAACGTGGCGCATCCCCTCAGAACCTGACTTATTTTAAGAAAATTGCGATCGTCTAAGCCGCTCTGATGATTCACGTCGCGTTCAAGGGGCAATCGTTCACCGTTCCCATCCAGAGCGAATGTACTCTCGCTCACCTACGCCTCCTGCTGCAATCCGTCAGCAACGTGGGCAAAGATTGCTCCATTAAGCTGCTTATGGCCGGGCGCAAGGCCATCTCACTGAAAGATGAACCGCAGCGGAGTGTAGGTGATGCAGGTGATGGAGGTGGGATTGCGCTGCTCAGTGGCTGGCATGTGACGGGTCTTCCCAACTCTCTCCCAGGGATCAAACCCGGTTCTCGCGTGATGATGCTTGCGACGAGCTTGGAAGCTGTCCAGAAAGTGAGTGGTGCTGAGGCCTGAGAAAATGATCGCGGGTCGATCAGTCTTCCACCGCCATGTAGGTGCAGCATGATGCCGAAAGGGCTGACCAGGAGAGACTACCTGGCTTCGACCATGAGCTGCGGCAAGCTGCGGCCAGACGGGGGCTGAACAGGGCCGCAAGACCCCATGCAGATCCGCCCAGAGGTCAGTTGCTGAGCAGAACACCGCATCGGTGACGCCGAGGAAGTGAATTATGAACCTTGGCCTTGGCGAGCAGAGGACATTTGCTTCTTCCTCCCTCTCAGGTGAATGGACCTTTTGTGATTACAGCGTTTGGGAGACGCAGCGGGCCTACCCCCCACCCAACGAAGCACTGAAGCTCTTGCACAGGTGGGGTGCCTTTTGTCTGCTGTTGGAATGACATTGTGTTGTGTGACATCCCCTGCCTGATCATCACGATGCCCTTCTTAATCTCCGCCCTGAATCAGCCTCGCCGCGGACCCCGGTATCATGCACGTCATGAATCAGAACCAGTGGAGAATCGGCCGGCTCAGCGAGATGCCCCCAGAAGGTAAGGGTCTCAGTCTGTTTGCCCATCCAAAGGAGGAAGTTCCTATGTAACAGCTCTTTCCCCCACACGAGTGTGTGTGACGACGGTGATATCTCTGTGCTTGCACTCAGGCAAAGTGGGCATTTCTCCTGTCTGTATCCTCGGCCTGAACGTCAACAAGGGACAGGAGATCCTTCTGAGGCTCAGGACAGATGACCTCAAGGGTGAGAGTTGACAAGTCAGAGTCGAAAGGCGTCAAAAGCTTCACATTGAAAGAGTGATCCTTCTTTCAGGATTTCGCAAGTATGACAGCATCCGGGACACACTGATTCATGAGCTGACGCACATGGTGAGGACTGCGGCTCCATCAACCGCTTTGTCATTTTCCGTCTCTTGCTTCACCTCCCTCCCTTCCAACAGGTTCACAGCGATCATGACAATGACTTCAAGGCCCTAAACTCAGAGGTGGGACAATTATTTCAGAAACGTCACCCCTCTGATTCGATTGAACGCGCATGTCTGCTTCCACCTTGCAGCTCAAGAAAGAGGTGTTGCGAGTGTCTTCCAGAGAGGGGAGGAAGATGACCGCCAACACAGCCACAGACAGCAGCACAGGGCATTGGGGGTTCCTGGACGATGATGAGGGTGAACAAGACGGCAAGCAAGCGCGACCGCGCACGCTTGCCGAAGAGGGCTCGAGGCCTGCGTCGGCGGAAAATACTGCTAGCCAGGCCGCAGCAGCTGCAGCAATGCTGCGGATGGCGACTGCAAGGCAGACCCGCAAGGCAGAACCCGATGCTGTGACTGACTTTGAACACTCGGATGAGAAAACCGAGCGCGACGAGGAGGCTGTGAGATTGCTTGAGGGTGGCATGTGAAACTGCCTACTCATTGCTCTTTGCAAATTAATTGAACTGAAAGTAGAGATCTGACGGTTAATAAGTTCCTCTTTTTAGAGCTCGTCCTGCACGAAATCGCAAAACACAGGCTTCAGGTCATGGCACAGACTTGCAGGCTGCAGCGATGCAAACAGCTTATCGCGAAATGCTCCTCACATTACGCATTCTGTCCTCAGCATCATCGGCGGGGTCTTCGTCCGTCTGAGACACGTGCATAATCAAATGTTAAAGTAGAATTCAGAGGAGAATGGAAGACGGAATTCTCACCTTCTCAGCGCCGCCACCAAAATCCTCAAAGTTTTTCATCACGTCGTCACGGCTGTAGAGCGTGCCACCCATCCCAGTCTTCTTCATGTTCCGCATCGTCTTTCGCAGATTCAGTTCCTCGGAGTCAAGGTACTTGAACTTGGTACCATGGGGACGGTCCTACGCACACGTCATGGCTCCGGTTGAAGAGAAATATGTCATGAATCAATAGGTGACCTCGTACCTTTGGCAGAGGGGGCGGTTTCTTCTCACAAGCATTCGTGTCGTCGTAGCAGAGCTTCTGCATCAGCTTAGCCCGCTTGATATCAGCCCACAGAGCCTCGCTTATCTGCACAGCAGGCAGCATGGAGGCGTGACTGGGCTTTCTGCCTGACTGCCAATCACGATCTCACATACCTACCTCGGTGATATCTGCCTCCTCCATGATTTCAGTGCACGCCCTGGCAATCGTTCGGCATTCGGTGCCACACTCACCGGCCTGTCGCAATTGGAGATTAGCGAATGGAAGGTTAGAATGCGTTGTAATCATGGATTGTTGGTTTTCCCATCAACGCTGGACCGCCCACTCGAGGCACACACACCGATCGCATGTCCACGAGCTCCAACTTGTCCCCGTTCTCCTGTAGGTCAAATTCTGTGATCCAATCGCCGTTGTCGGTGTCAGGATCGCATATCTCCTCCAACAGCTCAATGATGTCTGCTTCGCACATCTGCATGCATGTGATCAGTAAGTGGACCATGAGCAGCAACAGCCTGCGATGCTCACCTTTTTTACGGCCGTGTCCTGCGATCTGTTCTGCTTCACCGTCATGATCGCATGCTTCACGATGGCTTCGCAGGTTTGGCAGCGAATGTACTTGAGGTCAGATTTGACGGCAGGATCCTTTTTCTCCTTGCCGCGGCCAAACTGCTTCCCGCCCAACTTCTTGGCCATCATGTCACTGGCTGCGGCCTCCTCGTATCGGTTGGGACCATCTTCGCTCGGATCGTGAGGCAGCTTCGTGGCGCGGCCGCCAGAAAAGAAAAGGATCGCCACGATGATCGTGAGGAGGGAAAGCTTTGCCATGACGAGGGCGGTGGCCTCAAGCGGATGACCTCGCGCAGATCGATCGATTCGGAATTTTCTGGAAGCAACTCCCAACTGCCTTTGTATCCATCTCATGAGAGAAAAAGAGATCAAATGCTCGTGATTCTAGTTGTGACCCTGACCCTGTGTATCACGGCGTTCTTACTCCGAGCAGCATGGAGAGCAAATCTGTTCCTCCCTCTTTCAGTTGTCGAGAGATCCTTCGGCCCCTTTGTCCTCCTCTATAAGAACGTCACCGGGCAATACCACGAGTGCCCTCTACACTGCAAGCGCTTGTCCGACGCGGTCGTGGACGATGCACGATTAGTTCAGGTGCATGCATGCAAGTCGTATGTCAGCATTATGTTAGATCTCGTCACCATATCTACTCAGGCAGCCGAAAAGGATGAGATTGGGAGCGTAAATTTCTTCTACGACGATCCCCAGACGAAAAAGCCCTCCAAATGTCGTTATTCCGTTGGGTATGCGAGTCACGTTGGATTCAAGGGTGGGGCTTTCGGCACACAGATGCATGTCATCTCGAATTTTATCTAGTTGTCGCTGCACAGGGCTCGAGGAACACGTTGGGCTCTTGAAATGCCTGTCTATCGTTAAAAAGGGCGAGCTCAAGGTCGGTTGTCGTGATTGTGTCCTGGCACTGTCATGAACCTCTGACGTCCCTTCAGGTCGGGACCTTGCCTGAATCGCGCTGTCTTGCAGTCCGCTTCCCTCTGAAATATGGAAGATTGAGCATCGTCGTTGCGATCATGCGAGGGTATCCCTTTCTGAAACAGCAAGCGGAGAAGCAGCTGGGGAAGGAGCCGGCCAGGAAAGCCATGAGCCTCGGTTTCATGGAGGTCTGCAGCTTGAAAGAGAAGGAGATGTGGATCGCTTTGCCGCTGGGGCCGGGTCGGGACGACATGCTGCCATTTTGATTTTCCCAAGGGGAAAAGGGGCAGGCCAGTTTTTTTGTTTTGGCGCGCAAATTTTCAAACGAAAGATACGCAACATGCAGTCCCCCACCGCATCCGATCAGCCTGAGGCTCGAGCCTCATCGCGCCTCTCGGCTGACTCGCCCGTTCAACTGATCCCGACGAGTCGCCTGATCCAGATAGCGGAGCAGCAGAGGATCAGAGGACATTTGACGAAGAGTTTTGAGCTGGGCATGCGGGAGATGAAGGCAGAGCTCGAGAGGAGGAGAGCAGACCTGAGCTTCGATCCAGCAGACATGGTGGACGGTGAGTGATTGACTTTCATTTCTCCCAACACAATTCTCTCATGCCGCATTTACGCCGCAGATGATGAGCTGGATCACCACAGCTAGCGAGATTGGCCAGAAGGCATGCAGCTTGGACTGTCAATGTGCAACATGATTAGAAGCGATTCAAACGTAATTCATTTTTCAACGTCTGTAAACACAACGGTATCACTCTATCTCACAATGCACCGATCCCAGCGTCGGCAGGCGGGGCCACGACCTGTCGCGAGGGCGCAGCTGTCGGTGCCTCAACTGCCTGCGGCGGCCTCGACATCTCCGCCGTTTCTGCCGCCCTTAACCGCTCCTCGTTGGCCCTGCGTTCGGCCTCCTCGTCCACTCTGTAGTAGACTACAGCAGTGCGAGAGGGCGCCAAGACGCTCATTGTCTGGTGCCTGAGAAAGGGGGTTTGTCATAACACGTCCGTGTTCCGGACCAGACATTATCAGAACCTGTCGTGGAATACGCCGTCGGTGGGCTGCGTGAAATGGTCTACATCATGCCCCACGCGTCCTTTGCCGCCGAAGCAAAATGCATCTGAGTCGAGAGCGACGCGCCATTTGCCCGGAACAGGCGTTGCAACCTGGAGTCCGGGAGAGTTACGCGATGTCTCTCATCACCTCGATTGCGTATCATGCCCCACCTTATACCCCTCGTAATCCTGGGAGGGATTCCAGTTGAACACGAACACCAGCGGACCGCGCTCAAACACAAGAACCTGCTCCTTCTCGTCCATGTGCGTCACCCACTGGTGCCGGTTACTCAAAAAGTCGAACCTGAAGATGATAGATGGACGTGGTCAGAAACAAAACGGCCCGTCCTAACGACACCCCCTTCACCTGTCGTCAAGCTGCATCATGGCCCTGTCAAAATCTCCCAGCTGCTTGTACCGAAGATGGTCCATGTCGGCCAGGCTCCATTGCCTGTTCATTACGGACAAGGGAAGCGGCGAGTGTTGGGCGATCAACCTGCCATGCTAGTCTTGCACCGACCTGCGTGCATGGTGGTGCGACCACGAGTTCCCCTCCCTTGGGAAGTCTATCCACTCGGGGTGGCCGAACTCGTTGCCCATGAAGCACAGGTAGCCCTCGCCCCCTAGAGCCATCGTCACTAGGCGGATCATCTTTGGATCGGCGGGGGGTGGGAGGGAGAAATAAGTCTTATGTGTTTATGTTTGAAAAACATTGTGACGCAACACCGCAGCCGTGTGTGGCCCTCCGTGCCCCCCTTCACCTTGTGCAAGGCGACGCCGCGCTCAATGATGGGGCTGGGCTCCCCCAGTGCTGACATGCCTGCATACATCTCAGCGTCCATGAGCCGGAAAGCGATCGTCTGCACAGAGGGTGCTTCAATTATCAATCTCCACCAAGGGTCATCCTCCGTGACGATTGGAGAGAGGTACGATTACCTTGTCGCCCACGAGGGCCTGATCGTGACTCTCGCTGTAGCCAATAGTGAGCTCGGTGTACCGCCTGTTGCAGAGAGCAGAGACGATCTCGAGCATGGACCAGTGCTCGTCCCTCTTGTGCTTCAAGAGCTGTATCCACTTGTCGGGGATGGCCCTGCAGCATAATGGAGGAGGAGATCAACTTGACACGTCACGGCGAACCTTTCCCACGCCTGTCACTCACATCCCGAGCCTGAAGTCAAAGCCCACTCCTCCCTCCTTCACGGGTCGGCAGAGTGTGGGCATCCCGCTGACGTCCTCGGCCACAGTCACCGCTGCCGCAGCAGGCATGAGATCAGCAGCTGGACAGCTAAGAAGAAACATCAAGGTGGAAAAAAAGCCCTACCGTCAGGCAGCAGCCCGTGAACGAGCTCGTTGGCTAGCATCAAATAGACGCAGGCGTCCACGTTTGTAGACATGCTGAAGTACTCGTGATAGCCTCCGCTGAAGCCGACGTTGATCCCATGGTGCTGATATAGCATCGAGGTGACGCCGTCGAAGCGGAAGCCATCAAACCTGAACTCCTCAACCCACCACCGCAGGTTGCTCAACAGATACCGCAGCGTCTCCCATCCCTGGGGCACAAAGGGGTCCATGCAGGTCAGGAGGGGATGTCAGGCAGAGAGGTACCTTGTAGTTCAGGATGCGGCTGTCCCACAGCGAGTGGTAGCCGCGCTCGCCCTGCAGGAAGTAGTTGTCCTCCTCCCTCTGGCCCATGTCGAAGCCGGCGAGCCCGTCGTCGGCGTTGGAGGAGATGTGTGAGTGGACTACGTCAAGCAGCACGTAGAGACCCAGCCGGTGCGCCTCGTCCACAAGTGACTTCAGCTCCTCGGGCGTGCCGGATCGGCTGCTGACGGCAAAGGGGTTGGTGACGTGGTACCTGCCGAGGGGCAGACGGATGACGAGGGATGCGGATGCGGAGCGCCTCGCTGGACCCAACAGGGCTTCCCGCCTCACCCAAAGGATGCGTAGTAGGCGTGCTCCTGGACCGCCATGAGCTGGATGGTGTTGTAGCCCGCAGCTTTGATGCGAGGAAGGACCTTCGGAGGTGCGTGGGTTGGAGCGACGAGAGTGGCTAGTCTGCCGCGGAACAAAGTTGGCCTTAAGATCCGACCTAGCGTTATGTGCTCACCGTGTCCCTGAACTCGACGTACGACGACACCTTGCCCTCCTCTGAGCTCATGCCCACATGCGCCTCGTAGATCCGGATGCTGCGGGGCTTCGGGGGGGGGGGGGGCTTCCTGCATCAATCAGAGGGGATGGGCCAGACGATCTTTGGACAGATCCGTTGAGATCAGTGCGCCCTTTCTCACCACTCATGCTTCACCCACGCCGGAGGGTCCCATCGGATGGCGTCGAACTTTGCGCCCATCACTCCAGGCGGGATGGTGGCCCACTCTGTCATCGCCGGCAGCCGGTCCACCCATCCTCCGTGGGGGGCCTGCATGCGGATCTTGAGTCGCGACCCGTGCGCAATCGCAGGCTTGCCGTCCGGGCCGTCTGGCAGCGTCACCTCCCACACTCCCCACTGGTCTCGGGTCATCCTAGTCCTGTTTGATAGGAGCGAGTGTCGTGCTACGAAGTGAGAGGACAAGAAAATAGCCGAGCTCGCCTGTTTGGATCCCAGCTGTTAAAGTCGCCGATGAGGCAGGCCGCTTGGGCTGCGGGAGCCCACTCGCGGTACACTGTCGCCTTGTCCGTGCGCGTGAAGCCTAGCTTGCGATAGCCCTGATTAAAAGGAGGAGTCATGGGCAAGAGGTGGTCACGTGACCATGTGCACATGACCATGCGAGGGCGGCTCACCAGCGCAAACTTGTCCAGACCTCCCTCCGCCTGGTCGATGGCATCCTTGAGCTCCTTGTATTTTTGAAATCGGTAGTGTAGGTGGTCTGCATACTGCTGCAGGCCGGGATCGGAGGCCAAGACCTCCTGCAGTTCGCGGGATGCAGCATTGCAGCGTTATCTATGGCCACGAAACGAAGGCTACATCTGCCGCGACGATAGGGTTGCCAAAAGCATATGCCGATCGAGCGGTGGGCGACCACTCACGAGGCCAGCGGTCGTGCCCGACGCAACGGCAGCGGAGCGACGGACGATGCCCCATCGCCTGGATGCGTCCGCAGGCGAGAAACGATTGCTCAGCGTGCGGTGAGTGGACGGTGATTTTGGCTTGAGATGGAAGCTGCTCATGTCGAAGGCTCTCTTCAGTTTCTGATCTGGGAAATCTCATCCATCAGAGGGTTCAGCCACGCATGCGTCACGGTGCCGGGGAGGAGTGACGCTTCACCGACACGCTGCTCGGAGGCTACTACTGCTGTGACCTTCCGCCGGGCTGCTTGCAGGCCCTTCAAAGACATAACATTCTTGTGTTCTTCGTCTCCTCCTCGACAGTGCCTTGCAGCTAGCCGCTGTTCCTCTTGAGTGCACCAAGTCTGACACTGAGCAAGAAAGTCTCTTTCTCCCGGCGTTGCGATCGCCCCTGGCTTCTCGCGCCAAACCAGCGCAGCGTGAGAAGCCTGCGGCAATAGGCTCTTCTCGAGAGGCGGAGACGGCAACAATCGAGCGGCAGCCGAGCGCTGCTGGAACGGTGCGACGCAGAGGGTGAGGCATCCCTTGGCAGCCGACCATCGCAAAATGTCGCAGAAGCCTGAGCAGGAGAATATGAAGGCTGCACAGGTACGCGGCAGGCCATTTCAGTTCCAGCCTCACCCGTGTCCCCGCTGACAATGACAAGAGCTCCTCCGGTGCCGTGCGTGTTACTAAAATTATAAGCGGCGTCAATAAGCTCTCGGTCCGCTGCAGGGAGTCGCAACACTCGGTTTCAGTGGAAGCGACCAATGCGAGACTCAAACTTCAAACTTCTGTGTACGGTTCAAGTGTCATCTGAAATGTTCCAAGATGGACCACTGCCCCACCTGCATCGGAGAAACCGCTGCACGTGGAGATTGTGAACCCCGAGGCCAACAGCAGCTCCGTCACCCCTGTTCCAGCCAACGCCTCGAGGTTCCTGGGGTTGACTGCGAGGGAGAGTGCTGGTGGGAAACGAATCCCCACCTCCTGTCGCACCATCTATTCACCTGCTGTCAGCATCAGCTCGACCACGCCCCCAAGTTGCTCGACTGCTCCCTGTTGACGAGGGATGGGGTGGCTGGGTCGCCGTCACTCAGCACTAATATCTGATAAATCGTGTGCAACACTTTCGGACCTTGATGCGGTGAACTTGGATAGGAAGTGTCCAATACGGTTGAAACGGACGCACGTTCTCAACATCCCACAACACGGCCGTCTTTCGCCCCTTGAGAAGGTCTGCTTGGAAACCCTCGAGGCCAGCAAAGGCAGATGATCGAGCTCTCCATGATTCGAGGTGCCTCACGCTGCCGCCAAGTATCCACGACACTGGCCGGGGCAACCGCAGATCCCTCTGCCCTGACGAGGACGACATGCAACAAGGATGCCGCTCTGAGGCGATGACCGACGCATGTCCAGCCATCAGACCACGTGGCACCATGCATGGCCGTCGTGGCAACCATCGAAGCCGCCCGATGTCCATTTTGCTGTTGTTGTTACTTTGTCATTTTTTTTACAGGCATCAGAATCGATCGGATGGAACGAAGCTGGCTGACCGACGTCTTTGTCGGCGCCATCGGATCGGGCGTCAACGTTGCGACGTTCGTCGTGCTCAACCTCATCACCTTGGCCGCCTTCATTTCACTCCTGTTCCTGCTGTTTGTCTCCTACCACAGCAACCCGAGCCTCGTCCCTCACGTTTACGTCCTCCTACTCTTGACAGCCGGCCTCTGCGTGTCTCTCAACTGGTTCATTCTCAGCATGGGCTTCACCGACGCGGCTGCACAAAAAGAAGAGCTGTTTGGAAAGAGATCAGAGCCGGCCAAAGAGGACGCTGAAGCGGCGGCGAGTGGAAAGAGGCCATCTGCAGCGTCCGTACAGAGAAGAAGCGGCTCGAGAAAGAAGGCGTAGGAGATTTGCCTGGCTGTCGATTGATGCGAACGAGAGAACAGAGAAAGACTGAGAGAGATTGTGAATTTGTGATGGTGTGGCCTTGATGAGCCATTTACCGTCCGGGCTCGTGGACTCAGAAGCCTCAAGGCGGAGGCAGTAATAACAGCGGTGGCCGAACGAAGAAAAAGGCGACCCTCAACCCTGCACTGAATGTATTTTATGATTTATTTTGAGCGTGAATTGTTCAATATAATTGGTCCGAGATTCAGCATGGTAAAGCAAGGGTCAAATGTTCAGGGTTGGGACTGGGGTTTACGGGTTTCGATTGCGGTCTTCGCGCAATCTTCATCGCGTCACCATGCAATTCGAGAGCGACTCGATCAACCCCGAGCCGATATACGAGCTCATCAACGCGCATCGTCGCAGTGCAGTCATGTTTGCAGCAGTGGAGTTGGGAATATTTGACACCCTAATCGCACACGAGGGCCACGCCATGCATGCTGCCGAGCTGGCAGCAGCAGTGCATGGGTCAGAGGTGTGAGGGGTGTGCATACCATATGGTCACAAATGGAGACGCAGGACCCTATCCTTGCTTGCGCAGTCCCCTCCTGCAGCTTCTATCGATGCCTTGACAAGGCTCCTCGACGCCTGCTGCGCCATCGGCCTTCTGTCAAGGGAAGAAGAAGAGCCGAAGGGTACAAGGCTGTACCGTCCCACAGATGTTGCGTTGCGATACCTTGATAGCAAATCTCCAACGTCTCTCTCAGGTCTTGTTAACATAAGAGCATGATTTGACGTTTCTTTAACCTCAGAAGCTCAATAGACTTCTCTTTATTCAAGGCTATGTCACGCACTGCAACCGGGTCTGTTACCCTCTCTTCCAGCATCTCGAGTCCTGCGTTAGGGGAGGTCATAACGGCTGGCAAGCTGCATTCGGCATGGCTGGGTCCGAGGTGGGCGAGTCATACGTTGTCAGCAGCCAGGTTTTCTCTCTTTGAATGATTCCTTTGATTGACAGGTGTTTGGCAATATGTACAAGACCAAGGAAAGCCTCCTCCGCTTCATGAGGGGGATGCACTGCTTCGCGACCATGAGTGCGAGGTACGAACGTTGTTTTCTTCTTTTTGCATCGACTGTCGGTAGGGAGATCTCAGCACTCTCTACCCTTGAACCTAGCAGGCCATTTTTGACAGCCTTTGACCTCTCTCAGTTCCGACATGCCGTTGACCTGGGAGGTGCGACTGGGGCGATTATGGTCCAGCTGGCAGAGCTGCATCCAACATGCTCTTGTACAGTCGTAGAATTGCCGCATGTCGTGGACGCAGGTGAGGTGGATTCTCCCGAGGAGGAATCGCATCAATCTAGCATGATATTATTTCCCATGATGAAACGACTTCTTTGCATGTGCTTGCAGCTGTGCACCATTTCACTCGTCCTCCCTACACTCAATACGCGTCTGACGGCGGAGCGGTGGCAGGCGCGGTGAATTGGATCGCTGCCGACTTTTTCCTCGAGGATTTCTGGGAGGAGGGCGAAGGGACGGTCAATATCACAGCATCAGCTGCGCCCTCGTTGCCCTTGGAGCTGAGCAGCAGCCGTATCCCTGCTGACGCGGACCTATTCGTCATGACGCGCATCCTGCACGACTGGTGCGCTGGCTCGAAGCCTGGCAACAGCTGGGCAGAGTCTGAGTGGTGACCACTGAAACGATTCATAAATCCTTGGCCATCCCTGCAGGGATGACGAGCGTTGCTTGCTGCTTCTGAGGCGCCTGTTCAAGCGCATGCGCGCTGGATCTGCGCTGCTGATAGGGGAGATGCTGCTGCATGGCGGAGGCAGCGATGATCCGGGGCCCGTCAACGCGCTGATGCAGGACCTGAGCATGCTAACTCAGACGATGGGGCGCGAACGGGACCTCGAGGGCTATCGAGCGCTGCTGGGCCGCGCCGGCTTCAGCGAGGACAAAGTTCACGGCAGGGTGACCAGCGCCTACCTCGACGCCGTCATTGCGTATTATTGATTGGATGTTGCATGCATGTACAAATGTTGCACTCTGATCGCACTCTCTCTCTCTCTTTTTTTTTCTTTTTTTCTCTCTTCTCCGATGCGCCTTCACCATACCAGCTCCTCCCTCGAACGATTGCGATGTTCGCCGCAACGAGCATCCATGGCTGCTGCTCGTGCCAATGCGCAATCGGGCGGCGAGAGTGCAGCCTCATCCGCAAGCCAGAGGACGGCGCAAGGCATCGATTCAGCATTATCTAAGCTCAGCGGCGGCGCAGCTCGATCATCGGGCGGGCGGAAGCAGAAGGGGGCGCTGAAAGCAGATGCCTCTCTCAACGGCAGCGGCGGAAAGGGGGCGCAACCTCAGAAGCAGCCAGCATCAAAGCAGCAGACTGCGCCATTGGCGCAGAAAGGGGCAGCTCAGGTATCCGGGAAAGACTTGGAAGGCATGAGCAAGGAACGCATTTGGAAGGAGGTCGAGGCGGCGGTCAAGTCAAAGACCGACATGCAGCATGTCGAAGCCGAAGGAAACAGCTCATCGGCCAGCGTCGGCAAGGGATTTGGATCCTATCCGCTCCCAGCGGCTGTGAGGAAGACGTCGGGCCAGCCGCTTCGCATCCTGCTGTACGCAGTCGATGAATCCAGCACGCGGCAGGCCATCGCGAGTGCAGGTCTCTCAGGTCGGGTTGAGGTCACCACGGATGTGAAGCTGTGCGATGCTGTGGTGACTGCAAAGCTTGCGCGCAACGGCCAGGCGATCAAATCAGGACAGGTGATATATCGTGTGCTGCACAGTTTGTCAGAATGAATGATGAACATCTTTCACATATAGGGTGAACGAACTGCCTCAAATGCAAACGTACCCTTCATCTGCGTTGGGCGGACGATGACCGGTGCCACGCTCAAGTCCTCGCTGATGCCCCTCATCAACCCCAGCGCGGCAGCAGCAACGGCAGCTCGCTTCCCCTCCTCTACTCCACCGCTGACGCGGGAGGCGGCGAGATTGGCGGTGCGCGCCATCAAGCTCAACGGAGGTTTCTTCGAGCCACAGCCGACACAATCAACCGGACCTCATATCCCGTCGGAAGCGCATTCAGCGGGCATTATCTTGCCCGAGACCCTAGCGATCGACGAAGAGGAGGATTTAGAGCTCCTCGGAGAGATGGAAGATATAGCCGAGGAGGAGGAGGAGGAAGAAGAAGAGGAGCAGCCGATGATCAATCGGCGGATGACTTTGGGACCCAGGCATAGAGCCACGCTTCGTCTTAGATCAAGGTCTTGATGTGCATTAATAAGGTAACAGGCTAAACTCAAGGTTAAGAAGGAAGGGCATAAAATCTTACTTCTTCCTGCTTTAAAACACAACGAAATCAGAAAACAATTGTTCATTAATTTATGATAACCCGCTCAGCAAAACCCCTAACTCTCAGCTAAAGAAGGCAGCCCCACATTGGCAGGTCTTCCGGTTGCCCATGCAGACGCCGTCGTACGTTGGGTTGAGACGCGCAAAGGAGGGGTCGGGCGTTGTCGCTAAGAGCAGTTGCTGCGCCTGAACCCACCCGCCCGTCTGCTGCAGCTGGTGGTAGTAGTTGAACAGCCGCATCGACTTGATGGCGTCCCGTACCGCGTCGTGTTGCTCCGTCGTCCAACCTAACAACACCTTGGCCACGTGATCCTGACCAAACAGGCTCCACGACTTATATTGCTCGTTCCAACAACGGTACATCCCAGCCTGCGGCAGAGGGTAAGCGCGTCGTGAACGCAGGACATTACAGAAGCCATTTCATCGCACCAGATCCATCAGCGACTCGAAGTCTACCCCTTCACGGAGGCCGAGCCACTCGATGTCTTGACGGATGTTTTGGCCGACCTGAGGCACAAGGGAGGAGGCAGCTGATGTGGAACGAAATCAAACGCAAAGAAAGGGCCTCACCAGTATGGCATCCGTTGGGAGGTTTGCTCGAAGGTTCATCAGCGCTTGTTCTAATGGAATTCCGTATGTGTCGAGCGTTTGCTGTTGCATGCATGTAAGATCAGAGGAAGCCGCATGGCCTGGCAGCGCCATCTCACCTTTGACAGTCCAGTCAGCGCCGTAAGGTACGAGACCACAGGCTTGGTCTGCTGTATGTACATGTTGAGGTGGACCTACACGAGGCAAGTCAATCGCCGCCTCGAAGGTCCCGCCGCCGCCGCCAGATCGTGTGCGTTTCGCAGACCTGTTCGTTCTGGTCGACGAGCGAGATCTGCGCCACCGATCGGCTGTTGTGGTCGTGTCCCGTTGCCACCGCCTCTACGTCGATCGAGTAGTATTTCGTTCGGTAGGGGTTCGACATGCGAGGCAAAATGATTAAAAATGTGCAGACACTGATCTACCGCCTCCAACCACCGCCTCCCATATTGGAGGGAGGTTTGGATCATCAACTATGCACAGACATGCATTTCACGGAGGCCGTCATCATCACCTTGTCGTCTAAAAGCTCGAACGTTCCTCGCTGCGTGGCAAAATGGGGCGAGTGAGTGAGACCAGGACGCTCTTCCGACGAAAGAATCACCTTTTTCTCTCGGGGACGTTCTCCAAAGGTTGTCCCAGGAGCTGCCTTCCCAACGACAGCCTCACGTCTTCGAGGCCATTGGCCGAGGCTTTCTCATCCACGTTGGTGACGACGATGGCTGGGGATACAGGCTCGGCAAAGACGCTGCCTGAAGAAGGAGATCTTGGCGGCGCGCTGGTCCTGGGGCCCATTGGATTCGAGCTGTCAGTGTCTGGGCTCGGACGAAGGGAGACGGGACCTGAGCTCTTTGTGTGGCTCATGACCCCTCCCTTGCTCCCCTCGTCACTCTCGTCTTCGCTGTCCTCCTCCTCGTCTTCAACGACGGGTGCCAAGTGCATCGACCGAGCACGAGCACCAGGGCTGTCGCGATCAACCGCCGAGAGCATGCTCGTGTCCACTGACGGTGTGGGGCCCCTGAGGTCCGCGCGCATCTCTAGCAGGGTCTTGAGGATGTCATCAAACGTAGGCCTGGGGCAAGAGAAAGGCACACGAGAAGTATCTCAGTGGCCTTGGGCTTCAAGAGCATTTGTTTGCCTCTTGCCTCTTGTCAGCTTCGGGGTGCCAGCAGGACTCGGCGAGCTGCGTGTAGGGGAAGGGGGATCCCAGGGGAAAGACGGGCCTGATCTTGCCCATCGTGATAGCATGGCCCAGGTGGGGCACGGGGACGTTTGAGAAGGCTGTCTGGCCAGTCATGAGCTCCCAAAGCTGTTAGCAAAAAAGGGGAGATCACATGATGTCAGAAATCTCCGACACTTTTGCAAGGGACAACAAGCTATGACGACATGCATACACACCGTAATTCCAAACGCATATACGTCTGCCGCCTTGCTCGCCTTTCCCTTCATGAGGACCTCCGGCGCCATGTGAGTCATCGTGCTATAAGGGAGAGAGATCTTGTGAATGAATGCCCACAATCAACTTCCCTCCTATCTCACCCCTGGAACAGGCTGGACATGTGCGACTGGTTGGAGTCCATCGAGACCGAGAGTCCAAAGTCAGCAACCTTGGCTACGAAGCCGCGGTTGTTCTTGCTGGTGGCAGCCTGTCACAAGGAAAGGAGATTCAGTCCTCTTGCCCGCCGATGTTTGTTACTCGTTAGTTGGGATAAGCATCCGCGACAATCGGGTGCACATTTCCTTGCCAATGTGTTGATGTGCTTCGTACGTACCTGGGAGGTAATCATAACGTTGTTGCTCTTCAGGTCCATGTGCAGCACATTGCCACGATGTAAATGAAGCATGGCACGGGCAATGTCGGCGGCAGTGTCGAGGATGGCGCGGTAATTGACGCCCTGATGACGAGGGATTTAGAAACACATCAGAACTTGCTCAAGCTGACAGCTTGACAGCTCAGCAAATGACCGAATATGTGTCCCGTTTCACACTCGCCTGGTCTGTCTTGAAGATGCCAGCGTCAAGGGCATTCCTCAGGCAGCCGAGATTACAGTACTCGAGCACGAGGCGAATCTCGTAGCTGAAGATCTGACGCTGGTCCTCAGCATTGCCCCATGGTTTGCGAGATGATGCGCTCGATGAGCCGCCACCGACAACCGTGTCGGGTCCAGGGGAGGACAGCGTTTTAGAGCTCTTTGAATTGCTTGTGAACCCAACGCTGTCCTTGATTGGCTTGATCGTATATCTAAGATGGAAGGGAATGAGATCGTTAACCTCGCTGACCATGAGCACAAATCCATTTACGATGGCAAAAGTATCCCCAAATAGACAAACAATCTCACGTGTACGTTTGAACGATGTTCGGGTGAGTCAGTGAGCTGCTGATGGCAGCCTGAAAGGAGGAAAGACTGGGCTAGAGAGAGCAAACCAGAGAGTTTCTCATCTTTCCGACAGCAATCCACCGACCTCCATGATGGCCATCTTCTCCCGCTTGGCGGATGCTCCCATATTGGCAGGCAGGATGATCTGAGCACGATTGCATTATCGGTGTAACGAGGGAGAGACTCATCAGGCTGAAGGCACTGAGGTTGACCGACTCACAGTTTTCACCGCCACCTCAGAGCCCCTCCATATTGCTTGGTAGACCTTGCCGAACGAGCCTTGGCCCAAGAGCTTGATCACCTCGATCTCATCCTCCCCGCCCTGGCTGGAGGCCAGATGCCGCCGCACTGACTCGATGCGATCTGAGAGGTGAGGAAGGTGATTGAGCAAAGGAAGGGAGAGACCAGAGTTTCTTTCTGTATTTCCTGCAGGCAGAACACAAGAGTTGTTTCTCCTCCCTTTCTCACCCAATGTGGAGCCCTCGACCGAGCCTCGTCTGGGGCTGTCGAGAGAGTTGCCTCTCTGACCCGCAGGACCGTACGGATTGCCGTCCTCAGCAAAGCAAGCGATAAGGTTGAGCTGCCTCTTAATCAGGGCATCGGTGTGCGCCTTCTCCGCCTCGAGCACCGCCTTGGTCTCTGCCAGGCGCTTGTTGGAGGCCCTCTGCTCGTCTAGAAGTTGCCTCTGCTCCAGGTGAGAAGCCATCAGAAGAAGGATCTGAGGGGTAGAGGCAGTTTTGTCATCCCAGAGCAAGGGAAGGACAAGAAAGTATTCCAAGGTATAGGAACAAGTGAGTCGTTTTCACCATGCAGGCCAGCAACACAGCGGCAACGATGACGCAGGCGACACAGGGCCACATCCAAGAGGGGTCCCAGCCTCTGTTGTCCACGACGTACAGGTTGAACTGTCGAGCAGAGGGACGGGGAGACGTATCGGTCCACGCCATCGACCAGCATGAGAGAGAAAAAATGCCCCAGTATACATCAGACTCTGCATTCCAAATCACCTGGTTACCCATCATTTGAATTTCTGTAAAGACCGGATTCCTGCAAGGTCCGAGATCAAGTCAGGGACCGTGAACACAATAGAGGACTCGATGTTTTCTTACTTGTAATCGGCAAGGGATTTGGTGCCTAATGTCCCGTTCATGATGAATCCGCCCGTAGAGGCAGGGAGAGTGGTGGGAATGCCCCGCACATCGGAGCACATGGCGATGGGCGTGGACGGCGCATCATTTTGGAACATGATGAAGTCTGATGGAGCGTGGGTGAGGAGAAACGTAAGAATCTCCCATCCTCGTGCTCCCTCGCATGGTGGTACAAACGCCACAAATCTCCTTGCCCTACCAAATTCGTTGCACAATTCGTACAGCTTGGCAGTGTCCTTGAGCTTTTCCCACCCAATGACAACATCGGCGAGGCCCCATATCTGAGGTGTTGAATGTGGAGGGGAACGTTGTTTGCTCGCTTGATAACAGAGCCATAAAAACGTCCAACGTACCTTGGTGCGAGAGGTGCTGTTGTAGCAGAGCTCCGAGTCATTGAAGGGCGCTTGGGTGCCACACCCGGCGTCGGTGAAGATATCCCCTGGTGCATGAAGGAGAGGTTTGCAGTCATGGGAGACTGAGGAGGGTATGGGTCACGCCCAGCACACTTCGCTTCTCAATCGTGAATTTCAGGTCTTTATTTCAAAGAAACATGGGAGTCAGGCCAAGAGCACTCACTGTTGAACGTGCCGTCGGGCCATGTGCCGTTCAAGTATGGTCCGGAGTAGGGCGTTCCCACAGGCATGCTACGGAACCCGAAACTCTCATTCTTCTCCACGTCGTCGATAAAAACCGCATACCTCCCAATGAGGCCCACAACTCCCTGCGTCATTCATTGCGGAGAGAGATTTCAACTGAGGCATGCGTGAAGTCCCTGCTTGTGAGGCAACTCACAATGACGAGCATTGTAGGACCGTCGACCAACACATTCCCGCGGGCCATCATAGTGTTGTACGTTGCGGTTCGAAATTTGGAATTCATCAGATCGAGAGCAACGGCCTTGTTGAAGCCCGTGATTGGGATCACGCTGAGGGCACAGAACAGATACGGCACAGTGAATGGACATGTGCATGCGTGTTGCCGATTCACTCTCCCTTCCCACCTGACGATGATGTTGTTCGGGACGAGCTGCACGTTGTAAATCGCCGGCGACTGTTCAAACACATCGTCGGCAACCTTGTAAAATGTGTTGTTGAGAGAGGTCCAGTTCTTCGGGTCTTGCCTGCATGCGTCACAGTCACCTAATCCAGCCATCTCGATCCCAGACACAACGCGGCTTACGCTATCAGAGTGCCGATGGTGATGCACGGGTTGGCAGCGCTGAGGAGGACAGACTTGACGTTGAGAGCCTTCTCGCCGGCAGCGGTCAGCGCAGTGCCCCTGCACGGAACGGATAATGGAGACATGCAGTTTACGTAACATGGCGGTCACTCACTGTCGTTTTTGTGCTTCTGCTTGGCCAGCCGCTATGACGCCCCAGACGCCTGTGCAGTGATCACATCGCATATGATGCTCTGGCGAGTGCTCGCCGACCGCACGCACCGAGCCCGATGGTGAGGAGGCAGAATAAAACGGTGAGGGCGATCCACCAGGGCCTTGTTTTCAGCGCCTGCGATGCCTTCGTGAGAGGGGCGGGCCCGACGAAAGAGAGTGCTGGGGGGCAGACCTGAGCCTTGGCCGCGAACCAGCCTTGCTGCTGCTTCGCTTCGACGGGGCTCGGTCGATCTCCGACCCCCGACTGCCATGCAACGTCGACGGTGGGGAGCTCAATCTTGACGGAGGCGATGTCGTCTGAAGAGTCGTTTGCAAGGGCGTCCACTGCTGGGACCAGCTTCGAGGGTGGGCGAGTCGCAGCAGCGCTCGCCCACCCTTTGCGGCGGAAGAGGGCCTTGGTCCTCTCCCACATTCGGATGGCGAACTCAATCAGACTTCTCTCTGATGGATTTTTCCCAGGGCAGGGCATCAAATTTGAATTGAATTGCGAGAGATGATTCCTCGATCACCGGCTCTCTTGCGGCTGAGGCAACGCGGCCTCGTGTCGTGCGTGGTGTGTCGGGCGTTGAGGCATGACAGTGATTTGGACACTGCCATCCGCGTCAGCCGGGCCTCGTTGGGGAGGGCTCCTGCCCTCGGGCATGAAGAGGAGCGCATGGTAGGTCTCGCGCATGAAGGGCGTCCGTGATTCTTGCGGCGAGCCGGCGACTTGTTGCAGATCCAACTCCTAAAAGAAAATTGGTACGAGACAGCCGGGGATGTCGCGAGCATGACAATGGTGGGTCGAACAGTATGAGATCCTTTGTACCAGACCAGCCAACTTCCCCATGCCTCGCGTCAAGGAGGAGGCGGCGGCTCTGAAGATCCCCTTCAGGCTGTGCAAACGGCTCAAGGAAATGCTCCAACACGATCCAGAGGCCTCTCATCAGCAGGCTTCAATCAGCCACAGTGCCACGTCCGAGGAGGAGGAAGATCGCCGCCGGCAGCCCCACAATGATGAGTCAGCCGCGGAGAGCGGCAGCAGGTCGTCAGTCACCTCTGAGGAGGCAAGAGAGGGCCCCGCGGCCCAACCTGCTGGGGATCTGCCGGTGGCTGCTCTCTGCCCTCCCTTGCGCCGCTTCGGCCGAGGCAGGGCTTCGCTCGTCAGGACCAGCAGCAGGGTGGGGGGGAGAACCGTTCTCGTGATTCACACATGCAGTAGCAAGAGAGGCAGAACCATCCAGTCCTCTTGTCGTTATTACCTTAAAGGCAGCCTCCCCCCCAACACACGCTCGATCAGGTGCGCATGGCCCCCTACGCCCTGAGGCCCGACCAGATGCAGCCTGCCTTGAAGGCGCAGATGGCAGCGTTCAGGAGATTCTGCACAACGAGGTACTGATGTCGTCTGTGGGGGGGGCGGCGAGGTAGCTAAACAGGCGATGGAAAGGAGGGCACACGCGGGTTACCTGACCTGCCCGTCATCGTTCTTCCCCCTTTCCAGGTTCTTCGGTCAGCAACAAGACCCTATCGCAGAGCGCACAGTGTTGAATTATGACTACGCTCTGAGATGCATGCTGGGCTGGCTGCACATTACCGGTGAGTAAAACGGCTGTTGTGTTGTCCTCGCAATTCACCACTGCGCTATTTTTTAGGTGGAGTCCCGATAGAGGAGCTGAGCTTGGAAAGATTGGTGCCGTCTTCAGATCGGAACGGCATCTCGGTGAGGGTGTGGATTGTAGTTTTCCTCCATCGGACATGATTTGTATTTGTCCCCGGCAGCTTGTTTTCGAGTTTCGGGAGTTCCTTGTCCAAGAACGTCGTCTCTCGGCCAGATCAGTGCAGGCGGCCCTCCAGGGTGTGATGCAGGGTGCCAAGTTCGTCCACCACAGCAAGTCCAAGGTGGGGCCTCGTCGGTAGTCTGACATCACTCGCTCATCACCCGAGCCTGATCACCTGAGTGAGGCGGGCAGCAGCTTCCCCTTCAGATGACCGTGACGCCACATTGATGCCACGCACCTCTCCCCAGTCTAAGCCCCAGCTCGGAGAGACGCCCTACAGCGACCTCGAGGTTGTGCAAGAGCTGAGGGCAATGCTGAGGGACAGCACGCAGGTTCGTCGGAGAGGAATGAGTTGTATAAGAAGTTACATTCCTCGCTCCAGGAGGTCAAGGTAGCGCCGCCCGCGACAATCGTGTCCGCAAAGTGGCTTGACTGGCCGGATTACCTCCAAATCGTGGAACAACTGAGGTGCAACTGACCTCTGTTTTCGCCCCCTCCCACCCCAC
>VFSW01001584.1_pt1 | contig 34712 bp, 49 predicted proteins | sample 5358111 | NCBI WGS metagenome assembly VFSW01 (sample SAMN11554181, study PRJNA540505) | mine drainage metagenome | isolation source: sediment from site ElyBrook_90M | place: USA: Ely Copper Mine, Vershire, VT | collected 2017
GGCGGACCAGCAACCTGAGCGGTAGCTGGGGTGGCACCGGGAGTCTCTTGACCAGGGGTATTTTGAACCGGACGACCGTTGACGGTTTTAGTCGTGGTCGAGGTCTCGGTAATGGGAACCAAAGCCTCTTTGCCGTTTTGCATCATCACGGTCTTGAAACTAGAAGCAGCATGGGCTGAGCCTAGCTCGCTCACCGGATATACACCAACAATTCCGCCGCCGTTCACTGAACGAATTGGGACGTACATGGCGTCGGGATTTACGGGGTTCCCGGCTTGATCGCTGGGGAACATCTTAATCCACGCGGAACCTAATGCTGCGGTCCCGGCGCGAGTTGGACGTTCTACTTCAAAATGAGAAACTACGCTCTGTTTGTCCCCATCCAATGCAACTTTGTACGAGGAATTATCGTTGATGTCCGAAACATCGGCGTTTGGATTATCGGCTTGGAGCCGGGCCTTCAATGCTTTTCCATCCATGGTAGACGGAAGCATGGTAGCTTTGCCACTCGCGCCGCCTTTAATCATCCCAAGCATTGTAGCAACGTCCTTTTCCATGGGCGTGCCTTTGTACTTCTGAAAGATCGCTAATTTATCCTCTATGCTTCCGGCGAGTTCCGCGCGTTGGGCTTCTCGAACAGCGTTATATTTATCCTGATCGATTTGCTTGGCCTGAGGCTCACTCTGTGCGAATTTTATATCCCCAATTGTAGGATTACCCGGCTTATAAGGCGGAGGCGGGATATTAGGAAGAGACGCAGTTTGTGGCAGAGCCTGCCCTGGCATGGGGCCGATGGAAGGACCCGCAGAGTTAGGCGGTAAACTTGCCGGAGTTGGAGCTGAGGTTAGAGTTGGTCCCTGAAGTTCTGGATCAGTTGCGGTGATTGCATCTTGCGCCTGTTGTTTAGATTTCTGACCGGCGTTGTATTGATCCCAGAGATGATTATGCGCGGCGATGAGTTGATCTTGAGCAGATTTGGGAACACCACGAAGCGTATACAACTGACGACTCAACATCTCATGAGATTGTTGATCCAGAGTATCGTTGGTTTGGAGTTCTTTTTCAATCGCGGCGGCTGTGAGATCGTCCTGTTGCTGCTGCCGTTTACGTTTTTCGTCCGCCAGATCTTTGAAGTTAGATCCTGCTTGCGTAGCAAGACCTGCGAGTAATGAACTAAAGCTTCCCATGATTTACCTTAGGAAAAAGAACTCATATCGCCTTGGCCGCCTAGACCAAGAGCCGAATCCATGGCACTACCAAAAACTGAGCCTCCCGTTGATCCACTACCACTAGGACCGGTTACCGGGTTACTGCCCTTACCTCCGACAATACTTGTTAGAATATTTGCGATTCCTCCGCCCACTCCCGCAGCTTGTTTATTGGCGGCTTGTTGGCCTTGATACATGAGCTGATTTTGTTGGGCATTTACTCTTGCTTGTTCTTCTGCGTACTGTGCTTGCTGTCCCTGATTTTGACTGCCAAGCTGTCCTAATTCTCTGGCCGCGCCGCTGGTTGCTCCAGCTAATGCTTGACCATACGCACCTGCCTTTTTGAACGGAGCCGCCGCCATTATCGCAGTTCGGCCACCGCCTCTAGGTCCTAAATTAGCTGCCGTTTTTGCGGCATTATCATATTGATCAAGAACTGTTGAGACCTGAGGATTTAAAAGAGATTGGGTAGCGGTCGAGCTTCCATTAAGAGCCGTGCGATAATAAGACTCTGCCGCATTCGTACTCGGATCGGTTGGAAAGGTCGGTAATGTGGTAGATGCCTGTTTACCTAATTGAGCGCCTGGACCGCCCAAAAGACTTCCTATTCCTGCGCCTACTGCTCCGGCCTTAGCTCCAGTATCCCAACCTGTGGCTCCTTGAATAACTCCAACTACTTGGTTGCCAAGCATGGGATCGCCGATGAAAGAGCCGCCTACGTCTCCAGCTATTTTTGCGAAGGTTGACCAAAAGCCCATGATTCTACTCCAATTCCATTATACCTTAACGTCTCAACCAACTGTTAGCCGTTACCGACGAGGTTACGTTGGCCGTGGTTCCGTTGTCTTGGGCCACTGCATACACCGATCCATTGGCTTGGCCCCACAATCCGCCATTGGGACCGGCCGGATTCAGAGTGGTTGTATAAAAATCACTACCGGGATCGGCCGGGTTAAAATGCCACGCCGATCCATTCCAATTATAGTCGTGCATGTAATCTGTTGCTTTGAACCAGAATGTGGTATCGTTGGCTCCTAAACCAGTGGGGATGTTCGCTAGGACATCTCGCATCACGCCGGTCAGAAACAACCATACGTTCACTCCGCCCACGACTTGAACCTGATAGGTCACGGTGCGGTCGGTCTCATAAAAACTAGTGCCTGGGGGATAACTGGTTGCCGGGAACTTAGCAAGTCTGTCGGCATGCGTGCCTTGAAGAGAGGTTCCTAACGCCGAGGATCTAAACCAAAACGGAGTTGAACTCACACCAGGAAGAAGAGTGTACGTCCACTGAACTCCTTGGTAGATCACCGTAGACCCAATAACACTTAATGGATCGGTCGGGCCTGGAAGAGAAGTCACTACAGTAAGTGCGGCGGGCTGGGGAGTAGAGGAAGTTCCTGGAAGACTCTGAATGCTTAAAGGATTAGATCCACCCGCTGAAAGAGCTGTGTTCGCGGCTGGAATTACCGCCGCTGTAATAGCCGGGAGCGCGAGCTGAGTGATTTTAGTGATTGCTTGAGAGCTTAGTCCCTTACCCGATCTCAGCAAATAAACAGCTTTGAATAAATACTGAATCGCCTGTTCTACGATGGGGTCTACCCGGCCCGTGAGATTAGGTATCCAGTCGTTGTTTTTGACTGGAGGGGTAATCATTATGCCACCATGATTTCAACGTTTAGCTTATCGCCGCCTGTTGCGGGGGTGACGTAGATCTGTCCTAGGTCCACGTTTGAATGATCTCCGGTGCCGTAGCAACGCATAGCGGCCTTAACGATTTCGCCGGATTGTCTGCCGGTACCTCCAGCGACCAGCAAGGCATCACCAAGATAAATGGTTCCTGTGTTGCCTGAAGGAGCTTGAAGCTTTAGTTCCCTGACGGCCGCCGGACAAACTGCCGAGCCGTCCCAAAGAGTCTCCGCTGCGATTACCGCGTTGACCAAAGTCAAAAGATTGTAAACCACCGCCGCAGAAGCTAGGGTCACCTGAACCCCTACATACCCCCGCCGAGTTGAAATAGCCATGTTACACAGACCTCACTTATAGTATACTAGATGTCTTGCTCAAATCCTAGCTCCGTACACCCTTGATGTTTCTCCGAATGGCTGACGAACTTGATAGTCCCCACTGCCCCAGGAATGAACTCGAACTTCACAATCTTTTTGAAACAGCCGGAATCCCGCTGTGGACGCTAGAATGTATGTGTAGAGCTTCCCTTTGAGCGTTTGACCGGTCGAGCTATTGATCCCAAAAAGGATGTAATTTTTCTTGTAGAGTCCGCCCGTGGATGGAATCGTGTAGACGAAGTTTACTCCGTCCACATTGATCGTCAGTGTCACATCTGCGGTTGAGATAAGTGAAATATATCCGTCTTTAAGAAACTGATACCCCGAGAGATCATGCGTGGTTCCTTGGGTTTCATAATAGGTTACGAGTTCGGGAACGGGTTCCCAAATCCAGCGTACTCCGAAGTACCGCCAATCCACACCGTCTGGGGAGATGATGCGAAGAAGAGAAGCAATTTGTGTAGGATCGAATACATAGGGTTTTATCTGCTGTCCGTTGTGGTTGATGGTGTAAGTCTGGAGGTCCGCTTGATCGCCCTGGACCTTGATCACTTTATCCACGCCTTGGGTGTCGGCTTCCAACACGAATCCCTGGAGGAACTTCGCGCCTTCTAGGCCCCCGTCTTCCCAATCGGTAGCCCGCATCTCGGTGTCTTCGGGACGTTCCAAGAATGCCGGTTCCCAGAAGTAGAGCTTAGGACCAAAGCGCTCGTTGCAGGGACCTAAATTAGCTAAAAGAACCGTGGGCGCATACGTAGTAAGCGCGATAGACGTTTTTGGAATCGGGATACTTGCATTATTCACTATGCTAGGAGCATAGGTAGAAAACGCCAAAGCTCCTGACGGAACCGAGATTGTTTTTACACTTATTGACGGCGCGTAAGTCGCGAACGCAAGACTTCCGGCAGGAACGGAAATCTTAATCGGTCCTACGGCTGGAGCGTATGTCGTAAAAGCCATCGACGCGTTTGGAATCGGGATGTTTATCACACCCGCCGAGAACCCACGCCAATACTTTACTTTGTAGTTTTGGAATACAGAAAACGGACGAACGGTGAGTTCTTGGATGACTGACGCGGGGACTTGGTAATCCCACATGTAGAAAAAGTCCCAGTCTCCGGCGTCTGCAACGTTTCCAAAATTACCGCCGCCCGCGATAGAGAACGCCACAGCTCCTTGGGCTGTTCTCGCGCCGCCATACGTCCCAGTGGATACTAAAGAACCATTCTGCCAAATCTCCTGTCCTCGTTGAGGACCCATGGTGAAGCAAAAAACGTCGTCCCCAAAGGTTAGTCCGGATTTTGTAATTCGGCTACCTGCGCCACTACCATTCCAATCCCAATACACAGTGCCGTCTGAGTATGGCACATAGGCTGTGAGAGTGTCGCTACCGGAATGGATCGAGAACGCACTGGCTGCTTGCAACGACCCGGATAACCGATTAAATCCATATAAAATAGTAACTGCGGTTGTAGGATAAACTCCGGCCGTGTCATTTGCCCAGGAATATAATCCAGTCGCGGTAGCTACGGCAGAGTTTAATCTTTGGCGGTTTCCGTTCTTGCCGCCTACCATAGACTGTGTAAATCCGGAGTTTACTGTTCCTAAAGCATTCGATGCGTTGGCAGGGTTAGCGTAGTTTCGTACAGGAGTGCTAAGACTATACTCATTAAACGGAACCCCCATTACGTTAGGTACGTACAGGCCGTTCTTTAATTGAAAGCCGGGGGGTGGCTTCTGAGTCCAGACTTTTTGGTTAGCCACGAGCTATCCTTACGTGTACTGAGTCTCGACGCCCTGATAGAGTTTAGCGTGGTTACCTTCGGTAGCGTCTAAGGAACCTCCGGTTTTATTCTCGACCACGATTCCCCACTTTTCAGGAAGGATTCCACCGAACGCGGCGGCTACAGAGAATGGCCCGGCTATGTAGGTGGTTGCGTTTGCTACGACGTTTACCTGACCGATGAATCGCATATTGGGAGGAACGGTGAGGGTGATAGCGCCATCGGTTCCAGAAGCGCCGTCGCTATAATCAGTGCCGCCGTCTACAGTTCCATAGGCATAGATGTTTACAACGCCCGTGGCGGCCGTGCCTGAAGCACCGCTTTTTATCTTCATCATGAGCAAAGCGTCTTGATATAGATTCGCCGAGTTATCAATCACCGTGGATTGTCGCTGTCCGGCGTTAGCTAAGCTCGCTAGCGTTACTGTGATCGTTTGTCCGTTTGTTCCAAACTTTTCAAATATGTTACCGGCCATTAGGCAACGCCTCCTTGGTTCCAGGTCGTACCGTCAAAGAAAGTTCCATACTCGCTCCAGTTGTTGAATCCGTTTACGTAGGTTTGCCAAGTATTGAATGCCGCGATTAAGGCTGCTTTGATTGTAGCTACCGATGTGCCAGTAGCCCATCCTTGAGTCTGTTGGGTTTCGGCAATTTGTCCCGCCGCGATTGCGGCATTCTCCGCCGCCGAGGCTCCTAACCAAGCACTAACGGCTCCGGGCTTGGCATAAAATGCCTGTCGAGACAGAGGCACCACGGCCCATAAAACATAAGAAAAGCAAATTCCAGATCCCGGCACTTGGTTAAGAACGATTATTTCTTTGGGCATAGATTTACGTCAGTGTGAAAACACCACTTGCGTTGATTGTGACGTTCAAGGTCTCACCGTTTAGTACCGTGATATCCGCTGGTGTGTTGTCCATCAGTGTAAAGCAGATCAGGTCCTTGTTTGTCGCCGTGAAGTCATACAGCACCGCAAACCGGGCTACTATAGTTCCGCCTGAGGCCGTCCAACTACCCGTGCCGACCGTGAACTTCGCGGTGCCTGCTGTTTGAGAATAGGATACTCCCGTGAGGGTTACGCCACCGGTTGTGTATCCATTGGCATTCAGAGTTTCGTTGGTTAGCGTAGCATATTGCGCCGTCGCTAAACCCGCACTTCCGCAATTCGACGTTGATTGAAACAACGCCATTTTTATGGTATCTGTGTTGAGATTAAGCGCCTTCAACCCAAGAGTCGCTTTGAACTCGTTGTAAATCGTCCAAGCATTAGCAGCCATTATTACTCACCTTCCATGGGTTCGCCGATGACCTGCACCTTTGGAACCAGTTTGAAAAATCTCTTGCACATGGTACACTTTTGGGGATGTTTGAACCCCGGGATTTCCATTTTGTCCCCTGTGTGGACCGCCGTGACTTCACAGTACCCGCCAGTACAGTACGGACAGCCTACCCTTTGAGTCTCAGTTCGTGAGAGGTGAACAGCCGGAGCAAAGGTGCTTAAAAAACTCTCTGTCATGCTAAGTCTCCTACTTTCATTATATCCTAGCTCCGTAAAGTCTGGAGATCGCGCCAAATGGCTGTTTGGAGATGTACGGTCCTCCGCCCCAGGCATGAACAAATACCTCTGAATCCTTTTGAAACAGCCGGAATCCTTTGGTGGAATCGGTACTACGAAGTTCATATGTGAACAGCTTCCCTTTGAGGGTCTGGCCAGTGGTACCGTTTATGCCAAAAATGAGATAGACCTTTTTGTATGCCCCTCCGGTCGAGGGAATGGTGTACACGAAATCCGTCCCGTCTACGTCGATGGTGAGAGTGACATCAGCCGTGGAGATCAAGGCGATATAACCATCTTTGAGGAATTGATACCCAGGAATATCATGAGTCGTTCCCTGAGTTTTGTAATAAGTCACGGACTCCGGGAGAGGTTCCCAAATGTACTTAATCCCAAAGAATCGCCAGTCTACTGTGTCCGGAGAGATAACTCGGAGGAGTGAAGCTATCGCCGCAGGCTTGAATATGTACGGCTTAATTTCCTCCCCGTTGTGATTCACCGTATAGGTCTGGATGCTCGCACCGTCTCCTTGGAGTGTAACCTGCTTATCCACGCCCTGAGTATCCGCATGGAGTAAAAATCCCTGCACGAACTTCGCCCCAACAAGACCGGCATTTTCCCAATCGGTAGCCCGCATCTCGGTGTCCTCTGGGCGGTCAAGGAATGAGGGCTCCCAGAAGTATAACTTCGGGCCAAATCTTTCCGCACAATCCGCAGGGGCGGGTACAACAATAGAACAGTCATGCGTTGAGAAGTGGCCGAGAAAATCAGTTACCTTTACGGTATAGGCGAATGTTCCATGAGTAATCGGAACGCCACTAACAGTTCCGGTGGATGGATCTATAGTCAGCCCTGTGGGAAGCGCCCCAGCACTAATCGCCCATGTATACGGAGCTACTCCTCCCACGACTGAAAAGGTCTGAGAATAGAAGGTTCCGAGAGTAGCCGTTCCAATTACGCACGTCGGAATAGTAGGCAAATTAACCGTAACGGCTTTTATAAGCTCTATGACTCCCTGCGATACTAAGGCTATGGGCGATCCTGGATGGGGATTTGCTCCGACGGCTTGAATCGTGTCATAGATAGTCAAACGTCCATAATACGAAAAGTGCCCACATCCTCCAAACTCAATTGCGTTTACGTAAAGGTTTGTCAGGCTGCTAATGGACAGCGCCGAAACCAACGTTCCTGAAAGAATCGAAACTCCATTTACCACAACTTCATACGTAACCTGGACGAACCCCGCGTTGGTGGAAAACGTCACGTTGGTTTGTAACCAGTACCATTTCTCATTCAGTAATGAGAAATCTGAAGTTACCATGTTTCCGCCGTTCACCTGGAAACTAAGAGTTCCGTCGCTATTTATTAACAGCAGCGCAACCTGATCTCCCGAGGAAGGCGTTTTGTTGTTCAGAAAATCAATGAGCGTTCCCTGTTGATTCGTACCAGAGCCTTCAATACGAAGTCCGTAAAACACTGAAAACGTCGAATAGAACGGCAGGGAATTATCTGGATTCAACGTGGGCCAAATCGCAACCCGGCCGGGAGGCATGGAGAGAGACTTTGTGTCGCCGTAAATCCCAGGAACATCCGTGGAAATTTGAGGAGGGGTAACCGTGAACCCAAATAGATTTCCCCAAGGACCGAACGATCCTACCGGATAGCTTTGGAAATTATCATCATAGATGATTGCCATTAGGCCACCAGTTTAATCCCAAATTGCTTAGCGTTGAATCCGGCTACGGTCCAAGGTAACCCCGTCGCAGGGTCTAGGTCGAAGGCTTGGTGAAAGTAACGGTAGTTCCCTGGAAGCCCATAAGTCACCGTTTGTTGTTCCAGCCCGCCAGCTCCTATGTTACCCTGGAAAGTTTTAGTGCCTTCATCTGTGGATCTGGCGAAATAAGTAAGTTGTACGGATTTCACGGTTCCTGTGAAGGTCACTACATCCTGCCACGCATATGAGTCTACGTTACCGGGAGTGGTTGAGAACACATACGAGGAATCCCCATCGGCTGGATTTTCATTGATCTCCGAGAAGTTAGTTCCTGTTCCTCCTAGTGGCGTCCACTGTACAGAAATATCTCCATTTGGAAGCGGATATGCATCGATCTGTACAGGTCCGAATACTCCAGTGTTAGTTGGGCCGGTGCCGTTGTTAAGATAAAAATCAGCGGCGTAACAAATTCCACTGGAGGCGGCGGGGGACGACAAAAACAATTGATTAAATGTGGCTGAATTACTAGTCAGCGTATTCATATTACGCCCAAGCAACGAACTTCCAGTGCCTTGAGAAACTCCGTTCACCCAAACCTGCACCGCAAGATTCATGTTGGTGGTTCCAGAGAGTGTGGCGGATAGTTCAACATAGGCAAACACGCCAGAAGTGATAACAGGCGGAATCGTCAAGAGCACCAGACCAGGATTATTATTTCCAAAAACTACAATCGATCCGTCGAGATTTATAGTAAGTGTACATAAGATCAAGCCGTTGTTGGAAAATTGCAAGAGGGGATTGCCGCCTATCCCTAAAGAGGAAGACGTGCTTACATTAAGTCCTGTTATGTAAGTAGCTTGATGTGAGAATGTTTTTGCAATGGCAGCTCCCTGAGGCATAACTAAACACGGTCCGCCTCTAGGCCCCACGCTCGGAGCACAGTAAATACTATTTGCCACGCCGGTTGAATTCCAGCGATTGCGCAGAGACTTAGAACTAGCGGTAGTGTCTAGCCCGGCGATCAGTGCGTAAATTCCAAACGAATCGACAAACTCCGTCACGTACTTAAACTCCAGGTAATTTCTACCCCAAGATTTCGTGCGAACTGCCCGGCTCCTAATTGGAGATCGGCGGGGGAGGTGATTCCACGTAAGACTTGATTATAGGTCTTCGATGTTAACGCTGTTTGATAGTTATTGATATATGGCGTAGTGGTGACGTTTAATCCATCCGTCTCCATGTCGTAGACAATGTCTCCGTAGATTTTCTTGGATCTAGAGTCTCCTACGTCTAACGCGGGGGTATGGATAACGCAGTTAATTGTTTCCACGCCAGAACCGTTACCATTACTGAAGTACATCAACCCTTGGTTAGTTCCCACCACAAGATTCGCCAAGGCGTCATTGTCCTCGAAGCCCTGCTCCGAGACATGGAAGTTTACCTTGGTGGACGTGCCCTCAAAATACACATAGGAATACCATGCTTTGTCTTTGAGATCGTAACAAAGAGTTTGCGCGTCTCCGTGACAATCTCGATAGTCAAAGAACAGTTCATTATTGTGATACGTAAGTCGTAAATACGGAAGTTGAGAAGCTCCTCCGGCCGCCGTCATCGCCACAGGATACAAACCATTTACCGCGTAAGCTTGGCGATCTCCGTTCGGAAAGATAGGATCGATGTCGGTGGAGATTTTAACAAGAAGTCCTCCATCGGTTTCGTATATTCCATCTGCCGCCAAAAACCAAATCTTCGGTCCCACGGCTAATGCATACGGAGACCAAAGTCCTCGGGAATTTGGTACGGGAATTACGTTGTATTTGGAACTCGACTGAATTTCGTAAGTGTAAAAATCCGGAATGAGGGCGAACATACGTCTGTCGGAAAAAACGTAGTTTCGGCCGTCGTAAGAACATCCATTAACCAACGATTCAGACGGTGAGCAACATTCTACCCGATTGGTTCCGGGAGCGGAATCTGGATCTCCGTAATTAGTCCAATAAACCGAACCGGCGTCGAGTACGTTTCCACAACCAAATATAGATTCTTGAAACGGCCCCCAGATATACGGGAGCGGCTGGCCCGCGAGGATTGGTTCCTGAATTTCAACCGTGAGTCCTGTACCAGAAGGCATGGAGTCGGCGACTTGGACAACGTTTCCCACCGGAGGGGCGTAGATAGAAGTCACCTGACCGTTGATGATAAGGGCCGTGCCAATGGCCCAGGCGGCATTTACCGTGTCGGTGCCTCCCGTCCAGAGGATCGCCGAGCCTGCTACCGTGGCGGTGAAGGTTCTTGGCTTATCGGAGATTGGAAACGGCTGATATGCTGATGTGTCCAGCGCCGGATTCACCAGGATCGCCTGAGTGGTTTGATTGTCTATAAACGTAGGCGAGCTATTGGTGCCGGTTCCTATGTAATGCCACTCAGGAGCCGCACCGGGGAGAACCTGACCACCGAATCTCTCCCAGTCTATTTTATCGACTTGGGGATCGGTAGATGAAACTCCGGCTAGATTCACTTGTTGTCGAAGCGACGTGACTCCAGAACGCATTGCCGGGCCGGGGAGTGAATGAGCGCCTGTGGCCGAAGAGCGATAACGATAGCGATATTGGAACGGCTCAAAATTATTCCCGGTGTCCGGGCCGTACCCACCTCCTACCCATAGATTGCCTACGGTGACTACACAGTTCCCCAGGACTTTGAATATAATCTGAACTGCGTTCACGGCGGATATATCCACGCCCTGCGCTGCGCCAATTCGTACTAGATCTGCGAACTTCCAACGGAACTCTGTCCATTGTGAAGACCCGAGGTTGAGTTGGTCTGGAGATGGAATAAGAGCCCCACCTCCTTGGTTAGTCGAGAACGAAGTATCTATCGCAGCCTGTTGCTGAAGTTGAATGGCCGCATTGCGGGCAGCCGTAGAAGTCTGTCCACCCGTCACTACTCCTTGTAAATCATTAGGTCGAAAAGGAATGTAATAAGCGTTTTGCTGACCGTCCGTCGCTGCGAAAGTTCCAGTAGTAGCCGGAGAAACATCCAGAACTAAATGACCTTCTACGAGCTGACCCGGAACATCGACCATCATGGAGAGATGAATATAATCATCAGGCCCCAGAGGACGACCGGTGACGAATCCTAGGTTGATTCCAGATCCAGCTCCATAATTGAATGCTATAGTTCCGCTACCCGCAGTGGTTGTGGAACCCGTGGTGATTGTAGATTGAAGAGCGTTCGCGGTGAGGGTATTCCCGGCAGCTCTCGTTCCGGTAAGATACACTCGGAAAGAGCCGTTTGCGGGCGCGGTGATTGCATCTCCGGCAGCATGGGTGGCAGCTACCGAACACCGAAAGCTGAAGGTTCCGTCTGCCGCAAGAGTGATTGAGATCACTCGGACTAGATCGGTTCCCAGAAGCAACAAGGTGTTTCTATCTACTCCAGTCATGGCAAGAGTTGGTTGTATAGTGCAAAGTCCCGAAGAGCCAGAATCGTAGATAATCTGAGCGATTGTATTCCCGGTGGCCGTATACGGTCTATGCATGTCTTCAACGGTTGCGGTTTCGGCGGCTGCGAATATCAGTCTCATCCCGGCCGTGATATCTTGGAAGTTTCCTCCCGCAGGAGACACGCAAGCCCAACCCGTGGACCCAACGTCATACAGGATTTTGTCAATGGTTACGCCGGTAAGCCGAGACACAAGAGAAACTGCGCCCGCCGAATCATGATTCGTCCAGGAAGTAGCGGCGTCGAAACTAGCCGGGGCGACATAGAGTGGTGCCCCTAGAGCCGCACTTGGAATATTAGTAGGAGGAATCACACCAACGATGTAATTTGTTCCATCGGTGTTAACCTTTCGCATTTTAGTGGGATCGCCCAGGTATCCCCAAACACGAGCAGATTGATCCGGCCGGTATGCTACTGGAGAGAACGGAAGAGATGAGTACCCGGTATCTAGCAATGAGAAAGACGTGTCTCCGTAGTAGAGAGAAGTGCCTACTTTCAGAAATCGTTTGAAGAGGTTCGTGACATAATCGTTCATAAAGAACGAAGACGTGATTTCAATATCTGGCGTGGTAGCTACGCTATTTAACGTGGCTAAAGGTCCTCGGGTTTCTAATCTTCCTTCTTGATACGAATGGACATTCTTCAGATATGGGTATTTTCCCGGAGGAAGAAGATCCGGAGGCCGGTTAAGATCCATGCCTAAGCAGAGAAATTTCTGTGGGGCGCGTTTGTAGTTCATGGCGTATTAGAGTCCGGAGGCATAACAATATCAGTTCTTCGTCTTGGTCGCTCCTTAGATTCGAGAGTTTCGCGGTCTGAGAGCACATCAAAGTCAGTGGCTCGGGCACGAAGGATATCGTTTTCCAAGGCCGCTTGCTTAACAAGACTCTTATAATTGATCATATTATCTTGAACCGCGCCATCGCCTTCTTTGAACGCCGCGAGGTGCTGTGCATAATCTAGAATCGAGTCAACAAGTTCTTGTCCGATCTGTATGAAATCCGTAGTCAGGACCGGCACTGGAAACTTCGGAACGATAGTAAACGATAAGGTATACACACCATCTGGAATAGGCTGGGTTGCTAGGATATTTCCAGATAATGTAATGCTTTCTGGGGGACCCGAAGCCGCGTTCATCCAATCGGGATTGGTGGAATCGAGTTCTTCCATGGAACTCACGAAGGATGGATTTCCGGCGCTGTAGCCTAGCCGGACGAATGAGGTAATCCGAGCGAGTTTGATTCCGTCTTCCCAACGGGATTGACAGTAATTTGCCCGGCCGATGTCCTGTCCCGGGCCATCTTGACCCAGAAGATCTGCCAAGGCTCCGAACTTTATAATCCAGCAGAAATCGTCTGGGATTCCCAAAATCGTAGGGCCAGAAGCAGGATTAAGATTCGCGCCGGAATTCACCGTGATCAGATTCAGAGAGCTGGTCGCGGCTGAAGGAGGAGGCGCTAGGAGAATTGTCGGTGGGGTTCCGTAGAACGTAGTGAAATCCGAAGGAGGTCCGTCCACGGTTGCCCAGGTTTGTGACCCCGCAGTAAGCATAAAGGTATCCGCAGGCCACAAGAGTGTATAGGAACCGCCAGTTTTGTAAGCAACTCGCCGCACGTCAATCGTAGACTGATCAAGCACAAACTCCGCGACTCCTACGGTAGGTCCAGTTACCTCTGAGAAATTCTGGTACATCCCGGTTTCGATGAAGAACTTATCCCGACGCTTTTGGATTGCTGCGGTTACGCCCGCCAGGGAAAACTGATCGGAGTTTCCATTCCAAGCTGTTGGTGAAACGGGTTCTTGTAGCGCGCGTTGTATATCCTGAATGAGATCCTGGTCAGTGATTGTGGGCGTCAATGCTGCAACTTGAGAATACACATCATAAAACAAGGTATTCGCAATTGTATTAAAGCTTCCCTGAGCCGACGTGAATTGAGAAAACGCCTGCCATGTTCGGAGAGCTTCTTTTAGATACGACTCTAGCTCTGCCTCGATCCAGAAGACCTTGCCAGGGTCCCCTAAACGAATAGACAGAGCTGTAACGAGCTGCGAAAACTGGATCTGTGTGTAGGCCATACGGCCTTCCTAGTTAGGAGCGGCCGACACCGGGACGGAAATCAGTCTCGAACGGAGTCTCCAATTTCGCGGGCTTTGCGCCCTTGAGGGATTCAGATTCGTCGTAGAATACAGTCTTCAGAACCGAGGTATCTTCGGGCTGATTTAGCTGAGAAACGCCGAAGTGATCGCCGCACTGCTTGGCGGTTGGCGAAGGAGCCGGTTTAACATCACCGCTGAAAGGACCATTGAGAGCAGACATAGTGTATCTCCTAGTACCATTGTACCATTAGAAGGCCGGTACTCCATGGGACTGCATGAAATTCGAGTCGATAGGACCCTGGAAGTCCAACGTCCAGCCCGAGCCTGGACGGAATATCTTGAGCTTAATTTCCTTGTCGTTCTTTTTTGCCCGTACCATTTCGATATCATAGGTCTTCTGGGCTTCTGCCAAGGCAAATCGCCAATCCACGCCTTTAAGTTCTGGGATTCGGGTGGAGTTCTGTAGAGCCCACCGATAGGCGTATTTAAACGCGCCGTAGCGAAGCAGGACCGCCGAGGCTTGGGAAGGTATGGAATCCGTAAGCGCTAGGTCTGTGTGCTTCTTCTGGTACGCACAGAGTAGTCCTAGAGTGGATACACACTGAGGCCAGAGTTCGATCTGCATTTGGCCCAGGGAATTAGGCTTGTAGTTCGCGGCGTAATACGGGATACCTAAGGCTCCACGAAGAGGGTCCCGGCGATTCAGTTCTTCCCGAGTCATGTAGAGACGCTTCCCTACAATGGAATAACCGTTAATGGGATTCAAGATCGAGAGATACCGGAGGAAGTCAGTGTTGGCTGTTGTGCCATCGACCGAAGGGGGATCGTAATAAATCCGGTAGATGGTGTAGAGCTGTCCGGTGTTTGTCGCTTCGGTGTAGAAGCGGTCCAGAGTAGCGATACCAGTAGTGGAATCATACGCGGTGATGTTATAAATCGGACCCGAGGACGGCACACGGAACTGACATTTGGTAATCGGGGGATTGGTTCCGAAGGCGTTCAGCGCTGCTTTAGCAGTCGCATCAAACTGCACCGTGAGAGAAAACTGGGTAACTGTGACTGTTCCAGCCGTCACCGCTGTAGGGCAATACAAAACCCCTTCGCCGATGTTCCAGCTCCAGAGATAATCCTGCTGGATTTCCTCAAGGGCTTGGTTAATGTACTTTCGTGCAAAAAGATTTGACAGGCCCGGTATCGAGCCTGTCAGTTCAGCCGCCAAGCTTTGAAGCGTTGGCATAGGTTATTAGATCCCGAAGAAGCGAACCCGAACGATCACCGAGGATACATCGGTCGTATTGCCGACTTCTTTTCCGATACCTGCCGTAACAACTACGGGTACTGTAGCAGCCGAAGAAGTCACGGGAGTTGCGCCCGTGGCTCCTACAGCAACCGGAGCCGTAAGAGTTGCCGGAGCCGCTGCGCCCCCTGTAGGCAAGAACAGACGAGCAATAACCGACGTGGCAGGAATACCAGCAGGCGTCCCGAAATCAAACATCGGGAGGATCGCGCCCGCAGCCTTGTTACCGCCCTCAACATGAGCACTGAGGAAATTCTTCAGTCCTACATCCTGAGCGTTGATAACATAACCCGCCGTTAGCGGATACGAACTGTCGTAGGTGATATCGTATAGGGTCGTGCGAGTACGACCCCAAACGTCTTCACTACCGTTTACTTTAGTGAGTGTGAGACTCATGTATGGTCTCCTTAGCTACCGTTACGAACTGCAAACTTCACCCACGCTTTGTACAGCGTGCTAGTAGCGTCCACTGGAGCCTCGATCCACTGACCGGCAGGCAGAGCCGCAACCGCCGAGGAAGTGGCATACGGATCAGCCACATCGTCAAATCGACCGATGGTAGCCAGAACCATGACATCGCCGATAGCCGGGGAAGCCAGAGTGGTGTTATCGAGAGGCTGACAGGCGCACTTGCCGTCAACCAAGATCCAACCGTAGTTGCCCTTGGTCACAGTCTTCAGAGCGACACCGGCAAAGCCCAAACCTGAGGTTGGAACATCGGCAGTGACGATAAAGTTATCCGGGTCCTGCCAGTATACCGGCCCACCGGCAACAGTCGTTCCCGACTGCGGCGTATAGAACTGAACATACTGATAAGTCCCGCCGTAGAGATTGCCTACGTTGGTGAGAGCCGCGACCGTGCCGCTAGAAAGAGCCGCAGCCGCAACGTCATCGAGAACCATCACGGACCCGAGCTGACCGGCGTAAGCCTGTCCGCCAGTGACGGATTGCCCAACCACCGGATCGTTTACATCGTTGAGGAATCGAGCAGTGAGCCGATTGATACCTGTTTTAGTCATGTGAGTTCTCCTTAGCTATTGATCCCGAAGATCTGTTTTTGCAGACGGGGAGCAACGCATTCCAGGTTCAGCGCGGCAAGGATCTGGCCAACCACGCGAGTATTATCCTGCGCCGGTTTGAAGCCGGTGAATCCGAAGCCAAACAGACTGGAGTTGCTAATCCGGAGCAGCCATTTCTTGGTGTTAAACCAGTTGAACACTTCACCCACGGTCAGCGTGGTGCTGGTAGGCATGTTGCTGCCCGAACCAACCGAAGAATGTGACGTGAAAGTGCTCGTCAAGAAATTACCAAGATCAGGATCGTTCTTCCCATACTTCAAGCTGGGGAAATAATCATCCTTCATGATCATGGCAGAATTCATCTTCATACCAGAAACCCCAAAGTACGGGTCACGTTCCTGTGCGAAGCGTTGCTGCGGCTGAATACGTTCTTTGATGTAAGCGTACACGGCCTTATTCGAGACGCCCAGATCGGGTTCCTCGCGACCAATCGAGGCATCCTGGTAGGTTTCCTCAAGGGTCTGATAGGTGATAGGTGCACCCGCACCAGCCTGAGTCCCGTTCCAATAAGGAACCGAGTTCAGGGACGAGCCGATCACAGCATTACGAGTCGCGGTGCCATACGTGGTGAAATAGGAACCTTCCCACGAATTGGTCACGCCGTCGTTAATGGCTTCCGCCCAGCCGTTGATTTCCTTTGGACGATTGCCGACTACGCCGGAACCCGATACTTGACCATGACGAGCCATGGAAATAGCGACGATTGCCGAGATGGTGTGCATCGCGTTCGCCAGATCGGTATCGATCAAGCTGAACACGGCCAGGGGTCCTTTATTGAGAACCTCCAGATCTTCCAGGTACTCGGGGATCGAAACTTCGTACAGCTTCGGATCGAACTGAGCCCCGGCCAAGGTCTGCCGTTTGTTGATGTTAAAGTTATCGCCACGCGCATACGCGCCACCGATCATCGGGGCATACAGGAACGTGAAACGAGTGTTGGCACCGCCCGTGAAGTCCGTGAGTGCATGAGCACGCATGTACGCCAGGAAGGGAGTGTCAAGAAAGAAGTTGTCTTCGATGGTGTGAGGATAGATCTCACTCAGGGTTGTTAAATTGATTTCGTCAAGAATCGGATCGGCCATAAAGGCTCCAGATCTTTAGATGAGGGAGGATGATCACTGCTGGTGGGTTCTTCCCCTGGATGGGGCTCGGAACTCGAACTAGCGGATTTCCGTGTGTTGCATTAGGTGGGTTCGGGACTAAAAGTACCAGTACCTTCCGCCTACGATTCAAATGTACCATGGATGGAAAGGAAATGTCAAGGGCCTGCAAGAAAAAAGTAGTATTATTTCTTGCAGGCCCAGAGGTTTTACCGCTGGCCGGGTCGGAATTTCCCCGAGTTAAATGCCGCGACTGCCGCACTTACCCCACCGCCACCCTCCGTGGGAGGATTCTTGAGGGCTCCCTCGTGGGCCGCGTCAAAGATCGGAGATCCCTTGAGGTCGGTTCTGAGGCCAGAATTCGCACCGGGGAGGTTAGTTCGAGACAGGATCTCGGTCTCCTTGGCCTTTACCGCTTCGTCAATCCGACGTTGTACATCCGCGTCGGAAGCTTTCTGACGAAGCCCTTTGAAGTCGAACTTCTGGGCAATATAGTCACCCAGGGGACGATTAGCTTTGATGGCTTCTTGAACCAAAAGCCCGGCCCCCTTCAGGGGCTTCCCAGTGAGTTCCTGGTACTCAACCGATAAATCATAAATCGTCGCGTCGATCAAAGCAGACTCCTGAACCGTCTGCTGAAGATTCTCACGGGTAATAAACCGTGAGGTGTCGATGGGTTGTTCGCCCGGTTTAGGGCTATTGGGCACGGGGGTCACATCTAGATCTTTCAGAACTTCATCTTCTGGCAGGCCGTTTGCCACGGCCAAGGACTTCAGCCGAGCCATCGCAGCGTTGGCTTTATTGAGCGCCTTCTCGCGTTCCTGGAGGGCATTCTGAAAGTTCACGTCAGCGCCCGCTTTCCAGGTGCCTAGTTCTGCTTGGTATCTCGTCACGGCGTCTTCTTTGGCTTTAAGAGCCTGGGCCGCCATTTCTACTTCGCCCTTCGCCGTTTGGACACTCGCCATCGCACGAGAATAATCCGCCTGACGGAGTTGACTTCCCTTTACGTATTCGTCTGCCTTAGAACTTCCTTCTAAGGATTGTTCGAGTTGCCTGTAGGCTTCGTCGCTGAGGTTTCCTTCTGCTTTAAGACCAGCGAGCCAAGCTTTGGTTTCTGTTGAGAGTGCCATGATTACTTCCTAGATTAAGCCCTTCCTCTCATGGTAGGAGGCTCCGGGCCGTTTGAAAAACAATTTAGCTTCCTGTCGCCCCTGATTGATTAGCGGACCCCGGTGAGTTCCACGCGGTTTCGCCGTGACGAATTATGTAAAGACCGTCTTCGAGTTTGCAATTTGTGTCCTGTGTGATGGAATCGCAACAAGGACCGTACTTGGAATTGGGATCGTAGTAGAGAACATCACCGGGCGTTACGGTAGGATCGAACATCGAAGATATAACGATGTCGAAGTTGGGATTTGCACCTGCGTAAATCCAGCCTTTGACCAGAGTGAGAATACGATAGTTTGCAACAACTCCGATCTTCCGAGACTTCGCCCGGTTTCGTAGGATCACCAGAATTGAGAGAACGCGTTCTTTGAACTGATTGAAGGATTCCCCAGGAGCCGCGAATCCATCTCCAGGAACTACTTCGTCCGGGTGATACAGATAGTACTGGATTTTCTCACGGACATCATCGACCGGCATTCCCTCGAATTTACCAAGGTGCCAAGGATCAAGCCGGGAGCCTAGATCGATGACTTCCATTCCAGGCATTTCGTCAGAAAGAATATCGGCCGTTTGAATACAGCGTTTGAGACCAGATCGATATAATTGCGTCAAACCCCCGAGTTTATTCAGGAGTTCACCAACCTCTTCGATCTGTTTCTTCCCCACGTCCGTAAGAGGAATAGGAGAGGTTCCTCGGATTCTTTCCATTAGCGAGAGGGAGATTTTCCTAGTTTCCGATTGGCCTTGGCATTGACTTTTTTCTTTAATGACGGAGAACCAAACTGCGAAACCCGAGCCTTGGCGTTAGCGGCATGAGCCTTGTCATTCACCGGGTAAGAACGATTGGGGCCTGCGAACGCCGAATCCGGCAGAGCATTGCGTTGAGCTGTAGTTAATTTTGCCATTAGAATGCCTTTCCTCGGGTACTTCCCATGGTGGTGACCAAAGGAGACCTTGCACCAAACTTCGATGAAGCGCCGGTATCTACATTTGAAACCGGAGATTTCTCCGTGCCTTCCATCCACATCTTTCCCTCCGGCGCGTTCTTGGGGGTTAGTTTGCGTTGGCCGGTGGAAGTCTGTTTAACAATATCCTCACGATGAACCAGAGCCGATTCCGCGTTACGTTGTCGGGGGTTTGCAATTGCCATGTTAGAATGTGGGCGGCGCAGGCCCAGCCTCCGGAGATGTCATAGCCGTGGACACCTTGGACATTGATTGAGTAAGAGCGTTCTTGGCGTCGTTCAGATCATTCGCGGCTTCGGGATGATCTTGAGCCAATGCATCAATCGCCATGTGCAGGTTACGAACCTGTTCCATATAAGCCTGAACTTTTTCTTGGGGTGTGGGTCCGGGAGGCGTGTTCGTAGGAGCACCACCCACCAAACCCGAAATCCCGGCCGGAGCTTGAGGAGAGCCCGGAGGAGGAGAATTTGGACCGGGAGGAGGCGGGGCGAAAGAGGTACCGGGAGGACCAGGAGGAGGAGTTCCAAAAGAAGCCATTTTAATTTCTCATTTCTTTCCGCTACGTGGCTGTGGGGTCATGGGCGAAGATAAGGTAGAAGGGGTCTTTGGATACGGAGCGCCTTTATATTGCTTTGCTTTGGCATCATCCGCAGCGTCTTGCGCCATCTTGCCTACATCAATTCCAGCCGCTCCGCCTGAACTAGCAGGCGCAGTTGAACTATCACCGGCCGACGCGGCTTTCTTCAGAGTATCAGCTCCGAATAAATTACTGAGGATTCCCGCCACTTACTTACCGACTTTCTTGGGGGCTTTTTTTCCCGCCTTGACAGGAGCAGACCCGCCGCCACCAGACATACCTTTGATTTTGCCAGAGGTAAACGGAGTGTCAAGTTTCGCAGCCATGTTATTTACTCACTTTCTTTTTGACTTTCTTTGGGAGGCCCTTACGAGGCGTTGCGGCGAAGTCATGGAGCTGTTTGTGGGACATTCCTAACATTCCCTTATTCTCCGAATGGAGCTTCTCCGGTTCGTGTTCGGCAATCGCCATCGCTTTTTGCTGAGCTTGTGATACAGCGGGCATGATTCATAGTACCTTGGTACTAGTATAAAAGTCAAGGCAACAAAAATTGGGGTCCGGGCGTTAGCATGGACCCCGAGGAGGGAAGAAGGAAACGAAGAGGAGGTTACTTCAATTTCATATTACCACGGCCTAATAAACTTGTCAAGTACGCATAAAGTCGAAAAATTGCCCAATAAACTTGTCAAGTCGAAAAGATGCGTTGGCCCTCCGGAGAGGGCCGCATTGACATTGAAGAGGTTTAGGTGGTATTGTTATGTTGGGTTTGGAGTGGATTGTATGGTTGAGCGAGTCCCGCCATCTTTTTGGGCTATGACCGGGGTACCGGAAAAGCTCGGTGGGCGACCCGGCAGGTTATGACCGAGGGCTGGTCCAGGCTGAGGAGTGCCTCCCATGTCACCGGCTGAGCCGGGCTCTGGAGCCGGAGGAGGCTGAGGCGGACCTTGCTGGGCTTGCTGGGCAGCTTGCGCCGCCTGAATAAGCTGGGCCTGCTGGAGCTGGATTCGCATCTGTTCTTGAGCTTGGATCTCCATGGCCTTGGCCTGGATATGGGCTGTGAGATCGCCCTTTAGCTTCTCGAAGGCTACCCACCGCTCGAAAACCGTGGTGGCTCCGGCCGGAGGCGGCCCGAAGTTCGGGATATCATTGATGGTTGCCATCGTCCAAGGATCGATTGGGATTCCGGCCTTTTGAAGCTGGATGTACAAAAGCTTCCGCGCCATTTGATTGATTTGGTGTAGCGAGTTCGGAGTGATCTTGAAGAAGAAACTGTTCATGTACCGCTGGGCACGCTGAACCATGGAATACTTCGAGGGAACCAGGGTATCCTCGTCGCCCATGTGGGATGGGATCATGCTGGACGGCTCGTAGTAATCATCATCGTGTTCGTCGTGGCCTGCTTCTCCGAGAATCTGAAGGCGTCTAGGAGCGGTGTAGAACTCGAAGAACAAGCATTTGATCATCTCGCCCAGGCGGCCTAAGCTGGCTTCCATGTTTCGCGAGATATCGGTGACCACAGGTCCGGCCATTTCCATGATTTTCTCAAGAGAATCCGAGGATGGAAGCTGGCGGGCTTTGGCAACCGCCGTGAAATCGTTCACGCCCGAGAGATATTTCATCATCTCGTCGTTGGCGGCGATCACATTGGGAATCCATTGGGGAACGTCGTAGTATCCGGGTTCCAGGATCGGCCGGATAGGTCTCTCCGATGTGGTGAAATCCACACCAACGGTCTGTCCGCCCTGACGCACATCCAGGGACTCCATCAAGGAGTCGGAAATAGTCCTGTCGTCGTGCATTAAAGCAGGGCGGAGCCGAGCGTTGGCAGAATCATCCATACCGCGTCGAAGCGTGTTCGAGGACTGCTCAATCGAGTCAAGATCCCTCGTCATGGAATAACCTAGGAATTCCCAGGCCCAATCGTCAAAATACATGGGAACAACCGGAACCATCCCGTGCCACCAATAAGAGGTATTATCGCGAAGCAGGCCGGAATTGCACCAAGTCACTAGCCGCCGCCAGGGATACAGACGGGCTTCTTCGATAGTCACGCGGGTGCCGTCGTCCTTGAGGGAATTAAACACAGGAACCGTGTAGTTCCAGTAGGTCCCGGGTTCGCCCATCACCACGGGATCGGGGCCTTCGTTGATGGACATATCCATGATGTACGTCTGATAGATATCCACCATTGGGAACACAGTCTCTATGGATTTCCGGGATCTTTGGTCCGAAGCGAATCGATTCAGGACTGGCGAAAGGAACGAAGCCATCCGGCCTAGGCCCTTTTTGAGACCGGAAGGTGACTGACGATCCGGGATGATCTTTCCGGCCATGGTTGGGAAATTCGCCCGAGCTAGATTAATCGGGACCTCTTCCTTGATGGTCACTGCATAAGCTCGCTGAAGATCCATGTCCGCAGGGAGCTGACATGGTATCACCTGCTCAGGGCCATACGCCTTGATTGTGATGTCGCCGCGCCCGCGAGTCCAGAAATCTGACTTCCAATCCGGACCGACATATCCAGTGCCAAGAGCCCCGGCGTACTGAAGACCCTTGCGAATCCCGCGATCCGCGAAGGTAGACTGATACCAGGACACTAAGAGTTTATTAAGAATCTCAGCTTGTTTGTCGAGGTTTTGGTTATCGGTTGAATAGCCCCAGAGAGGACGGAGATTCGACATTGTAGCAACCACGTCACGAATAAGCCGCTTCTGGAGATTCACATTGATGCGAGAGAGTTGCTCGGGGAGTTTGTTGAGCTGAAGACCGGCGATTATCTCCTTGCCCTTTTTGATATCCGTGAAGCCGGTTTGGTTGCGGAGGAAGGTATCTCCCTCACGAACGCATTCCTTGAGCCAGCCAAGTCTTGCGTCTTCTGTGGCGTTCTGAGAAGGAATGATGTATTGGTTGATTGCCATGATTTACTTTCTTACGCGATTCCAGTCCGTGCGAGCGTCCCGGTGATCCTCGCGATTGCTTGCGTTCTGAGTGAACGCCTCCACGAAGAATTCAGGATTAGTGTTCTTCCGTCCCTGAGCCTGCTTCATCTCTGAGGCTTTTCTGAGGGCGTCGTAGATCTTTCTGCCTCGCTCAGACATTCCCCGGCGCTCAACGATCCGGCCCTGTTCGTCGGTTCCTTCCCAGGTCCCACCAGCAATGATTTTCTCAACTGCTTCTCGATTGGCTTTGAGCTGACCGTCGAGGAACGCAGCTCTGGAGTCTTGGAACTTGTTCGCGGTTTCCGAATCGCGAATGTTAACTTCCTTCTCAAATTGCCGCACCTGGGAGATCGTAGAGAGTTCAACTTTTTGGAAGCCTGGAGGAACCGGGGCATCTGCACTCCCTGGGAATCTTATGTTTCCCGATTCGTCTCGGTGGATGACAACCGGCGAAAAACGTTGGGCAAGACGGACCCCAGATGAGTACCAAAACGAAGGGCGATTCTCACCCTCCTCTGTGCAGCCGTCCTGACCGCACTGTACACGTTCCGTGAACTTGCTCAAAAAATGTTCAGTGAGATGTCCCTTGGGACACTCGAAGTCGTACATAGGCATTATTTCGGCGCTCCGTTCATTGCATCCTCGGCGAGTTTTTCAGCCCGCATGTTCTTTATGAATCTTTTGGCTAGTTCCCGAGCGGCCTTTCGTCGGGAGGTTCTGGTGCAGGGAATTTTCTGAGATTTCAAAATAAACTCCATGGCCTTGTCCGTTAAGAATGCCTTAGTGACCTGTTTTGAAGGCAACGCCGGAGGTGGGGATATTCGACGCATTATGCCGTCCATAACTTTAGTTTACTCCCTTTCGCTATCTGGCGTCCAGATCTTAGCTCCGGCTTCCACCAAAAGGTCTCTATCTGGATGATCCGACGTGATTACCCGATAATTATAACTACTCGTAGCATCCCGGCCGATCTCAGAATAAGTGTTCCCTTGGGTACCGGGCGTGTATTTAGCATAGATAGGATTAGGGTTCCGACGCTCCATACGTTCCCGGGTAAGCCACCTATCCTGGTGTTTGGTTTCCATGGCATGGAGCGAGAACAAAACCATCCCAAGGGCCATGATCCGGTCGTCGTGGGAACCACCCGAGGCGGCGATTTTCATTCTCTGGGTATCTAAATCCACCTCCAGAGTCCCCATCTCGTTGATGAACCATTGGGAGTTGATATCGATCCACCCGTTGTTCAGGGCGTCCATTAGCATTTCCATAAGGAGGTCCCGAGACCAAGACACCGTGTACCAAAGCTGACGTTGTGCCCGGGATTCCACAATTCGCTTGCGATCATATCGAACCCAATCGTGGAACTCTCTCCACCCGCGTTTTTTCATCTCGTTGAAAACCATCTCACCGTTGGCCGCACCTTCGATAACGGTCTTGCACTGCCGAATCTTGCCGTTTACAGGAGTTGAATAAAATGTCCCGAGCGCCATTGCGAATGGCCAAAGATGGGCCGCTCCGATGGAGGGTGAGGCAAACTCAAATACCTGGGCGTCGTTTCTCGTGAGTGATCCTTTACGGACGCCTTCGATGGCGGAATTGTCTTTCTCCAGTCCGAAGCCAGTATCCACTCCTTGGCCATAAATTTCCCCCCGTTCAGGATATTCGTAGATGATGATCTTACCGTGAGGGTCAAATTCCGCCGCGCCCCGATGAAGTAACGGGACGAGCCGGTAATCATGGATTGGCTGGTTCGGAGCCCAGTTACAATGTATATCGATGGGTGGTTGGTTAGGATCAATGTCTTCTGCCCGAGGCTGAAATCTACTCGGAACTTCCGACGTGGGTGCTTGAAGTCCATAAACACCAACAGGAGGCTTTCTGTTTTCTCGGTATGCTGCAAGGAGTTCAGCGTCGAAAATCGAACGATTGGGAGATTGAAACGCCTCTTGATCGTCTGCACAAAGCTCTGAGTAAAAGTCGTTAAGTTTTTTATCAGCCGCATATTCTTCCCTCGTTAGTTCCCAGAAGTACATCTGCTCCGGGGGCATTTCCCAATTCGCCCCCAAGTACTTTGTGATTAGCGGATTTTGTCCGGATTGAACATAGTCTTTTGCCCGGCCTGCGTGCTTTATAGTTAGTTCCTCGAACTCATATCCATCCGGGATGGGATGAGATCTACTCCAAGTTTCTGTAGGGTAGATGTCAGTTCCGACATACCATGGGAGGAACATTGGACACAGACGGGATTTTCGGATAGGCCAGTTTTTGGTGTTAAACCGCCACTTCCGGTGCCAATAGTTATCCAAACCGGAGGCAGTAGACTCAAGCAGACCAAACACCCACGGGGAGTCATGCACTGCTCGCAAAAGTGCCGCGTCAATGAGTGCGGCCGGATTACGATAGTCGCATACCTCAGAGAGATGAAACGTCGTTGGAGTTGCGCCACGAGCCATTCCAGACATCTGAGTTCCGTGTTGAATTGAAATTCCCGAATTTTGTCCCTTAAACTCAATGAGTTCCCCTTGATGGTACGCCGTAATCTGCGGGATCAGCCAGTGAGGTTGATTTTCAAAACAAAGCTCCATTTTCTGCGCCATTTGAGCCGATTTATCCGGGTCCGACGACGCTACGAGTGCGTTGGTTCGGGGGAAGAAAATAGTCTTCCAAAGGACGATTAACTCCGCTAGAGTAGTGACTCCGAGCTGACGAGCCTTGAGAGCCTGTACAAGAATCGCAATGTCCTCGAATTCCAGTTCTCCAAACACTGACAGGGCCATGAGTTGGGCAACGTTAGGGGAAAACCTAACAAGCTGTCCCTGCCAGTCGATGATAAATGCGTACCTAGTGCACCAATATAGGAAGTCACACTGGCAAAGGCGTTTCTCGTTACGCATCCAACGGATTTCTTCAGTCGTCCACGGTTGTTTAAGGATCGGGCGGCCCTTATCGAACGAGATTACGTTTTCTTCCAGGTGTTTATTTGCTTGAACCACCTGAGCGATAGAGTGTCGCTGGAGCCTGAATCCTGTAGTGAATATCCCAGGGTAATTAGAGTCCTTGGCAGACGCAATAATCATGCTCGCTGAGGCTCTGTCAATCTTCTCTTCACACTTCTGTGGATGGAACATTAGTCAACCGGCTCCGCGTCTAGAACGTCTCCAGGGACCATCACCGCCTGCGATTCTTTAGGAGCCGGGAGGCGCTTCTGACCTACTGAATCTCTACCTGCATCCCCTCTAAGCACCTCTGCGCCCTCAATCATCTCTGCCTCGAAGCTAGGAAGCCCAGGAGCAGACGTATCGGAGACCTTTCCTTGTCCCCCAGCTACAACTGTTTGCTTCCGATTATCGATGTTAATTTGTTGCCCGGCCTTTGTTGGTAGGAATCCACTCGCAGTGTGAAGCATTTGACGGTCCAGAGTACCCCAGGTAGTCTGTGCGGCTTTTATGGACGCCTCAACAACCTGTGGATGAGCCATCGCGGCGATTAGTTTGCCAATATCGAGGTTTCGACGCCAAAGCGCGGGGATTATAAGCCCCAGGAACTCATCCGGGGTTATATCGGCCGCCGAACATAGATCCTCCAGCTTGATTTTTTCTTTGTCTCGTTCAGTTGCTTCATCCCAGGCGAAAACGACTTTTTTCAGGCGTTCGTCTTCGTCTTGAATCATCCTTGCCGCCTCAATAGCGGTTTGTTTTCCGCCAGAACCCTTAAATACATAGGCCAAAGTGGACTCAAACGGGAGAATAACCAGGGGTTTTGGCTCCGGAGGCGTTTTTCCTAGGCGTTCGTGTGCCCGATCTGACGCCGCTTGGGAATCTCGACCGGCCATTGGATCTCGATCCCGCGCCGTAAGACCTTTGGGCTTAGGACTTGATTCTAGATCAACCTCAATCACTCTGGGAGATCGTCCCCGAGAGCCTGATTTTCTACTGACAGATCGTATTCCGTCAGCGCCTCGTCCAGAATCTCCTGCTCCACTGCCGGTGCCAGTCCCTTTTCCCGGATTGTGTTTGCGAAGTTGTCTTTGAGCCATAATCTTTCGTTGTTGCCGTAATTTCGGATGGATTCAGGACCGCGTTTTCGGAATTTTCCTTCTGGAGAAGGAAGTAGAGCAGGTCCCACTGCGGCTTCCAAAGCTTTTGCCATTCTCTCCAATAGCTCATTGGTTCGATGAAGTTCTATGTGGAGATCGAGAAATGCCATTTTATTGAGCCCAGCGAGGAGCGATTGTGAATTTCCAGCCGCCCGAGGTATTCTTGGTACCGGTTAGGACGATTCCATACGCAGTTCGACCAAAGCGAATATCGAGGAAGCCCTGCCCGGAGCCCATTGGACTTGCGTTTCCTGTGGTAGCTACACAGCCGCCGCCTAGACCAGTGAGCCCAATCGTGAAGTAACTGTATTGATAGAGAGGTTTGGTTATTCCCGCGAGAGTACAGCTTTCAACGGTGCCTTTTATCAAAGTTTCTTCGACGGCAACGGTCGTATAGGTACCGGAGCCAAGATAACTGGACTCGGAACCATAGACGAACTTTCCATTCGGCGATGCGAATCCAACACCACCCGTTATAATGAATTTCGGCAGCCACGTTACGGCGGTTGCCGAGGTTATAGATTGAGCCACGGGAGGCAAGGGAATGGTCACTGGAGGAGGAGCTGGGAGAGATTGGAGCACCGTCGTCGCGCCGGGTATGTTGGCGAGGATCGCCTGAACTTGCGCCGGAGTAAGAGTTATGTTCCGTGGTTCCGAAGATGGCGTCGATATCTGCGCCCAGGCCGAGCCCATAGCGAGAACCAGCAGGAGAATTAGTTTTTTCATGCATATCCTTAACGATTTTTAGGACTCAATGGAGAGGAATCATTGACGGATAGACCCCCCGGGTCCACAAGTCCTTTTCCAAATTTTCTATATTGTTCCGGGTTATCCTGGACTGGCCGAGTAGCAATGACCACAGATCTAGCCGCGTCTGGATTGGGCGCGAAGTCTGGACCCTGGAGATTGTTTACACGGCCTGAGGCGAGAGTTTCCCGAAGAGTATCGTTCTCTTCGGCGAGTCGCTCTATTTTGGCTGTCATGGGGGCCAGGGCCGCCGTAACCGCCGCCTGGATCATTGCTGCTAGATCGGGAGCTGGAACTGAGGGTTCAGCAGGAACCGCATAGCCAATCCCGTTTGGTTGGATAGGTTCCTCGGACATTACTTACTCTTTCCTTTTGTCGGAAGCTTTTCCTGCATTACCAGTTTGTCCACTACGCCTATATTCACCACAGGGGTAGGAGTCGGCAAAGGAAGATCAGCGTCCACGCGAGCCTGATCGGGAGTGTCTACGATCATAGGTTCCGCAGTGATCACAGTTTCTTTCACATCGTCCATACTCGGAACTAGATTCTCTGGGGCTCCCTCAGGATCTTTGTGCTCGCCTTCGATTTCCACGACCGTCTGAAGTTCTGCGTCGAAGGCAAACTTGGGATAGGAGGTAATTTTCAGCTCGAAGATATATTTCAACCAAGGATAGGTAATGTTGTTGTTGAAATCGCCAGAGTTTTCCATCTCCTGTTCGATTCGCTTGAGGATGACGGATTTCAGTTCCGATCCAGAGAGTGCTGTGAAGTGAGGCATGCGTTTCCTTTCTTACGTCGAAAAATCAAGTCTTACGTCGAAAAATCCGGAGGCGAGGTTCGGTCCTTCCAAAACTCATCATCTTTCATAACTCGGACCAGTTTCCAGAGTTCTCTTACCCGTCTCAGGCGGAAAAGGCGAGGATGGGTGCCGTCCGGGCGTTCCCAGCGGTGTATAGTTAGTCCCGAGACTCCTATTTGGAACCCCAGTTGGGATTGTGTTAAGCCGAGTGAGTTCCGCAGAGACCGGATCAACGAACTGGTTAAGCGTTGGTGCCGATGCGGCTTCGCTCTCGCTCTTGCCCAGGCGTCCTTTGGTGGTATCCATAGATATCTCGTCCTCCTTTTCACATCTTTATGATACGTGAAACAGGGACTAAAGTCAACTATTTCGATACGAACCGGCGAAGCGCTTCGGCAAAAGTGTTGATGGTCATTACCACAACTGGAGTATAATCTACCCCTTTATAGACGTACCGAAATCCGGTCAACATGGGCACGAAGCCCACCAGGAGCCCGGCGATCTGCACCAGAACCATCCGGCGAATCTTCGCCCAATCCAAAGCATTCATCGAGAACTGCGGTGAGTTGCTCGCGGGGAGTTTTCCAAGTCCAAACATATTACTTACCTTTCTTGTGCTCAACGAAGTGATCGATAGTTCGATCTGTCATCGCCAGCAACTTCAACATATTTCGCACCGAAGTCGGCTTTCCCTGGGAAATCCGAGTGAATATAGAGGGAGTTAATCCGTGCTTGGTTGCCAGGGTCCGCCACGACTCCCCGGCGCGAAGGGAATCGATATATTCATGAAGTTTTTTCCAATTGAGCTTCATTTTGCGTTGGGGTCGAAACCAGCTTCGGCTTCTATTTCTTCCTGTAGGAGAGCCAGAGCCCGCCATGCTAGTTTCGCGGAGTGTCGCATTCCGTCCGAATCCACCGTGCCGCGTTCCATCAAGTGCCGAGTGATGCAGTCGGCGTGATCCGAAGACTTCTCACGGTTCCAATGAAGTGGCTTGCCGGGATTATGCTGACGATTGCCTGCCGAACTCACATGAGCAACCGCAACCATCGCCAAAGGAAAATAATCTAAGACCCCTGAGGTAATCGGAGTTTCCTTTCGCGAGCTTGGGTCCGTAGGCAGCGTCTTCAAAACATTCTGTGGGTTAGGCATTCATCTTCTCTTTTTGAATGAGCTTCAACAGCTCGGGGATGTTCTTCACTCTCTCTATCGTGGGCAGCGAGTAGAACACACAACGGTCTTCTTCACCCACCAGGATTATCCGCTTGCCTTCGGCGTAGGCATACCCAAGTTCAAAATACTTCCCCTGACCGGGCGTGGGACCGTATTGATCCACGAAGAACACTAGAACATCAGCCCTCACGATGTCTTCCAGATCCACCAGGGCGCTATCCAGTTTCGTCCCGCCATTAGTGTGGGAATCGTCCCAGATCCAAGTTGCAGTGACTTTGTGTCCCATTTCCTCAAGCTGAGCCACCACAGTTGGTAGCCACTCACGCGCGGAGAAGTTGTGAGCTAAGTAAAGTTTCATTGTTGGTTCCTAAGCCAGTTCGCAATGGATACAAGCAAGTCGGGATTATCTTTAGCGTGTCCTAACACCAAGTTACAGTGCCCACACAACAATCCTCTTACCTTTCCAGTTTTGTGATCATGATCTACACACATTCTTCGACCATGAATTCCCTCCGTTCCGCTGCACCCAGGGATGGCACAAACACCGTCCTGGGCTTCCAGCATATTTTTGTAGTCCTCCGCCGTTATTCCAAATTTCTTCAGATCCCAACCATGAGTCACATCAGGATTATCGAGACGATACTGCCGGTTTCGTTCTCGAAGATCGTCTCGGTACTTGTGACGATATCGAGATTGAGCGGCCTTTCTTTTGATGGGATCTAAAGACATATTAGCGTAGTGTCAATTCCCAGTGTCCGTTCGGCTCTAGGATCAGTCTCCACATCTGACAGTCATTAGGAGCCATACCTGCCACTTCGGCGTAGGTACCGTAGTGTTCCAAAAAAGAGCTAGACATCACCCCAGCAAACTTCTCCAGGACGATTTCACTGCCTCCTTCATGCCGCCGTTCTCTTACATCACCAAGCATAAGGACATCGTGTAAATGTCCAACCCAGTAGCACTGCGAATCGCCTTGAGCCATAAAACGGCTCAACATCTGTGCCTTCGCGCCTTTGGTACGTGAGCCTGAACCCCCGTGCCAAAGTGAGTTCTTAAACGGAGCGTGTTTCCCGTAATTGATATCGACAAACTGCTTTCCCGAAGAATAGGGTATTTTAAGAAGAGTGGCGATAAGATGGCCGAGGTCGCCGAAAGTTTTCGCACCCCGTCGTTCATGGTTGCCTCCTACGAAACCCAACACCCGATGTCTCATAGGCATCGCTAGTTCGCAGAATCGGTAAATCTGACCCTGAGGTTCCTCGGTGTTTTCATACGGCGAAGCCACACTGATCGCAGTAGCCGCGTCAATCATGTCCCCGCCGAAGAACACAAACCGATTGGGCTCAGAGAGAATCCAGTCCCGATATTCCAGGAACTTGTCCACGTTACACCGGAGATGCCCGAACTGCACATCCGTAATGTGGATGATCTCGATACCATTTTTGTATTTCTTCGGATCGATGTCAACCGTGATGTACTTCGACTCGTCTCCAAATCGCATGGAGGTTTGAAGATTCAGGACATCCTTTGGGGCTTTGTATTGCAACCTCGTGAGATAATCCATGGTCGATAATGATGTTTCGGTTTTGTGTACGCTCATATTCGGTTCGTGTCTATCCTTTCCTTCGTTCTGCGGCTACGATCTTTCCATTGTCGTTGTTCTGAGGAATCCCAGCGAGTCCGAGCGGGTCTGAAAACTCCATCAGTTGCTCGTCGGTTTGTTTTGCAAGTACCGCAGCTTTTTCGACGTTGGTTGATATATCCAGACCTATTACATCTTCGTTCTGGATGTCTATTGCATGGAATAAACTCCGAATCCCACTTCTTTCCTCGTTCATCCTTTGTCAACGCGATTCTCCACTTGCTTCTTAGCTTCTTCCAAACTCCCGGCCGTCCCCGCCAAATCCTCGTTCAACATTTCCCAGATCCATCGTCCTCCGCTCAGGGGATACACCAACCCGGCGAATCGGCTGCCGATTGTCGGATTCGTTAAGCTGACTCGCAATATCCAACCCCCTGACTGTTTTTCCCATCGCATGGGAATCTCCTGACACTTCCATTTTACCATCCGGTCCCCAGAACTCCAAGAAGAGTTTCACAAGAATATCCCCGTGGCAGGGCCGGGGAGCACAAAGACAGCCGAGGGTTTTGCCACTCAGCGCCTTCAGCTCGACCCGCCACCCGGCGTCACTATCCAAGAACCGGCGTAGCCTTTTTTCGTAAGCCTTAATCGCCGCTCCCCTAGACATGGTGTTCGCGTATGGGTTCCCCCAGAAGCTCCCCAGGCCGATGTACTGATCTGCTGGGCGGCCGACTCGGATATTGATTACTTGGGGAGGGGCGAGGATCATTTGGTGTTGGCCCTCTTTGCTGTTACGTATTCCAGGAGATTTAGGGACTGCGCGAGTTCGGCCACCGATAGATTAACTGACGTAGTTCCCAGAGACCCGGCCTCACGAACGATAATCTTGATCCTGGGATTCTTTCCCTGCGGGATCTCCCACTCAACCTTTCTGCGTGTTTTTGTCATTTTGGCACCATTTTCAATTTTTTGGCCCGGGTCTTTCGACGCTCTCGGGTCAGGCCGGGTTTCATAGTCACCTTCACTAAGATCTTGCCGGTTTTTGCATTGGCCCCTTTGAATTCAAGCGTGTGGACCAATCCACAATCACAACAAGCAATAATCCACTTTTTTGACGGCACGGAGATAATCTCGCCGGAGATGACTTGGTTCCACCGCATTTCAAAACTCCTTCCGCTCCGGATAAGTATGACTCATGCTTTGCAACAGCCGGAACGACATCATCTCACAGAAGTCTGAGAGCTGCACTCTGGAAATTGAGATCCCCCAGGGCTTAGCAAAGCGCCTCACGTCCTTGGAGAGTTCATTCGCCATGTCGATCTTCAGAAGTTCGTCCCAGGTGTGTTCCATGATGAGCCGGGAGACCACACCAGTCGCCGCGTCATCCAGAGCAGACATTCCTCCGTTGATTTCTAGGATGAAGGCTTTCGAATCCTCGACCGTGCAGGTTATCACAGTGGTGATAACTATCGCCCGGCCATCCCTGGTCATTAGACTCTGGGGACCAACCACCAGAGTATGCGTGGCGATATTGCAACCGAGAACCCGGTCGATCAGGAAGGGAAAAATCCAATTCAGCCCTATCTCAGCCTTCTTGCGGAATTTCCCTAATCTCAGGATAATCGAACCCTCATAAGGGTCCATGATATACCAAAAGACGAATAATCTTCCGAATTGCTTGATGAGATCGACTAATTTATCAAACATTAGTTAAAATTTCGCTTTTTCGTTGTTCTCATGCCCGTTGATGTCTTGATCCTCGAAATGAGTTACTCGGGCGTTGAGATCGTCGGTTCTAGCGATCAGAATGTTAATCACCCGGTTGTATTCCGCATTCTGAGCCTGTTGAACAAGCATCTGTCCCTCAAGAGCCACGATTCGCTCCTTATCGGTGACCTTACCGGCCGCCAGCAGAAGGGTCGAACTCAGAAGTAGTGCCAAAAGTAATATCGTCCCCACAGCCTTGAAAGGGATACGTCCGAGCAGTCTGTTGATCATGTAGTTTCTCCAATTTCAGGGTGAGGACCTCTTGCCGGAGCCTTTTGAACTCAAGTGCGAGCAGCTCAGAGACGTTAATGAGGTCCTCGATTATTTCGGCGTGGGATTCCGTGGGGTCGTAGAAGGAAAGACGATGAAGCTGATTCCTAACCGCCTCGTGCTCCTCCATGAGAACCCGGTTCTGTTCCCGGAGGACTAGTTTTTCCTTCAGACCCTCAAATCGATACATCGTCTCCATCTGTTAACCTCACCTTTATCCTACCACACCTTGTTTCACTTGTCAAACAGGACCTATTTGCCGCTCCGGCCGGGTCCCGAGTTCGTCCAGTCGTCAAAATCTACAAACGCCGCCAGGAATAGAAAGTAAGAAGCCGGTGACCATAGTCGGCAGATCGCAAAGACCAACGAGACTAGTAAAAACCCTCCCATCAGACCCTTTTCCAGATTGTGCCGGTTCATGCGGTGATCCTTGGCGTCGGCAGGAGCCCCAAGCACACCGCGAGGTCGTTCGGCGCGGTGTGCCCGGCGATCAATTTCCCGCCTTTAGGCCACTTCAGCAGTTCCCCTTGCCACTGACAACACTCGATCACGGCCTCCGAGCAGAAAAGATCCTCCGGGTTGGGCTTTGTCCACGGCAGGATAAATCCCCTAAGCCCCGCCCAGTCATATTTCAGGAATTGATGATCCTGACACCAGTTCATGGCAACCCGGGCATTCAGATCCTCCATCTCCCAGAGGTCCCATTTTCCGTCCGTGAGGTCGATCATCTTGAATCGGGTCCCGCCGTCCATCTCCGATGAGCTGAAACAGAGGCTCCCGTCCTTATCGTGTGGCTGTACCATGATTCCCAGCTCCGAAAACGGCTTCTTAGCCCATTCGTCTGGGAACACCAATTCACAGTGGGAATATGGTCCCCCGGTATAGGCCGCAATCAACATACTCCAGATCTTGGCGAAGCCGGGTTTCTTGGCCGCTTTGTAGAACGCGATCTTCATTGCTTCCTCCGCCACTTAGCAATCTCGTCTTGCCACCATTTCTGATGACCATTAGGATTGGCCGTACTTTTACTCACCATCTCCATAAGCTCCGATAGATCCTCTGCATCTAGTTTCACAGTCACCGACCAGTTCTTCTCTACTAGTTCAGGCATTTCCACCACCTCCACAACCCAATCCTATCACTGTTCTACATATAAAACAAGGTAGGAAAGGAAGAAAAGTTGAAAAAACTTGAACTAAAATTAAAAAAAATCGGGGCGGCAATTCAGG
>VFSW01001585.1_pt1 | contig 34702 bp, 29 predicted proteins | sample 5358111 | NCBI WGS metagenome assembly VFSW01 (sample SAMN11554181, study PRJNA540505) | mine drainage metagenome | isolation source: sediment from site ElyBrook_90M | place: USA: Ely Copper Mine, Vershire, VT | collected 2017
AGTCGATCGCCGAAAGAGTCGTCTTCAAACCTACCGGAACCAGCAATTCGGCGACTGCGACGGTAACCACCAACGTTGGGACTGCGACGATCCAACTGAGCGGCACCGGTTTGTCCGCGGTATTGTCGGCGCCAGCGTCATTCACCGCGACCGCGACCGGAATTGGGTCATCGTCCAACCGGAGCTCTTTCTCGATTAAGAATGCGGGACAAAGAGGCGCCGGCAATCTGACCGGAACTGTCACCAGCGATACACCCGCAGTCTTCGGCATTCCCATCGGGTCGTTCAACCTTGCAGCCGGAAAGTCGATCGCCGAAAGAGTCGTCTTCAAACCTACCGGAACCAGCAATTCGGCGACCGCGACGGTAACCACCAACGGTGGGACGGCGACGATCCAAATGAGCGGGACTGGTCTGCCCGGAACCTTGTCGGCCCCGACGACCTTCTCGATTTCCGGCAAGGTGGGGGTCAAAACCACCGGCAAGTTAACCATCAAGAACGTAGGAAAAGCGCCGTTAACAGGATCCTGGGCGCCCATCTCGGATCCGCTCTATGGGGTCGCGGCTGATCCTCCGTTCACGATCGCCGCAGGCAGGCCCTTGTCCATTCCGGTCACCTTTACCGCAGCTGCAAAGGGGCCGGCTTCGACCACCGCCAGTTTGGTCATCACGATTACGTCGGTGGGAGGGACCGGCGCGACGGTAACGATCGAGGGGACCGGCAAATGAGGCGTCGATGTGCGGGCGATTCGGCTTAACCTGGGAGGCCGCGCGCGAGCTGGGCTATGTCCTCGGGGTTGACCCGGTCGCGCTGAGCTTCCATCGGCCGCGCTACAACATCGCTCCTACGCAGGAGCACTTCGTCCTGATTTCGGAGTACGAGCGGCATAAGGTCCTGCGCGCGCGATGGGGCCTGGTGAATCGCGGCGCCAAAGACAACTCGCGCGCCGCGCAATGCATCAACGCGATGGCCGAGACGGTCGATAGCAAGCCTGCCTTTCGCGCGGCCTTCCAGCGGCGTCGATGCATCGTGCCGGCGGATGGCTTTTATGAATGGCGCGGACCCAAACAGTCGCGCACTCCGGTGTGGTTTTATCCGCGCGACAATGGGTTGCTGTTGTTCGCGGGACTCTACGAGGAATGGCATCCGCGCGAGGGAGCTCCGGAAACGACCTTCACCATCCTGACGTGCGAGCCCAATGCGGTGACGCGCCCCATCCACAATCGCATGCCGGTGATTCTCGCGGACCCGAAAGCGCAGGAAGACTGGATAAATCCTCGCGAGGCGAACCCGGTATCGCTCAAGCGCCTGCTGATCCCGGCGGCCGACGACCTCCTGCTGATGCGGCCAGCTTCACGCCTCGCAAACAACGTCAACCATGATGGCCCCGAAGTATTAGTCCCCGATTCTATCGGCCAGACGCTCGATTTATTCGCGATGCGTAAATAGCGGCTGATCGCGACCGCGGGTTGCTTCTTTCGAAAAATCCACTTCCAATAGACCCGACTCGAAGTGGCGCCTATCGACATCCCTCCGAAGAAGCGGCCGTCGCTACCGATCCTCACTGCTCTGGCGGTCTGGCCGGCCGCCATCTATATCGCCGCAACCACCGCATACTGGAGCTGGCGCGCATTCCATCCGGTGCCGTTTTGGGATGGATTGGCCCCATTCATCTACCTGGGCAACGGCGGTCCCGTGACGCTGCGATGGCTATGGTCGCAGCACAATGAACATCGGTTTTTCCTGCCGCGCCTCGTCACCATCGCGGACAACAATTTTCTCCGCGGATGCGGACATCTGGGCATTTTCATCATTTGGTTGATGCTGATCGGATCGACGCTGTTGATGACGTCGCTCAGTTTCGATGTCATCGGACGCAGCCAATCGCGCCGGCCCTGGCGCATCCTGATGGGAGGCTTCATCGTCGTGCTGATGTACTCCTCGATGGCGATGGAAAACTTCTATCTGCCGATCGAGACCGGTTTCATGGGGATGGTGTTCTTCACCCTCCTCGCGTTCTACTGCTTCGTACGGTCGTTCGAGTCTCGATATTCTGCGCTGTGGATTGCCGGCAGCGCGCTAGCCGCGATGGCTTCGTCGCTGGGCCTGATCGGGGCCTGATCACCGTCGTGATCCTCAATGCCGCGTGTTGGTTCGCGCGAGTGCCGCGCCGCGCGCGCATCATCCTCGGAATGCTTTCCGCGGCGTTCATCGCCGCGTACCTCTACGACTATCGGCTCCCGGAACGCCACGGCTCGCCCCTGGATGCCCTCGCGCATCATCGGTCAACTGTGGCGAAATATCTGTTCGCGTATGTCGGAAATCCGCTCTGGATGCCGGCGCTGTCACGCTGGCTTGCGCCGGCCAATGGGCCGCTTTCAACGGCGCGGCGGGAGTGACGCTCCTGGGGATCGGGCTGTACTCGATGCTGTTCGGATCAAGTCGCGAGCCTGCCGATGACACCGCCGCAGACTCGCCGCGAATCCGCGGGATCGGTGGAATCCAACTTAGTGCGGCCTCGCTGGCACTCATTTCAATTTCACTGATCGTGCTCGCGGAAGGTCTCGCCAGCGCGCTCGCACGCTACAACCTCGGCGTCGGGCAAGCGCTCGCGAGCCGCTACGTCAGCGTGGTTTCGATGTTCTGGATCTCGATCGCATCGTTAGTCGTACGCCTGATGCTCGAGGTCCGACCGGCGCCGATGCGACTTCAGACAATGTTCTGCCTCGCGATGGTTGCCGCGGTGGCCGGGATCGCGTTCCAGAACGTCGGCGATGCCCGAAACGTCGCCAAGCGCGTCATCCCGATGGAACTCGCTTCGAACGCGATGCGGGTCGGCATTTCCGATACCGACGTGATCGCCGCGCTGTTTCCCCGGCCCAATGAAGTGGAGGCCGCGCGACAATATCTGCTTCAGAACCGCCTCTCGATCTTTGCCGATGGCCGATACGCCTGGATCGGGCGCAAACTCGCCGACCTCGATCAGGTCAGCGGACCCGCCGCCTACATGGGAGCGATCGAAACGGTCAACCACGCGTCGGTCAAGGATGGAGCTTTGGTTACAGGATGGGCGTGGTCGGAGCGCGAACCTCGCGCACCTGAGCAGATCGTATTCGTAGATGATCACGGTGTCATCGTGGGATTGGCCTCGGGAGGAATCGAGCGCGAGGACGCTAACGCCGCTGTCACCGACAAGGCAGGATGGCAGGGGTTCGCGCGCGAGGCGAGCGACATTTCGGCATACGCGCTAATCGATACGCACCGACTGGCATGCAAGCTCGCCGGAAGTTTCGAGGTCAGCTCGGATCGCGCTGAATTGCGCCATTGATGGAAGCGCTATTTCGCTTTAATTCGCCCCATCGTCTTCATTAGGATGCCGACCGCTCGGTCGGCGCCCACAAAAGCGCAGCTCATGTGCCCGCAAGAACAGCACTCCGCGATTGCATCAAATGGCTTCCAATTTCGTCTGATAAGATCAGTGTACCATCAAAAATCAGCTAATCTGGAGCTCTCATCATGTTGAAACTGCAGCGCTTAATACCTGTTCTCGCACTATGCGCATCGATAACCGTCGCGGCCTGCGCAACCGCCGCCAATAAAACCGATGAAGTCGGCAACGACACCGGCAGCGCCGTGGGATCTGTGGGCGACGGCATCGTAGCCGTGGTCGAATGGCCGTTTCACGTGATCGCGGACATTTTGTAGGCCTAGCGTTGTAGGTCTAGCGAACGAGGCCATCAACTACCCGCCGATTTGAAATTTCGCGTAGAAGGGTCCGCGACTATCCGCAAGCTAAGTTAATCGAGGCTTTATCAACAGGGTGAGTCCCTGAGAGTCCGCGAAAGAATGTCCTCGATTGGCGCTGCGGGCGTCAACTCGCGCGCGTAGAGTCGCCGAAGTGATCCAACCAACCTGACCTATTTGCAAACGCAGTGCGGTGCGGTGGTAGCGGCGAGGGTGCGGGCGGCGCCGCAGTCGTCCCGTCCGCGCTGGTTCCGGCTTCAAGATTCTCGGTCGCACGCCTGATAGTATCATCGGCTATCTATAGTGCCTTTCCGAAATGGGAGTCTCGTGGTTGGTAGGGCATCGACTGGCGAATTCATTAAAGCGTTCTTAGCAGGCCGAGGCCGCGCTAGTCCGTTTGTGAGCATCGCAGATTTTAGGTCGGACGACGCCGCCGCTGGCGTGCGGTAGACCCACGGTGGGTCTCTACCTCTCCACTGCAACGATTGACGCGCCACATTAGCGCTGCGTCTCAAGGGGCGAGCGACTCTTAGATTCCGCAAATTTCCGTGGATGGTTTACGCCCTCTCGTGGGGCGCTTATAGTCGCTTTCTCGATGCGGTTTTCCCGCGGGAGATAGTGGGGCATGTTCGTGTCAGTCATCGTTCCGATGTACAACGCGGAGCGCTACCTCTCCTTTTGTCTCGACGCCCTGGTTTCGCAGGACTATCCGTCGAGCGACTACGAGATCCTGCTGGTCGACAACCAATCGACGGATCGCTCGGTCGAGATCGGGAGCCGCTACCCGCGCGTCACGCTCCTATCCGAGGCGGCTCCCGGCGCCTATTTGGCGCGCAATCGCGGTATCAAGGCCGCGCGGGGTGAGATCATCGCCTTCACAGATCCCGATTGCGTGCCGGCGCCATCATGGATCGGGGAGATCGCGAAGGCGATGTCGGATCCAGGGATCGATCTGCTCTGCGGACGGCGACTGCCGGCGCGCCGATCGCTCCTCCTGGGGTCGATCGGCGATTACGAGAACACCAAGGACCAGTTCGTGCTGGAGGCGAGCGACCCGGAGCTATACTACGGGTACACCAGCAACATGGCGGTGCGCCGATGCCTCTTCGACAGCTTCGGCCTGTTTCTCGACTTGCCGCGAGGCGCGGACGCTATCTTCGTGCGGCAGGTCGCCAAGGAGCGGTCCTGTTCCCGGATCCGATACCTTGGTGGCGCCGTCGTGACACATCTCGAGCTCGACCGCGTCTCCGTCTACTATAAGAAGGTGTTCCTCTATGGTCGGCACCGCCAGCGAGCCAACTCGATTCTCCGACCGAGACCGTTGAATCTTGCCGAACGAATGGAGATCTATCGGCGGACTGTTACGGCAGGCCATTACTCGTCCCTCCGGTCCGCAGTTCTGCTCGGTGGCTTGGCGCTGGGCTCGTTAGCATGGTCCATCGGGAGCGCGACCGCACAGACGGGGAAGGCGACAACGAGTGGACATTCGACCGGGGCACCGAAGTGACCGCCAGGACAGAGCGCTACCCCGAACAAGCCGCTGCCAGGCCCGACATGGCTGGCGGACCGCCGACTCCGACGTTCTCCATCGTCATCGAGACCGACAATCTCCATCTGGCCGACCTCGCCGCGCTGCGGGACTGCCTCGACAGGCAGGGGTCCACTCTCAGGCGTGCGAAGGGTGTCTTCCTGGTCGACGGCGGCGAGCTGGCGGATGAGAGCTTCGCCCCGCTTCGGCGCGACTACCCCTGGCTTACTGTTGTTCGGGTGGTGCCGAAGACGAGCTACGTCGGCCTCAAGGCTCACGGCGCGTCGATGTCCGATTCCGATCTCATCATTTTCTGCGACTCCGATCTCCGCTACGAGGAGGGCTGGCTCGACGCGCTGCTGGCGGGCTTCGCCGAGCGGCCAGAAGCCCAAATCGTCGCCGGTGAGACGACGACCCCGATCCACGGCCCGTATAGCCTCGCTTTCGCGCTCACGTTCAACTTCCCGCGCTATACGGGCGAGACCCGACTCACCCCGTCTCCGACCTACTGGGCAAACAACGTGGCGATGCGGCGGGCCCTCGTCGAGAGCTTGCCGATCCCCGATCCTGCGGCCTTGTATCGGGGACAGAACATCGTGCACGCCTTGGCTCTCGTCGAGAGCGGGGTCACCATCTGGCGCCAACCCCGCGCGCGCGCCGAACACATCGTGATCGCTCCGTCGGCAATCCGCGAGCGTTACCTAACCCTCGGACGTGACGCGGCCAGCGTGAGGGGGCTGACCAGCGGCGGATCTGGTCGCCCCTATCTGGCCGCCATGGCGCCGGATCGCAGCGGCGGCAACCCCCTGCGCAGGATTGGGGGGCGCCTTAGCCAGGTGGCTCGCGAAAAACCCGTCCACCTCGCGATGCTCCCGCTCGCGGCGCCGATCGTGGGCCTCTTCGGCATCTGGTATTTGGCCGGTAAGATGTCGCGCACTCCCAACGACGCTCCCGACTAAAGCCCGCCATGGCCTTTCACGCTCGGAGCGATAGGTTCCGGCGACGACGGACTTCTACAACAAACGCATTCATACGGGCGGATGAGAGGCGGTTGGCGGAGAACCAGTCCTGAAGGTCTGGGGCGAAAGACGAAATCGTTTTCGCGAATGCTTCCCACTTTGCCTCGATCTCATCTGGGTGGGTTCGAATGTACTGAGCACTTCGCAAGTTGTGCCTCCAGGTTGCGCAGACGGTCACATTACCGGTGATAGCTGGATTTCACTTCGTCGTCGGACGCCGAAAGCATCAAGCTGATTACCTATGGAATCTTCCAGATATTGCTGACCATCGAGCCGATCTAATGCGGCATCCAACACGATTGGGCTCGAACTCCAGTGGGATGGCCTCAGCGTATTGTCTTGAATGCCATTTTCGCCGATGCCCTGAGCCTAAGTCCAAATGTGTTCGTTGGACGAACTGAACCGCCGCCTTCGAAGTAGTAGATACGCGATCGGACTCCCGAGGCGGGCGGTTGTCGGATTCCGAGTTGAGGGAATTGAGCTTTCGGCGAAGCGTTTCAGAGTCGATCTCGAAAACCGCGCAGATTGAATCAAAAGAAAACAGACCGTGATCGCCGCGAATGTTCACCCATACTATGGTTTCCGCGAGTTCGCGTCGCTTCTGGGTGCCGGCCGCCGCCCTCCGACAGAGTAGGACGCACCGAATAGCATCCTCCAGCACGGCGAATAGCAACCGGGATTCTCCATCTAAATGCCGCGTGTGAGACTTGCGATCGTAGTACTGAGCGCGCGTCAGACTATCGCAACTTGTGGCATGGCTATCTGCACGGAAACTCTTTACGGGATTCTTCACGGATACCATCCGATAGTTGAGAGGTGAGGCCGATTGCCCTGTCCAAGGGACTTATCGTTTGATGACATCAGACTTTCACGACTTCGACCTGGAGGCCGATTTCCATCAAGCGAGAAACGGTTGCGTCGGCGGCGGGATCGGCGACATAAATCAACCCTCTCGATTCGTGGTAAGCGAGGATCGTTGGATAGAGCAGCGCGGCTAGAGCCGCTCTGCACAGCTCAGCTTTTCGGCTGGATTCCGACTTGAGAACGAGCTTGGTCACACGAACACCCAAGGGCTTGGAACGGTGGGGAGAAGATCCGGAAGGGCCAGAGGTCGATAAGGGGGAAGTGGTCGAGGGCTTCCGGGCTAAATGAAGTGTCTTCCGACTGGCAGTCAAGAGCAAGCATAACAGCCCAAGGTTTCGAACAGATAGCGTGAGTTAAGTTCTTTCGATAACCAATCTGTTTGTTCTTCGCGGAACAGCCCGCCGAGCGTTCGATTGCGGCTCAGCAGCCCTCTTCTGCTCGGTGTGCTATTCGATGGCGAATTAACGCCGCCATGGTGCCGTCAAAATCTCCGGCGCTCGCGCACGAAAATTCTTTCCAGGGTTAGCCGCCGATTTGGTACATCGAGCGATCGTGGGTCGAGCGGCCCTCTAACAGATGATGCCCGGTCGGCTTCATCCGTACCGCCCTCATCAGGATGTCGGCAACCTTCTCGATGGCGCCATCGCCGGAGCGAATCGCTTTCTTCACATCGAGTTCGTCGTCGTTCAGCAGGCATAGATGGAACTTGCCGTCAGCCGTCAGCCGCATCCGGTTGCAGGTGCCGCAGTAGGGCTCGCTGACCGGGCTGATGAAGCCAATCACACCCTTCGCGCCCTCGAGGCGATAGTTGCGCGCCTCATCGGCGGCGTTCTCGGATGGAATCTCGGTGAGCTTGCCGAGCGCCGTCTCGATGCGCCGTCGGGTCTCGATATTCGAAACGTATCTCGCCACCGATAGCCGTGCGCATTCGCCACCACCCAGCGGCATCAGCTCGATGAAGCGCACGTGCCAGTCGCGCTCGATGGTGAGGCGCGCGAGGTCCATCACATCGGTCTCGTTGTAGCCGGCGGTGACGACAGCATTGATCTTGATAGGCGTGAGTCCCGCCGCTTCGGCCGCCATCACACCCTTCCAAATTTTTTCGAAGGTGCCCCATCGCATCTGCCGCTCGACGGTCTCGGGATTGAGGCTGTCGAGGTGCACATTGATACGCCCGAGGCCAGCCTTCTTGAGCGGCGCGGCAAGTTCCGGCAACAGCAGCGCGTTGGTGGTAAGCGCGAGGCCCTTCACTCCCGGCACCCGCGCGAGGCGTTCAACGATCTCCACGATATCGAGACGCAGCAGCGGCTCGCCTCCGGTCAGGCGAAACTTGTGGAAGCCGATACTGACCGCGGCGCGCGCCACCATCTCATATTCCGCCGGCTGGATCAGCTCGGCATTGGGCAGAAAGCGCAGACCCTCCAGCGGCATGCAGTAAACGCATCGCAGGTTGCAGCGATCCGTGACCGACAGCCTGAGGTAGTCGATTTCCCGATTGAACGAATCTTTGGGCACAGCTTCATCTTAATCGGGTCTAAGACGCGCATTCAACGAGGCCCTTAAATGGCGGTTTGCGACGCAATCTGGCTTCGCTCCATGATCGAAACTCTGATAGCTTCGACAGGCTGTACTGGCATAGGAGGGCTGGAGGATGTACCGGCGGGACAGCGCTAATCAATCGAATCGTATTTCGTCAATTCAATCCGCGTGACCATCAGAACCCGTTTCTTTCGCTCGCTCGCGAGGCTTAGCGTCGAGCATCCATGGCTCGTGCTTGGCGCCGCTTTGGTGCTGTCGGTTCTTTCCATCATCTATACCAAGGCGCGGCTGGAGTTCCGCACTGGTCAAGACGACCTGATTTCCGGCAACAGCCGCGACAGCCGCAACTATCTTCGTTACAGCAACGAATTTCCCGACCTCGACGGCCTCATCATCGTGGTCGCCGCCGACGGCGAACCGGCCCGTGCGGAAATGTTCACCGATACGCTCGCGAAAAAACTCCTCGCCGACAAGGTCAACGTCAAAAGCGTTTTCTATCGCATCGATACCGATGCGTTCGCGGACAGCGCCCTGCTCTTCCTCAGCCCCGAGGAGCTGAAGACGCTGGCGAAGCAAATCGGCGAACATCGCGAGTTCCTCGCCACCTATGCTGATAACCCGAGCCTCGTGACATTTTTCTCGCTGGTGAATGCCGAAACCAATCGCGCCATGACCTCCGAGATGATGTCGGGACTGCTCGGCTCCAGCACTCCATCTAAATCGCCATCCAGCCTCGATCTCGGGATGCTTAACGGCGTCCTCTCGGGGATGCTCGCTCCGACCGGCACGCGGTTCGTATCCCCTTGGGGAAGCATGACCGGCGCGGGCGAGCAGAACGGATTCCTGCGCGATGGCTACCTCGCGACCGAAAACGGTAAGTATTTGCTACTCGATGTCGCACCGGCCGATGGCGCGAAAGCCGGCCCTGATCCCGTCGACGTCATCGAGGACGAGATCCGCGAAGTTCGCGCGCAGTTCCCCGGTATCGACGCGGGGATGACCGGCGGCCCCGCCCTGGCGCATGCGGAGGAGACCGCAACAGAGCACGATGTCAAGCTCGCCTCGATACTCGCGGTGGGCAGCAACGCGGCGCTGGTGATCATTCCATTCGCGGCGATCGTCGAACCGATCTTCGTGCTGATTTCGCTGCTGGTCGGGGTCGCATGGTCATTCGGCTTCACCACGCTGGCGGTGGGTCATCTGAATCTGCTGTCCGCGGTGTTCACCAGCATCCTCGCCGGCATCGGGGTGAATTTCCCAATTCATCTGATGGCGCGCTACAACGAGGCGCGGCGCGCGGGCGCCGCAGTGTCGCATGCGATCGAACTCGCGGTCGCCAACACCGGCGCGGGCGTTGTCGCATCGGCGATCATCATGGCGCTGGCGTTCCTAATGCCGATGTTCACCGACTTCAAGGGCATCGCCGAGCTCGGATTGATATCGGCCGCTGGCCTTTTCATGTGCATGATTTCCGCGATGCTGGTGTTCCCGGCGATGGTGGTGATTCGCGATCGCAATCGCCCGAGCAAGCCACATCTGGTCAAGCCGCCGATAGCCGCCCACACCTCGATGCTGGAGGTCTTCTTCCGGCGGCCCAAACTGATTCTCATCACGGTGACGGCACTGACACTGGCGCTGTTCGCCTTCGCGCCGCGCGTGCGATTCGATCAGAACCTCTTGAAGTTGCAAGCGCAGAGCAGCGAGGCGGTCCGCTTCGAAAATGCGCTGCTGAAAGATTCCGGACGATCGTCATGGTTCGCGGTCTCGCTGGCGCCCAACCTTGCCGATGCCGAAAAGCTAGCCGCAAAGTTCAAGGCGCTGCCGCAAGTATCGAATGTGGAGACCATCGCCACTTACATTCCCGGTGCGCAGGCGGAGAAGCGCGCGATCCTGGCGAGCATCAAACCGGAAATCACGCCGATCGCGATCAGACCAGCGCATCCCGACGACGCGAGGCTTGCGCGCGAGCTCGACTCATTGCGCTTCAAGCTCGCTTCCGCGAAGGATTCCGACCCCTCGGGGGAAGTCGCCGAAGTTGCAAAGACTGCCGCGTTGCTCGGACGCGCATCGGCGGAGTTGCAGAAGAACCCCGCCGCCTTCGACAACTACGATCGTGCGATGGCCGCCGATCTGGCCGCCAAGCTCGAGATCCTGCGCCGGTCGCTCTCGCCCGCGGAGGTCACGCCGAAGAATCTGCCCGCGATCCTGCGCGACCGCTTCAGCGGACATACTGGCGCGACCCGCGTGCAGATGTACCCGCGCGGCGATGTCTGGGCTGAGGCTCCGCTGGCTAACTTCGTGTCGGCGCTGCGCAGCGTCGATCCCGATGTAACCGGACCACCGGTTCAAACGTACTCAATCGCGACCGTGATGCGCCGAGGGTACGAGCGGGCGGCGATACTGGGGCTGCTGGCGGTGTTTATTTTCGTGTTCCCCGATTTTCGCAGTCTGCGCGATACGGCGCTGGCGACGGTGCCATTGCTGTTCGGGGGCGCGTGGCTGCTGGGGGCGATGGGGTTGCTCGGATGGGAGCTCAACCTCGCAAATCTGTTCGCCATACCCATCATTATAGGAACCGGCGTGGACAATGGGGTGAACATGATGTACCGATGGCGCGAAGAGCGGAACAAATCGAACCTGATCCTGAGCAAGTCGGTGGGAAAATCGGTGACCGTCTGTTGCCTTACCACTATCGCGGGATTCGCCGCGCTGATACCCGCGAGTCATCATGGGATCTCGTCGCTGGGTCTGGTGCTCGCGCTCGGAGGAACCCAGATTCTGATTGCAACTTTGCTGGTACTGCCCGCCTTGATGAAGATGATCGGGACTCGACTCGATGCGCAATCGCAAGCGTCCGGCGTTGATGACTCGGTCCCGACGAACTCCCGGCCGCGTATCGCAGGGTCGCTCGGATCCGCCTTTCTGGTGGCAGCGATACTGGTCGCACCGCTCGCGTTCGCCGCCAATGCAAAACGTGCCCAGTCTGACGAGGTCGTCAAGGAGGCCGAGGCGATCATCATGGAGGCCGGCCAGAAAGATAAGCTCGATAGCGACCTGGTCAACCACGCCATCAACGATTTGCATCAGGCGCTCAAGATCGATCCGCACAATGATGTCGCTTACGTCGATTTGGGCTTCTGCTATGGGATGCTGGGGGAAGGCGCTACCGCCCAGGACATGTATCGCACCGCGACGATGATCAATCCGTCGCCCGATAACTTCAAGGAACTCGCCGACGTTTATCTGCGAACAGGAAATGGCGAAGCCGCATTGATGGCGGCCAACGCGGGTCTCCTGAAAAATCCGCACGACGCAAGGCTCTACAACGCCAAGGGACTCGCGCTAAATGACCTACATCGCAGCGATGAAGCGGAAGAGGCATTTCGTCAGGCGGTGCGCTACGATCCCAAGCTCGAGGTCGCGAAACAAAACCTCGATGCACTCACTGGCAAGAAACCTGCGGGTGGACAGCCGTAACCGAACTTTTCATTGAAGCTGCAAACGAAAACGGCCGGATCATTCGAGATCCGGCCTTTCCATTTTGGATTGAAGCTGATTCTACAGTCGCGGCTGAGGCACCGGACGTGACAGGGCGGGAACGATCCCCCGTCCTTTGAATGCGGTAACGCCGTAGCGGTTGATCATTCGGTAAACCGTATAGCGGGAAACGCCCATCAGTTGCGCGGCGCGCACGCAATTGCCCGCGGTCGCGTGGAGCGCCTGGGTAAGCGCATTTTTCGAAGCGCGTTCGATGGCCGATTCCAGCGAATGCTGCGCCACGGCATCCTGCGTGGATTCGTCCTTGAAGACCTCGCGGTCCGGAGCGAACCTCGCAACCGCATTCGATTCAACCGGGCCCTCAGTTAGCGTCAGGCTGTCGGGCAGGTCCGCGAGCGAAATCCGATCCGCATCCGTCATCATCAGCGCGCTCTGGATCGCGAGCGAAAGCTGACGCACGTTGCCGGGCCACGCCGCCGAGCATAGGGTTGCGAGCGCATCGCGCGAAATGAAGTTGATTTGTTTGCCGAAGGCGCGGCCATGATGCTCGATGAAGTAGGCAATCATTGCCGGAATACATTCGCGGCGCTCGCGCAGCGGCGGCACCATGATCGCGGTGGTGTGGAGGCGATAGTAGAGGTCCGCGCGGAAGGTCCCGTCTCTGACCATCGCTTTCAGGTCGCGATTGGTGGCGCACACCAGGCGGATGTCGACCTTGTAGGTGTGCGCCGAGCCGACCGGCTGGACCTCATGCGATTCTACCGCGCGTAGAAGCTTGGGCTGCAACTTGAGCGGAAGCTCGCCGACCTCATCGAGGAACAGCGTGCCGCCATTGGCCGAGCGAAAGTAACCCAGCGATTCTTCGCGCGCGTCGGTGAAGGCGCCCTTCACATGGCCGAACAGTTGCGATTCCGCCAGCGATGCCACCAGGTTGGAGCAGTTGAAGGTTACGAACGGCCCATTCGGAGTTGGGCCTTGCTTGTGGATGGCACGCGAGATCAACTCCTTGCCCACGCCGGATTCGCCATGGACGAGCACCGCGGTTTTGTAGGGCGCGATACGCGCGACCGAGGCCATCACTTTGCGCGCCGGTTCCGAGGCCACCAGCATCCCCTCGACCTGCTCGGAATCGCCGGCAAGTTCGGCGATCGCGATCCAGCGGTCCGAGCCGGTGCTGGTCCGCTCGGTCCCGGAATTGAGGTCGCGGTTCCATTGGTAGGATGTTCGAGCTGTCATCGGTTCCCCCCGCTTTCGGCGAATCAGATTGGCGGCACAGCGCGGGCGGCAGCATCGGGGCTCAACCTCCCGATGCGAAATCATCCCGCGTAGCGCAAATCTCTACTAACAGTACGTATGAATATCCTACATATCGGCTGCCCAGGTCAAGCGTGGAGGTAGAGCTGCCGGCGATGGCGACCGTTGGCTCGCGCGAAGCAATTTCCGTTGCAGGGCAGCGTCCGGTTCCGCCCTTAACGTCCAGCTGCGGCGCTCAGATGGTCTCCCTCTCCGCGGGCATTGTGGGGTTCGGCTTCGTGCGCCGCGCGCTTCAACATTCCGAAGAACAATCCGATGGCGCGGTCAGCCTCGTAGAGGTGAAACTTCGAAATGTCGCCCGCCGGATCCACCTGCGATCTGAGGACGTGAATATCCTGGAAATGGAAAATGCTGTAATCGACAAGCGCAAACAGCATCGAGAGCGCCTTGCCACCGAGGTGGCTGGGAATCTTGTCATGCGTGTAACGCGTCCAGATCCATGATTTCTGTTCGTCGATCGGCGTGAAAGCATATGCGATGTCGAGGCCGCCGAACTTGATCGAGCACACTCCCGGGAAACGGAACTTCACTCTGAACTCGTTGTCTTGCTTCCGCGGGCCCGGCTTCTCGTGGCGCAGGATGCCGCCGAATTCAATCAGGTCGCGATTCTGTTCGGCCTTGAACTCGTCCACTCGCGGCCCCATCCCCGGAATCGTCCATCGATGCACCCAATGAAAATGGTGGAAGTCGAATACGTTCTCGACGATTCGCACTTGCGGGACCGTGGTATCGTAGTGAAACGAGACCGTGTTGCCGCCCAGCTCGGCGATTTCGCCGATCCATGGAATTTCCACCGCCGGCTCGCGCGTACCATGCCAGTACCAGATGACACCGTGCTCCTCACGAACCCTATGCGGCGCGAGGTCGAATCCATGCGGGACCGCCGCGTCGCGTCCGTTAGCCGGAATCACTGTGCATTGGCCCTCGGCGTTGAATTGCAATCCATGATACGGGCACTCGATACATCCACCGCGAATCTTGCCGCGGCTTAGCATCGCCGATCGATGCGGGCAGCGATCCGGCATGCACGCGATACGCCCAGCGGCCTCGCGCCATAGCACCAGCCGCTCGCCCAGGCGCGTAACTCCGATCGGTTTCGTGCTGCGCAGCTGGCGGCTTTCCAGAATCGGATACCATTGGTTAGCAATCATGGCTTAGGCTCCCTGGTTGGGCGGCGCGGCATCATGCCGCGGATCGCGAGACGAATTCCGCCATCGATCAGGTCGCGCAATTCCGCGACCGTGGTTTCCTCGTTGGTCAGATAGGCCATCGCCCATGCGACACATACGCTGTAGAACAATCCGGCGGCCTGGACCGGATCGACCTCGGACGCGACGGCGCCTCTGGTCTTGAACTTATCGACGAGGGCCGCGAACTGCGCGATGAAGCGAAGGTCGAGCTCGAACAGGCGGGTGCGCATTTTCTCGGGGGAGGACAGGGCAGCGGCCAGCACTTCGCGCCATAGACCCCGCGCGTCAGAGGTCATGCTATCGACGAACAGACTCGCAATCGCAGCGACGGCGGTGGCGAAGTCCTTCGGCGGATTTTCCAGGACTCGCTCTCCCGAGTCGATCAGCGCGTCGGTTTCGCGCCGCAGAATGACCAGCAGGAGTTCGTCCTTGGAAGGGAAGTAGTTATACAGCGTGCCCACCGCGAGGCCGGCGCGTTCCGCGATCTCTTCCATCGCGGTGTCCGCATAGCCCTTACGATCGAACAGCCGGCGCGCGGCCGCGATAATGCGGCGCTCGCGATCCTGTTTCTGAAGTTCGCGCCGTCCCGTGCCGGGTGCGGATAAAGATGAATCCATTCATGTTTTTTGTACGATACGCGGAGATGTGTGTCAAGAAAGATGAATCAGTTCATTTTTCGTCCTCAGTCGCGGCTTCTACGCCGCGAGCTTCGCGGTTGCACCCTCCACGACGGTGTCTTTGAAAAAATCCGGGTTCGCTTTCAGGTGCAGGCGCGCGGGATAAGTGAAAACGAAGTCGCGATAATCAGCATCGTTGATGAGGCCCTTATCTGCCAGGTGATGGCTCTCGAGCAGCACCCGCTTGATGTCGGGAACATCCCAATGGCCGATGTCGCTGCTGAAGATCGGCTGAAAGCGCAGCTTGAATGGATTGGCGCGCGCGTCGAGAGCGCGATGGACGCTCGGATCGTCGGCCTCGCACCCGAAGAAGAAATTCTGAAAGATGCGCGCGAAGTCGCGCTCCTCGCGCACACCGCAGCGCGCCCATTCGTCGCGGTCGGTATCGCGATCATGCCGCGCGACGCCCTCATCATAGGCGCGATTGAGCTTCTCGCCGGCCGCGGTGATGTACTCGCGGCCGCCATATTCCCTCAGAAGCGCGAACAGCTTCGGCCGATCGAGGCCGGCTGGGTCGTAGTTCTTCAGCCCCTCCAGGTTGCGCTTCTCCCAATGCTCCTCGAGCGCATGGAGCAGGTCGACGGCCCATCGCGCGCCGCATTCGAGGAAGCCGAACGCGAGATTCGGAAATCGCGCCGGCACTCCGCCGAAAACAATCGAGCGGCATAGTTCGCCCTGCTGATATGCATGCCCACCGATGTGGTTGAACATGTAGTTGCTGGGTGAGCGGCGGCCGAGCGGCAGAAATCGCAATCCGACGCCGCCATGCGAGGTCACCGCGAATTTCAGCTCTTCGAATTTCCGCCACACCGGGTCGTAATCGTGAAAGCTGTCGAGGCCGTAGTTGTCGAAGTACGCCGCCGCCGGGAACGCGGCAGGATCGAGTGCCGGAATCGGACGCGCGACGCCCGGCGGAATCATCGCCACCTTGAGGCCATGGGCATGCGCAAATTCGAGCTCCTCGATTGCTTCCTGTGGAGTATGCATCGGGATCGCGGCGGCGGGTGCGAGGCGATCGCGAAACGGCCCACAGATTTCCGCGTTCATGCTGTTGAGGGCGCGCGCTGCGCCGCGTCGGACGTCATCGTCATGAATCGTTGGCAGCGCGAGTCCGAGCGTGGGATACATGATCGCGAAGTCGATGCCGATCTCGTCGAGGCGCTGATGGAGCAGCTTGGGCGCCATCACGGTTGCGAGGTCGTAGGCATCGTTGCCGACGCCCCACCATGCGCCGCGCATGTCTCCGGTGTCGCGATTCCCGCGCGATCCGGTCGGATGCTCCCGGAGTTCGTGTTGATAGCGATCAACGAGGTCTTTGCCGCCGATTTTATGGAGATAGTTTTGAAAAAGGGGCGCGGGCTCGATGAGATGTCCATCGCCATCGATAACCGGATGATCGAGTTTCGCGCGCAGTGCTTTTACCCGGGCGGCAATTTCGTTCGACATGCGAGGACTCCTTGGCGCAGCTATACCAACGCTAGCTAGCGCCGAAGTCCGGGGCCGTCAAGAAGGCTCACGCCCGCGCGTAGTGAGGACGGCACACGAATAGAAATTCCAGGAACAGAAACGCGAAGATGGCGTCGCCGAGCGTCGGTATCACGAGCACAAACGGAAATGTTCCCGCGATCGCGTGCGCCAGGAACAGCGCGAAGATCAGCAGCTTCCCGACGATTCCCATCCACACGATTCCCTCGTTGCGGCTCGGGTCGCGCGCCACGAGGAAGTATCCAAAGCCGAAGATCGCTGCCATCAGGGCGAACACTTCTCCGCCAAAGGGATCGAATGGCGAGTCCATTGCGATCAGCGTTGGGAATGCAGCCTTGGCGATGACCGTCGCAGCGGCCAGCCAGTTAAAGATCGCGGCCCCGTAGAACATCCTCTTGTAGTAGGTCCGCCGCGTCATTCGGAGGTCAGCCGAACGGAGAATTATTTCCGAACAGCGCGCGGATGCGATCGAGATGACGCTTGATATAACCGCGCACTTCGGCCGCGACCGGTCCCGCGATGCGCCCCGTCGCGACGCCTCCCGCCAACTCGCCCATCGCCGTTTCCATCGCGTTGTAGTCGGGCGGTTCCTCATCTGATGCGCGCACGCCGCCGTCGATGGCCTCGCGAAATCCCGCGGCTTCGAGGAGCGCCGACTCGCCATGAGGCCGGAGCGCATCGAAGGTCTGCTTGAGGTCCTCGATCTCGGCGGCATTGTGCTTGGGGAACGCCTCGATCCATTCGCTCACCGCTCCAAGGACCATACTGGCGGTGCCGGCCTGCGAAATTGCGAAGGGCGATTCCAGTTCAGGCGCGAGGATTTCGCTGATCGTGCGTTGAACACCGGCGACGATTTCTTTGGGCGTGGGTCGCAGCATAGTTAGCCCTCAAACCAGCTTCAGCAGCGCCGCAAGATCCTCGAGCAGGATCGGCAGCACCAGGTTGAGCAGAATCACCATCGTGGGATCGGAGGTGCGGCCCTCGGCGAAGTCGCGAATCCCCGTCAGGCAAATCACCGCCATCTTCGCATTGCCGAGGACCCGGTAGAAAAACAGCCGCTTGCGATCGACAGCTGCGCCGGACTTCTGCTCGTAAAGCTCGATGTACTCCTCGCGATCGATGAGGCCGCCGGCGAGATTGCCGTGACCCCAAAGCCGCATCGAGGACCATCCGAGATCTTCCAGCGGGTCGCCGAGGTGCGTCATTTCCCAATCGAGCATGGTAATAAGGCCGGCGTCATCGTGCAGAAAGTTTCCCGCGCGAAAATCGCCGTGGACGATGGTGATGCGATCGGCGACCACCGGATTCATTTTGAGCCAGGCAAACGCCGCGTCGATGATGGGCCATGATTCCTGCATCCGATCCTGATGATAAAGGTCAAACCAATGCCTGGTTTGCGCCCGCGCCGGCTCCGCGAGGTCTTTCGGCACTCCGAGCCAGTCCATCTTCAATCCACGCCAGTCGAGTTGATGCAGGCGCGCCATCTCGGTCATGAAGTCGTCGGCGAGCTTGCGCCGCAATGGCTCCGGATCAATCGCAGCCGCCGCCCCCGTCGCGGTGCGCCCCGGCATCCGATGCATGATGAAGAACGGCCGGTCCATCACCGAGGAATCGAGCTCGAGGTACAGCGGCTCGGGAATTTTCATCCCCGCGCGATACATCGCATCGACGACTTTGTACTCGCGCTCGCGCTCCGATTTGAGCAGGCCGCCGGTCGGATCGCGCCGCCCGATCATCGGACGAAAATGGCGTTGGCCATTCTCATTCCATTCGACGTCGAAGGAGTAGGTCTCGCGCGAGGAGCCGCCCGGAATGCGCAAAAGGTTGATGATGCGCAGGTCTGCCGCATGCGGCATCCGGCGTTTGAGGTATTCGGTTAGTCGAGGATTATCCATGGTGTCGAAACTGCCACTACCTTTTAGCGCGATTCCGCCACGGTATGCGAAGTTTTAGCGGAAGATGCCTCGCGGTCGCGATCGGCCGCGAGGCATCATCCTGAAATCTGGCCGGCGGAGGTCGACGGCTCAAACCGTAATCTGCGTTCCGTCGAACTGGGTGAAGGTGAACCCGGTGAAACTTTCGTTGTAAAGGTTCCTCTGATCGCGCAGGACGCTTATCGCGGCCTGCTCGCCGAGCAGCAAGCCCTCGGTGTAATCGGTGCGCCAATGCACGCCGGCGAACATCCGGGCCAGCGCAATGTTGGAGGCGAGCTTGTTAATCTCGCCGCCGACGGTCATCTGGCCCGCGTCGGAGCCGGTGTACGGCACGGTGGTGGTGCCGTCGGCGCTGGCGACCACCGGATTGGTAATCGGCGTGGTTTCGTTGAAGAACCACTTGAGGACCGTTGCGCAGGCGCCGGCAATCGTCGCGTGCGCCTGCGGATACGAGGGATGCTGCGGGCATCCTTCGGGATAAGCCATCGGGAGCAGATAAGTTCCGTTGCGTTCGAACGCGGCTTGAACGGCTTTCGAGTTGAGCGCGGTGGCATCGATCGGGTAATTCCTCGCGCCAGTGCGCGTGAACTGAATCCTGCCGCCGAACTCTTCGGGTCTGATTATCCGGTGGATGAACCATTTCTCGAACCAGGCATGCTTGAGGGCCCGCGAGCCTACTTCCGCAATCAGCACCTCGACCTGCGGAAGACCGAAAGTGATGAACCCGGTTTCCGATTTGAGGCTGTTATACGGATTTCCGGAATTGAGCGGCGCGTTCATCGTCAGCAGCGCCAGCGCCGCATTGAGATATGCTTCGAACAGCACATCGACGTGGACGTAGGCGGCTAGGTCGCGCCCCGCGCGCATATAGCGCAAGGTCGTGTCGGGATGTTCAGCTGGGAACGGTGCGCCGCCGTTTTGGCAATTCAGCCACGACGCCTCGGTGATCATGAAATCGGCGCCGCCGTTATTGAGCGGTAAATCGGTTTTGTATCCAGCGAACGGAATCGCGCCGTAGCTGAACGGCTGCAGCAACAACTGCGATACGAACGGCCCAACCTGATCGGCAGCCGTAAAACCTCGGAATAAAGTCTGGGTGGTGACTTGTCCGCTCGCGCGAGGACCCTCAAAGGCCGGAAGGCCACTGAGTTCCGCCGCTGCCGCCTGCGTGGTGGCGTTCGAATCGTACTGGCTGAAGTCAACGTCTCTCGCCAGCGCCATCCAATAAACTTCCACCGCTTCGGCGGCGCGCTCGGGAGATGAGAAAGCGGGCGCCGCCGGCAACGAGAGCTGCGCGACATCGACGCCCTCCAAATCGAAGGCGAGCCCGGCTTGCGGATCGACCAGCGGCACCGTGCCACCCATGCTGATGGCGTCGAAATCCGCGCTTACCCCGGTGTGAATCGCCAACTGGTATTGCTGGTACGCGGTCGGATCAACTTCACCATACTGATTGTGCGGAAAGCCTTTGGTGAAACTGGCGATGCCGTTGGGGAACAGGGCCTCATCGCCGTTGCCGGACTGACTGGGCACCGGAATCTTGCGATCCGTCGCTGCGGCGTCGAAACGACGCCGAAACGCTTCGACGCGGCGCTTCCTGGTATCCAACTCGGACGGAATTGCCGAGTGCGCATTGGAGGCGTTTTCGGCATGCGAGGCCAGCGCAGCCATCGGCACCGCGCTCGCCGTCGCGGCGACGGCGAAACCTTTCAGGAAATCGCGTCTGCTGGTCAGGATTTTCTTGCTCGAAACGGAACTGCTTTGCTGGTTATCAGATTGAGGCGAATGAGATGAGTCCATGATGTGCTCCAAGAGAGAACCGATTGGTGAGGACGTAATCGCACCACCCTTCAAACCGACTCTGACGAGGCCGGTGGTGGCTTTGTTCATCGCTAGCGATTGTTTCTCGATAACTCGCTGTTAACGAACCTTTGGCGCGCCAATCGAATCAGACCAACGCACTGCGATTGGAATTCGCTCAAGCTCAATCAGGCAATTGTTGGCATCTCCGCGTAACTCGGAGCTGAAAAGGCGGCAACCGCGAAAGATTGCTTTAAGAAAATTCTCCCGCGCAGTCTGGAGGGGAAAGGCTCCCTCGCAAGCTTAAATCGGCAACAGCGAATCGACGCTGCATAGAGAGCGATGGAAGTCTTCTGGCCGAACAAGCTTCACGCCGTCTGATTGCGTCGATGGCTGCATGGATATCCGCCGAGCGCTGTTTTGCGAAGGGCTATAGTCGCGGGTCAGCCGAGGTAAATGAATAAAGCCCGCTATCGCCCGTCACCACTCCATGTCCTCTCTTCAGAGAGGAGCTGGTATGACGAATTTCCTTCGAATTAGGAGACGTAAGTCCAAAAAACCACCTAATAGCAAACAAATTCTCAACCTGCTTAAGCAAACGGAGCTTAGCGACCATGCTTCATCCTCGTAAACCTCATCTTCCGATGGTCTTCCTTCTAACCTTCGCGCTCAGCATTGGCGCGCTCGCGTTTGGCCGCGATGCCCATTCGCAACAGAGCGACACCGCCGCTGCCAGGCGCGTGGTAAACTACAGCGCCCTCGCCGTCAAACGGCCGAACCTGAGCTTCAATAGGCTCACCTTTCCCGCCGGGCCCGGCTTCGAGACCGAGAGCTTCACGATTATCAATAACGGTAAAGGAACCACCAACCTCAACGTTACGGTCGGACCTGTGACCGGAAGAGATGCCGGCGCGTTCACGATTCTCTCGGGAGGTGGCACGCTGGCTCCCCTCGCGCCGGGCACCCCGACCACAGTGATGGTGCAGTTTCGGCCGCTGAAGGATGGCGTTTCGATAGGTGACATTGAGATCACCTCCGATGCCACGCGCGGCGCGAAGAAGCACGTCGTGCACCTCGGCGGGACGGCCAAGGGCCCGATCTCCAGTCCGACCGCGACCATGACGGCAACCCCAACCGCAACCCCGACTCCTGGCCCGGTTGCGACCGACAAGAACTCGGCAAATGCGCCAGGAATAATCGTATCGGGCAATACGGTGACGGCGTATATCCCCTTGGGCAGCGATGATAACAATACACATGGCGCGGTGCAGGTAGTGGTCGAAAGCAACGCCAGCCCGCTCCCGACGCCCTCGATAATCGCGACCGATCGGGTCAATGCATGCACTCCGTCATCCTCGGGCGAGGTGATTTGCTCCGGTCAGGGTGGCACGGTTGACCTGATTCCGGCAGGCGGCGGAACCCCGATCATCGAGGCGCTCAGCACCGCCACTATTCCAAACATCAACTATGCGGTCGGCGACTGCATGGGCTGCGGCGCAATGGTGGACGATCTGCTCAGCCCGACCCTGGCGATTATATCGAGCGCGATCGGCTTCATTCCCGTGGACCTTTCCACCGGCGCGGTGGGAAATCCGATTCCCACCAACGGGACCAATGCTGACGAACAAGTCGGCGAAGTCTTCGGCTACGATATGGTCCACCACCTGATCCTGTCAGCGAACTATACGGTGGATCCGACCAACAACTTCGCGCAGACCCCGCCGCACTTCCAGATCATCAACATTTCGAATCCCGCCAGCCCGGTCATCTACGAGCTTGCGAATGATCAATCGGTTTTCATCAATAACGGCAGGACCTGCACCAACGGGGACCATAATGACAAGCTCCCCGATGTCACGGCTTACGATCCGTCCACCCAGATCGCGTACGTGACGTTCCACACTCCGTCGGACTGCTTCAATGCTCCGCCGGACGATATCGCGATGTTCGATCTCTCGCAGGCGACTTTCACCGCCGGCTCGCCCAACACCTGGACGACCCCCTCGATCGTGATCCAGGCGATCACCGGAACCGGCTTGAACGGAATCGATCCGATCGCAGTTGAGCCGGTGCATCATCTCGCGCTGGCAGCCGCGGGCGATAACAATTTCGGCGTCCTGCAGCTCCCGAGCGCTTCCGGCAGCGGCACCACGCTTTCGATTCCGGATTGGGTTAACGCGGACATGCCGAACGATCCGAGCGGCGCGACGTGGGCCGGATGGCATCAGCCCGCGGGGTTGGCCACCTACGTCAGTCCCAACACCGGCAAGGTGATGGGCATCTTGATGAACAATCCCAAGGTCAACGGCGTGCCGACCGGGTCCACCTATCTCGCGATCGTGGACATGGATGACCTGCTTAATCCCGCGGTGACGATGCGCGACCCGAGTCCCGGCAATGGCCACAAAGTCGACAGCTCGGTGAACCTGCTGACAAGCGGGCTGGTCCGCTTCGTTCAGGTACAATAGGCGAACGATGGACGTGAAGTGACATGAGTGGAGTCACCCCCGTGAAAGCATCAGCGGATAACGGTTCTTTGTACTCAACGCGATGGGCGGAGGGTCGTGCCTATATAAGGCTCTGCACGGCCTCCCTTAGAGAGGGCGAGTACGTGGCTGCGATTGAGTGGTTGCATCAGGCGCACAATCTCGGCCGCGATAACGTTGCCCTCCACGTGCTTACCCATTTGCAGTACGTCCGCTTCTCGCTTCATGAGGGCGACTATCGGCGTGCGATGGGACACCTTTTCTGGGCGTTGAGCTCCCCGGTGCTGGTGCCCCTAGGCCGCCGCAAGCGAACCGAGATAGTTGGTGACTGGAAACCTGCACCCCGAACAATTTCCGACGGGGTGCAGCCGGTGAGTCTTCCCGAGAGCGCCATCGTTGCGCTGCCACGCAGCGATGGCGCTCCGGAGATTCCCGCTACTTCCGCGGTGGCCCTCGAGGTCATCACGCTACCCGTCGATGATACCCCGCTGCCGGCCACGCAGAGGATTACCGATTAGCTTTTCCGCTGGAGTGAAAGCCTTGAACGAGCAATGATGCACCATCTCGGAATTGCCGTCTAAATCAGGACCGCTGAATGCCCAAACGGACGCCTATCATCATGGAGCAATTGACCAGCGAGTTGTGCGAACGTATCAGCCGCCTGGAACATCAACAGGCTGAACTCAAAAGCAGCAATCAACGCTTGCGCCTGATGAGCGGCGCATTGCTTCTGCTATGTGGCTCGTTGGCGATCATGGGACAAACCACTTCGGGAATTGCCGACAGCTTGGACTCGCGCCAATTCGTGCTTCACGATGGCACGGGAAAAGTCCGGGGCGCACTCGGCATCACCGATGACGGCGGAGTCGGGCTTTATTTTACGGATTCCAGGTACCGCACGCGCATCACCCTCGATGTCGCCTCCAATGGCACGCCCGGTCTGGATTTCTACGATCAGGACGGGAAGTTGCGAGCAACTTTCGCCCTCGGACCGAACGGCTCACCCGGCGTTGGTCTGTATGGCGCCGAGGGACAGCTGCAAACCAGCCTCGATGTACCCGCGAACAAGAATCCGGGCCTGGCCTTTTATCATCACGATGGGAAACCGGCTTGGGGAGCGCCCTAGAGCGATACATCATCATGTTTTTGCGACGCTCAATCCGGGTCCTCGCCTTGATATTCATCAGCGCCTGCGCACTCGGCGGATGCTTCTCAGGCTATGGCGGGGGCTACGGATATCCTGGAGGCAGTTATGGATATCCCGGATACAGTTACGGGTATCCGGGTTATCCAGACTACGGTTACGCCCCCTACGCTTGGGGCCATCGAGGCTACAGGCCTGACTTTGATCAGCATCACGAGTGGGAAGAGCACTACGGCTTCGGCGAACACCACCAAAGCTTCTACCATGCTCCGATGGCGTATCGCGGCGGCTTCGGTCATGCCGAAAGCTTTGGCCATTTTGAAGGTGGCCACATGGGCGGCGGACACGGTGGCGGCGGCCATCATTGAGCCGACGCAGATAGTAGCCGGATAATCTCGCGACTTAAGGCATCTTGCGCAGCGTGTAAGCGTTCGCGGAATTGCCTGCACACCTCCCCGAAGTCATCCGGCGTGAGGTTGGTATGCGTTCCGGGTACGTCGACAATCTCGAAGTCGCCATCGGCCGCGTCCCGCCATCCGAGCAGCGGGTCGGGAGTATATAGCGACGCTGACGGCTGCTCTCGGTAACGGAAAAGAGTGGCCTTTCCCGGATAGGGTGATAACCGATAGCGACGCCTTGCGCGCAACGTCGTTTCGAGGGCGTTAAAGTATCCCCCCTCCCGCGTAAGATTTCGTCCTCGCAGCCGGCGCAGCCGATTGAAGAATCGCGACCGCCACAGGTTGCGCAGATCTCGCGCCAAGTCCGCCGTGCTGCGCTCCGGCAACTGCGGGAGAGTGTTGCCCAAGCGCCGGAAAATCCAAAACCGAACCGGCGCTCTCCAGTGCATCCTCGGGTATTGCGAGGCGTGCGTGTCGAGCATTCCGACGAAGCCCACTTGTTCGCCCATACGGGTCAGCTGCTGCGCCATTTCGAACGCGACCAGGCCTCCCGATGACAGACCGCCAAGGAAATACGGTCCTCCGGGATGGTGGCGTCGCAGTTCACTAACGAAATACGCGGCGAGGGCCTCGATGCTGCGCAGCGCCGGGTGCCAACCGTCCTGACGCGGCGGCTGCAGCGCCAGGAAGGGCTGCTCGATTCCGACCCCGCGAGCGAACCCAACCAGCGAGGTCACATCCTGCGCCGCTCCTGGAACGACAAAGATCGGCGGCCGCGTGCCATGCAGTTGCAGCGGAACTATCGAGGGCCAGTATTCCGCCGCATCCCCCTTGCGCAAGGTCGCGGCCTGCTCTTCCACGGTCGGACCTTGCGCTATCAGCGCCGCCGATATCTCGCGATCGAACACCGCCTCCAGCCGCGTGACCAGCTCGAGCGCCTGCAGCGAATCTCCGCCAAGTTGAAAAAAGTCATCGCGGATTCCGATCGGGCGCAACTGCAGCACTTCTTCCCAAATGGCGATGAGGCTCGCTTCCAGGGGATCGCGCGCCGGATCTTCGCCGTACCGCGCCGGATTTGGATCCGGCAACGAGGCGCGATCGATCTTGCCGTTGCGATTGACCGGCAGCGCTTCCATCCGCACGAATGCGCTGGGGATCATCCACGCTGCCAGGCGCCGGGCGAGGCGCGTGCGTAGCTCACTGGTGGGCACGTCGCCGACGAAATACGCGATCAGACGAGTCTCCCCGGATCGATCCGGGCGCCCGACAACGGCCACTTCCCCGATGCCGCCATCGGCAAGTAGTGCGGCCTCAACTTCGGCGACCTCGACCGACATGCCGCCGATTTTCACTATCGATTCGCGCCGCCCGAGGTGGATCAGGCATCCGTCATCGATGATCATGCCGCGATCGCCGGTGATGAAAGTGCGGATGCCATCCGGTCCCGCGGTCATCGCCGAGGCGGTGAGCGCGGGATTGTTCCAGTAGTTGCAAAAAAGGAAATCGCTTTTGATCGCGATCTGACCGGCGATCCCGGGCGCAGCCTCTCGGCCATCATCATCGAGGATCACGACGTCGATGTCCGGCATCGCATAGCCTGCCGGAACGAGGTCGCTATCGAGCTGCGTGTCGCCGTCGATGAAGAGTCCGCGAATCGGCGCGATTTCCGTCGAGGCGAGGCTGATCTGCAGCAGCGCGCTTTTAGAGAAGTGCTCGCGATAGAGTTCCACATCGGCGCGCCTCGGCGCTTCTCCACCGAACCTGATGAGGCGCAAATCGGGAAACGACGCACCGGGGGTCAGCGCCGCGGTCAGATGGCGGAAGACTTGCGGGACCGAATGATAAATCGTGATGCGCTCCTCGGCGATCCAGTTCGCGAGGTCGACGAAGCCGCGCGCGCGGATATCGAACAAATGCACCGAAGCGCCATTGAGCAGCGAGGCGTAGATCTGCGGAATCCCCGCGCCGGTGTCATATGAAAAAAGCTGTGCGAGCCGATCGCTCGCGTCGAGGTGGAGACAGTTAGTCACGTTGCTGGCGTTATGAAGAATGTTGCGATGGCTATGAACAACGCCTTTGGGCACCCCGGTCGAGCCTGAGGTGAAAAGGACCGTCGCCTGAGCGGTCGGCGCCACGGCGATGCCCAGGTTGCCTGCGCGCGCATCGCGAAAATCATCGATCGATATGAGGTTTAGCGCGCGAGCGGAGATTTCCGCTGCGAGCTCACGATTGCGCTCGTTGGTGATAATCGTTTTGGCGCCGCAATCTTCGACGATACCGCGAAGCCTCGCGGCAGGCTGGCGGGCATCGAGGGGCACGTAGCATCTGCCAGCCTTCAGCACGCCGAGGATCGCCGCGATGGCGGGCGCGTCATGCTCGAACAGCAGCGCGATTGGAACGTCGGGCGTCTGCGGAGACTCCAGGACCTCCTCGGCGATGCGATTTGCAAATCCGTTCAGCTCGCCATAGCTCCATCGACGGACGCCATCGGTGATCGCAAGAGCGTCCGATCCCTTCGCGACCTGGGCCTCGAAGCGCGCCGTGATGGAGCCCTCGATGTCGCGCGCATCAAATGGCGTGAACGGATTCTGTGGGCCTGTGCACCCATGGCGTCGGAGTCGCGGAGGTCCCGGTCGCAGATGCGTCAGCTCAATGATGGCCACCGCCGTGGCCACCGTCGCCCGGATGGCCACCGCCACCGCCATGACCACCGGCTTCCCCATGGCCCATGGGTCCCGGCCTTGAGGCCGCGGCGTGATAGAAGTTTTCCTGATGGCCGCCGAAGTCGTGATGTTCTTCGTAGGGATGGTGAGAGTCAAAATTGGGGTGATAGCCGCCATTCCCCCAGGCATACGGTGCGTATCCATTGGCCGGATAGCCCGGGTAGCCGTAGTTGTATCCGCCGCCACCGCCGCCACCATAAAGGCATCCGCTTAGAATGCAGGCGCTTATAACCATTACGAAGAGCGCTTGAATTGGGCGTCGTGAAATCAAGTGGCGCAACACCCGCTAGGGTGCTCCCCAAGCCGGTGTTCCGTCATCGTGATAAAATGCGAGTCCGGGATTTTTGCTCCGCGGCACATCGAGGCTGGTTCGCAAATGACCGTCGGGACCGTATAGGCCGAGACCGGGTGTGCCGGTGGGTCCAAGCGCAAAGGTGGCGCGCAGCTTGCCATCCTGATCGTAGAAATCCAGACCCGGGGTGCCGTTGGAAGCGACATCGAGAGTGATCCGAGTGCGGTCCTTGGAGTCGACAAAGTTAAGTCCGATCCCACCGTCAGCGGCGAGACCCAGCGCGGCGCGCACTTTTCCGCTGTTGTCATGGAGCACGAACTGGCGCGCATCCAGACTGTCGGCCACCCCCGAGGTGCTCTGCGCCATGATGACCGTCGCGCCGCATAGGAGCAGCAGCGCCCCGCTCATCAGGCGCAAGCGCTGGTTACTGCGTTGGAGTTTGGCCTGCTGATGTTCCAGCCGACTGAGCCGTTCGCTCAACTCGCTTGTAGGTTGCTCCATAATCTTGGGTTTCCCTACGTCCCTAATTCGAATTACAGATTACTGCTCGTGCGATGTTTCAGCCAGCGTTCCTCGCTCGCAAAATTGCCTCGCCATTACTTGAATGCCGGCATGACATTTCATTGTTCCTCGACTCCGCTTCGCTCCGCCTCGGAAGCGGCTGCGCCGCGGCGCTGCGCGCCCCCTTCGGGCCTCATTCGCCACGCCTTAGTTGAACGCGGGCATGACCTCCTTGGCGAACAACTCCAGCGTCGCGGGGGGCGCCATGTCGCTGAAGAAAATCGTAAAGGTCGTGATGCCCATCTTCACGCGATTCTTCAACAGCTCGATAAGCTGCGTGGGCGTGCCCTTGATGCCGGTGATCGAGAATGGCTTCATCCGCTGCGCCGGCACCCACTTCTGTTCGACCTCGGCGTCGTTGTTGCCGATACAGATCAGGAGCTGTTCCGAGATGTTGATCTCATCAAGATTGCGGCCGACCTTTTTGCAATGCTCTTTCAGCACATCGAACTTGTGCTCGAAGCTCTGATACCCGGCGGGGCAATTCCAGCGGTCGGCGTACTTCGCGACCAGCTTCAGCATCACCTTCTCGCCGCTGCCTCCGACCGTGATCGGCGGACGCGGCTTCTGGACCGGCTTGGGATTATTCGAGGCGTGATCGATCGAATAATACTTGCCCTGGTATGACGGCTGCTTCTCGGGGCCCAGCATCGCGTGAAGAATCTCGAGACCGTCCTGAAGTTGCCGCAGCCGCACGGGAGTATCGGGGAACTCGTAGCCGTACGCGCGATATTCCTCATCCATCCAGCCCGCGCCCATGCCGATTTCGAGGCGGCCATTGCTGATGTGATCGATGGTGGTCAGCGACTTCGCGAGCAGCGCCGGATTGCGAAACGAATTGCATAGCACCAGCGTGCCGATGCGGAGCTTTTCGGTGCGCGCCGCCAACCCCGCCATCATCGTGAGCGCCTCGACATGGTCGAGGTCGGGCATCCCGCGGGTCCAGAAATGATCGACCAGCCACAGCGAGTGGTATCCGAGTTTTTCGCATAGGGTAGCGCGCTCGAACAGCGCCTTGGTCGATTGCCCGGCCTGGGGCGAGAACAGCGCGAATTCAACTTTGCTCATTCGAAGGACTCCCGTGAGAGATTTGACGCGACGATTCTAAGGGTTCGCTCATGTGTTTCGCACGGCTGATGAGGGAGATCAACCGGCGGCCCGCTCAGGGTCCGACGGCGATACCCATCGGATGGCCGAGTCCCGTCAGCGGTCCATTGATCCTCGCGATCGGTGCGACGTTGCCATTGCTGCCGGCAGCATAGACGGTGACGGAGTCGGCGGGGTCGGCGCGAGGCCTCTGGTCATATCGGTCGGCATCTGGTGCAACGTCATCGAGATTGCCATCGTTGGCGACATAGATCTTTCCATCGGCATCGACGGCGATGCCTTGGGGGAGTTGGAGATCGGTGTTCGATCCACTGATGACGGCGATCGGCGCGACCTCGCCGCTGCTACCCGCCGGATAGATGGTTATCGAATAGGAATATCCCGCGCCGGCTTGGTCGTTGGTTACATAGATTTTTCCGGCTGCGTCCAGCGCGATTCCAACCGGCGCCTTCAGCCTGGACTTTGCGCCACTGATAGTTCGCGTCCGTGGGATATTGCCGTCGGCGCGAGGACCGTAGATCGCAACGCTGTCGCTACCGCCGACGACATAAAGGTTGCCGTCGTGGTCAACCGCGAGGCCGCTCGGATCGTTGAGTTCGGTTACATCGTTGGCGGACGTTGCGCCAATCATTCGCACCTTAGCCGTACCAACGAGGCTCCGCGGAATTATCGAGATTGTGCCATGCAGTTGGAAACCAGCGGTTCCATTTGCGATGTACATGGTTCCATCGGGAGCCACCGCAATCGCCTGGGGACTGCTGAGATTCGAGATGCTCCCGACCGGAGAGACGTTCGCATTCGATCCGGCAGGATAAACGGAGACATCGTCTTGTGCGGGATTCCCCACCGCGGCACCGTCGTTGGCCACGTAAATTCTCCCGCTCGCATCGAGCGCGACGCCGGTGGGAGCGACGACTCCGGTGTCTCCATCCAATTTTGTGATTGGCCTTGTATCGCCGTTTGAAGCGGACGGATACATCTCAACCTTGTTCGCCTCCGGATCGGGAATAAAGATGTTTCCGGCCGAGTCCGCCGCGATTGCCGCAGGAGCTTCGATTGGATGATCAGGCGCGGAAATAATTGCTTTCGCACTCCAGCACGATCCCAGGTGTGTCCCGAGAGCATCCACTGGACCGGTTTCAAAGGCTATGATCTTTCGACCGGGAATGCCGGTCGTGCCGAGGTATAGCGTTCCGCTCGGATCGACAGTCATCGGACCGGCAGTCCAGAACCTTGCGGGGTCGCAGTCGCCGTCGTCCGCAGTGACGGGAGCGATGTCGCCGCTACTGTGGGGCGCGAAGACGAGTATCTCCGTCCCACCTGCCATCGAGCCCCGGTCTTGCTGACTGGTGACATAGATGTAGCCCTTTGGACTGATCGCGATACCGCCTGGCAGTCGGATGCGCGTCTTCGGACCCGAGATGATTCGCGCCGGGCCCGCGTTGCCATCGGCACCCGGCGGGAAAATCACGATCGCATCCTCGCTTCGCCGCTCCCCCGCAACGGTCGCGTAAAGGTTTCTTCGCGCATCGGTCGCGATCGCTGAAGGGTTCTCTAGTCTTGTGTTGGGGCCTCTGATCATTGCCTCGGGTTCGACGTTCCCGTGGCTCTGAGGTGAATAGACCGTGATCGCGGCCGGTCTGCCGGGTGCGTTGTCGTTGAGCACATAGATATTCCCCGTCTTATCGAGCGCGATCGCTGACGGGTTGTGGATACGGGTCTTCGAACCCTTGATGGTCAAAAATGGATTCGGCCTTCCCGTCGCGTTGGCCGGATACACCGTGATGAAATCACTGCCGAGACTCGCCACATTCGCCACGTACAACCGACCTTCCCCGTACGCGACTGCCCTCGGACTCGACAGGTTTGTCTGAGTGAAGAGGGAGGCAACATTGCCGTTCGCGTTGGGGGGAAACACACCCAGGGTACTCGAGGCGTAGTTCGCGACGTAAATCTTGCGGCTGGTGGTTTGCGCTAGAGCGATCGCGCTCCAGCACGACATCATCACGACGCCGATTGTAAGAAATAATCCGCGACGCCATTGTGAGCGTCGCATGCGATAGTCACTGCGTGTGGAGAGGTGCTGCAAGCTGTCAGCAAGCTTTGCACGGCTCCGGCGAGTTATCAAACGCGGCTATGCATCTGCTATAAAAACCCACTTAGCTGAATTGGGAGATCATCATGGGCATTCTGGATGGAAAGGTTGCGATCGTTACCGGAGCGGCGCGGGGGCAGGGAGAAGCGGAGGCGCGACTCTTTGTGGCCGAAGGCGCCAAGGTCATGCTGACCGATGTGTTGCCGGAAGGAAAAGCCGTGGCCGAAGGGTTGGGCGACCTGGCGGCTTTCTCATCGCATGACGTGAGCAGCACGGCGGATTGGGATCGCGTGGTGAAGGCTACCACGCAGCGATTCGGCCGCCTCGATATCCTGGTCAACAATGCCGGCATCTACCGGATGCGATCGCTGCTCGACACTACCGACGAGGACTTCGATGAGATCACGCGGATCAACCAGCGCGGCCCCTTCCTGGGCATGCGCGCGGCCGCGCCCGCGATGAAGGCGTCTGGTGGCGGCTCGATCATCAATATCTCCTCGGGCGCCGGGCTGCGGGGCGTGCGCAATATGCTCGCCTATGCCACCACCAAATGGGCGCTGCGCGGGATGACCAAATGCGCGGCGCTGGACCTCGCACCCGATCGCATCCGCGTGAACTCGATCCATCCCGGCGTCATCGATACGCCGATGCTGGCCGGCAATCCCGCGGCGCTTAACCAGGCGATGGTGCGGGCGACTCCGATCGGGCGCATCGGCCAACCCGAGGACATTGCAAGGATGGTGCTCTATCTCGCCTCCGATGCGGCCAGCTTTATCACTGGCGGCGAATTCGCCGTCGACGGCGGCGCGATCATCTGATGCTTCCCATGAAAACGATGCGACTAGCAGTCACTGTAATTGTCTTCGTCGCGTTCCTTGCGATGCTGCCGGCCTCGCGCGCGGCGACGCCCACCGAGGGATTCGTGCCGCTGGGCGAGGCGCATTCGTTCAAGGACGCGCCGACCGTGACCGAATGGCGCTTCGAAGATGTCCGTGGCACCTCGCCCTTCGACAAGATCGGACTCCATCATGAGGCGATCGGAAAGGAACCTCCTGCGAATCCCCAGCTGGTGATTCTCTATCTGCCCGGCACCAACATGAACGGCATCGTCGCGCCCGACGACATCAAGCATTCGCTCGCGCTCTACCTCGCCACCCACGGCGCCGATTTCTGGGCGATGGACTATCGCACCCACTACGTCCCGCCGACGACCGAGCAGGTTGGCCTCACGGAACTCAAAGGATGGAGCTACGACCTGTTCGCCTCGGACATCGATGAGGCGGTGAAGTTCATCCGCGCGCACACCAAGCACAGCAAGATTTTCCTGGTGGGATTCAGTCGCGGAGTTACCAATGAATATCTTTACACCGCGATGCATCCGGAGAACGTGCAGGGCATCATCGCGCTCGACGGCTTCATCTCGAAGCGCGCACCCAAGGGAGAACCGCCGGCCGATATGTATGGCGATGACATCGGCGGCGCGCATCTTACCTACGACAAGCGCAAGACGCTGATGGAGATGGTCATCGCGAATGCGGACGGACCCGCGCCGATTCCGAAGTACAAGACCGCACGCGAGAACCTCGAGCATGTGGTGCGCGACGCGGGCGGCGTGTTCGGCGGCCATGGCGGCCTCGCGAATCCACCGGACAAATCCGATGCGGTCGAGCTCGCGAAGTTGCTCATCACCTATGATCGCTACTGGCCGACGGTGCAGGATTTCGAGAATCCGTTCACGCCGGAGCGCCTCGCCACGCTGGAGAAATCGAAGGTGCCGGTGCTCGCATTCGCGAGCACCAACATCGCGCCGGAGTGGCCGTCGATGGTCGAGCAATCAGCGCATATGACCGGCGCCGACGCCAAGGATGTAAGCGTCACCAAACTCGACGGAGCCGGTCACCTCGACGTACTATGCGGCAATGACTCGGAGTCAATCGTCTTCGCGCCGTCGCTGGAGTTCATCAAGCAGCATCAGAAGTAGGCGGGAACACATCGGTCGTGGGAGGCTTCGGCTTGCCGATCAGCAGCACCACGATGAACGCCCACAGGCCGAAGAGGAATCCGATGATCGCCCACAGGCGCGTCGCACGTCCGCGTCGATTCGCGACGATGGCGGTGAGCGGCGCGAGGGAAGCATCGACGGCGAGCGAGGTCGCGAGCAGGTTCATCGCGCTCTCATGCGATCGCATCAGGGCAAAGCCCGAAGTGTAGGCGACGATGGTGGCTAGGGTCTGCATGGTGAGTCAGCGCGTATCTAGTATATATTTTGAACGATGGCACAACGCGACGCCGACAACCTGATTTCCAAGCTCCGCGCGATGGGCGAGGAAGGCATCTCCTCATTTTTCAGCGAGGTCATGGGCAATGACCGGCTGCGCAGCGGCTTCGGCAAAGCGGGCCAGCGCTTCATGGAGAACAAGCAGACCTTCGACCGCAACGTCGAGACCGTCCTCGACTTCGTGAACATCCCGACCAAGAAGGATGTGCGCGACTTGAAGCAGCGCCTCGACCATCTGAGCAGTCAGCTGCTGAACCTGAACATCAAGCTCGATCGCATCCTGGCCGAGGGCGGCGAGAAGAAGCTGGCGCCCGCGAAGCCTCGTCCTCGCAAGAAAGACTAAGCCTCAAAAATCCGCTGCCGACATTACGTCGATAGTACCGCGGCGCGCGCTCCTTGAGGGCGATTGCGTCGCCTTGCCGAAGTGGGTTTGTTTTCGCGTTCTTGATCCGTCGCTTCTCGCGCGCTCTTTTGCGAGAGAAGCTGGCCGGCGCACCGAGTACCGCGAACTCCGATGCCCCGTCGGCATGGAATGCCGCGTGACGGACTGATGAGAGCCGGTCGCGCTGCGCGACCGGTGTTGGAGCGCCACCTGCTTCCATAAAAGCCCAGCAATTCCGCGGCTAAAGTGGGTTTGTTTTCGCAGTTTCGCAACCGCACATCCTGCCATTCTAAGGTCCTTCGCCCAGCGCTGGGGACCACTTCTCGCGATGCTCGAAGTGGGTTTGTTTTTGCCATTCGGAGCCGCGACACCGAGGCGCGCAGGACAGAATCCGGAGCTGAGGACCCTATCTGAGTCGTCACGATATTCGCTTCGCAGCCACTGCGAGGAATTGGAAAAGACCTTGAGTTTCCTGCATTTAATGGCTTTGTTTTTGCATTCCCATATTTTCCCGATGAGCCCATAAACGCCAACGGCACCCATTCGGGCGCCGCAGATGCAGCATAGCACATCTCGCGAGAGCGTGCCTCCTCTATATCGGCTTGGTATGCCACTCCGACGCGATGTCGAGGCCCTCCGATCGC
>VFSW01001586.1_pt1 | contig 34694 bp, 26 predicted proteins | sample 5358111 | NCBI WGS metagenome assembly VFSW01 (sample SAMN11554181, study PRJNA540505) | mine drainage metagenome | isolation source: sediment from site ElyBrook_90M | place: USA: Ely Copper Mine, Vershire, VT | collected 2017
GGATTCATCACCAGCCTCCGCCACGAACAGTTATTGCGCGAGGCGCTGGAAGCCTTGAAGCAAGCGGCGCTCGCCACCGGAGCGGGGTTGCCGCATGAAATGCTGTTGCTGGATTTATACGCCGCGCTCCGTCCGCTCGATGCCATCACCGGCGCGACGACGGCCGACGACATTCTGAACCGCATCTTCTCCACGTTCTGCATCGGAAAATAGGCTGATGACCGGCGCCCGTTCCGGCTTCAGTTCATCGCAGATTGGACGGGTTCATGATCGGACGGCGTCGGCAAATCGTCCACAACGTGGATGATAATCATCCACAACATGGTTGATAATCATCCACAACGTGGTTGATAATAATATAGACGTGATCCACCGGCACATTACCGGCCAAGTCAGGGAAGCCCTGGCCGACACCCCGGCCGTCCTAATCAACGGCGCTCGGCAGACGGGCAAGAGTACCCTCGTTCAGTCGGACGAACTCGGCGGACAAAACCGGCAATACCTGACATTCGACGATCCTGGCGCCCTGGCCGCCGCGAAAGGCGACCCCAACGGCTTCGTCGCCGGCTTGAACCCGCGCGTCACGCTGGACGAGGTGCAGCATGTGCCGGAACTGTTCCCGGTCATTAAAGCGGCGATCGATCGCAAACGGCAGTCCGGGCGCTTTCTGCTGACGGGATCGGCAAACGCGATACTCCTCCCAAAGCTGTCCGAGTCCCTGGCCGGGCGAATGGAGGCCATAACCGTGTGGCCGTTTTCGCAAGGCGAGATCAACGGCACAAAAGAGACCTTCATAGACGCCATGTTCTCCAGGCGTTCCACGGCATGGACTGGAAAACCCGTCACCGTTCGGCGGGAGGAACTACTGGAGACGGTACTTGCCGGTGGATATCCAGTGGCGATCGCCCGCCATAACGCCTCTCGCCGCAACGCATGGTTCCAGTCCTACATTATGACCATACTGCAGCGCGACATTCGCGATCTAGCTAACATTGCCGACCTGACGGCGGTTCCTCGTCTGCTGTCGGTAGTGGCCGCCCGCGCAGGCGGACTGTTGAATTTTGCCGACTTGTCACGAACGATGGGACTGCCGCAGACCACGCTGAAACGCTACTTCGCCCTGTTGGAATCGACATTCGTGGTGCAAATGTTGCGGCCATGGGCGACAAATCTGGGCCAGCGGGTCATTCAGACGCCGAAGGTTTATCTGAATGACACAGGGCTGCTCAGCTACCTCTTGGGAATCACCGCCGGCCGCCTCCGGACAGAGGGAACGCTGGCCGGCGCGGCACTTGAGAACTTCGTGCTTATGGAGTTGCGTAAGCAGTCGGCCTGGAGCGCTACGAAGCCGGAGATATTCTACTGGCGCACAGCGTCGGGACAAGAGGTGGATCTGGTGCTGGAGGACCGCATGGGCAGACTCGCAGGGGTTGAGGTCAAGGCTGCCGCAACACTGAACGGTAGCGATGTGCGCGGCTTACAAGCCTTGGCAACCGCGGCCGGTAAGAAATGGGTGCGCGGCGTCGTCCTTTACACCGGCACGGAGGTTATCCCGTTTGCCGATAACTTGCACGGCGTTCCCATCGCTCGCCTCTGGGCCGGATAAGCGGCGAAGCGGTGCAAGCCCGCTCGGCCCGTCGAGTCCGCGGGACGGTGGATGTTCGCGTTCCGCACCGGAAAATGAACGGGGATTTCGCTAGACTAAGGAACGAGAAACGACGAGTGGCCATTTCAAAAACCATGTTCTTTCACGCCCGGCGGGCGATCGTGGGCGCCGCGCTGGTGTTGGCCGCGGCTGTGCCGGGGATCGGCCAGGTGGGCGTGGAGAACCAGTTGGATTCCAACCAGGACCTGTTCGCGGTGTTTCTGGCTCGCGCGGCCGCCGGATACGACAATCCCTCCGCGCCGGACGCGAATCCCGCGCGCGCCGAACTGCTAAAGACCATCGCGGAACGCCATCCGGCGTCGCTTGAGGATCTGAAAACGTTCTTCGCCGCGCACCGGCAAAAGAATACGGCCGCCGATTTGAATCAGTACATCTCGTTCGCGCTTTCGGTGGGGCCGCCGCCGGAGTTCCGCTATCGCTACGAACCCTCGGAGCTGACGCCGGAGGTTCAACAATTAGCGGGCTTCGAAAAGCTGGTGTCCCGCTTCTGGGTGGACGCCGGTCTGGACGATTTGTGGAAACGGTCGCAGGGCGCCTATGAACGGATTCTGGAGGCGTATCATTCTCCGGTGACCCGCGCGGTGTTTGAAACCAACGCCTATCTGCGCAATCCGACGAGCGGGTATCTTGGACGCCGTTTCGAGGTGTTCGTCGACCTCACCGGGCCTCCGGGCGTGATCCAGTCCCGCAGTTTCAAGGACGATTATTCGGTGGTGGTGACGCCGTTCGGCACCACGGCCGAGCGCGCTCGGGAGATGGTGGAAGAACAGACGCCGGAGATCCGGCACTCGTATCTGCACTATGTGCTGGATCCGCTCGGGATCAAATATTCGGCGTTATTCGAGAAAAAGAAATCGCTCGAAGATATCTCGGAAGGCGCGCCGGCGCTCGACGAAGTCTACAAGCGGGACTTTCTTCTATTGGCGACGGAATCGTTAATTAAAGCGGTGGAGAGCCGGTTGGCGCCTTCGCGGGAGCGGCAGGCGATGGTGGATTCGGCGCTGCGGGAGGGGTTCATTCTGACGCCGTTTTTCGCCGCAGAACTTCCGGCCTACGAGAAACAGCAGCAGGCGATGCGGCTATACTTGCCGGACATGATCAACGCGATCGACCTGAACAAGGAGACGAAGCGGTTGGAGGGCGTGGAATTCGCCAAGACGCGGCAGAGCGAGCGGCCGGAGCCGGCGCCGGCGCCGAAGCCTCAAATGACGCCGGGCCAGCAGGCGCTCGAGGAAGCCGAGTCGTTCTCCTACGACAAGCAATACGCCAAGGCGAAGCAGGCGTTCGGGAAGGTGTTGGAGCAGCCGGACGGCGGCGGATTGCACGCCCGCGCGTACTTCGGGCTGGGGCGGGTGGCGGCGCTCGAGAAGGACCCCGAACTGGCGGAGAAGTGTTTCGAGAAGGTTTTGGAGTTGAAGCCGGACGCGGTGACGGAATCGTGGACGAATTTGTATTTAGGAAGGCTGGCGGCGGCTTCCGGAGAAAGCGAACAGGCGGCGGCGCGTTACCGCGCCACGCTGGCGGTGAATGGCGGCGCGGCGAAAGCCAAGGCCGAAGCCGAGAAGCTGCTGGCCACACCGGCGGCGGTTCGTACGCCGTAGAAAGAAGATTGGAACGGAAATTCTACAATGTGGAGAATCGAGATGAAAACCAGAACGGTAGCCTTCGCGGCGGGAGCGATCCTGCTCGCCGCCCCGATGTTCGCTCAGAAGCCGAAGTCGCAGAAGGAGGTAGAGGCGCTGCAGGCGATCCAAAACGCGACGGACCCGGACTCGCGGTTGAAAGCCATCGACAATTTGCTGACGAACTTCGCCGATACCGAGTTTAAGAACGCGGTGTTGGACATGGCGGTGGAGACGGCGCGGCAGAAGAACGATCCGACGCTGGTAAACATTTGGGCGGATCGGGCGCTACAGGCGAATCCGAAGGATTACATCGCTATGGACGATCTGGCGGCCATTACCGCGGGGCAGATGAAGGAGTTCGATCTGAACCTGAAGGACGAAGCGGCGAAGGTGGACAAGAACGCCCACGGCGCGATGGACAACATTAAGGATGCGACAAAACCGAATCCGAATATGTCCGACGCCGACTGGACCGGGTACAAGGCCGATCTGGTCGCCGCGGCGCACGAGGCGCTGGGGTTGTCCGACATGGCGCAGAAAAACTACACCGGCGCCATCGACGAATACAAGGCCGGGATGGCCGCGCATTCCAATTCCGTATTGATGGTGCGGTTGGGACAGGCTTACACAAGGACCAAGCAATACGACGAGGCGATCGCTCAATTTACGCAGGCGATGGCCGACCCCGGCGCATCGACCGCGGTGAAGCAGGTGGCGCAGGCTGGGAAGGTGAACGCGGAGAAGCTAAAGACCGCGGCCAGCGGCGCTCCGGCGGCGCCCGCGGCCCCGGCCGCACCGAAGCAGCCCTAAGGAACGGGGATGAGCGCGCCGCTCGACGAACTGGAGGCGATTCTGGATTACCGCTTCCGGAATCGCGAGATGCTATCGCGCGCGCTCACGCATAAATCCCGCATCGCGGAAATCGGACCCGAGGACGAGTTCCACGACAACGAGCGTTTCGAATTTCTCGGCGACGCGATTCTGGGTTTTTTGGTCAGCGAGTTTTTGCTGCACAACCAACCGGAGGCGCAGGAAGGAGATCTATCGAAGCTGAAATCGCGCCTAGTGAGTTCGACCCACCTTCTTTCGGTGGCGCGGACCATCGGATTGGGACGGTTTTTGATTCTGGGGCGCGGCGAAGAGATGAGCGGGGGCCGCGAAAAGCGCGCGCTGCTGGCCGACGCGGTGGAAGCGCTGATGGCGGCGATTTACCTGGATGGCGGCGTGGAGGCGGTGCGCCGGTTTGTGGCGCGATGGGTGACCGACGGCGAGATCCTGGATGGCGAAGAGAGGCCGGTGACCGATTACAAAAGCGCGCTGCAGGAGATGACCCAGGCGTTGAAATTGCCCCAGCCGCGGTATAGCATCGTCGAAGAGCGCGGGCCCGAGCACGCCAAGACGTTCATGGTGGAGGTGCGCGTGGGGCGCGATCTGGCTCACCGCGCCGAAGGCTTGTCGAAGAAGAGCGCGGGTCAGGAAGCCGCGCGGCTTGTGTTTGAAGAATTGAAGGAGCGGGGTTGACGGCCGGCGCCCCGAGCACCCGCCCGCGCGCCCGATGAGCCGTCCATTTTTCACACCGACGGCGAGGCTGATCGGCGGCTTGGCGGTAACGCTTGCGGCCGTGGCGGGATTTTCCTCCTACTCTCTTTTTCAAATCGCCGGCCTGCGCGATCTGCAAACGGCCACCATCGACCGGAACCGGAAGGACTCCCTGCAACTGCTGCGCATCCAGAACGATTTGAACTCGCTGGGTCTGTCGATGCGCGACATGGTGAACGGGGAGGAGGGATACCCGCTGGAGGCGTGGCAGACGCAGTTCGACCGGATGCACCGCGATTTGTCCGACGCGCTGCGATTGGAACAGGGGTACGCCGGCGAGGATCTGAGTCCGGAGCGCAAGCGGTACTTCGCCGCCTCGCTGACGCAGTTCTGGACCTCGGCCGGCCAAGCGTTTGCGCTGGCGTCGGCGGGCGACGAGCGCCGCGCGCGGACATTGATCCGCGCTTCGCTCGAACCTCAACAGGCGGCCATCACATCCACCGTGGCGCGGCTGCTGGTGCAGAACAACGAAACGGAGCAGCGGGCGGCGGACCGCGTCCAGGCTATTTACCGGGGAGTGGAACGGAACGTTTATTTATTTCTGGCGGCGGCGCTGGCGGCGATTTTGGCGACCAGCCTTTATTTGATCCACACGAACCGGCGGCTGTTTTCGCGCCTGGAAACGCTCTCCACCCAGCGGAGCGGGTTGGCGCGAAGGCTCATCACGATGCAGGAAGAAGTTCTGCGCTCCATCTCGCGGGAGTTGCACGACGAGTTCGGGCAGTTGCTCACGGCGATGGGAGCGATGCTGGCGCGCGCGCAGAAGAGCGGAGCGGCGGAGGGTCTTCAGGAGGACCTGCGCGAGATTCGCGGCGTCGCGCAGGAGGCGCTGGACAAAACGCGGAGCCTGTCGCTGGCGCTGCATCCCTCGATCCTCGACGAGGGAGGGTTGGAACAGGCGATCGATTGGTACGTGCCGATCTTCGAAAAGCAAACCGGCATCCGGGTGCGCTATGAGAAAACCGGCCGCAGCCCGGAGATCGCCGACCGCACGGCGATCCACGTTTACCGCGTATTGCAGGAGGCGTTGAATAACGTGGCCAAGCACGCCGGCGCGAGCGAGGCTTCGGTGCGCGTTCATTTTTCCAAGGACCGTCTGCGTCTGGAAGTGGAGGACCGCGGCTCTGGAATGCCCGGCGAAGGCGCGGCGCGGGTGCGGCGGGGAATCGGGCTGGTGGCCATGCGCGAGCGCGCGGACCTGTTGCGTGGGAAGATCGGATTCGAGCGTCCCCCGGAAGGCGGGACAATGGTTCGACTGGACGTGCCGCTGATGGAATCCGAATAATTATGCCGATAACCGTTCTTCTCGCCGACGATCACGCCCTGGTCCGGAAAGGCTTCCGGCGCATTCTCGAGGACGATCCGGAGTTGCAAGTGGTGGGCGAAGCCTGCGACGGCGCCGAAGCCGTCAAGCTGGCCGCGCAGCTTGCTCCGCAAGTGATCGTGATGGATATGGCCATGCCTGGACTGAACGGGACGCAGGCCTGCCTGGAGATCCTGCGCGGCCAACCCAAGATCGCCATCCTGATCCTGAGCATGTTCTCGGAGGAGAACTACGTCCGCAACGCGTTGGACGCGGGAGCGAGGGGCTACATTCTGAAGAACGCCCTCGACATCGATCTGGCCGCGGCGGTGAAGAAACTGGCCGCGGGCCAGAAGGTGATCGGGCCGGGGCTGGTGAATCCCGCGTTCGAACGAGGCCAGGACACGGGGAAGCTGACTCCGCGCGAGAAGCAGGTACTGCAGTTGATCGCCGAGGGCAAATCCAACAAAGAGATCGCCGCTCTGCTGGAGTTGAGCGTGAACACGGTCAGCGTACACCGGGCGAACATCATGGACGCGCTGGGAATTCACCGCACGGCGGAGCTCGTTCTTTACGCGGTGAGTAAGGGGCTGGTCCAGCTTCCATGACCCGGCGGGAACTGTTGCTGGCGGCGCCCTTGGCTTTCGGAGGGAACGCCGCCGAACCTCCGTTCCGGCTGGTGGATGTCACCGCGCGGGCGGGCGTCGCCTTCAACCACAACAGCGGAGCGTTCGGCGGGAAGTATCTACCGGAAACGCTCGGGCCGGGCTGCGCTTTTTTCGATTACGACAACGACGGATGGCAGGACATTCTCCTGGTGAACGGGATGGACTGGCCGGGCCACAAACGCGGCCGCACCACCATGCGGCTCTACCGGAATAATCGCGACGGAACGTTCACCGACGTCACGCGGCGCGCCGGGTTGGATGTGGAGATGTACGGCCTGGGCGTCGCGGCCGGCGATTACGACAACGACGGATTCCCGGACCTATTCATCACCTGCGCGGGCCAGAGCCGGCTGTTTCACAACACGGGCAAGGGGTCGTTTGTCGAGGTGACGAAGCAAAGCGGCCTCGCCGGGCACGAGGGGCTGAGCACCTCGGCGCTTTGGTTCGACTACAACCGGGACGGGCTGCTGGACCTCTTCGTTTGTAACTACGTGAAGTGGTCTGCGGCCGACGACGTGTACTGCACGCTGGACGGGAAAACGAAGTCTTACTGCACGCCGGAAGCCTATCGCGGGTCCACCTGCTGGCTTTTTCGCAACCGGGGCGACGGCACGTTCGAGGACGTGACGGCGAAGAGCGGAATTTTCGACACCAGTTCGAAATCGTTGGGTGTGGCGATGCTCGACTACGACAACGACGGCTGGCCCGATCTGTTCGTCGCCAACGACACGCAGCCCAACAAGCTGTACCGCAATCTGCGCGACGGACGGTTCGAAGACGTGGCGATTCAAGCGGGCGTGGCCTTCAGCGAAGACGGCAAAGCGCGCGCCGGCATGGGAGTGGACGCGGCCGATTTCGACAACTCCGGCATCCCGGGGCTGGTGGTGACGAATTTCGATAACGAGATGCTGGGGCTTTACCGGCGCGGCGAAGGCGGCGCTTACGTCGACCAGGCGCGGGGCTCGAACGTGGGAGCGATCTCGCGGCGGAGCCTCGGATTCGGCTGCTTCTTTTTCGACGCCGATCTGGACGGCTTGCTCGATCTACTGGTGGTGAACGGCCACATCGACGACACGGTGCGCAACCTGCATCGCGACATCCGCTACGACCAACCTCCGCATCTGTTCTGGAATCGCGGCAAGGCGGGATTCACCGATGTGGCGAGCGAAGTGGGAGCCGGATTCGCCAGTCCGAAAGTGGGGCGCGGCGCGGCGTTCGGCGATTTCGACAACGACGGCAACCCCGACGTTTTGATCACCACCAACCACGGTCCGGCTTATCTTTACCGCAACGACAATCTGGCCGGCAACCGGTTTATTCGCTTCCGGCTGGTTGGGACGAAGTCGAATCGCGACGCCATCGGAGCCGTGGTTCGCGTGTTTGGGGCAGGGGGAACGGTTTCGCGGACGGTGAAGAGCGGGTCCAGCTATCTCTCGCAATCGGAGATGCCGGTGACCTTCGGCCTGGGCCAGCGGGACCGCGTGGAGCGAGCCACGATCGCCTGGCCCAGCGGACGGACGGAGGAGTACAAGAACCTGAGCGCCGGCCGCTACGAGTGCGTCGAAGGGAAAGGCATTCGGCGCAATCCGGCGTAAAATGGGAGCGGGAGGAAGTGCGCGATGCGAGTGGCGGCCGAGGGTCCGATGGAGAGTGTCGATCAGTGGGACGATTTCGTTTCGTCCCGTTATGAGGCGGGCAAGGAAAAGGAGCAGTTCCGGAATTATCGCGCCGACGCCAACCCCGGCGTGACCGAGTTCTACCGCCAGAACCACGCGCTCCAGACGCTCGATTTCGTGCTGGCGAAGAAGGCCGAATACGGTTCGCGCACGAAAGCCCGGATGAGTATTCAGGAGGCGATGGATTTTCTAAACACCCTGGTGGACGATAGCGACCCCGATACGGATCTTTCGCAGATCGAGCATCTGATGCAGACTTCGGAGGCGATCCGCGCCGGCGGGCATCCGCGATGGATGATCGCGGCGGGTCTGGTTCACGACCTTGGAAAAGTGCTTTGCCTGTGGGGCGAGCCGCAGTGGGCCGTGGTCGGCGACACGTTTCCCGTCGGCTGCGCTTATTCGGATAAAATCGTTTTCCCGGAGTTTTTCGACGCAAACCCGGATTCGCGGAACCCGCTCTATCAAACGAAGCTCGGCATCTACGAACCGAATTGCGGGCTGGATCGAGTCCATCTTTCGTGGGGACACGACGAGTTCATTTACCGCGTCACGCGGGATTATCTTCCCGAACCGGCGCAGTACGTTTTGCGCTACCACTCCTTCTACGCGGCCCATCGCGAAGGCGCCTACGATTACCTGATGAACGATCGCGACCGGGAAATGTTCCAGTGGGTGCGTACGTTCAATCCCTACGATCTATACTCCAAAGGGGCGGCGCGGCCCGATGCCAAAGCGTTGCGGCCGTACTATGAGGACTTGATCGCGGAGTTCTTCCCGCCGAAGTTGGACTGGTAAACGGGATTCGCGAAAGCGGCGTGAAACTTTCCTTCCGCAACCGTCACTAGACAGTTGCGCGTCTTACGGAGTTCGGATAGAGTAGAGCGACTGGAGGGAAATGGAATGGCTTTTTGTGCGAATTGCGGCTCGGCGGTAGACGGACGGTTTTGCCCGAAGTGTGGCGCGGCGCAGGGAGGCCCATCGCCGGGCGCCGGCCCCGCTTCTCCGCCTCCGCCGCCGTATCCTCAGCCATCGTATGCGCCGCCGGCGCAGGCGGTGGGAGCGGGAATGGAAGATAACCTGGCGGGCGCGCTCTGTTACCTATTGGGATTCATCACGGGGATCGTTTTCCTGGTGATGGAGCCTTACAGCAAGCGGCCCTTCGTGCGATTTCACGCGTTTCAATCGATCCTGTTCAGCGTCGGCTGGATCGCGATCTCGATCGCGCTGAGCATCGTCTTCCTGATTCTGGGCGCCATCCTGCACATGTGGCTGCTCTTCGTGCCGTTGCGCATGTTGATCGGTCTTGGGGGCTTCATTCTCTGGATCGTGTGCATGTACAAGGCCTACAACCGGGAGATGTTCCAGTTGCCGATCGTGGGACCGATCGCGGCTAAGCAGGCTAACTCGTAGCAGGCGCCGTCCCTGGCCGTTTCAAGTACGCGGCGAGACCCGCCGGGTCGTCGGTGATGATGGCATCGACCCCGGCGGCGATCATGCGCGCCCACGCGGAGGCGCCGTTCACCGTCCACGTCAGCGTGCGGATGCCCGCGTGCCGCGCCGCCTCCACGCGGGCCGGTGTGACCAGCGATTTCTCGACCGATACCGAGGCCGTACCCGCTTCCGCGGCGATTTCCGCGAAGTCCCTGGGGCGTCCATCCCACAAGGCCGAGAGCGGGATCGCCGGCGAGATGTTCGCCATCGCGTGAAGAGTACGGAAATCGAACGACTGCACCAGGCAGCGGTTCTCTAAACGATATTCGCGGATGGCGGCGGCAAGCAGGGCGGCGAATTCGGCCGGAGGCGGCGAGTAATCCGGGCGCTCGGGAAACGACTTGATCTCGACGTTGAAGCCGAAGTTGCCACTCAAGGCCAGCGCGAAGACTTCTTCGAGCGAGGCCACGCCGCGTCGCTGAACCTCGGCCAAATTTAGCGTGCGGATCGGCGCTCCGCCGGGCGACAGGTAGGGATCGTGCGAGACCACCAGCGCGCCGTCCTGCGAAACGCCGATGTCGAGCTCGATGAAATCGGCGCCGGAGGCGATGGCGTATAGGAAGCCGGCTATGCTGTTCTCCGGATGGGTCAGGGGGGAGCCGCGATGCCCGTGAATGGCGGGCCTATCGGGACACATTTCCGCCGCCCGAGGGAAAAGCGAAGCGAGCGCCGCCGAGCGGCGGATTCATCTCGACGCGGTCGAACACCACCGTCTGTCGCTGGCCGCTCTCGGGGGAAACGGACTCGATGCGGAAAGCGATCCGTTGGCCGTCGACGGCGCGGTAATCGCGGAAAAGAGATTCAAACATCACCTCGCGCCCATCGATGTCCCTGCCGCCTTCCCATTTCGATTCGAGCGCGGTGACGGCGTCGAGATAGTAATAAAAAACGTTGCCGTCCTTCAACCGGATCTTGATCTTGTCCGCCGGTCCGCCATCCAGGGAAACGCGCCCCGCGAGGGCCGCCACGCTGCCTTTGGATTGGTAATCGACCAGCGCGCCGTCGATGTCCGCCTCCTCGGCCAGGTTCCCGGTGTCGTCTTCCGGCAGCCACGACGGCCCGGATAGAACCTTGCCTCCGCTTGTCCGTTCCTGCCAGCCGCGCTTGCCGTCGAAGACGCGTAGATAGGTCAGTCCGCGCACCGTCATCTCGGTCCGCAACAGGCGCGGGCGCATTTGTTCGACGAGGAACGGAACGTCCGGATCTCCGTTCAAGGAAAGACGCCCGGTGAAACGCTTGCTCGAAACCGCCCTGATTTTGTCGATACCTCCGCGCGCGGCAATGTTTCGCGCGATCAACGCATCGGCGGTTTGAGCGATGGCGTTCAGGCTGAGAAGAGCCGGGACGAAGAGGGATGGCCTCATGCGGGCGGCGAGGAGGGCGGATAAGACGGCGTGGTCTCCTCCGTCCCGGCGCCGGCGTCGAGCGGCACTTCGCACAGGCAACAATCGCTGCAGCGTTTGCACCGCGCGCAGCGGTGATTGGCGCAACAGTCCTTGGCGCAAAAGACGCAAATGTCAGTGGACGGTTCGCCGCAGATGCTGCATTCGAAAACGTGTGGTTCGTTCATTTGGGAGCCTGCTTGGAGCGCGCCGACGGGACGGGTTGGTGGCTGAGAAGATCGCGGCAGCGCTGCGCTTCGCGGTCCATCACCGCATATTGCGTTTCCTGTTGACTGGCCAGATCGACGACATACTGGCGGAATTGGTCGCGTCCTCCCGTGCCGGCGGATTGCTGCAGGAGATCGGCGAGGTTCGGATCTCCGTAGCGAAGGATCCCGGCGACGAGCATCGCCACCTGCTGATCGAGCGCTTCCATGCGGAGATAGGTGTCGAGGGCGAGGCTGAGCTTATCCGGCTGTTTGGACATCGCCGCGGCCGAGGCGGCGAGATACCCCATTTCGTCCTGCGCCGTTTTTTTCTGCTCGACGTAGGAATAAGGAGCGCCGCGCTTCAGCCACTCCTCCGGATGGAGCCGGTCGAGCAGCGGGCCAAGCCGCTTGGGTTCGGCGCGCAAGGTGTCGAGCATCTTTTCCGCGTCCCACGCCGGCGCGGCCGCCGCGGCGGGCTGCTGCGCATCGGCGCCTGCGGCGAACCCGAGCCATAGGCCGATTAAGAGGAATCTCATGGATAATAAGCCAGTCTCAATTGCTAGTTTCGCATGACCGTGGATGGGCCGGCCCGGTCTGGCGGACCGCGCGGCAACCGGCTCTAAGACGCGGTTGCGCGTAGTCCGATTCGTGCTATGCTATCGCAAACCGGTTTCGTTGTTGGGGGTTTCACCGTGTCGTGCCAAACCTCTTTGTAGAAGGAGAGTGATGGATTGTATGACTCGCTTTTTCAGAGTTGTTTTCACGGGCGCCATTTGCTGCGCCGCTCTTTCGCTTGTGGCCAATGCCCAGGACGCCACCGGAAAGATCACCGGCATCGTCACGGACCCCACCGGCGCCGTTGTCCCCGGCGTGAAAGTGTCCGTGGTGAGAATCTCCACGAACGTGGGCAAGGACGTGACGACGGACTCCACCGGGCTTTACCAGGCGAATCTTCTGCCGATCGGCAAATACAAGGTGACGGCGTCGGCCACCGGCTTTGAGACCGTCACCGTGGTTCCGCAGGAGGCGCTGGACATTAACCAGACGCTGCGCGTCGATGTTCAACTTCAAGTGGGCCAAGTATCGAATACCGTGGTCGTCGAGAGCCACGCGACGACGGTGGAGACGGAGAACGCCGTGATCGGCGGCACGGTAATCGGCGAGGCGATCTACGAATTGCCTTTGAACGGACGCAACACGCTCGATCTGCTGAAGACGCTCCCCGGCACAACGCTTACCAATCCGGACTCGAGCGCGGCGGGCAGTTACAGCATCGGTGGCCAGCGCACGGACTCGGTGACCTACCTCCTCGACGGCGGCATGAACAACAATCTGCTGAATAACGGCGTCGTCGCCAATCCGAATCCGGATACCGTGGCCGAGTTCAGGGTGCTGGAGAGCAACTACTCGGCCGAGTACGGGCGCAACGCCGGCGGCATCGTCAGCGTCGTCTCCAAGAGCGGCACGAACACGGTGCATGGGACCGCCTACGATTACGTTCGCAATAACGACTTCGATGCGAATCCGTTCTTCAATAATCAACAGGGCTTGCCCGTGCCGGTGCTCAAGCGCAATCAGTTTGGCGGTACGGTCGGCGGACCGATCGTGATTCCCAAAGTGGTCGACGGCCGCAACAAGCTGTTTTTCTTTTTCTCCTACGAAGGCCAGCGCCAGTCCGCGCTCGACTCTTCGCCGGGCAAAGTGACGACGTTCACTCCCGCCGAAGCGCAAGGGAATTTCTCGGGAACTCCCTACGCGAGCACCGTGGCGGCCTATTTGGCGACCAACCCCTACTACCAAGCGAACCCGGCGCTGGCCGCTCAAGGAATCATCAATCCGTCGACCATCAACTCCGTCGCCCAGGGGTATTTCAAGAACAATCTCATTCCCACCTCGGCCTCGGGCTTTCTGTTCCCACAAGCCTCGGCCACGAACAACTACGACGAGTTTCTAGGGAAATTCGATTACAACATCACTAGCCGCGATACTTTGAGCGGGACGTTCACCACTTACGGCAATCCGCAAATTCGCCCCTTTCAGAACGCAAACGTGATCGGATACCCGGACATCTATGAGGGCGACACCGATTTCGGGACCGTCACCTACACGCATACTTTCACGCCCGCGCTGCTCAACGAACTTCGGGTGACGGCCCAGCGGGCGAATAACAAGCAAGCGATTCCCGCGACGACGCTTCCGAACCCAAGCGCACTTGGCATCAATGTCACGCCGGACCAGCCAACCGGGCAGCCTCTGCTCAATTTCCTTTGCTCCGGCCTTACTACGGGGTTCAGCCCGCAGGGACCTACGACACTCATCAACAACACATACGCGTTCTATGACAACTTGTCCTGGAACAAAGGCAATCACAGTCTGAAATTCGGCTTCTACTTCTCGCCGTACCAAAACAACACGATCTACGATTTCTACGTCAACGGGTCGTTTTATTTCTACGGCCCGAGCACGAGCGTCGGGTCCGGAGTCGATCTGGCCGACTTCCTCATGGGCCTCCCCGACGAATATTTCCAGTCGCCCAAAGCGCCTTCCAACATCCGCTCCGATCAATACTCGGGTTACGCCCAGGATTCCTGGAAAGCGAGCAAAACGCTCACGCTCACCTTCGGCCTTCGCTATGAATACTCCCAGCCGAAATTCGACACGCAAGGGCGATCGTTCTCCTTCATTCCCGGCGATCAATCGCAGCGCTTTCCCAACGCGCCTCCGGGCTTGGTTTTCCCCGGAGATCCCGGCGCGCCCACCGGAGCCAACTTCCCCGACAAAAACGACTGGGCGCCGCGTTTCGGTTTCGCATGGGATGTTTTCGGCAACGCCAAGACCAGCGTTCGGGGCGGTTGGGGAATGTTTTATGACATTTTGAAGGGAGAAGACAACCTTCAGTTCAACGGCCAACCGCCGTTCTTCTCCTATGCCGACGTATACCCCAACGCGCCGGCCTCGGGATCTCCCGGAACCGGCTTACAGGACCCGTTTGGCGCGGCCGGCGCGATCAATCCCTTCCCGTCGCGTCCGCCCGCGTCCAATATTAATTTTGCGAACGCCGGGTTCCTTCCCTTCGGCGGCGGCGGCATTTATCTAGTCGACCCACACCTGCGCACGCCTTATGTTTTCCAATACAACATGTCCGTCCAGCAGGAGCTTAGCAGTGGAATGATTCTGGAAGTCGGGTATCTCGGTTATTCGGCGCACAAGATGACGAGTCTGGTGGACGTGAACCCATTCGCCCTCGGTACGAACACCCGGCTTTACGATGGCGGAGCGAACGCGGGGAACTATAGCTACATGGATGAATTCCAGAACATTTCCGGCGCCAACTACAACGCCATGGAGGTGAACCTCACCAAGCAGTTTAACGACATGGGCGGTTTCGGTAAGACGTTTTTCACGCTCGCCTACACCTGGTCGCATGAAATCGACAACGTTTCCGGTTTCCGCCAGCGCAACAGCAACGTTCCGTATTACGACCACGGCCTCTTCCGCGCTTCCGGCGATACCGACGTCCGCGATGCCGTCGCCTTGTCCGGCGGATGGGAACTGCCCTTCGATCGCCTCTGGCAGAGCGGCCCGAAACTTCTCACTTCCGGCTGGACTCTCTACCCGATTTTTACTTTTCATACCGGCTTTCCGCTGGATGTGTTCGCGGGTCTGAACACGACCAATAGCGACCCGGGTCCATCCGGAGCCGGTGACGCCGGATATGTCCGCGCCGATCTGGTGGGAAATTCCGTGCCCACCATGAATCCGAAAACCTTCCAGACCATCAATGGGAACTCGGGCAACTATTGGTTTAATCCCGGCAACTTCTCCAACACGCGGCTTCTCGCGCTCGACGCCATCGCGCTGAACAGTGCCGCGGGCCTGCCTTACTACACTTACGGCAGCTTTCCCCGCAATGCCTTGCGCGGACCCGACGCCACCAATCTCGACCTCTCGATCTCCAAGCACTTCCGCTTCGCGGAACGCTACGATCTGGAACTTCGCGGGGACGCTTTCAATGTCTTCAACCACCCCCAATTCGACAATCCGAACACCAACATCAGTTCTCCGACGTTCGGCCAGATCTCCAATACCGCGCCCGCGCGGATTTTACAGGTCGCGCTGCACTTGCAGTTTTAGTGTGGCGGAGCCCCACGTTGTACAATGGTCCCCAAGTTCCCGCGGAATGCCGGAACCCTCTGGGGACCGCGATTGAAAACCACCGACGTTCGAAATCCGGAGTATTTTCATAAAGTCGTCGATTGCCAGTGGGCTTGCCCCGCGCACACGAACGTGCCGGAGTACATCCGGCTGATCGCATTGGGCCGCTTCACCGAGGCCTACATGCTGAACCGGGAATCGAACGTGTTTCCGGCGATTCTCGGCCGCACCTGCGACCGGCCCTGCGAGCCCGCCTGCCGCCGCGGACGTCTGGATGGCAAGCCCGTTGCGATCTGCCGGCTGAAGCGCGTCGCCGCCGATCATCGCGGCGAAATCGCCCATCTGCTGCCGCGCATTCCCGAAACAAAAAACGGCAAACGCGTGGCTTGCGTCGGCGCGGGGCCGGCGTCGCTCACGGTGGCCAACGATCTGCTGCCGCTTGGTTACGCGGTCACAATTTTTGAAAAACTCGACCAGCCCGGCGGGTTAATGCGCTCCAATATCCCGTCCTTCCGGCTGCCCGAGACGGTGCTGGACGAGGAGATCTCGCAGATCACCGGCATGGGCGCCGACGTCCGTTACGGCACGCCGGTCACCAGCATGAGGGAGCTCCTCGCGGAAGGGTTCGACGCGGTTTTTACCGGCAGCGGAGCCCCGCGCGGCAAGAATCTCGATATCCCAGGCCGCTACGAAACGGACCGCATCCACATCGGCATCGATTGGCTGGAGTCGGTGGCGTTCGGGCACATCGATTCGATCGGTGAGCGTGTGTTAATCATCGGCGTCGGCAATACCGCGATGGATTGCTGCCGGTCCTCGCGGCGCTTGGGCGGCAAAGATATAAAGGTGATGGCGCGGCGCCCGCGCGGCTACTTCAAAGCCTCGCCCTGGGAGTTGGACGATGCCGAGGAAGAGGGCGTCTCCATCGTCGTTAACCACGCGCCGAAGCGCTTCGTCGTCGAGGGCGGCCAGCTCAAAGGGATGGAGTTCGAACGCCTGGAATGGGACGACGGTGCGAAGCGCTCCCGCGTAATCGACACGGTTTTTTTGCCCGCCGAGGATGTGATCCTCGCCATTGGCCAGGAGAACGCCTTTCCGTGGATCGAGCGCGATCTGGGCATCGAGTTCGGGCAGTGGGAAATGCCGGTCATCGACGAACGCACGATGCAGTCCACGCGGCCCGGCGTGTTCTTCGGCGGCGACGCCGCGCTTGGGCCGAAGAACATCATTTGGGCGGTGGAGCAAGGGCATCAGGCGGCGATTTCGATCCACAACCACTGCCAGGGCGTTCCGGTCTCCGAGCGTCCGCCGTGGGGCATGAATCTGGTGAGCCAGAAAATGGGCCTGAGCGAGTGGAGCTACCACAACGATTACAACCCGGCCCTGCGCCAGCGCATGAGCCACGTGGACCTAACCCATCGCTTCGAGCAACTGAACATCGAAGTGGAGTTGGGCTTCTCCGCCGAGCAGACGGCGCGAGAAGTCCAGCGCTGCCTCAACTGCGATATTCAAACCGTCTTCACCGAAAAGTTGTGCATCGAGTGCGACGCCTGCATCGACGTCTGCCCGGTGCAGTGCCTGACGATTACGCGCAACGGCGAGGAAACCGATCTTCGCCTTCGTTTGTCGGCGCCCGCGCTCAATCTGGATCAGGCGCTTTACGCCTCCGCGCCGCTGCCGCAAACCGGGCGCATCATGTTCAAGGACGAAGACGTCTGCGTCCATTGCGGCCTCTGCGCCGAGCGTTGCCCCACTGCCGCGTGGGACATGCAAAAATTCGACCTTCTCATTCCACTGGCAGGAAAACCCGCTTGCACCAGCTCGCCCATCCTCACTCCGGCGTAAACGACTTCGCCATCAAACTCGCTAATGTCAACGGCACAGGCTCGGCCAGCGCGAATGGTCTGCTCATGCAGGCCATGTTTCGCATGGGCGTTCCGGTGTCGGGCAAGAACCTGTTCCCATCGAACATACAGGGACTGCCGACGTGGTATGAAATCCGCGTCAACAAAGACGGATACACCGCGCGGTCGCTCGACTACGATCTGATGACCGCCATGAACGCGCAGACCTATGCGCGCGATATCCAGGAAGTCCGGCCCGGCGGCTATGTGCTTTACGATTCCTCCTGGCCGCTCGACGCCTCGCTCAACCGCCGCGATGTGACGCTGCTCGGAGTCCCGTTCGCGCGGCTTTGCAACGAGGCGTTCACGGGATCGCGCGCCCGCATTTTGATGAAGAACATCGCCTACGCGGGAGCGCTCGTGGCGGCGCTGAATATCGACATGGAAGTGATCGAGGCGCTGATTGCCGAGCAGTACTCGGGAAAGCAGGCGCTGCGCGAATCCAATCGCAAGGCGTTGCGCCTCGGCTACGATTACGCCCGCGAACATTTCGAGTGCCCGCTTCCGTTCCATCTTCAAGCGATGGACCTGAACGCCGGCAAGATTCTCATCGACGGCAACACCGCGACGGCGCTAGGCTGCGTGTACGCGGGTGCGACGGTGGCCGCGTGGTATCCGATTACTCCGTCCACCTCCGTGCTGGACGCTTTCAAAGCCTTCTGCGAAAAATATCGCCGCGACCCCGACACGGGGAAGAACAATTACCTGATCCTCCAGGCCGAGGACGAGTTGGCCGCCATTGGCATGGTGATCGGCGCGTCCTGGAACGGCGCGCGCGCTTTCACCTCCACCTCCGGTCCGGGAATTTCGTTGATGAACGAGCTTCTCGGTCTCGCATATTACGCGGAGGTGCCCGCCGTCGTCATCGACGTGCAGCGCGTCGGCCCGTCCACCGGCATGCCCACTCGCACGCAGCAGGGCGATCTGATCGAGTGCGCATACGCCTCCCACGGCGACACGAAACACATCCTGCTGATCCCGGCGAATCCGGCGGAATGCTTCGAGTTCGCCGCCAAAGCCTTCGATCTCGCCGAGCGTTTTCAGACGCCCGTGATGCTGATGTCCGATCTCGACATCGGCATGAACGATTGGGTGGTGCCGCGCCTCACCTGGGACGACTCGTATCGTCCCGATCGTGGTCGCGTTCTCACCGCCGAGGATCTCGAGCGCATCTCCAAGTTCCAGCGCTATAACCCCGAAGATGAAAACCACGTCGCCGCCCGCACGCTGCCCGGCGTCCATTCGAAAGGCGCTTATTTTACGCGCGGCTCCGGTCACAACAAGTTCGGCGGCTATACGGAAATCCCCGACGAGTATCAGGACGTGCTGGATCGGTTGGCGCGCAAGCATAAATCCGCCGCTGCTTTCGGTCCCCCGCCGGTGATCGCTTGCCGCGCCGGCGCGAAGTTCGGCATCGTCACTCTTGGCGGCTGCGATCCGGCGGTGCGGGAGGCGATCGACGTCCTGGCCGCGCGCGGCATCCCCGCGGACTTTCTCCGGGTGCGTGGATTCCCGTTCGACGAGACGGTGGAGCGATTCCTCGAAGAGCGCGAGTTCTGTTTCGTCGTCGAGCAGAATCGCGACGCGCAACTCCGCTCGCTGCTGACGCTGGAAACCCGCGTGCCGAAAGAAAAGCTGCGCTCCGTATTGGTGTACGGCGGTTTTCCGCTCAGCGCGCGCCACGTAGTCGAAGAGATACTGAATCAGGTGGAGAAATAGCCCAGTGCCATCGATCGCAAAACCTATCGCAACGCACCCCGGCCTGGAGCGGAACGAGCTCGGCCTGACCATTCGCGACTACGAAGGAGCGATGTCCACGCTGTGCGCCGGCTGCGGGCACGATTCCATCACCGCCGCCATCGTCCGCTCGCTGTGGGAGCTGTCGACCGTGCCGCACATGCTGGCGAAGATGAGCGGCATCGGCTGCTCATCGAAAACGCCGGCGTATTTCGTCAACGGCGCGCACGGTTTCAACTCCGCGCATGGCCGCATGCCCGCCATCGCAACCGGGGCCAACGCGGCGAATCGCGATTTGATCTATGTCGGCGTCTCCGGCGACGGCGACTCGCTGTCGATCGGCCTCGGCCAACTCTGTCACGCCATCCGCCGCAACGTTCGCATGGTTTACCTCATCGAGAACAACGGCGTATACGGCCTCACCAAGGGCCAATTCTCCGCCTCCGCCGATCCCGGCTCCAAGAGCAAGCGCGGCGAGGCGAACCGGCTCGCGCCCATCGATCCGGTTCTGCTCGGCCTCAGCCTGGGCGCGACGTTTGTCGCCCGCGGCTTTTCCGGAGATAAAGAACAGCTCGTTCCCATCTTGAAAGCCGGGTTCTCCCACCGCGGTTTCGCGCTGGTGGACGTGATCAGCCCTTGCGTCACGTTTAACGACCACGAAGGGTCCACCAAGAGCTATCTCTACACGCGCAAGCACAAAGTGAGCGCGACCGAAACGGATTTCGTTCCACCGGCGGGCGAGATCCTCGCAACGATCGAACCCGGAGGGTCGACGCGGGTCGCCATGCACGATGGCAGCGTGGTTCGCTTCACTTCCGTGCCCGAGGATTACGATCCGCGCGATCGCGGCAAGGCGCTGGCGTTTCTGGAGGCGCGGCGCGGAAGCGGCGAAGTGGTGACGGGCCTCCTTTATCTGGACGAGTCCGTTCCCGATCTCCACGAAACCAACAACACCGCCGAACTCCCGCTGGCCCGGTTGCCGTATGAAAGTTTGTGTCCCGGCGCGGACGCGCTAGCGCGGCTGCAGGAAGACTTCCGCTAACGGGCCTTGGCCTCGTCGCCGGGCGCATTTAATTTCCGCGCGGGCGCGGCGCGCGCGCCAAACCGCACTTCGAGCGGCGTATTGCGGGAGAAAACCACTTCCTTCCCTCGCGACACGACCGTCCAATACATCGACGTGGCGAATCCGTAGAATCCCAGCGTCACGCCGGCGGTCCGCGTAGTCGTGCCGATCGCCGCTCCCAGGAATCCGAAGCCCGCGAATCCTCCCAACGCCCGGCCGGCGTAGTTGTCCTTCGTCGAACCCACTAACACGCCTTGCCGCGTAACCGGGTCCGTATCCATCGCTCTTCCGGCCGCCCACAGAGCGAAAACCGGTTCGAGAAATCGCTTCTTGGACTCGGTCGCCTTCGCCGTGCCCTCCTTGTCGATGCGGACTCCGGCGGCGGGATCCGTCTCGGCCTGTGTCAACAGACCGTCGACGCGCGCCTTTACCGCTGGAGCCAGCGCGGCGGCCTCTGGCGTTTCCACGCTGTCGAAAGTGAACCGCAGCCGGCCGCCGCGGTGAAACCAGCGCGCCGCCTGCGCTTGCCGCACGGTGCCCTGCACGCGCGTTCCTTCGGGAAGGACGAGCAGGCGGTCTTTCGTGAAGAGCGGTTGCGACACCACCCCTTCCACTGCCTCTCCATTGCGGGCCTGGGCCGAATTGAGCGGCGTTAACAGCCGGACGTGTACCGTGCTCTCGTCGGGTGGCTGCATGCCCACCGACCGCAGGGACTCGGCGGCGATTTCCACGGTTCCGAACTCGATGGGCGCGGTGAGCACGGCGTCGAACCGCGTGCCGGTCCGGTACCACTGGGGATGGTAGGGCATTCGTCCGATCAGAAAATCTTCCACCATCTCCATCTTGTTCGGGCCGCGCACCATATCGGAGATATCCTGCGTCTTGGCGAGAATCGCAGCCTTCAACTGGCCTATTTTCGAGTCCGGTTCCTCCACCGGCGAGTGCGGCACGCGATTCAACATGGCGATGGAGGGAAGCCCGGCGGAGGGTTGCGCGCGGATCGTGATAAGCCGCCCATCCGGCATCCGCAGGTTGGTAAACTCGACGAGAGCCTGGTGCAAAGGAGTGAAATCGCCGCCCAGGATCGACTGCACCCGCACGATTCGCGGCGCCGGCCGGAAGCCGCTGATATGTCCGGTGACGGAAGTTCCCTCCGGCAGCACCTCGCGGTCGAAGGCGTAAACGGGTTCCAGTAGCTTCGCCTCCACCGGCGCGCCGTTTTTCATGCGGAGCCGCTTCGTCAGGTAGAGCCGCAAAGGGACTCCGGCGCCGGCGCGGAGGGCGACCGGGATCGTAGCCGGCGGAGGGGCGGCGTTCTCTTGTGCGGTGAGAGCGAGGGCCGCGAACAGTGCCGAGGCCGCGGCGCGCGCGATTCCGCCGCCAGCCGCACCGCCCCTAAAGAACCGCATTTCGATCGCTTCCGCTCCTGGAAACCAGCATATCGCGCCGGCGCGCCCGGCACGCGCGTTATCTCCGACCGCCGGTTCCCTGTATCATGAAGAATCCCCACATGATTCCGGAAAGCATTCCCGAAGGCCTTACATTCGACGACGTTTTGCTCCAGCCGGCGCGCAGCGACGTGATCCCCGCCGAGACCGACACGCGCACCCGGCTGACCCGCAATATCGCGCTCAACATCCCCATCGTCAGCGCCGCGATGGACACCGTTACCGAGTCCCATCTGGCGATCGCGCTGGCGCAGCAGGGCGGCATCGGCATCATCCACAAGAACATGCCGATCGACCGGCAGGTGGAGGAAGTGGACCGGGTGAAGCGCAGTGAGAGCGGCATGATCGTGGACCCGGTGACGATCGAGCCGGAGATGAAGATCGCCGACGCCCTCGCCGTCATGGCGCGCTACCGGATTTCCGGCGTGCCGGTGACCAAGCACGGCAAGCTGGTGGGCATTCTGACCAACCGCGACCTGCGCTTTGAAACCCGCCTGGATCTACCCATCTCCGACGTGATGACGAAGGATCATCTCATCACCGTCGCCGTTGGAACCACGCTCGAAGAAGCGCAGCAGATCCTGCACAAGCATCGCGTCGAGAAACTGTTGGTGGTGGACGACAACTACGTGCTGAAGGGCCTCATCACGGTCAAGGACATCCAGAAGAAATTGAAATACCCCAGCGCCGCCAAGGACGATCAGGGGCGATTGCGTGTGGGCGCGGCGCTCGGTTCCAGCGGCGATTATCTGGAGCGCGCGCAGGAATTATTCAAGAAAAAAGTGGACGTGTTGGTGGTCGATTCCGCGCACGGGCATCAAGAGCGGGTGATGGAGGCGGTGAGGACGCTGCTGTCGAAACTGCCGGGCGTGGAGATCATCGCGGGCAACGTGGGGGCTTACGAAGGGGCGCGCGATCTGATCGCTCTCGGCGTGAGCGGCGTTAAAGTGGGCATCGGGCCGGGGTCGATCTGCACGACGCGCGTGGTGAGCGGCGCCGGAGTGCCGCCGATCACCGCCATCGCCGAGTGCGCGAAAGCCGCCGCGGGAACCGGCGTGCCGCTGATCGCCGACGGAGGGGTCAAATACTCGGGCGACATCACCAAGGCCATCGCCGCCGGCGCCGATTGCGTGATGATCGGCAGCCTTTTCGCGGGCACGGAGGAAAGCCCCGGCGAGACCATTCTCTACCAGGGACGGACGTTTAAGAGCTATCGGGGCATGGGTTCTTTGGGCGCGATGGCCCAGGGATCGTCGGATCGCTACGCTCAGGAATCCAGCGGGAAACTGGTTCCCGAAGGCATCGAGGCGCGCGTCCCCTACAAAGGATCGTTGTCGGACCTGGTTTATCAGCTTGTGGGCGGATTGCGGGCCGGAATGGGTTACTGCGGCTGCGCCGACATCGCCGAATTGCAAACCAAGGCGCGGTTCCTGCGCATCACCGCCGCGGGCTTGCGCGAGAGCCACGTCCACGACGTCATCATCACCAAGGAAGCGCCGAACTACCGGTTGGAATAATTCGCGCGCAGCGTGGCCACGCCGATGCGGCCGTGGATGCGCTCGTCCGGGCGCGCTACGTCGCCTCCGCCAAACCACACGCGCACCGCGTCGCCGTCGGGAAGGACGCTCGGATCGCAAACCACCTTCGCGTCCCAGGCCTCCGCGCCGGCGATTACCGGCGGTTGCTTCGTCCAATGCACGCCGTCGCGGGAGCGGGCGAGGCCCATGCGCCGGTTTTCGTGCCGGTCCCGCCCGATGTAGAGCATCCAGTACCAGCCGCGGGAGGCCCACACCGCCGGCTCCCCCAGTCCGTTTTCGTCGAAGTCGCCGTACTCGCCCAATTCGAGGATGGGATTCGCGCGCAGCTTGGTCCAGGTGATGCCATCGGTGGATGCGGCCACTCCCAGCCGCTGCCTTCGCGCGCGATCCATGCCGGTGTAGAAGAGGTAGAAGCGCGGGCCGAATCGCACGACATAGGGGTCGGCTACACCGCGTTCGTCCCAGCTTTCGTACGGACCGCTGTCGAGCACGGGGTGGGGGAGTTTGATCCAGCGCCTGGCGTCGGGCGAGAGCGCCGCGCCGATCCGGGGCGGCTGGCCGGCTTGGTAATAGTAGCGAATCGCCGCTCCATCGACGATCGCCGAGCCGTTCGCCGCGATGTAGTCTCCCTCCCATGCCGCCGGTCCCGGCGACAAGACGCGGCCTTGTTTGCTCCAATGCCCACCATCGGAGGAGGTGGCCAATCCGGTGTGCCAGGTCTTCCCGTCGAAGCCCGAATAGAGGTTGAACAGACCGTTTGCAAAGGGAAATACGGAAGGATTGAGAGTATCGCTCGAATCCCATTCGCCCGTTGCGCCGGGCTCTAAAACAGGCGCGGATTCCGCTTGCCACGTCCAGGCCGCCACCGCCGGTTGTCCATCGCGCAAGGGAAGCGAAAAATCGCCGTAGCGCCCGCAGGAGCCGATTCCGAAGAGCGAGGCGACGCCGGCGCACCACGCTACAGTGCGTCCCGCGCGAGCCAGAGCGCGGCCCGCGCGATTACGGCTCAATGGAAATACGTACGGGATTGCTCGCGTGGCCGCCCGCTTCGATGTACAGCTCGGCCGGTCCGCTGTTGACGATCTTCGGCAGTTCCACTTCCACCAGATAAAATCCCACATAACCCGGGGCCAGCGCCGCTCGCACCACGGTCACCGGCTGGCGGTCCAGATACGCGGTGGCTTCGGCCATCACCTTCGGCGGGTCCTGGATCGGCGCCGGAAGCCCGGCCGGCCAATCGGGCGTGACGCGGCCCAGACCGGTCGCCAAAATTTGAATATGCGACCCGGAATGCGCCGGGTTCCCGCTGTCGATCAAAAATCCGCTGTCGGCGTCGAGCAATAGGGGCGAGCCGTCGGGGCCGGTGAAGATCACGGGCGATACGGGCGCCAGGGCGATGCTGCGAGTGAGTTGGCGCGATCCCTGGGCCAGATTCAACGTCAGGGTGTCGCCGGAGGCTTCAAACGGCACCTGGATCTGGGAGCCGGAATCGGCGGCGTCCAGCACGGGGGCGGGCGCGCTGCCGGCCTTCGCACTGTCGATCTTCGCGCCCAGCAGGCTGAGCAGAGATCCGGGCGCGGCCGCGCGGCGGCTGTAATCGGCGGCGTTCACGAGGCGGGGATCGGCGAACCGGTGGGGCGCGAGCGTCGAGTAAACACCGTATCCATCGACCGCCGCCCAGAGTTGGTTGTTTCCCGAATCGAGCCGCACGTCCTGAACCGCGCCCGGCGGCAAGCCGGTCAGCGGGGACCACGGCGTCGCCGGGCCGGCCCCGGCCAAATCGGCGGTGGTGAAGTAGACCCCCGCGCCGGTAGCCACATAGACCGTGCCGCTGGCCAGATCGGCCGTAACGCCATACGCACCCGCATCGGGCAGATTCGCGGTCAAATCGTCCCAAAAGATTCCGGCGTTCGTCGTTCTTCGGACGCGCGGCGATTTCGCGGCGCCGGTCCGCACATCGACCGCCGCCAGCGCCAGACGCGGGTTCTGGCCGTCGACGAAGATCGCCTGTACCGCGCCTTCCTCACCCGCAGCGCCGAAGGGACGCCAAGTCCGGCCTTGATCGGAAGACGCCCACAGCCGTCCATCGGCCGCGCCGGCATATAAATAGTCTCCGGAGGAGGCGACGGCGGTCACTTTCGCCGCCAGGATCTTCGACAACGAATCCTTGAGCGCCAATTCCTTTTCCAACGCCGCAGGCTCGCGCGCCGGGCGCCAGCCGGTCTTTTCGCCGGGCGCCCATTCGATCGTTCCCGCGCCGCTTCCGGTCCACGCCAGCACGCCGTGGGAACCCTCGGGGGCCGCTAACAGCCGCCGCACCGGCAGATTGGGCAGGAACTCGTTCAATCCGGTCCAGGAGAGTCCGGCGTCTAACGAACGCCAAACCCCGAAGGCGTTCGCCACCGTAACCTCGTCGGGATCCTTGGGCGAAACGGCCAGGTCCATCACGGGGCCACCGAGGATGGACCCGTCTCGCGAACGCGTCAGGTTTCTCCAAGTCGCTCCGCCATCGTCGGAACGGTAGGCGTCTTCCGCGAAGGCGTACAACCTCCCTGCCAGCAAGGGCTGCGCCCGCGTCTTCGCGCCATTCTCGGGCAGGCTCGCCGTCACGGCGTTCTGGGCCTGAGGCGGCGCCGCGCTTCCCGCGTTCCGCCATTGCTCGAAATCGGATGTTTCAAAAGTCCGCCCGGAGTCCGTCCGCGCCAGCAGCCGCCCGCCGCCGGCCGAATACCAGAGACGATCGACGGGTCCGGTGGCGAGGGAGGGCAGACCCAGCTCAAGCGCCGAATTCCCGACGCGCCTCCACTCGGGCGGTGTGGGCGCCGGGGCTGCCGATTGGGCCAGCGCGCAGCCGCCCGCCGCCAACACGGCGAAAAATCGGATTGTGGCGTTACGACACATGCCCAGGGTCTATTGTATCCTCGACCGCCTCCCCTTATCTTCGGCAATCCCGTTGAAAACCTTCACTCTATGCTATTGTGCGAAAAAAGGCTCTCTTCTTGCACTGCAATTTTGCAGTACACTGATTTGCAGCGGGGTTTCCCGCGGCTTCGGTGGCTGGGTCACGATGGGGAATTGTAAACATTCGGCCTGCCTGCTCGCCCTGTTTCTATGGGCCGCAGCGGGGGCGTGCCTGGCGCAGGACCTGCCCGCCAACAACGATTACGCCGCCAAGGTGGTTTCCTTGACCGGCGACGTTTCGGTGCTGAAAGACGCCGGCCCCTGGGCGCTCAATGTCGGCGATTCCATCAAAATGCAACAGGTCATCGTCACCGGGCCCGACGGCCACGCGATCTTCCAGGTGTCGGACGGCAGCACATTCGAGGTTTTCCCTAGTTCGAACGTCGTCTTCCGAAATAACCCTCCCAGTTGGCGCGATTTGCTGGACGTGCTCGCCGGCCGGATCAAAGTGCATATTCAAAAATGGGGCGGCGAGCCGAATCCCAACCGCATCCACACGCCCGCCGCGGTGATCTCGGTCCGCGGCACCACCTTCGACGTGGCGGTGAACGAAGACGACGCCACCACCTACGTGTCGGTGGAAGAGGGCGTGGTGGACGTCCGGCACCTGCTCCACCCCGGCGCGGTGAAGACGCTCACCGCCGGCGAATCGATCCGCGTTTACCGCGATCAATCGCTTTCGCAGTCGATGATCGACAAGGGCGCCGTCGCGCGCCAGGTTTTACGCGGGATCACCGACGCGCTGTACACGATGCTGCTCAATCGCGGCCCCGGCGGGGCGATCGGCGCTCCGATCCCCGGCGGCGGTTCGGGAAATACCCATCCGAATCCTCCGCCCCCTCCGCCTCCGCCCCCTCCCGCGCCGCATCTGTAGCGCGCCTCACCGTTGGCCGGCGGCACGGCCGCTATAATGAAACGTGATTCAATTTGTGCTGGAAACGGACCGCCAACTACTTGAGGAGGCGTTCCGCTTCGCCCATCAGCAGGTGAAGAAGACCGTCGAACAGTCCCCGGATTTTTATCCGATGTACACCCAGGATGGCCGCTGGCGGCACAACGGCGAAGCCTGGACAGACTGGTGTACGGGGTTCTTTCCCGGCATGATGTGGATTTTCCGCCGCCGCGCCGAGGAGGGCGGCGCCGAAGCGCGTTACTGGCAGGAGCAGGCCGAACGCTATTCCCGGCCCATCGAATCGCGCAAGGCCGACCGCGAGAGCCAGGATCTGGGATTTCTGTTCTTTTCGACGTACTATCGCTGGTACCGGCTGACGCGCGAGCCGCGCCTGAACGATGTGCTGATCGAGGCCGGCCGCACCCTGGCCGAACGCTACCGCGAGAACGGGCAATATCTGAGCTCCTTCGTCTCGGAGGACTCGCTGTTCATCGATTTGATGATGAATGTCGGCATCGTCTTCTACGCCGCCAACGAGACCGGCGACAAGCGGTTGCGCGACATCGCGGTGCGCCATTGCCTGACCACGCGGCGGGTGCTGGTGCGCGGCGACGGCTCGACGGCGCACGAGGGGATCTTCGACGTCGAGACGGGCGAGTTCATCCGCCAGAGCACGCAGCAGGGCTATCGCGGCGATTCCTGTTGGTCGCGCGGACTTGCCTGGGCCATTTACGGCTTCGCCACTTGTTATGAATACAGCCGCGACCCGCGGCTGCTCCAGACCGCCGAGGCCTGCGCCGATTATTTCATCCGCCATACCAACGCCGACGGCGTCCCTCCGTGGGACTTCAACGCGCCCGCCAACCGCCGCAATCTGCTGGACACCTCCGCCGCGGCCATCACCGCCTCCGCGCTCCTGCGCCTGCACAGCCTGCTGCAGGACCCTGTGAAAGGCCATTTCTACGCCTCCACCGGGCTGCACATCCTGCGCATGTTATGCGAGAAGCACTTGGCCAAGAAAGACAAGAAATGGGAGGGGATTCTCAAGGGCGGGGTTTACCACGTTCACAAGGAACTGGGCGTGGACGAGAGCGTCGTCTGGGGCGAGTATTTCTTCGTCGAGGCGCTCGATCAGGCGCTGAGGCAACTGTAAAGGCCGGTTTGCGCGGCCGGTGTTATACTCGAATCGTCGAGTGGACGGAGAAGGTTCAGCGTGGCGAAGCGGGCGCTTTCAGGAATTTTTTACGCACGGCTTTTGTTGCCGGGAGCCGCGCTCCTGGCGCTCAGCCTTCGCGGCGGGGACGACGCTCCGAAGACGGTTCCGCCGCCGGACGGCGACGCGCGCGTGGAGATCACGCCGCGCGTGAAAGCTCCCAACGCCGAGCCGCCTATTCGCGGCGACATCCGCGTCGAATCGACCCTCGTTTTAATCAACGTCACCGTGACCGACCCGTTGAACCGGTTCGTCACCGGGCTTGAGAAGGAACATTTCAAGCTGTTTGAAGACAAGTCTTCGCAGATCATCGCACAATTTTCGAGCGAGGACGCGCCGCTCTCGGTGGGTCTGGTCTTCGACACCAGCGGTAGCATGGGGCCCAAGCTGCAGAAATCGCGCATGGCGGCGGCGGAGTTCTTCAAAACGTCCAACCCGGAAGACGAATTTTTCCTGGCCGAGTTCAACGACCGGCCGAAACTGGCCGTGCCCTTCACCCACGACATCGAGCAGATTCAAAACAGCCTGACCTTCACCGAATCGAAAGGCCGCACCGCGCTGCTCGACGCCCTCTATCTGGCGATGAACGAGATGCATCACGCCCACAATCCGCGCAAGGCGATTCTGCTGATCTCCGACGGAGGAGACAACAGCAGCCGCTATACCGAAAGCGAGATCAAGAACGCGGTGCGCGAAGCGGACGTCCAGGTGTACGCCATTGGGATTCTGGAGCCGTCGGCCTCCCGGGGCCGCACGGCGGAGGAGATGAACGGGCCGGGCCTGCTGTCGGAGTTGGCCGCGCAGACCGGCGGCCGGGCGTTCCATGTGGAAAATGTCAACGAGCTACCCGACGTCGCCGCCAAGATCGGCGTCGAGTTGCGCAATCAATACCTGCTGGGCTACACTCCAACGAACAAAGCGAAGGACGGCAAATACCGGCACGTGCAAGTGAAGCTGGTGCAGCCGCGCGGGCTTCCGCCGCTCAAAGCATACTACCGTCTTGGCTACTATGCCCCTTATCATTAACCGCTGGGCGAATCGGGGACCGCGATACCGCTCCCTCTCGGTCGCGGCTCGGGACCGAACCGCGGATCCGTACCGAGCCGCGACCGTGAGGGAGCGGTTGCTGGCGTTTCTCCCTGCGCTTCTATTGCTCCTGGCGAGCGCGGCCGCCGCCCAAACCGCGCCGCCCGTCCCGGCCAACAAAGACGAGGGCGAGATCCCGATTATCACTTCCGACGTGCGGCTGGTGGTGCTTCACGCCAGCGTTTCCGACAGCAAGGGCAAGCTGATCACCAACCTCCCGGAAAACTCGTTCAAGGTGTATGAAAACGGGGCCGAACAGCAGATCAAGCTGTTCCGCCGCGAGGACGTTCCGGTCTCGATCGGCATCGTCGTGGACAACAGCGCCAGCATGCGGGAGAAGCGCAAACAGGTGGAGACGGCCGCGCTCGATCTGGTCCGCGCCTCCAATCCCCAGGACGAAGTGTTCATCGTCAATTTCAACGACGAATCCTACCTGGACGTGCCGTTCACCAACGATATGAAGAAACTGGAAGATGGCCTCGCGCGCATCGATTCGCGCGGCGGCACGGCGCTGCGCGACGCCATCAGCGGCTCCATCGATTATGTGAAGGAGCACGGCAAGAAGGACAAGAAAGTGCTGTTGGTGATCACCGACGGCAACGACACCGCCAGCGACGACCGCAACACGCTTGAAAAGCTCACCGAGAAGGCGCGCCAGAGCGAAGTGCTGATCTACGCGATCGGCCTGCTGAACGAGGAGGAGCGGCACGACGCCAAGAAGGCCAAACGCGTCCTCAACGCGCTGACGGTGGCCTCGGGCGGCATTTCCTACTACCCGCGGGAGTTGGCCGAAGTGGACAAGATCGCGGTGGAAGTGGCGCACGACATCCGCAATCAATACGTCATCGCCTATTCGCCCTCGGTCCAGGCGCTGGACGGGAGCTTTCGCGAGATCAAAGTGACGGTGAACGGCCCCGGCCATCCTTTGGTGCGCACGCGCACCGGCTACTACGCCACCCCGGATTCGCCGAAGAAGAACGCCAGCCTGCACCCGCCCACTTCGCTGCCGTGATCCGGTTCCTTTGGCGGGCCACGCGCGGGTATCGGCTGCGGCCCTGGACGAGTCCCTATTTGCGATGGCGGATCGAGACGGTTTCAGGGATCGCGGCGGAAGAGATAAGCCCAAGAATATTCTGGGGATATCTCTGGAGGAACCGGCGGGATACGCTCCGGTTTTTGCGTTGGGCGGAGCGGATCAGTCACCTTTAGGTGGGTGTAGGGACGCGGGATTTGCCTCCGATACTTCCAGAATCAGGAATCCAGGCGGCGGACTCTATGACAACCGGGAGACGATCGGGGTGCAAAAAAAGCCGTCGATTTCTGTTATCAACGGCTTGAAGCTTGGCAGGCCAATTGCTATAGTGAGAACTCCAAAACACTTCGCCGCGAGCGAACAATCGGCGCCTGACGCCTGTACGGAGACGGACAAGACGACTAATATGAAATATCGATTCCAACATTCAATCTGGTCATTCGGCCTTTTGGCCGCTCTGCTTCTCGCTATCCTGCCCCCTCTTCACGCTCAAACGGGAACCACCGGCGACGTAGCCGGCGTGGTGAAGGACAGCACGGATGCGGTGGTTAGCGGAGCCACCGTTACGCTGAAGAACCTGGACACGGGCGAAACGCGGACGGCGACGGCGAACGATTCGGGTTCGTACCGGTTCACGTTCCTGGTGCCGGGACATTATCTGGTTTCGGCTCAGTCGGCCGGATTGAAATCGGACGAACTCAGGGTGTCCGTCCAAGTGGGCCAGGCGGCCGAGGCGGATCTGGTGGCGAAAGTTCAGGCGACGCAGCAGGTGGTGGAAGTCACCAGCCAGGCGCCGAAGATGAACACGGAGAACGCGAACCTGAGCAAGACGTTCTCTGCCAGCCAGGTTGCCGATCTTCCGGCCCCTGGCGGCGATCTGACGACGATCGCCTATACCGTTCCCGGCGTGGTGATGACCACCGGTGGCGGGTATGGAAACTTCTCCTCCAACGGCCTCCCTGGCACGTCGAACCTGTTCACAATCAACGGAAACGACTACAACGATCCATACTTGAATCTGAACAACTCCGGCGCCAGCAACAATCTGTTGGGACAGAATGAAATCGCCGAAGCGGCGGTGGTGCAGAACGCCTACAGCGTGCAGTATGGACGGCAAGCCGGAGCGCAGGTAAATTACGTGACCAAATCCGGCGCGAACACCTGGCACGGCGACGCGCTTTGGAACTGGAACGGGACGGCGCTGAACGCCAATAGCTTCTTCAACAACCGGGACGGCATCCCTCGCCCGGCGGCAATTTCCAACCAATGGGGAGATTCCCTCGGCGGCAGCATCATCAAGAATAAGCTGTTCTTTTACCTCGACAACGAAGGCCTCTACTATACTCTCGCCACCAGCGGTGTCGTTTCATACCCATCGCCCCAGTTGCAGAACTACATTCTCGGCACGATTTCGCCCGCGCAGCAGGCGCTTTATAAGAATGCATTCAACATTTGGGGAGGCGCGCCGGGAGCTTCGGGCGCACAACCAATTACCACCGGAAACGGCGGCCTTCAGGATAACACCGGCACTCTCGGGTGCGGGTCTTTCGCGGCAACCAAGACGGCCGCCCCCGGTGGCGGAATCTTCGGCGCGACGGTACCTTGCGGCGTCGCCTTCGCCGCCAGCGGCGCGAATCAGAATCGCGAATGGCTGATGACCTCGCGCGTGGATTACAACATCAACGACAACGAGAAGCTCTTTTTCCGCTTCAAGCACGATACCGGCTTCCAGCCCACCAATACGAGCCTTCTCAATCCGACGCTCAACGAGCAAAGTGTCCAGCCGCAATACGAGGGCCAGATAAACTTAACCTCCGTGATTTCACCGACCGTTGTGAATAACTTTATTGGGTCGGTCCTCTGGTACAGCGCCATCTTCGGGCCGGCGAACGTCAGCGCTTCCCAAGCTCTCTTCCCCACCTATTTCGACTTTCTGGAAGGCGGGACCAATTCCAGCGCGTTTACCGGCATGGGAGATCAGTGGTACGCGTTTCCCCAAGGTCGCAACGTGGGGCAACTTGAACTGGCCGACGACCTCTCCATCGTTAACGGCAATCACACCATCAAGGGCGGAACTAACTATAGAAAGTACGATGTTTCCGACCATGGTCTGAGCTCGGGCGTCACCGGTTCTTACATATTCCCCTCAATGACGGATTTCGTGAATGGAACCCTCAATAACGGTAGCTACTACCTGCAAAGTTTCCCTTCGATCGACGTCGCGCATATCCGCTTCTATAACATTGGTATTTATGCGCAGGACGAATGGGCGGCCAAGCCGAACCTCAAACTAACGATGGGATTCCGGGTCGATCGCACGGCCAACCCGACCTGCGTCGATACCTGTTTCTCCAACTTGAGCCAGCCGTTCTCGAACGTCGGCTTTCCCGGCACCGCGGATACTCCCTACAACCAGCTCATCCAAACCGGCTCGCACGCCTACTACGGTGTGGATAAGTTCGTGGTCGATCCCCGGTTCGGTGTGGTTTGGAGTCCGAAGGGAAACAACAAAACGGTGATTCGCGGCGGCATCGGTATCTTCTCCGATCTCGCTGCCGGATACCTCGTTTCCAATATCTTCCAAAACGCCCCCTCTCCATACTCGACCGCGGTCTTCAGCGGCCAGACCGTAAACACCGTAGGTGATCCCAACAGCGCGGCCGCGGCGGCGCTGAATTCGTACAACGCCTTCCACACCGGATATGCCAATGGCGCGACGTTCTCGCAGTTGAACAACTCGATCCCCGGCGGCTTCAGCCCTCCGGGTTACTTCTCCATCCCGCAGCATCTTTCGACGCCCCGTGTCATCGAGTACAGTTTCGAGATTCAGCAGCCTATCGGGGACAAGAACGTCCTTGTACTCACTTACGCGGGCAACCGGGGCTACAACCTCATCGCGCAATCCGCCTTCCCGAACGCCTTCAACGCCAACGGTTTCGGCGGCCTGCCCACTTCGGCGAAGGACTCGGCGTTTAATCAGGTCACGCAACTGACCAATCTCGGCAAGTCCGAATATAACGGTCTCTCTATTTCCTTCAACCGTACGTTCTCCTATGGGTTCCAGGGACAGATCTCCTATACCTGGGCTCATGGCATGGACACGATCTCGAATGGCGGCGCCAACGAGCCATTCTCCTTCCAGCCCGGCGCCTCTCTCACCACCATTTCCAGCCCGTCGTTTGCGGCCAACTACGCGAATTCCGATTACGATATCCGCCACAACCTGGTGGCCGATTTCACCTGGAACACTCCTTGGAAGTTCGGCAATCGCCTCATGCAGGAAGCGATTGGCGGCTGGACGCTCGCCAGCAAGTTCATCGTACGCTCCGGCCTGCCCTACAGCATCTTCGACAGCGCGATGAACGGCGTCGTCGATCCCGCGATCACCGGTCCGACGTACTTGGCCAGTTATGCCGGTTCGGGCGGGATCAATCGCATCTGCTCCAGCGGCGCCGTCAACACCCCTTGCTATACCGCTTCGCAGTTCCTGCCCTCGGGAACGGCGACGGGATTTGGCAATGTGGCCCGGAACTCCTTCTATGGTCCGATGTTCTTCGACATCGATACGTCGATCTATAAGGATTTCTCCATCACGGAGCGCCTGCAGTTCCGGATCGGCGCCAGCGCGTACAACCTGCTGAATCATCCCAGCTTCGGGAATCCAGGTGCGAATCTGGCCGGAGGCGGGTTCGGTCTCATCAACCAAACCCAAAGCCAGCCCACCGGCCCCTACGGAACCTTCCAAGGTTCTTCGATCGCCGCCGGTCAACGCTTGTTGGTATTGAACGTCAAGTTGACGTTCTAGTCTCGCTCAATCGTTCGGTCTTGCGGGCATCGGGATTCGTTCCGATGCCCGTTTTTTATGTGGCACTCACGATGGACCGGGGCCGTAATTGAAAGACACGAATCCCGCAACAATTTTGGCGCGCATAACACGGTTCCGTCCCGATCCATCGTTCCTTTCTCGCTTATACTTCTTTGTTTGCTCAGAATTTAGTGCAACGTTGCGTTTTTACGAAGATCCAAAACCCGCTCAGGTCACCCT
>VFSW01001587.1_pt1 | contig 34690 bp, 29 predicted proteins | sample 5358111 | NCBI WGS metagenome assembly VFSW01 (sample SAMN11554181, study PRJNA540505) | mine drainage metagenome | isolation source: sediment from site ElyBrook_90M | place: USA: Ely Copper Mine, Vershire, VT | collected 2017
GAGAACCAAAGAACCGTGAAGAAGTGTCGTCTATCCCACCGTCTTGGCAGTAACGTGGCAAAGGGCGCCCGCGTGTTCGACTCACATTTTGCGTGGCAGGGGAGCAGCCATGGAACTCCGTTCAACGAAAATCAAGCAACATGAACCAAACTATGGTTGGACCCCTTCCTCTTAAGGGAAGGACATTTTTGACATTCTACGTCATTGGCGTATCTTTGCATCAATGGTTTTTGAAGAATTCGCGCCCTTCACCCGTCGTGTGATGGTTTTGCTGGACGATGACGACCTGGCACGGGTGCAAGGGCTGCTGATGGCGCGGCCTGACGCAGGCAGCGTGATTCCCAAGTCCGGCGGGTTGCGGAAATTGCGGGTGGCGGCCAAAGGGCACGGCAAACGCGGCGGAGCGCGCATGATTTATTACTGGGTGGTTGCCCGCGACCGGATTCCGATGCTGGACATTTACGCGAAGAACGAGAAGGAAGATTTGAGCGCCGGCGAACTGAAACACCTCCGAACATTGGTTGAGGATTACAAAAAATGAACAAATAACGTTTTGAAGAATTGAGCGAGACACTCCGGCAGGCGAAAGCCGTGCGGCGGGGTGAAACAGCCCCGTCCCGCGTATGGAGTGTGACACGGGGCGGCAACGGGCAACTCCACCGTCGCCAGCTTGATCCGAAGGAGTATCAGCGCGGACAACGGGCGGAATGGGAAAACAAGATTGCGGCCACGCGGAGGCGGTTGCGGCTCTCGCAAACCAAGTTTGCGCAACTGCTGGGCATTTCCGTCAAGACGCTCCACAACTGGGAACAAGGGCGGCGCAAGCCGACGGGCGCGGCGCGGATTTTGTTGCGCGTGGCGGCGCGGCATCCAGAAGTGGTTTTGGAAGACGCGATGGCGAATGGATGTTTCTGACAAAACGGCCCGGCCTTTGGCCAAGAGTCTGGAGGATCAAAAACATCTGGTTCGTGAAGTTCGCGAGGCGAACACGAACCTCTTTCATTTGACCAAGTTGATGGGCGCGTTGGTCAGTCTCAAAAAGACGGCAGCGCCCACCGAGTCACCGAAAAACACGGAGAAAGGAAGCTGACGTGGCTTGGTTGCTTTTCATGGACGAGAGCGGGCACAGCCACAAGCAGCCGCCTTACGAAGTGCGCGTCGGTTTCGCGCTGGCGGACACGCATCTCTGGCCGTTTGTTCAAGAGGTGCTTCGACTGGAACTGTCGTGCTTCGGCGCACGGCTGGCCATTTGTGGCGGAACTCCGCCCGACAAAAATCAAGCAAAGCGAACCAAACTATGGGTGCCCCATTCGCCATGGGCTGTGTAGTAAATGGTCTCATGCCAGAATGTAGCGGCCGGGTTTCCTGGTGCCGAGCCGTCGCACCAAGGCGGCCTCGAGCAACGGCCGGATGAGCTTTATCGCGCCCTGTTTGGTCACACCGAGCGCCTCCCAAATTTCCCGTGGCTTCATGCTTTTGTGATCCCGCAACAGTTGCAACAACTGCTCCTGCCTTGGGCGCAACACCAGTTTTGCCCGCGTGGAGTCGGCGGCATTTTTCTCGACGAAACGAAGCCCCGCGAAATAATTCACCACTTCCTTTTTGGCGCGAGCCGCGACGGCGGGAATTTCCCGGCCCTCTTCCACGGCCCGCACTTGTTCCAAGGTGAGCGGATTGCCCTCAATGGCTGTCGAGGAGCAAGGGGTCAACACCACACACATCCTTGAGAAAAATATTCTCACGCCGGTCGCCCCGGCTCATAACGTGGTAAAGGGCGCACACGTATTCGACTCTCATTTTGCGTGGCACACGGGCAACCCCGGAACTCCGCCCGACGAAAATCACGCAAAATGAACCAAACTATGGGTTGACGCCTTCGCGCACATTGCGTCAGGGGAGGGTCTGCCAATTTTGGAAGCGATATCCATACCAGATCCAGACGTAGTCGGGGTCTCTCGGGTCGCCGCCCGGCGCGTAGAAGCCGCCGGAGAAGTTCCCGCGCGAGATCTGCTTCTCGGCCGCGATGAGCTGCTGGTTCTTCCAAGGGTGGCCAATAACATGGCCGTCGGCAAAAGCGAAGGTGCTGACGATGCCGTGGAAAATGGCAAAATCATCAACCCAGCCCGACGCCCCGGGGCCAGTGGAGCGATTGCAGACCCATGTTCCTTCGTTGTAGCCCCGCGTATCGGCCTCCTCGTCGAAAACAAACGCCATCGCAGGGGCAATGACGCTGGAGAACAACGTGTAAGGAATTTGCACACCGCCCGGACTGCCTGAGTCGCCCCAATAACCTCCCGGGGACTGATACCCCATCCCATTTGCCTTGGAGTAGCTGACGTAGGCCCAGGCGCCGTTCGCGCCCCCCACGGGGAAGGTTGAGCGCGTGTCGCTCGGGCAATGAAAAACCTGGTAATTGGGCGCATAAGAGAAGAACAGGCAGTTTGTTCTCAAGCTGTTGGCGACAGCCTGTTCGGCGACTTCCCTGGACATGCCCGTCGTGAGGTTCGGCTCAACGTAGTACCCGGAACCACTGTCGCCGTCGGTGTCCTGCATTTTGTCCTTATTGTCACCGGCATACATGGTGAATGCCTCGATCAACTGGCGCTGGTTGCTCTGGCAAGTCGCTTCGGTCGCCTTGAGCTTGGCTTTGGACAACGCCGGCAGAAGCATGGCGGCCAAAATCGCAATAATGGCGATGACGACCAAAAGTTCGATCAATGTAAAACCGGGACTGCGATTGGAGGTTTTCATTCAATAAATTGAGGGTTCATTTGAATAGCACTGTCCGACGGCTGTTGTCGCAGAATATGTGACTGCCACCGGAATGTCAAACTTTCAAAAGACACACCGATGCAATCCCACACAAACCCGGTCCAGATGCGGGCCGACCGGCGATAAAAGTCAAAACCATGCCAAAACGAACCAAACTATGGCTGACCCGTTCGCCACAAAAATTCGGTGGGGCGAGACTCGGAATGCCGTGGCTCGGTTTCCTGGGACAAAATCAGGGTTCGACAGAGGCCCACCCCACCGTTAGGGTTTGGGGAAAAGGGCCGAAGGATGGCCGTTCCAAGGAATGACGAACACCGCCCGCCGGTAAATGCGGCGCCTGCCAAGGTGGCAGTGAGACGCGCGCGGCGCCTGGCGCATCGCTCGCGCCGGATGGCGTTGACAGGGAGATCGGAAAGGCGCAGGCTTTTCTTGCGCCATTATGAAAGCTTTCCCTCAAACGTCTCTTATATTATGAAGCAAAAATTTCTTTTCTCCATCGCGTTGCTGGCGGCCGGGTCTGTCCTTGCGGATGATTCCGCCGCGACGATCCAACTCGGCAACGCCATCGCCAAATTGAAAGCGGCGCCCAATTTCAGTTGGACGATGACGCTTAAAATTCCGGCCCTTCAGTTCGAGCCGGGCGTTTTGAAGGGACGCGCGGAAAAAGACGGCTACGCGGTGGCGAGCCAGGAATTGGGAGATTGGACCCTCGACGCGGTCTTCAAGGGCGACAGGGTGGCGTTGAAAACGGACGGCGAATGGCGTTTGCCCGATCCGTCCGACGGCCGGGCCACGATGATCGCCGGATTGTTGACACGCTACGGCACCGCCGCCAACGAGGCCGGGAATTTGCTCAAGAACGCCGCCAAACTGGAGCTTGGGGAGGGCGATGTGGTGACGGGCGAGCTGACCGAACAAGGCGCCAAGGATGCGCTCACGTTTCGGCCGCGGGGCGGCGATGGCCCGCCGCCGCCGAAAAACGCCAAAGGCTCGGTCAAGTTCTGGCTCAAAGACGGCGCGTTGAGCAAATTTGAATCGCGCGTCCAAGGCACAGTGGCGTTTGGCCAGGACGACGAGGAACGCGAGTTGAGCGTCACGCGCACCATTGAGATTCAGGACGTGGGAACGACCAAAGTGGACGCGCCCGCCCAGGCCCGGCAAAAGATCGAGTCAAAAGAACAATCCAATCCCGTAAAGCCGGGAAATTGATTATGAAAAGAATAAGCTTCGCATTACGAGCGTGTCTGACGCTGGCCGTTGCTGTCTTGGGGCTGGCGGCAAGCCCCCAAAAATTATCCGCCCAAGGGCGCCCGAATTGGGCGGACATGGACCCGCGGCAGCTTCAGCAAATGATTCAGCAGCGGGTGATGGAGAATTGCCGCCAGCAACTTGCCGTCACCAATGACGCCGACTGGGGCGTTATCGAGGAGCGCCTTTCAAAAGTCGTTCAGGCCAGGATGGAAATCATGGCCGGCAGAATGGGCCTTTTGGGCGGAAATAGATTTGGAGGCGGCGGCGCGGGGGGATTCCGCGGATTCGGCCAGGCCAGTCCGCAAGCCGAGGCGTTGCAAAGCGCCGTGGATGCGCGCGCGCCCGCCAGCCAGATCAAAGCGGCGCTGGCCAAGTACCGGGAGGCGCAAAAACAAAAGGAAGCCGAATTGGCCAAAGATCAGGAGAATTTGCGGCAGGTAATTTCCACCCGCCAGGAAGCCGTTCTGGTTTCGATGAGCTTCCTGGATTGAAGGCACTTCAGGAACGAGCATTCTGGGACGCGAACACCGTCTCAATGGCGTCGAGCAATTGCGGCGTATTCAACGGCTTCTCCAAAAACGCCGCCGCGCCCTGGCGAAGACATTCGGCTTTTACGTACGGGCTGCCAAAAGCGGTCAATACGATAACCGGCAGTTTGGGAAAGGTTTCGTGGATGGCGTAAACCACCGTGATGCCTGTCACAAAGGGCATTCGCAGATCCGTGATGACGAGGTCCATCTTTTTTTCCTTTGCGGACAGTATCTCGGTGGCATCTCCGGCGGATTGGGCGCAAGTGACGAGCGCGCCTTCGCCGCTCAACACTTTGTCGAGCGCGCGAAGGAGTCTGGCGTCGTCATCAATCAACAATATGGATTTTTTGCTGAGGTTATTCATTTTTTCCAGGCTCTTTCTCCACCGGCAGATGGATGGTAAAGGTGCTGCCCTTGCCGCTGAGGCTCTGGCATTCGATGTGGCCTCCGTGTTCGGCAACGATTTGCTGAACCAAAGCCAGCCCAAGTCCGGTGCCCTCGGGCTTGGTTGTGAAAAAAGGCTCGAATACCCGCCGCAGTTGTTCGGCGGTCATGCCTTTGCCATTGTCGGTGACGCGCACCAGGGCCTCGGGAGCGTCGCGCCAGGTGCCGATTGTCAGTTCGCCGCCGTTGGGCATCGCGTCGAGGCTGTTGCGGATGAGGTTCAACATGGTCTGCCACAGTTGTTCGGCGTCGGCGTTGACGGAGGCGATTGCCGGATCGAAATGGGTGCGCAATTTCACGCCGGCGCGCTGGAGTTCGGCGCGCAGGAACGCCAGTTTTTCGCCGAGGAACGCGTTGAGGTCCACGGGCTGGCGTTTGACCTTTGGCAACCGCGCGAACTGAAGGTACTCCTCGATCACCCGGTGGATGCGGGAAACCTCCTCCCGCATTTCTTTTACAAGTGTGCGGCCCTCGTCGGGGGGATGGCCGTTCTGCCGCGCCAGTTTATCAATCTCTTTATGAATGAGATCGAGATTGAGCGTGATCGAACCCAGCGGGTTGCGAACCTCATGGGCCACTTCGGCCGCCATTGTGCCCACCATCGCGAGCCGCTCCGATTGAAGCTTGGCGGCCTCCAGGAGTTTGCGCTCCTTGATTTCCGCCTGCAATGCGGCCGTCCGCCGTTGGACCGTCTCTTCGAGATGGATGTGCGCCGTCTGGAAACCCGCCAGCAAATATACCACCACCAGGAAAAACACCAGCAGCGTCAGGGCATTCCAGTAGGGGGCCAACCGATGCGGGTAAATAATGCCGGACATCAAATCGGCGATAAGCCATGCGATCGCGCTGGCGACCGCCAACAGGGTTCCCACGCGCCTGCCGCCCCGCCATACCGCCCAGCAAATGGGCGCCAGATAAAATGCCGACAATGCAAAATCGCGTCCCGTGACGTAATTCAAAGAACTGATGATACAGAGGAGGGCAAACGCCAAAGCCACCGCCGTTTGCCGCGGCAAAGACAATAAATACTGCATCGGTCGTTTCAGCGGAACGCTTGTTCCCATCAGATTCGACAAATCGAGGTTTCCACTGTTCGAGACTGATTTCTGAACCGTCTCAAACCCGTCCGCTGAGCCGAGACACTGCATTTGTCCTTTATTTGGGCGCGGGGCTACGGCATCGCGCTGTTGGTCCGCCAGGAGGTTGTACACCAGAGGACCAAGGGATAGAATCCCTGGTTTACCTTCAAGAATTGCACACTGCCATCCGCAAAGACGTTGACGGAGCCGCCGATATTGGTGCTGGTGATGCTGCTGTTGTGTTTGGCCTGGTCCAAGCGCAGCAGGTCGTCCAAGGCGAAGTAATCCATGTAAAAGTCGGGCGCCGCGGCGTGCTTTTCCCCAAAGAGGATCGTCTGCGAAGGCAGGGGAATGTCCTTTTCGCTCAAGAACGGAAAGGGAACGTGCGAGCTGTAATTGGGATCGTTGTATTTGGCGGCATAGCCGTCGTTGAATCCGTTGATGAGATAGCTGCGGGGATATGTGTCGGCGATGTAATTGCTGTTGACACCGTAGGTGGCCGGATTGTTGGTCTTCTCGCTTGGGCAAAGCAGCAGCGGGGCCGATTGATAATAGGGATACATCAGATTGGGCCAGCGCACGACGCTGCTGCTTGGGGGATAATCGCCGGCGTTATCCATCACGTACATCATGCAGGCGGCGGAAATTTCGTGCAAATTCTGCGTGCATTTAATCCGCCGCGCGTTTTCTTTGGCGCTCGCCAGCGCCGGCAACAGCATGCTTGCCAAAATCCCAATGATTGCAATGACCACAAGCAATTCGATCAATGTAAACGCCGCCGTTGCGCCGGTTGCGCCGTTTGCGATATTCCTTTTGTTCATCATCGTCATAGTCAACTAGGTTCGCGGACAATCTTCGTTCGCGGAGTTGGACGAACCTCGCATGTCAAATCATCAAATTTTTTTGAGCGTTTTTTTTCCCCCTCGGTCAAAGCCTCTGCTGGCTTCCCGGCCCCGGGAGACGATTTGGTTTTAGCCAAGTCTTGCGTTTGAACGGCTTGGACGTTATAAAGTCAGATTCTGGTGTAACGGCAAACCGGCAAACTGGTCGCAAACATGGAGACATAGGAATGATAAAAGTCGAAAACCTGAGCAAATCGTTCGGCACAAAGCTGGCCGTCAATCGCGTGTCTTTCACCGTGGAAAGAGGCGAGGTGCTTGGATTTCTGGGGCCAAATGGCGCGGGCAAATCCACCACCATGCGCATGATCACCGGCTTCATTCCTCCCTCCGATGGAAAGGTCACGGTCGGAGGCTTTGACATGGCAACCGATCCCATCCCCGCCAAAAGGCTCATTGGCTATCTTCCTGAGAATGCGCCGGCTTACACGGACATGACGGTCGAAGGTTTCCTGGCTTTCACGGCCGAACTGCGCGGGCTTCGCGGCGACGAAAAGAAACGGGCCGTCCACCGCGTGGTGGAAATGTGTTTTTTGGAATCTGTTCTTTATCAGAGTATTGACACGCTCTCGAAGGGCTTCCGCCATCGCACCTGCTTTGCCCAATCCATCATCCACGATCCGGACATTTTGGTTTTGGACGAGCCGACCGACGGCCTGGACCCGAATCAAAAACACGAGGTGCGGGGGTTGATCCGGCGCATGGGCGAGCGCAAGGCCATCATTTTTTCCACGCACATCCTGGAAGAGGTCGAGGCGGCGTGCTCGCGCGCGCTGATTATTGACCGCGGCCAGATTGTGGCCAATGGCACACCGGAGCAATTGAAATCCAAGTCCGATTTCGCGGGGGTCGTCCTGGTGATTGTTCGCGGCGCCACGGGGGCGCAAGTGGTGGATCGCTTGTCTCATTTGGCCAATGTCCGCCGCGCTTCAATCGTCAAGGAGGAGAAAGGCAAGGTCTGGGCGCGCGTCTATCCCAAGACCGAAGAGCGCAATGGGGAATTAGCCTGCAACGTCCTTGCGGCGGCCAACGGCTGGCAGATCGAGGAATTGCACACGGAAGAAGGCCGGTTGGATGAAGTCTTTCGCAGCATTACCCTCTCTGAAACTGGAAAAGAGGTGAACCAATGAACGCCCTCGGGAATATCAAAACCATTACCAAACGCGAATTGGGGGCCTATTTCTCCTCGCCCGTGGCGTATGTGTTCATCGTCATTTTTCTGTTGTTGGCGGGTTTTTTCACTTTTATGACCGGCGGTTTTTTTGAGCGCGGCCAAGCCACGGTGGATTCGGCGGTGATGTGGCATCCCTGGCTGTATTTGTTCCTCGTGCCGGCGGTCGGAATGCGGTTGTGGGCCGAAGAACGCAGGGTGGGCACCATCGAGCTATTGCTCACGATGCCAATCACGGCCTGGCAGGCGATCGTGGGAAAATTCCTGGCTTCCTGGCTCTTTCTGGCGCTGGCCTTGGTGTTGACTTTTCCGGTGATCATCACTGTCAACTATTTAGGCTCGCCGGATAACGGCGTCATTGTCTCCGCCTATATCGGCAGTTGGCTCATGGCGGGGGCTTATCTGGCCATCAGTTGCATGACTTCCGCCCTGACGCGCAACCAGGTGGTCAGTTTCATTCTGTCGGTGGTCATTTGTCTGTTCCTGGTCCTGTGCGGGTTTCCGCCGGTGACCAATTTGCTGACGCGCCTGGACAAGCCGTGGCTGGTGGACTTGGTGGCGGGCTTCAGTGTCATGACGCATTTTGACTACTTTACCAAGGGAGTGCTCGATTCGCGCGACGTGATCTTCTTCTTGTCGCTCATCGGGTTCTCGCTGTTCACCACCGGGGTGGTCATCCGAAGCCACCGCGCCGGTTAGAAAACCGCCTTGCACAGACTCCCGAAACACACGCCATGAAGGAAAAAAATCTCGAATCCATTCTATACTCGACAGCCGGTGTGGTGGTGATGTTCGCCGTGCTGCTGGCCTTTTACGTGGTCAGCAGCGCCGCCAAAACGCGCATCGATTTGACGCAGGAAAAGGCATACACGCTCTCGCCGGGGACCAAGAAAATTCTCGGCAAACTCGACTCGCGCGTCACCATCCGTTTTTATTGCACACAGGGGGACAACGCCATGCCGCCGGCGTTGCGCACTTACGCCCAGCGGGTGGATGATTTGCTGGGGGAATACAAGCAAGCCTCCAAAGGCAGGGTGGTGGTCGAGAAGTTCGATCCAAAACCCGATTCCGACGCCGAAGACTCCGCGCGCTTGAACGGGATCGAAGGCCAGGCGACCTCGCCCTTCGGCGGCGACAAGGTCTATCTGGGGCTGGTGATTAGTATGCTTGACGAAAAGGTGGCCATCCCCTGGCTGGACCCCGGCCGCGAGCGGTTGCTGGAGTACGACATTTCGCGGGCGATTGCGCGCGTGGTCAACCCCACCCCGGCGGTCATTGGCGTGATGAGCGCATTGCCGGTCTTTGGCCAGATGGCCAACCCCATGATGCAGCGCATGGGCCAGGGCGGCGGCCAGGAACCGTGGTATTTTATCACCGAGTTGAAAAAGGACTTTACCGTCAAGGATGTGCCGCTCACCGCCGGCAAGATCGATGACGACATTAAAGTGCTCCTGGTGGTCCACCCGCGCGACATCACCGATGCGACCCAATACGCGCTCGACCAATTCGTTCTGCGCGGGGGCAAAATGATCGCCTTTTTGGATCCTCACGCCTATTTCGATCAAAAGCACGACCAAATGGCGCAGGTCATTGGGGAAAGCTCGGGCCAATCCACCCTCGACAAATTGCTCAAGGCGTGGGGGCTGGAAATGGATGTCAACAAAGTCGTGGCGGACCTGACTTTCGAGGGCCACAATCCCAACGGCGCGGCCATGCCGACGGTCCTGGTGGTCAATCGCACCGGAATTAACGAGGACGATGTGGTGACGGCCGAGATTGACAACCTGGTGTTTCCGTTTGTCGGCGCATTTACCGGCAAGGCCGCCGACGGCTTGAAAGAAACGGTCCTGGTGAAAAGCTCGCCCGATTCGGAACTGGTGGACACAATCACCGCGAGCATCGGCACTGAGAACATCGTGAAAGACTTCAAGGCGTCAAAAATTGAGTACGCATTGGCGGTGCGTTTGACCGGCAAATTCAAAACCGCGTTTCCAGACGGCAAACCCAAGGCGGCAAAAGAGGACAAAGAGGAAGCCAGGACCGAACCTGCGGACCAGGCGCAGTTGAAGGAAGGCAATGGCAACGGCGCGGTGATACTGGTGGCGGACAGCGATTTTTTGAATGACCAGGTGTGCGTCCAAATCCAGGAGATCTTGGGCTACCGTATTGCCCGTCCGAACAATGGCAACCTCAACCTGGTCCAAAGCTGCGTCGAACAATTGGCCGGCGACAGCGATCTCATCAGCTTGCGCAGCCGCGCCAGCCTCAACCGGCCTTTCACCCGCCTGCGCGCAATGGAGGCGCGCGCGGGCCGGCAATTCGAGGACAAAGTCAAGGACCTGGAAGCCAAGCAGGCCGATATGCAGCGCAAGATAAGCGAGCTTCAAGCCCGCAAAGGCGACGATTCCCAGCAACGCTTGATTCTTTCTCCCGAACAGCAAAAGGAACTGGAGAACTATCGCGTCGCCGAAGCGGCAACGGCCAAGGATTTGAAGGATGTGCGCAAGCAATTGCGCCGGGAAACCGACGCGCTGGAATTCTGGACCAAAGTCATCAACATTGGCGCCATGCCGGCCCTCGTCGCAGTCACGGGAGTGGTCCTGGCAGTCGTCAAGCGCAAACGAACCGCGGCAAAATGAATCGCAAACAATTAATTCTCCTATTGGCGGTCCTCGCCGTTCTTGGCGGCGCGGGATTGCTTCTGCTCAATCGCAATCGCCAGGTTTGGACGGAGCCGGAAGCCAGAATGGGCCAGAAAGTGCTTCCGAATTTCCAAGTCAACGACGTTTCAGCCATTCACGTCAAGGCCGCCGGCGATTTGCACTTGGTCAGAAAAGACGACCGCTGGAGCGTGCAGGAACGCGGCGATTATCCGGCCAGCTTTTCAGAAGTCAGTGATTTGCTCCTCAAATTGGCGGACCTGAAAGTCGTCCAATCTGAACCCATCGGCCGCTCGCAACTGGGCCGGTTGGAACTGGAACCGCCCGGCAAGGAAGCCGGGGCCGGAACGCTCGTGGAGTTCCAAAACCCGCAAGGCAAAACCATGGACTCGCTGCTCCTTGGCAAAAAGCATTTTCACACCAGCGAACGGGCTTCCGCCATGCCTTACGGGGACAACCAATTCGCCGACGGCCGTTATATTCTGCGCCCCGACGATCCCACAAATGTGCTTTTGATTTCCGACTCGCTCAACACCCTTGAGGTCAAGCCGGAGCAGTGGCTGAGCAAGGATTTTTTCAAAATCGAGAAAGTCCAATCCATCTCGCTTGTTTCAACCAATGCCACCAATTCGTGGACGCTCACCCGTTCCACTGAGTCCGCCCCGTGGGTCCTGGCCGACGCCAGGCCCGGCGAAATGCTTGACAGCAACAAGCTTTCCTCGATCGGCAGCACCCTTGGCTATCCCAGTTTTATTGACGTCGCCACCAACTCCAGGCCCGATGAAACCGGCATGGACAAGCCGTTGGTCGTGACCATCAAAACCTTCGACCATTTCACTTACACGCTCAAAATCGGCGGGAAAACACCGGAAAACAATTACAACCTGAACGTGACCGTCGCCGCCGCCATCCCCGCCGAGCGCGCCGCCGGCAAGGACGAAAAGCCGGACGACAAGAAGAAGTTGGACAAGGAATTCCAGGACAAGACAAAACCGCTTGCCGACAAGCTCAAGCAGGAACAATCCCTCGCCAAATGGACTTACCTCGTCAACTCATGGCTGGTCGAGCCGCTCATTCGCGATCGCTCGCAACTCATGATCGAGAAGAAGGACGAAAAAGCCGCCGAAAAACAAGTGGGCGCCCAACTCTCTCCTGCGCTGGTGACACCCGCCGTTGCCGAAGATAAATGATTCCGAACGAGGGTCGCGTTGGGAAGGTTGCGTGGTGCGTGGTGCGCGGTGCGTGGTGCGTATTGCGTGACGCCGGACCCGGAATGGCAACCACCCACGACACGAAACACGAAACACGCCCCCTCCCCCTGTTCAAACTCACCGTTACAGTTTAGCCTGCGTCCGTGGCGAAACCCGATTCCATCGAACTGCCAGGCGGGCTATTGGTCCCAATCCTTTACGAGGACCGGTGCGCGCTTGCAATCGATAAACCGGCGGGCTGGATGCTTGCGCCTCCCGATTGGGACAAAACCAGCCGCAACCTCCCGCGAGAGCTAATGCTCTCCATTCAGGCGCGTGATCATTGGGCGCGCGCGCGCAATCTGCGCTACTTGCGCCACGTCCATCGCCTGGATGCCGAAACCAGCGGCGTCCTGTTGCTGGCAAAAAGCCCCGGCGCATTGCGCGCCCTAAGCGCGCTTTTTGAAACGCGGGAAGTCAAAAAGAAATACGTCGCGCTTGTTCACGGCGTTCCGAAGTTCAAACAGTGGACGTGCCGATCCAGCATCGCCCCGGAACCGGGAACGGCGGGACGAATGCGCGTGGACCACGTTCGCGGCAAACCCGCTGAAACGCATTTTCTCGTTCTCGAGAGCCGGTCCCGCCACGCATTGATCGAAGCGATGCCCGTCACCGGACGAACCCATCAAATCCGCGTCCATCTCGCCGAAGCCGGACACCCGGTCGTGGGCGATCCACTTTACGGCCCCGTCAGGATTGGCGACAAGGAGCAACCGCTGGCCCTGCGCGCCGTTGAGCTAAGCTACATCGATCCATTTCTGAAACGCACGGTGCGGATTGTTGCGCCGGTGGAGCAGGCGAAGGCCAAAACTCCAAATTCCAACATTCAAACGTAAGCGGTATGGGGGGCGCCTTCTCTGCGGGAGGGCCGAGGCTCGGGTAGAGTGGCAGGAATGAAAAACGACTGGCCCGCCCAACGATCCTATACGCCCGAAGAGATTTCTGTTTATTATGCAAAAAAGTTCCGAGGTTGGTTGATTCCGCACGAGCATCATTCCGATTTCCTGATTGATAAAGGATTTTTGAGAAAAGCGATGCGCGATTTCGATTTGCCACGATAATATAATGGCGAAAATCAGTCAACAGAAAAATTCAGAAAAGTTAAGAATGTTTGGAGCGTTTCAAGTCCGAGCAAAGAGGGTCCGGCTTCCAGGACAATGAGGTTGCCGAAAAAATCGAGTCGTATTGCCGTGGCAAGATCGCTTATCCGAGCGAGAGGATTATCGGGCCGGGCCGCGGCGGCGCCGTCTTGGAGTTTGGACATTTTCGCCGGAGGCCAACGAAGAGGTGCCTCACGCAAAGGTCGCAAAGGAAGGCATTTTTTCTTTGCGTCCTTTGTGCTGCAATCTGTCGGAATCATTCAGTTTCGGGAGGATTTTTTACCGCGGATTTCACGGATTTCACGGATGGGAATCCCTACTTTCTTATCGGTGAAATCCGTACCGCCAGAAGAAAGAGTCTTTCATTCTGGCGAAGATTCACCACGAAGGACACGAAGTTCACGAAGACGGAGGAAGTAAGGCTTTTCTTCGTGAACTTCGTGCCCTTCGTGGTGAGATCGGGCAGGCCAGCCAAGGCCATCGATTGCGGCTTTGCCGCCCTGGGAAATCCGTGGTTGCATTTCTTTGGTTGCGGCTTTGTGCAATCCCTTCGGGATTGCCGGCGCCGTTGGTCGGAGAATGTCCAAACGCCATGCGGCGGCGCGGCAGGGCCGCCCCTGGCAGGCAGCAGCGCCAAGATGCGCCGCAACCGGCAAAAAACGAAAATCAAGCTCTTGACGTTTGAGTGGATTTGTGGTATGAAACTGTCTCTTTGCGAGACATGTTACTCAAATACCGGCGCATGATCATTTGTTGCCTTGGCTCTCTTGCGGGGGCCATTTGCGTTGCGTCCTTGGCGTTGCCCGCGCTGGCGGGCGAAAATATCATTTTTTCGGCGCCGCCCAAGGCGCTGGCGTTGCCAATGGTGGAACGCCAGGAGAAAGGCGACGCCCCGCCGGCGTCTGTTTCATTGGGCAGTTTCAGTCCGAGCGTGGATCCAGGGATGGGCCTCGAGCCGTCAATGTCGGTGATTTTACTGAGGGGGCGTTCGCGGAATGCCCGCAACTCGGATCGCAACAGCTTGGTACGCAACAATTTAGGTCTGGACCGCAACAACCTTGACCACGGCGCGGACCCTGATTTGGATCAAGATCCAGACCAGGCCGTGAATGGGGATGGCATGAACGGGCGCGCGGATTTCAATCCAGCTTATGACAAGAATGGGGGACCTAATGATATGTCGCGATCCAGTCAGTTTCTTTCGGCGCAAAGGGGCTTTGTGGGTGTGACCAATCGCTGGGACTTGGAGAGAAGCTGGAGTTCCAGTTCCTCGAAGGACTCCACGGGGACGCGGCGCGCCGGCTATGACACGGAGAAGGACCGGGCTTTGCGCAGTTCAGGGCTGGGCGCATGGGCGGTTCGCAGCGGGTCTGACGGCCAGAGTGAGGACGAAGACGCGGATTCGACAGCCAACAAAAATGGATCGGGCATATTTCATAGTTCGCTTTTCTCGCGCGCTTTTGGCTCACGCTCCTATTGGGATAAGGCAAAAGGCGGAGAGGCGGATCGCTTCAAGCTGGACGCCAACAAGTCGGGCTTGCGATGGTCTGACGGGACGGGGCAGGCTCAGTCGACAGGCTTTGGGTCCGCGGACTGGTTTGAGCATGACGCGGGCGCCGGGGCCGGTTCGACGGCGGGGATGGCGGAGGCGGGATTTGTGAGGCCGTTGCAGGGCGCGGAGCCGAAGGCGGAGGATCCATTGGCGGGCGTGGCAAAGGATGCGAGCGCCTTCCAGATGCCGGAATTAAACAGTCCTGGATATTCCGATTCTCTTCCGAAACAGGATTTCATACCTCCGACTCCAACGCTTGCACCGGAAGCGCCAGTGGTGTTGCCGTTCCCAAAGATGCCGGGGAGTGTGTTCCGATAAATCCCCGATAAAGCAAGACACGCAATTATTTAGCTTTATTTAGCTTTATTTAGCTTTATTTCATTCCCGGCAGGTGTTTTAATGTCCTTTGATCAAACAAAGTCAATTCCCGGGCTAATCGGGACACGCGGTAATTCTCTGGCAACGGCGAAGCGCGCCACAACAGGTAAAACTATGAAGTCCAAGAAAGTCAGTCCCGTCCCCTTGGCCAAAGGCCAGCTCTGGAGGATGGAAGATAAACACATCGAAATCATGGAAGTTGGCAAGACGCTCACCCATTACAGGCTTTTCCAGAGCCAAAAAAGAGTGCCCATCAGCTTGGGCGGCATCGCCGCCGTTCAGGCCTACCTCAAAACCAACGGTGCAAAGTTGATTCGCAAAGCCGCTCCGCTCAAAGTTTAACAACTCCACAGTCAACACGTTTGCGCCGCGCGGGACTTTGGGCGACATGGTCAAAACGGAGTTGCGGCGTTTTCTCCCCGCGATTGCCGATCGCGCTCCGGCACAATGCGCGCAGCCGCGCCGTTCTCCGCCGCATCCCGGATACAAACTGCGATGCGACCTCTCGCCAGATGACGGAACGCGCGCGTTTCATTCCATATCTTTTGACTCCGGCCGGTATTCAGCTCTCTCAGTTTTCAGGATGGCCGGAATTTGCGAGAGGCTTCACAATCTCGCTCAATTCATGGCAGCCGCGGGCTGAATGATGGCTGCGCCGCTGGACTGGGCCGCCACGAATTGCGCCGGAGAGAGATTGTTTGACGGCGCGGAAACCCGTATAACTTTGCCCGCCAATCCGAACGCCAGACACCATGAAACCCAAAACCGCGTTTCAACACCGCCCGCTCCGGTGGCTGCTGGGATTTGGCTTCTGGACGCTCATCGGGTTATCCTTCGCGTTTCAGTTTTACGTTTCCAGCGCCAAGGCGGGGCTGGATGTGTCGTGGAACCGGGCGGTCAACTATGCGCTGGGAGATTGGTACGTGTTTGCGGTGTTGTCAATCCCGGTGGTGTGGCTGGCGCGGCGGTTTGACCTCGAATCAGGACATCGGGCGCGGAGCCTGGTGGTGCATCTTCCCGGCAGCCTGCTGTTCTCGCTGGCTTACATGATCCTGCGCGCAATGGTCGGCCGCTGGCAGAGCGAGGCCAGCTTCATGGAAGCCTTCCAGCCGCTGCTGGTCAAAACCTGGCTTTTTAATCTTCTGGTTTATTGGGTGATTGTCGCAGTCAGTTTCGCCTTTGACTATTCGCGCAAGTATCAGGAGCGCCAACTGCGGTCGGCGGAATTGGAGAAGCGGCTGGCGCAGGCCCGGCTCGAAATGCTGCGGATGCAACTCAATCCGCATTTCCTCTTCAATACACTCCACTCCATCTCCTCCCTCATGCACCAGGACACGGAAGCCGCGGACCGGATGATGGCGCGCCTGAGCGACCTTTTGCGGGCGGCGCTGGAAAGTTCAGACACACAGGAAGTGACCTTGCGCGAGGAATTGGAGATTCTTTCGCGCTACTTGGGAATCGAGCAAATCCGGCTCGGCGACCGGCTCACAGTAGATATGAATATCGCGCCCGATACGCTCGATGCCCGGGTGCCCAACCTGATTCTGCAGCCGCTGGTGGAAAACGCAATCTGCCACGGCATCCAGCCACATGCCAAACCCGGACACATCGAGCTGCGCTCCCAACGCTTGGACGGGTCCCTTTTGGTGGAAGTGTGCGACAATGGGGGCGGCTTGTCCAAGGGCGCGCCGGCCGGAGAAGGAGTCGGATTGTCCAACACACGGGCGCGGCTGCAAACACTCTACGGCGCGGCTCATGGGCTGGAGTTGCGCGCCGCCCCGGAGGGCGGATTGCAAGTGCGCCTGACGATTCCCTTTCGGACGGCGCAGACACCCTCATGAGAATCCGCGCGCTCATCGTTGATGACGAATCGCTGGCGCGCACACGGTTGCGCCAGTTGCTGCAATTCGAGCCGGCAATCGAGGTCATTGCCGAATGCTCCGACGGACGCAAGGCCGTCGCCGCCATTTTGAAAATGCTGCCGGACCTTGTCTTTCTGGACGTGCAAATGCCCGAACTGGACGGCTTCGGTGTGCTCGAAGCAATTGGCACGGGCCCCATGCCCGTCATTGTTTTTGTGACGGCGCACGACAGGTTTGCGTTGCGCGCGTTTGAAGTCCACGCTGTGGATTACCTCCTCAAGCCGTTTGACCGCGAACGTTTTCAGAAAGCTCTGCGCCGCGCCATTGAACACGTCGGAAACCGGGATGCCGGCGCGATCCGACGGCGGCAGTCCGCGCTTCTGGCCGATTTTCAATCATCCAAACTCGCTGTGAAATCAGGAAGCCGCGTCGTGTGGGTAAACCTGGATGAAATTGACTGGATTGGCTCGGCCGACAATTATGCCGAACTGCACGTCGGCGACAAATCGCATTTGCTGCGTGAAACCCTTGCGGCGCTGGAGAGTCGGCTGGCGCCGCAAAACTTCGTCCGCATTAGCCGTTCGGCCATTGTTAATACCCAACGCATCAAGGAACTGCGCCGCCTCTTTTACGGCGGTTATGAAGTAGTCCTGGCCGGCGGCGCCCGCTTGACACTAAGCAGGAGCCACCGCGACAAACTCCAACAACTGGGCCTGGACTGACCACACTGAGGCAGGTTGTTTTGATTCGTCTTGAGGCGCGGCTGCCATTCATCCCAGGAATCGCGCCGCTGGCCCCAAGAAAGTTGGTTTTTTACGTTGATTGCTTTTAATTGGCGGCGTTCCCGGAAAATCCTTGACCCAGCCGAATGAACCCGAACAGCGAGGTAAACAGCATCCGAAATCGCATAACCACCCCTGCGGCGGCGATACTCCTGGCCGTCACCACTTCGGTATTCGCGCAGGACAAGCCGTTCATGCAAGGAGGAACTTCACAGCCGCCACCGCCGCCGTTCCTTCCGCAAGCCCAGTCTGGCGAGCTTGCCGCGGCTTCCGATCCGATTGACAAATTTATCAATGAAACGCTTCCCAACGTGATTGCCAACGGGAAGTTCAACCTCAATGCGCGCCTGCGGTATGAGCAGGATGATGTCGACGGTCTGGCGGGCATTCCAAAAAACTCATACGCGCCCACATTGCGAACGCGCTTGGGCTACACCACCGCGCCGCTCTACGGATTCCAAGGCATGCTCGAAGGGGTAAACGTCTCCGCGCTCGGGCCGGAACACAACTACAATGCCGCCGGCTCCAACGGACAGGGCGCCCGTCCCGCGGTGGGCGATCCGCCGATGACCCGTTTCGACCAGGCGTGGCTGGGTTACATCTCCACCAATTATGTCAATTTCTCCGCCAAAGTGGGACAGCAGCAGATCAACCTCGATAATCAGCGGTTCGTCGGCGACGCCGGCTGGCGTCAGAACATGCAGACTTACGAAGCCGCCGCGGCGCAAGTGGCACCCATCAGCGAACTAAATCTCTACTATGCGTATATCTGGGAAGTGGATCGCGTCTATGGCGATGTGTCCAGTCTGCCCGCGGCCAACCAGGATTTTCAGTCCAGTTCGCACTTGATTAACGCCTCCTACTCGGGTTGGGAGTATGGCCGCTTCGTCGGTTACGCCTATCTGCTGGATTTGCGCAACCACGCCGGCAACGCCAATTCCTGCGCGACCTACGGCGGTTCCTTTTCCGGCGCCGCGCCCATCCGGGACACAATAACAATTGACTATCGCGCCGAATTCGCATGGCAGGATCAGTACGCCGACAACCCGCAGAGATATAACGCCGACTATTACAACCTGGAAGCGGGCGCAAACATCAAACCCTTTGCCTTTGGCGCCGGCTATGAAGTGCTGGGCAGCGGCGCCAACTCCGGCGCGGGTGGCGGACGGGTCAGGTTCAACACCCCGCTCGTCAGCCCGCATCCATTCAATGGCTGGGCGGAGGTGTTTGTGACGCACCCGGCCGCCGGTCTGCGGGACATTTACGGCTATGCGCAATTAACTTTGCCCGCCCAAATTCCCATCCGTTTTATCTATCACAACTTCTCCGCCGACCACGGCGGCGGCGATTACGGCCACGAATTCGACGCGGTGATCTCCAAAAGGTTCGGCAAATACTGGTCGGCGCTGATAGAATTCGCCGATTATCTGGGCCAAAACGCGGCCCCGCCGGTCGTTACCGCCGCCCACGAGAACATTCAAAAGTTCTGGGCGGCCTTGGAGTTCAATTATTAAAGCGCGAAGCAATGGACCAACCTGAAATAAAACCCGGCGGCGGCCCGCCCAGAAAGAAATACGTGCGCGCCATCGGCCCGCGCCTGCGCGTGCTGTTGTATTTCATTTTCGCGCTGGTCGCCATTCTCGCCGCCAATTCCGTCTATCTTGGCGCCATCACTTTTCTGGAATGGCTCAAGAGCGATCCCGACACGACGTATCAAAACTGGTTTTACATGGTCATGTTCGGGACGCATCTGGGCCTGGGCCTGCTGATCGTCCTGCCAATCGTCATTTTCGGCATCATTCACATTAAGAATTCCCACAACCGGGCCAACCGGCGCGCCGTAACGGTCGGCTATTTGCTCTTTGTCACAAGTCTGATCGTGCTATTGACGGGCATCCTGCTCACGCGCATTGACATCTTCAGTTTTAAGAACATCGGCATCAAAGACCCGCGCCTGCGCTCCATAGCCTATTGGGCGCACATTCTCACTCCCATTCTATGCATCTGGCTTTACCTCCTGCACAGGCTCGCCGGGCCGAGGATCAAATGGGCCGTCGGCTTGCGATGGGGCGCGGTGGTGGGCGCCCTGACGCTCGGCATGGTGGCACTGCATTCGGCGCATCCGCGCAAAAACCAGGCAGGCTCCGCGGAGGGTGGGAAGTATTTTGAACCCTCGCTGGCGCGAACGGCCTCGGGCAATTTCATTCCCGCGCGCACCTTGATGATGGACAGCTATTGCCTCAATTGCCATCAGGACGCCTACAAGGACTGGTTTCACAGCGCCCACCACTTCAGCTCATTCAACAACAAACCTTACCTCTTCAGCGTGCGCGAAACACGGCGGGTTTCCCTCAAACGCGACGGCAATGTCAAGGCCGCCCGCTGGTGCGCCGGTTGCCATGACGTCGTGCCATTCTTCAGCGGCGCCTTTGACGATCCCAATTACGACGACGTGCATGATCCCACCTCCCAAGCAGGCATCACCTGCACCGCATGCCACGCGATTACGCACGTCAACAGCACCCGGGGGAACGCGGACTACACGATTGACGAACCGATTCACTATCCGTTCGCCTACAGCACCAACCGCTTTCTCCAATACATCAACCAGCAATTGGTCAAGGGCAAGCCGGAGTTTCACAAAAAGACATTCCTTAAGCCCTTCATGCGCTCGGCTGAGTTTTGCTCGACCTGCCACAAGGTCAGCATCCCCGGCGACCTCAACCATTATAAGGATTTTCTCCGCGGCCAGAATCACTATGACACTTACTTGCTCAGCGGAGTCTCCGGTCACGGCGCGCGCAGCTTCTACTATCCCGATCAATCAAAGCCGACCTGCGCCGGCTGCCACATGCCGTTGCAGGAGTCGCAGGATTTCGGCGCCAACCTCTTCAATCCCACAAATAACACCACGCGCTACATCCACAATCATCTATTCCCGGGCGGCAACACCGGCATCGCGTTCCTTCGCGACGACGCCCCGATCGTCAAGGCGGAGGAGGCGTACCTCACGGGGTCGTTGCGCGTGGATATTTTTGGCATCAAAGAGGGCGGCTCAATTGACAATCCCCTCACCGCGCCGTTGCGGCCCAAGGTGCCCGCGCTCAAACGCGGAAGGCGCTATTTGATCGAGGTGGTCCTGCGCACCTTGCGGCTCGGCCATCCATTCACCCAGGGCACGGTGGATTCCAACGAAGTCTGGGTCGATGCGGCCGTCAAGAGCGGCCATAAAGTCATCGGCCGCAATGGCGGACTAGGTCCGCACAAGGAAGTGGATCCTTGGGCGCATTTCATAAACGTCTATATGCTTGACCGCGACGGCAATCGCGTTGACCGCCGCAATCCCCAAGACATTTTCACGCCGCTTTACAACCACCAGATTCCCCCCGGCGCGGGCCAGGTGGTGCATTACGAGTTGGTTGTGCCCGAAAATCAAACGGAGCCGCTGACAATGGAGGCAAAGCTGCAATACCGCAAGTTCGACACTCTCTACATGAACTACATCTTCGCTTCCAACTATGTCAAAGGCTCGCCATTCACCGTTACCAACGACCTGCCCATCGTGACCATCGCGTCGGACAAAATCACTTTCCCAATCGAGGGTGTGCATGCCTCGCCCCCGCAATTGGCATCCATCGCTTCGCAAACTTGCGCCATTCCCACCTGGCAACGATGGAACGACTACGGCATTGGCCTCTTTTCGGACGGCGGCGCCGGCGCCGAAAAGGGCGAACTCATCCAGGCCACCGAAGCCTTCGAGCATGTCGAGAAACTTGGCTGCGCCGACGGCACCTTAAATCTGGCGCGGGTTTATTTCAAGGAAGGGCGCCTGGATGATACCATCGCCGCGCTGCAACGCGCCGCCAAATTCGATCCGCCCGCGCCCCGCTGGACCATCGCATGGTTGAACGGCCTGGTGGACAAGCAAAACGGCTTTCTCGACAAGGCCATCGCCGAGTTCAGCAGCATTCTTGAGGATCGCTATCCTGAATTGGACAAACGCGGCTTCGATTTCAGCAAGGATTACGAAGTCATCAACGAACTGGGCCAGGCCTATTACGAGCGCGCGAAAATGGAACGCGCCAATCCCGCCCGGCAAAATCAGTTCCTCAATTTGGCCGTCACCGCCTTCCAGCGCACACTCGCGCTTGATTCGGAAAACTTGACCGCCCATTACACTCTGGCGCTGATTTATTCACAACTCGGCGATCAAACAAAAGCCGCCTATCACCGCCAGGAGCATGCAAAGTATCTTCCTGATTATAACGCGCAAGACCGCGCCATCAGCATCGCGCGCCGCGCCGATCCCGCCGCGGACCATGCCGCTCAAGCCACCGTCATCTATCCGCTGCAACGGGCGGGCGCGCCGGAATTGGGAGAACGCGCCGCCCGCCAATCCGCGGATCGCGTGGCAACCGCGATGACACGGTGATTTTCCATGAATGACAAGCCCGCCAGTCCGCCGCCCGAGCCACAGGAAGAATTGGTCCACGCCGATGATGCGATCATCGGCAAAGCCGTCCGCTGGTCATTGGTCATACTCGTGATTATCGCTCTATTCTTTGGAGGAGCGGTCTCGGTTCTCAAACACAAACCTCCGCCGGCGCCGTCTCAAATCACCCAATTTGCCGCCCCGGTGTCTCCAGGCCGCCCGCGCGCTGAAATTCCCGTCGCCAAATTCACCGACATCACTGCCCAAGCAGGCATCACCTTCGTCCATAACAACGGCGCTTACGGCGAAAAATTGCTTCCTGAAACCATGGGCGGCGGCGTGGCGTTCCTGGATTATGACAACGACGGCAACCAGGACCTACTTTTCATCAATTCCACCGACTGGCCCTGGCACACCACCGCAGGAAAGCGTCCCGCCACAATGGCGCTCTATCACAACGACGGCCACGGCCACTTCACGGATGTCACGGCTGGCTCCGGCCTGGACGTGAGTTTTTATGGCATGGGAGTGGCAATCGGGGATTATGATAACGACGGGCTTGACGACGTCTTCATCACCGCCGTCGGCGGCAATCATCTTTTTCACAACGATGGCCACGGGAAATTTCACGAAGTCACCCAATCGGCCGGCGTGGGCGGTTCGACCAATGACTGGGGAACCTGCGCCGCTTTCATTGATTATGACAACGATGGCAAGCTCGACCTCTTCGTTGGAAATTATATTAGCTGGTCGCGCCAGATTGACGCCGAAGTGGGTTACAAAATTGACGGCCGCACACGCGCATACGGTCAACCCATGAATTTTCAGGGCGCCTTTCCGCGCCTTTACCACAACGACGGTGGCGGCCATTTCACCGACGTCTCCGCCCAAAGCGGTTTGCAAATAAAAAATCCCGCCACCGGTGTTCCCGGCGCCAAGACCCTCGGCGTGGCGCCGGTGGACATCGACGGCGATGGCTGGATTGATTTCGTCGTCGCCAACGACACCGTTCCCAATCTCCTTTTCATCAACCAGCGCAACGGGACGTTCAAGGAAATCGGCGCCCAATCCGGCGTGGCCTTCGACGGATACGGCAACACCCGTGGCGCGATGGGAATTGACACCGCCTACTATCGCAATGACGGCAGGCTTGGAATCGCGATTGGCAATTTTGCAAACGAGATGACCGCCCTTTACGTCCAGCAAAATTCTCCCACCAATTTTTCCGATGATGCCATCATCGAAGGCATCGGTCCCGACAGCCGTCGCTTCCTCAAGTTTGGCCTTTTCTTCTTCGACTACGATCTCGACGGCCGGCTCGACCTCCTCACGGCCGACGGCCATTTGGAGCAAGAAATCAGCAAAATCCAGAAAAGCCAGACCTACGCCCAGCCGGCCCAGCTATTCTGGAATGCGGGCGATGAAAACGGCGGCGGCTTTGTCGCCGTTCCACCCGAAAAGGCCGGTGCTGATCTCTTCAAACCCATTGTCGGTCGCGGCGCGGCATTTGCCGATATTGACGGCGACGGCGACCTGGACGTCGTCTTGACTCAAGTGGGCGGGGCGCCGCTCCTATTGCGCAACGATCAAAACCTCCATCACCATTGGATTCGCCTCAAACTCGTCGGCACAAAAAGCAATCGCGACGCCATCGGCGCATGGATCAAAGTGCGCGTTGGCGGCCACACACTCACGCGCCAGGTAATGCCCACCCGCGGTTATCTTTCCCAATCCGAACTCCCGGTCACCATCGGTCTGGGAGATATAGCCAAACCGGACGAAGTTGAGATCCTATGGCCCGGCGGCGCGCGGCAGCGTGTGCAAAACGTTCTCGTGGATCAGCCGATGACCGTTACCGAGGCCGACTAGCAGGTGGCGCCCCCCGGCCCTCCGGGTCGAACCGGGCGTCGCGCCGGTTGCGCCATGCCTCCCGAGCGCCGCCCGAAGAATTGAAGTTGACAGACTTCGCATCAAGCCCGCATCGCTCGCCACCTCCTCGATCAACGCGTCGTTAGCGGAGCGGCGACCGCCGTCGCCTCCGACGGAAGCAACCTCCTGATTGGCGGCGGTGGAATTAGCTCTCGTTCCGCGTCGAATGGGGGTAATCTTGGGGAAGCGGCAATAGACACATTAACATGAAACTTTTTTCGGAGTTGGGGCTGTCGGCGGAATTGCTGAAAGCCATTGATAAACTTGGGTTTGAACAGGCCGCGCCAATCCAGGCCGCCGCCATCCCGGTGCTGATGGCTGGACGCGATATTGTCGGACAATCGCAGACCGGATCAGGCAAAACGGCGGCGTTCGCAATTCCGGCCATTGAAAAAACCGATGCCAATTTGCGCGCGGTGCAATCGCTGATTCTTTGTCCGACACGGGAGTTGGCGGTGCAGGTGTCGGAGGAATTCCACAAACTGGCGCTGTTCAAACGCGGCATTACCGCCCTGCCGATTTACGGCGGCCAATCTTACGAGCGCCAGTTCTGGGGCTTGAAACACGGCGCGCAGATCGTCATCGGAACTCCGGGACGCGTCATGGATCACATGCGGCGCGGCACACTGCGGCTGGAATCGGTGAAGATCGTCATTCTCGACGAGGTCGACGTGATGCTCAACATGGGTTTCCGCGACGACATGGAAACCATTTTGAAGGCCGCGCCGAAGGAGCGCCAAACGGTTTTCTTTTCGGCCACGATTCCGAAGGCAATCCGCGAATTGATCGAAAAATTTTCGCGCAATCCGGAGAACGTGAAGATCGAGCAAAAGGCGATGACGGTTCCGACGGTCGAGCAGGTTTATTACGAAGTGGATCGCCCGCACAAAATCGATTTGCTGACCCGGCTCATCGATCTTCACGATCTCAAGCTGGGAATCATTTTTTGCAACACCAAGAGAATGGTGGATGATCTGGTGGATCATCTGGAGGCGCAGGGTTATCTGGCGGACCGATTGCACGGCGATATGACGCAGGCGATGCGCGACAGGGTGATGAACAAATTCCGCAAGTCGGGCCTGGAATTTCTGGTCGCCACGGACATCGCCGCCCGCGGCATTGACGTGGACGATGTGCAGGTGGTTTTCAATTACGACCTGCCTTATGACGGCGAGGATTACATCCATCGCATCGGGCGCACAGGGCGCGCGGGCCGGAGCGGACGGGCGATCACCTTTGTTTCGGGCCGCGAGGTTTTTCAAATCCGAAACATCGAGCGATACACAAACACGCGCATCACTCGCGCAAAAATCCCCACCGCGGGCGAAGTCGAAGAAGCGCGCGGCAATGTGTTCCTCGATAAGTTGCGCATGACGTTGAAAAGCGGCGACTTTCAAAAGCAGGAACACATTCTTGGCCGTTTGCTGGAGGAAGGATTCAATTCCACGGACATCGCATCGGCCTGCCTGGCTCAATTGCAAAGCAGCGAAACCGCTCCGCCAAAACTGGCGTCGCGCGAGGAAACAAACGAACGTCCCAGAGGGACTTCGTTCCGCGACAGTGGCCCGCGCGAGGGGCGTTTTGATGGCCGCGCCCCGCGCCACGAGCGATTGCGCGACGACGACCGCCGTCAAAGCCACGCTTTTCGGGTAAGGCCCGATCAATTTCCACCGCGCGCCAAGCCTTCGACACCGCTCGCTCCCAAAGTTCCCGCCTCCGCGGCGCCCGTCCCGGCCAAGTCCGAGCCTGCGAGGCCCGTTTCGCAAATCTCCCCGATTGCCCCAGCCGAGGCCGCCGTTCCACCCGCGAACGCAACGCGGCCCGCGCCCCGCCCATTGCCATTGGGCAGACCGAAGGCCAGCCGCGCCACGCCTTCCGATTTCACGCGTCTTTATTTGAACCTTGGGATCGAACACGGGCTCACTGCCGGCGATGTCGTCGGCGCCATTCTTGGCGAGACGGGATTGCCGGCAAAGAACGTGGGTGTGATTGACCTGCGCCAGCGCCATACATTTGTTGACATTGCCTCGGAAAACGCCAACGCGATCCTCGCCAAACTTAACCGCGCGCAGATCAAGGGCAGGAAAGTGAAAATGAAACTGGCGTGATCGCGCATTGCGATTGGACGGTCGCGACCGCCTTTCGAGTTCCCCACTCAATCTCACGGGTAATTCACGATTCCGCACGGATAAAATGGTTGCGAGTCTGGCTTGATTTTGAAAGACTGCGGCATGGTCAAGGTCGCCCGCAAAATCCTCCTGGAAGGAGAAGGCAACGATGTCGCCTATTGGCTCTCGCGCCCGCCGTTGGAACGCATGCGCGCGTTGGATGGGATGCGCCGCATGTATATCAATGCCTATGTTGCTCCTGGAAAACAAAGACTTCCGCGAGTTTATCGCGTTGTTAAGCTCAAACGCGGTTAGGTTTCTCATCGTCGGCGGCCACGCGGTCACCTTTCACGGCTTTCCGCGCTTTACCGCCGACCTGGATCTGTGGGTCGCGGCGAACGCCAAAAACGCCCTGCGGGTAAGTCAAGCGCTCAAGGAATTCGGCTTTGGAACTTTGTTTGACGCGGATGATTTTTCGAAGCCCGGATACGCCATTCAACTGGGCCGGCCACCCTATCGCATCGACCTCCTGACCTCGATTCAAGGCGTTGATTTTGCCTCGGCCTACGCCCGGCGGAAGACCCTCAAAGCGGACGGCTTGGAACTTCCGTTTATCGGTTTGGACGAATTGTTAGTCAACAAGCGCGTGGTCGGACGCCTGCGCGACTTGGACGATGCCGCCAAGCTGGAAGCGGGCCTTCGCCAAAAGGCAAACAGGCCCAAACCGTCCCGCGCCGTCCAACGGAAAAAGCATAAATGAAATCCGCCGCCACCTCTCAACCAGGGCCGCACACAATAGCGGGTCATTTTGCCCGCGGCGGGCCATCGCATTCTTTGGCAAACCAGCGCCGGGTGGATTCAAAGCGGCGCCGATTTTTTCACCGCCGACGCCGGCATCGTCGGCTCCGAGACCACCATCGGCGCCGCGCGCTGGGGAACCGCCTGCGCAACCCCGTTCATCGCCGCAAGATTTCTCAAGGCCCATCCGCAATTCTACTGGATGGAAGGGCTTCTCAAAGACCGTCCCTGCGAACCGTGGACAATCTTTCAAGCCGGAAATTAAGCCGGCGTCGAATTCCAAACCTCCAGCGTTCTCAATGCAAAATCGGCAGCGGGCTTCCCTGGCGCGTCAATTCGGCTTCCAAGTCCAGATAAAAATCCAGGCGGCGGCCCGTCTCGCCGTCATCAATGCCGCGCGCCATCAAAAGATAGGTGGCGTAATGATTGCCCTCGGATTCCACGAGGCTTGCGTAGAAGGCCGCAAGCCCCGGATCAAGCGATGACAACTCGCGCGCCAGAATTTGAAATTTCTCGCAACTGCGGCCCTCGATGAGCGCGCAACAAATCAAGTGATCAATGACTTGCAGCCGCTGACCGTTGCGGATGGACCGCATCAACCCGCTGATCCATTGGCTGGGATGCGGCTGGCCGAAGGGAATGCCGCGCCGCTTGAGCAAATCGAGCACCAGTTGGAAATGCTGCAATTCCTCGATGGCAATGGCATTGAGGTCGCCCACCCGTCCGTAAAGATCGCGATACTTTTCCAGATTCAACGCCGTCGTCGCGGCCTTGCGCTCCAGATGCGCGTGATCCACCAGCACGGCCGGCAAATTGGCCAGCACCTTGCCCAGCCAGCCCGCGGGAATTTTTTCGCGAAATAAAAGCACTAAAACCTTGCCAGTTTGGCAATTTCAGTCTGGCCTGATCGGCGGGAGAGGTCGAGATGGAAATCTCCGCAAGGAGATAATCGCCACGCTGATGATGGACGTTCGGATGGTTTCTTTGCGATGGTTTCCAGCCGGTTGGGACCAACGAAATTCCACGAGGTCGGGAGTCCTGATGCTTGCGTTCTTTGGCTGTTTGCCTTTGGCGGCGGCTTTGGGGCTTTGTCGCAAAGAAAATTGAGAATCTCGTTAGATATTATGGCAGAACATGCCGTCGCGCAATTTCGGCTCGAACCAGGTGCTTTTGGGAGGCATAATCGCGCCGGCGTCGGAGACGGACATCAGGTCTTCAATGCTGGTTGGAAACATCGAAAAAGCGCATGCGTATTCGTTTGTGTTGACCAGCTTTTCCAGCTCCGCCGCGCCCCGGATGCCGCCGACAAAATTGATTCGCTGGCTCGTGCGCGGATCGTCAATTCCAAAAATAGGACGCAAGATATGGCGTTGCAGCAACGTCACGTCAAGTTTTTCAATGGGAGCGTTGACCGCTGTCGCCTCGGGGCGGAAACGCAGCCCGTGCCAGCGGCGTTCAATGTACAACGCCAACTGGTGCCTTGCGCCAGGTTCGGAAGATGCGTCCGGGGAGATCGAAAAAACGGATTCCAATTTCTTGAGTAATTGGCCGGCGGTCAGTCCGTTCAAATCCTTTAAAACTCGATTATACGGCAGAATCTTCAATTGGTTGTCCGGGAAAATCACACTCAAAAAAAACGCGCTGTCTCCGCCGCCCTGGCGGGCTTGATAAACTCGCGCCGCCGCCGCGCTTCGGTGATGGCCGTCGGCAATGTACAGACAGGGGACGCGGGCAAAGGTCTGGCGAATGAATTCCACCCGCGCCGCGTCGCCGATCGTCCATGAAGAATGCCGGATGCCGTCCCGGGAGGTGAAATCCGTGTCGGGGGTGCTGGAGGTGCGTTGGGCGACAAGGTCGTCCATTTCTTTGACAGCGCGATAGGCCAAGAAGGCGGGACCGGTTTGCGAACCCAAAGTTTCAATGTGATGGACGCGGTCTTGTTCCTTGTCGGGCCGTGTCAACTCGTGCTTTTTAATGATGCTCTTGAGATAGTCATCGCAACTGGCGGCGGCCACCAGTCCCACCTGAGTGTGCTTGCCCCAAATCTGGCGGTACAAATAAAAGCAAGCCTGGCGTTCGGCTCGCAAAGCCCCTTGAGAAATCAACCGGTCAAAGTTCTCCTTCCCCTTGGCATAGACGCGGGCATCGTGCGGATCAACGCCGGGCGGCAGATCGATCTCAGGTTTGCTAATGTGAAGGAAACTGCGAGGATTGTCTTTGGCCAATTCCCGGGCCTCCTCTGAAGACATCACGTCATAAGGCAATTCGCAAATTGTGCCGGCCAACTCCGGACGGGGCCGCACGGCGGCAAATGGTTTGATTTGGGCCATAAATGAAAGGCCAAAAGGCTAAAGGCTGAGCGCGAAAGGTAAAGGATGAAAGGTGGCGTGGTTGGCGCGTTTCATGCGGCGTGATCGTGTCTCCGCCTCGCGAAGGCAGGCAAATGAGTGGTTTTGTTCGCGCGCCCCTACCTTCCATGCTCGAATTTTATTTTCCCGGCTTCGGCCATGATTCTGACGCGCTCGCCGGGCTTGAATTCGCCTTGCAAGACTCTCATGGCCAGCGGATCAAGCAGGTGTTCCTGAATGGCGCGCTTGAGGGGGCGCGCGCCGAATTGGGGATCATAACCCTCTTTGGCCAGCAGCTTCATCGCGGAGGGTTCCACTTGAATGGACAATTGCTGGGCGGCCAGGCGGTGTTGGAGGCGCTTGAGTTGAATCTCGACAATCGCCGCCAGTTGCTTTTCGCCCAAGCTGTGGAAAATGATGATGTCATCAATCCGGTTGAGAAACTCGGGGCGGAAATGCTTCTTGAGTTCCGTGCGAACGACCTCCTCCAGGCGCGCATGTTCCTTGGCGCCGCTTGCCGACAGCCCGGTTGTGAAAAACTCCTGGATGATGGGCGATCCAATGTTGCTGGTCATGATGATGATCGTATTCTTGAAATCAACCCTCCTGCCCTGTCCATCGGTCAGCCGCCCATCGTCAAGCACTTGCAGCAAAATGTTGAACACATCGGGATGGGCCTTCTCGATTTCGTCAAAAAGCACGACGCTGTATGGACGGCGCCGGACGGCCTCGCTCAATTGGCCGCCTTCCTCGTAGCCGACGTATCCCGGCGGCGCGCCAATCAGCCGGGCCACCGAATGGCGCTCCATGTATTCGCTCATATCGATGCGCTGGAGCGCGTTCTCATCGTCAAATAAAAATTCAGCCAGCGCGCGCGCCAGCTCCGTCTTGCCCACGCCGGTGGGGCCTAGAAAAATAAAGGAGCCCAGGGGGCGGTCCGGATCCTGCAAACCGCTGCGCGCGCGGCGCACGGCGTTTGAGACGGCGGCAATGGCCTCCTTCTGGTCCACGACCCGTTGTTGCAAACGTTCCTCCATCCTGACAAGTTTTTCGCGCTCGCCCTCAAGCATCCGGCTGACCGGAATGCCCGACCACGCGGCGACGACGCGGGCGATGTCCTCCTCGGTGACTTCCTCGCTTAGGAGACGCTTGCCCTGGCGCTGGTTAAATTCCTTTTGGGCCGCGGCCAGTTTGTTGTGCAATTCCGGGACCCGGCCATACTGAATTTGGGCGGCCAGACTGAGATCGCCCGCGCGTTGGGCGGCCTCCTGCCGCTGGCGGGCTTGTTCGAGCTGGCTGTTCAAAATCGAGATGGCATTGATGGCTGCTTTTTCGTTCCGCCACTGCGCTTTTAACCGGGTGTCCTCCTCCTTGAGATTGGCGAGGTCCTGCTCGATTTTCTTGAGGCGCAGTTTGGAGGCGTCATCCTTCTCCTTGCGCAAGGCGGTTTGCTCGATTTCCAATTGCATGATCTGGCGCTCCAATTGATCGATCTCGGCGGGCATTGAATCCAGTTCCATGCGCAAACGCGACGCGGCTTCGTCTATCAGGTCCACGGCTTTATCCGGCAAAAAGCGGTCGGTAATGTATCGCTGGGAAAGCGTCGCCGCGGCGACCAGCGCGGCATCTTGGATGCGCACGCCGTGATGGACTTCGTAGCGTTCTTTTAGGCCGCGCAGAATGGCGATGGTCTCCTCGACGCTCGGCTCGCCAACGTAAATGGGCTGGAAACGGCGCTCCAGCGCGGGATCTTTCTCGATGTATTTGCGATATTCGTCCAATGTCGTGGCGCCAATGCACCGAAGCTCGCCCCGCGCCAGCGGCGGCTTGAGCATGTTCGCGGCGTCACTGGCGCCCTCGGCCGCCACCGCGCCGACGATGGTGTGCAATTCATCGATGAACAGAAGGACGCGCCCCTCGCTGGCGGTGACTTCCTTCAGGAACGCCTTGAGCCGTTCCTCAAATTCGCCGCGAAATTTCGCGCCGGCAATCATCGCGCCCAGGTCCATCGCCACCAAGCGTTTGTTTTTGAGCGATTCGGGAACGTCGCCGCTGATGATCCGCCTTGCAAGCCCTTCAACGATGGCCGTCTTTCCCGTGCCCGGCTCGCCGATGAGCACGGGATTATTCTTTGTGCGCCGGGTAAGCACCTGCATGACGCGGCGGATTTCCTCGTTGCGGCCAATGACGGGATCGATTTTTCCGGAGCCCGCCAGCGCCGTCAGGTCGCGCCCGTATTCTGTCAATGGATCTGGTTGCATATCTCAAAAAAGCATTCGATGCGCCTCGCCCGCCAGGGACGATATTGAAAAGTCTGCCCGCCCCGCACATCTGTCAAGCGCGCCCGATGGCGCGGCTCGCGGTAAATTGAGCGGTTCGCGGCGCTATCGGGGCGCCAAAAAATCCAGCAAAAAAGCGGCTTTGCAATGACGCCTTGTGACCAAGTCCGCCAAACAGAGGCGCGCCCGGCGGCAGGGGGGGTTGTCGCGAACGCGTGAATTCCGGCGCTTGGGCCAAGAATTGCTTTCCAATCGCGCGATTTGACGGTAAGTGTTTTTCATGGCAGAAGGCGCACAGTCCGCGGAGAGAGTGTATAAAGGGGTCGGGGTGTCGGCGGGGATTTGTCACGGCAAAATCATAGTCTTGACAAAGGCGGAGGTTTCGATTCCTCAGTACGACGTGGCCGAAGGCCAGTTGAGTCTGCAAGTCCAGCGTTTCGAGGCCGCGCTGGTATTGACGCGCCAGCAGATTTTGGAAGTTCAGCGCCAGGTGAGCACGGCGCTCGACGCCAAGGACGCCAGCATTTTTGACGCGCATTTGCTGGTGTTGGAGGACCCCACACTGGTGGAATCGGTCAATAGTTTGATCCTTCAAAAAAAGATCAACGCCGAGTCGGCGTTCCGTGAATTCGCCGACAAATACACCGCCACCCTCAGCGCCATTGACGATGCCTATCTGCGCGAGCGGGCGGCCGACATGCGCGATGTGACCTCGCGCATCATGCACAATCTGCTGGGCTTTCATCAGCACGAAGACCTCAAGAACCTGCGCGAGCCGTGCATATTGCTCAGCGAGGATTTATCGCCCTCGCAAGTGGCGCTTTTAAACCCAAAAGTCACCCTGGGTTTTGCCACGGACGTCGGCAGCAAGACTTCGCACACAGCCATCATGTCCCGGTCCCTGCGGATTCCTGCCGTGGTGGGGCTGCGCAACGCCAGCCGCAAGATCAAAAGCGGCACCGACGCCTTGTTGGACGGATACAACGGACTGATCATCGTCAATCCCAGCGACCAGACGCTCTTTGAATACGGGCGCCTGGCGCAGCGCCAGGTTTCCATCGAGGAGAAACTGCATGAGTTGCAGCGCCTGCCGTCCGTCACGCTCGACGGGCGGCAAATCGTGCTTTCGGCCAATATAGAGCAAATCAACGACGTGGAGGCGGTCAAGTTTTATGGCGCCGAAGGCGTGGGCTTGTTCCGCACCGAATACCTGTTCATCAATCGCGATTCGTTGCCAACGGAAGAGGAGCAGTTCCAGGCCTACCAGAACGTCGCCGCGGCGTTGAAGCCTCAACCAGTCATCATCCGGACCCTCGATTTGGGCGGCGACAAATTCCTCTCGCACCTGGCGTTGCCGGTCGAAATGAACCCGTTTTTGGGATGGCGGGCGATCCGTTTTTGTCTTGAGGAGCGCGATGTTTTTCGCGCCCAGCTTCGCGCCATTCTTCGGGCCAGCGCGCAAGGAAACGTCAAAGTGATGTACCCGATGATTTCGTGCGTCGGGGAATTGGAAAAAGCCAACACGCTGATGAAGGATTACAAGAATGAATTGCGCGCGGAGGGAATTGCCTTCGATGACAAGCTTGAAGTGGGCGCCATGATCGAAATTCCCTCGGCCGCCGTGGCCGCCGATTCCCTCGCCCGGCGCGTGGATTTCTTCAGCCTGGGGACCAATGATTTGATTCAATACGCGCTGGCGGTGGACCGTCTCAACGAAAAGATCGCCCATCTTTACGAACCCACTCACCCGGCTGTCTTGCGTCTCATCAAATGGACCGCCGACGCCGCGCACAAGGAGGGAATCTGGTGTGGTGTTTGTGGCGAAATGGCCAGCGACCCGGCCTTGACGCCGCTGCTGCTGGGGCTGGGCGTGGATGAATTGAGCACCGCTCCATCGCTGTTGCCCCGGATAAAGTTTTTGGTCCGGCGGCTCAAAATGGAGGAGGCCAAAGAACTGGCGGATTTCGCCTTGAATTGTGAGTCAGGAAAGGATATCCTAGAGCGTTCGCAGGCGCTGGCCAGGAAGGTGGCGCCTGGCCTGTTTGGAAACCAATCCTAAAACGCTATGAAAGTCCTGATTCTGGCCGCCGGTTACGCCACACGTCTTTATCCGCTGACGCTTGACAAGCCCAAGCCGCTGCTGCCGGTCGCCGGCAAGCCGTTGATCGAACATGTGTTGGACAATCTGGCGCCCATCGGCGGAATCGACCGGGTGTATGTGGTGACCAACGCCAAATTCGCAACCCATTTCCAAAAATGGTCCGATGGCTATCGCGCCGCCAAGTCAAAATTGGATTTCACCATCGTTAATGACGCCTCGACCGACGACACCAACAAGCTGGGCGCCATCGGCGACATCCATCTGGTGATCACAAAGGAAAAAATCGAGGACGACTTGATTGTCGTCGCCGGCGACAATCTTTTCAGTCAAAGCCTCGAGGGCTTTGGCAAGTATTGCCGCCAAAAAAATGCGCCTGTGCTGGCCGTTTATGACGTTGGCAGCCTGGAGGAAATTACCAAGTACAACGCAATTTCGATGGATGGCGACGCCAAAATAACGTTCTTCGAGGAGAAGCCCAAAAAGCCCACGAGCACCATCACTGGCATCGCCCTCTACTATTATCCAAAAAAGAGCCTGCCGATGATCCGGCAATACATGGCCGAGGGGAATAATCCCGATCAGCCCGGACGGCTGGTGCAATGGCTTTATCCACGCGCGCCGGTTTACACATGGCGCGTCCCAGGAATTTGGTTTGACATCGGTTCCAAAGAAAGCCTCGAAGAGGCAAACCGCATTTTTCAAATTAGGAATTAGGAATTCAGAATTAGGAAGGGAGAATTCCGCGTCATTAGGGGCTGCCGCAAAATAACATTTACTTTTCCGCTTGGTCTTTTGACCGCCGGCTTCGTTGCTTCCTCGTTGCAGATCACTGCGGATATGCGCCTCGCTCGCGTCTCGCCAGTGGTCACAACCCCGGCGCGCAAAAGTAAATGTTATTTTGCGGCAACCCCTCAGCGCGAAACCCAACGGCCACCGTTCCATTCATAATTCATAATTTATAATTC
>VFSW01001588.1_pt1 | contig 34686 bp, 33 predicted proteins | sample 5358111 | NCBI WGS metagenome assembly VFSW01 (sample SAMN11554181, study PRJNA540505) | mine drainage metagenome | isolation source: sediment from site ElyBrook_90M | place: USA: Ely Copper Mine, Vershire, VT | collected 2017
CTTGTTGCTGAACTCTGGGTTGACTGTTTATGAGTGGTCTAACTTCACCGATTGGCTGGCGGAACGCTACTCACGGGCAACCGGGAACGGCGTTACGGACAACCTTTCCAAGTATGCGATTGGGGCGCAACTTGGGGCGTATATCTCAGTGCCGGGGGGAAGCACTTGGGGCAACCCACTTGGTAGCTCGGCTGTTGTCCCGTTTATGACTGAGCGCGGGCAACCCCTAGTTTTGAATGATTTGCTGAACTATTGGGTAGTGATCGGCACAGAGCCGGTTGATGCTGGCGGCACGCATCTGGTTCCCCACATGGTTGACATGATGTTGAACTACATCTATCAACTTACCAGTTGCCACTTAGGGGGAAACATCGGAAATGGCTGGCCGCACTGCGCGCCTAACATTTATTTGAACTCTCCCAACTTCGATATGGGATTGGTGCAGCCCGCGCTGGAGTACGCCTGCCAAGTAGAGCAGTGGGCCGGTACGGACGGGCGCGGAGATAACGGCTGCGACCCGGCGATTCCTCCGGCGCTACTCGCTTTGGCTGACTGGATGTACAGCTACGAATATCTACCAAACGTGGTGGCGTTTGGCAACCATGCACAGCCCTACGGAGCTACAACTGTTCCGGCAGGAACTTCTGCCTCCACTGCAATCCTGAACTCTATGCAGGCGGGAAGTTTGGCGTGGTTGGGAGCGTACTGCGGAAACTGCACTCTCCCCACTAGCGGAACGCCCGTGTGGGCAGTGGCGGATGACTATTTCTCCCACACGTTTCAGGGAGGCTTTCCCTACAGCGGTCTGCCGAAGCAATTCGGGCAAGCGTACAGGGATTTTTCCGAGTACCTGCACTATCGGACAACGCCGAGTGCTGGTGGTTGGACGGCTTGGCAGTTTGAAACTGAACCTGCCCTGAATCCCTTCCAACCGGATTGGCCGAACAAGCTGGGGCCGTATCCGCAAGCGACGGTGCCTTGGACGACAGCCCCGCTAGTGAGTGGGACAGTCTCCGTATCTGGCAGGGATGTGACTTGGTTGTCCGGCTTGCAGTTCACACCTGCTTGGGTAGGCAAGCGCCTCGTAGTCAACGGTAACGCCTACTTCGTGGCATCAGTGCCCAGCCCCACATCACTGACTCTCACATCAAGCGCCGGAATTCACCCTAGCGCCAATTATAGCGTGCCCACACCTACGTGCGCCTACACCGGCCCCGGCTCGGCGTCTTGCTACTGGTGGAGCGCACCTACGGAATCAACATTCGTGCGTTACGCGCTCTCTCCGGCTAATCCGTGGATAGGAACGCTGGTCACCGGCCCCGGAGGGAACTGCTCTTACTACCCAAACAACGCTATCTGTCTGAACACAGTGACTCTTAGCGGCTTCAGTGCGGGAACCTACAATCTGGCGCTCGGGGGAACTGATGCGGCAGGCAACACAGCGCAAAGTCAAAACAACGGACTTGGCGCTGACTTCCAAGTAGTTATTGTGCAAGGGCCACCAGCAACGCAGAACGGTGTTTCGCTGAACCGAGTCACCGTGAATGGCGGGAAGGTCAACTAATGCAGCACACGGACGCAGAGCAGAAACAACTCGCTGCCATCGCTAGCGCGCTAGGCGTGCGGCTGGCTAATTTGCAACAAAGCTGGCCGCTCATCCAAGCACGCATGATAAGCAACGGGTTCACGAAAGACGATGATTTTATCGCTGCGCTGGCAACAATCCGTGTGGAATGCCCGACATTCCTTCCGCAAACCGAACTAGGCAACCGCGATTACTGGATCAAGCACTACTGGCTCAACGAGAAAGTGCGCGGCTGGCTTGGCAACATCTGTGAGGAAGACGCGGTGACGTATCGAGGTCGTGGCTTCATTCAACTAACCGGGCGGGGTGCCTACATCGAGTACGGCACGGCTCTCAGTCTGAACTTGGTAGGCTGCCCCGACTTAGCTTTGGACATCGCAAACGCCGCTAGCATCTTTGCTGAGTTCTGGCGGCGTAAGCATGTCAACATCGCTGCCGAAGCTGAGAATTGGGTAAAAGTGCGGCGGATCGTCAACGGCGGCTCTAGCGGGCTAGCCGATTTCGAGCGATACATCAAAGCACTCCAAACCAAGGCACTTCAACAAGCAGCCTAGACCGGAAAGCCGCTGTAGCTCAACTGGCAGAGCAACCGATCTGTAATCGGTAGGTTGGCGGTTCAAGTCCGTCCAGCGGCTCCATCCCAAACAACACGGAGCAACATGATAGTCGGCGCATACTTAGCAACACACAAGAATCCGATGTTCGCGCGGCTGGCGATGCTGCAACTTGCGCAGCAAACCTATCTGCCCCACGTCATCGCTATCCACGAAAGCGGTCACACGGAAAGCTACAAGTGGGCGTGGAAGGACATCGAGCAAGACCTTACGACGTTTCACGGCGTCAAGGTTCTGTACGCCTACACGCCTGCGAACCCCGGCCATCCGATCTACCAAGCTGTGCCTCTGAAGCGGCTGTTCGATGAGGGGTGTGAGGTCTTCTTCAAGATCGACCATGATGATCTGTACTCAATCAGGCACGTGGCCTCCGGGTTACGAAACCTAGAAGGGTATGACGCCGTGGTCAAGGCAAAGCACGGCTTTCTCATCCAACCGTCCGGCGCGGACTATCGTTACATACCTGCAACGTCTTTCTTCGATGTACCCATGAAAGGGCACGCAGGCAGTGTTTGCTTCACACGTCACGTGGCAGCCGAATACCTGTGGGAGATGGAGCTAAATCAGGGCAGGGAAGATGACTTAACCCTCAGCCGGGTACTCAAAGATAAGTATGCTGTGAACTACGTCTTTGACGACCCCACTACCGTCTATGTCTCTCACGGGGGAAACACTAGCACGAAAGAATGGGCTAGCTGGGAAGTGCTCCGTCAGCAAGGGGACTCAAGCGCGCCTCAGACACCTTATGTGAACGGCGCTAAGTCGATTAGCGCACATCCAAACTTCAACACCGGCCTTCCTACGGCCCTGAAAGCGATACAACAACCATGACAGAAACAGCCACAACCACGGCACCCGAACGACGCGAGATTCCCAAAGAAGCGCAGGAAGAAATCATGCGGCTTTTCAGCACGCTAAACAGCGCCGTTACACAAGCACGTCAAGCTACGTGTGCGTTTGAAGACGCGCGCAGAGCCTTCAACGAGTTCGTCAAGGCTACCCGAATTAGCCTCAACATCGCAAACGACGACAGAGGCTGGTACATCGAAGACGACGCTAGCGCGTTCGTCCGCGTCGGCCCGGTTGCACAGTGTGCAGAAAAGGAGACAGCACAGCAATGATCCGCGAATTTAAGTGCCGCCAAGGGCACGTCACAGAACTGCTCATCCCCGGCATAAACGACGAACACGTACAAGTCATCGACTGTCCGGCAATCGTAGAAGCGCGCTCTTGGATGCCGCGCACAGGGATGGTTGACGTTCTGCGAGAACAACACGTCTGCGGCCTACCGGCGCACCGCGTCGAATGGTCTGCCCCTTCGGAGGCTATCTGCGTAGGGGAGGGCTTCCACAAGCCAGCGGCGGGCGGCAGCATTGTGGGCCGCGCCGATGTAACCAAGTATGCCAAGGAAGTATTCGAGGCAGTAGGAGGACACAAAAACCTTGTGGGGCACGTCAGCAAGCCCGGCGAAGCTCCCACACGCATCACGGTCTAAATTATGAACTCAATCAGCAAATTCCTTTTCAAACTCTGGGTACAGATCACGCGCCCAGACGTGTGTGTTAAGCACGCTCGCCGCAAGATCAACAGCAGTGTCCAAGACAAAGGCGCATTTTGGTACTGCGAAATGTGCGATGCCGAGGCAACAGCCAAGAGCGCGCGCGCAACCGCTGATGATGTAGCCAGTCGGCGGTACATCATTAACAAGTTGCAAAGCTTCAACAACTGAGCGACAATGCCTACATACATAGGAGATCGAAGTTGGACTACGAAAACATTGTACAACAACTCAACGACCAGATTAACCGCCTAACAGCGGCCAGAGATGCCCTGATTTACAACAGCGGCTTCAGGGGCACAAGACGAAGCCGCCCCGCAAAGAAGCAAGTGCCAGCTAAAGTGGCACGACGCTCCATGAGCGCCGCCGCCCGCAAGCGCATCGGAGAAGCTAAAAGAGCGTGGTGGGCCGCACGAAGAAAGGCCCGCAGCCGCGTGGCCTAGACCAAAAACAGAAAAGCCCCTAGTAGGAGAGCAACATCACTCAACCTACTAGGGGCTTTTCACTTTGCTTGATTGTTTACAGCTTGACGGGAGTCTGCTTGACGACCGCGACGGCCTTTTCAAAGTCGGCAAGCAACTGCGGGGTGCCAACCTTGGCGAACAGGTCTTTCACAAACGTCCCGCCCGACTCAGCATCCTGCGCAGCCGCGCCGAACAAGGCATACGAGGCGTCCACAATAGAAGCAGCCTGCGGCCCGACAACAGCGGCGGCAGCCTCGGCGAGAGGCTTCAGAGTTTCTGCCTCCTGCGCCAGCTTGGGCAAACTCGTCTGAGAGAACGCGACAAACCGCTTCGCGGTAGCCGCAATAAAGTGACCAAAGTTCTTGAAATCGCCTTTGATCGTTTCCATGTTGAAAGCCATGAGTGAATCTCCTATGATCGTAGGGTTAAAAGGTTGAGGGGTTAGGGGATGAGATACTTGACGACGGCCTGCGCGCCGATCTTGGCCCAGCCGGTTACTTTCTGATACCAGCGTTTCGGCCCTAACACGGCGTTCGTGACGTGATCGGCTAGCTCTTTCCCATCTGTAGATATGCCCGCGACGTTCGCAGTTGTCTTATCCAAGTTGGCTAGCATCGAAGGGATGTGGGGATCGTTAGCCAGCTTGTTAAGCCCATCCGCCGATCCATGAATCGCTGTGAGCGTGTCCGTAGCGCCGCTCATGAACGTAGCCGCGTTGTCTTCCACAGGCTCTAGTTTGGCAATTGCGTCCGTAGCTGTGTTCAGCGTTGGCATAATTGCCGCAACAGTTTCCGTAGTCTGCTTCAGCAACGGACTGAGTTCAGCAACCCCGGCGTCTGTTGTGTTCAGTAGCCGAGTCGCAGAATCGAGAGTGTTGTTGAATTTGTTGAGGGACGACGTAAGCTGCGGGTTGAGCGTTTGGTTCAGAAACTTGCGCTCGTCTAGTGCCGTCTGCCGGGTAGCTTTCGTGGTAAGCGTTACTTCGCTAATCAGGGTGTTAATGCGGTGATTGTCGAAGCTTGCCAGCTTATACCCGAAGTAGCTCCCTAGACACAGCACCACAATAAAAATCAACCATGCGGTGCAACGAAGCACTTCATGAAGCAAAGCTAGGCGGCATAGGATCAAGTTCTCTTTCGGTGTAAATTGTAGCGGTGATGTCGTCCCCGAAGAGTTCCGCCCGAAGGTCAATGTCACGCACATCCTTTCCAGACACCCTGTACGCCATAGCAAGACGCCGCAAAGCGCACATACGCAAGATGTCAGGTTCCGCCTCTTTGCTAGGGAGGCGGAACGAAACTGTGTATTTAGGCATGGGAGTTAAGCAGAAACCGGCTGGCCCTGCACGCCGTAAGTAGCTATACCCTCCGGCGTAGATTGGTTGTAGATGACTTTGGTACGCTCGATGACCTCGGCGTCAATGTCATCGACAGGGAGGGCTACCGAGTCCAATTCAGCAATGTCGGCGCTGATGTCGGGCGGCAGCATCTTAGCAAGGATGTCTTCAAAGACAAAGCAGGCATCGCGCCGCAATTCGTCAACACGCCCGTCAGGGACTTGGATGATGTAGTCCCACGACTTTTCCGGCAGGCTATCCAACTCAGTTTCCGACACGTGCTCCGACTGCCCCGCAATCAGAAGATCACTGCAGTAGAGACGGTCACAGCGAACCAACTTGCCATCACAGCCCTTGACGAACTGCACTTCGTTCATGAAGCGCATATCGCTGATTAGGGCAATGGCTGGCCGCTCTTCTAGCAGCGTATCGCGCAACTTGCGAACCCAATAGAACGGGTCTTGCTTGCGCCGGTAGGCGGTTCCCCACCACTGCAGGAGAGCGCGCTGCTTACCAAGCGGACACAGCGGGTCTGTCATGTCAGCGTTAAGCTCATACTGCACTGTGATGGGCAGTTGGCCCGTGGCGTGCATCTGCTCCATCAGTGCGTACATGCCCCCCGCCTGCTCTGCGGCCATGTTGACTTCACGCTTCAGGGCGTCCGCCAAAGCATACCGGCGAACATCGTAGGTCTTCCCGTAGGCGTCCAGAATGGCTTGCACGGCGGTGTCCTTTCCGTGCCGCGCTTTGTACCCGAATGCAATCAGAAGGGATTCCATTTAGTTAAACAGCCCCCTGAAAAGCATCTGAAAAAGGTGCAGAAGCGCGCCGTAGGCTACCGTCTGCCAGAAGCCGAGAAAAGCAATGCCGTTCGCCCAATACAGGATCGCATTGATGCCGAACACCAGCATTGAGAAGACGGCGGTGCTGAGAACGAAATTTAGCAAGCCGATCAGCGAAAAGATGCCGCCGAACAATGCTGCAGCTACCGCCAAAACCACGCCTGCGTTCATAGGCCGCAATGCGCGCATAAACACTTCACTTGTTGTCATAATCACTTCCCTTGTTGTTACGTAGTTTACTTCAAACCGTGACGGCGTAAGAACCACACCGCGTATTCAGAAAAAGGATTCGTTGCCCTCTCAGACTTGATGTCTGTCATATCAAGCTGGTACTCAAACGTCCGAACGTGCGAGGGTGAGATTCCCCACATATTTTGTAAAGCGCGGATCGGCTTCAAGCGCCATGACTGGCCTAGCTCGTTCTGGCCGGTATAAGTACCGTTGACAATGGTTCGTTCCAGAAACTTCGACTTGTGAAGATTGCCGATGACGATTTGATCGAAGGCTGCGCCTTGGTAGCCGGTAGCGTGCCGATACGTAGGGTCATCGAACATCGCGCGCAAACGGTCTTCGAGGGCTTCTTCTTTCCCGTTTTGTACGTCGATGCCGTGCTCGAAGCGGTAGTTCCAATCGAAGATGCGGCGCTGCCCTATCTGACTAGTCCATGTCGTCATCTCAAACTGGTCATTGCCGTGCAGCATATCCCCCAGCATTTCGTACACAACCCAATCCATGTTCGTGTGCGCCTGCTGTTTCGTCGGCATCTTCGCTGTGGTGCGGGGATGATTGCCCACAATAGCGTCAATCTGAATGGGGAGGCCAAGCGTTCCGAGTTCGAGATAGAACATCTTCAAGAGGCGCGCGCCGAGCACTACGGCGGCTTGGTCTGTCATGTCGTTCGTGTACACCTGCTCATCATGGATGGTGCCATTGATGATGTCTCCTAGCAGCGGAGACCAAATTCCGGTAATGGTGTACATGGCGCGGTGCCGGGCAAGGATGCTCTTCACCCGCTGGGCGTGCCCATAAAGCCGGTTCGCCCCGATGATCGTGTTGTACTTGTTGATGCCGTTTGAGTCGTCTGATCGGACGTTCTCAGTTAGGTGGAGATCGGAGCAGGCAACAGCGGCTACCTCCGTATGAGACGGATCACAGGGGTCAAGGATTGTATACTTCTCAGTGGGGTTGTATGAGAAGTGGGACTTCCAACCTTGCTCTGTGTGCAAGGTCTCGCGTAGCTCCGCAATGAAGTCATCGTAGCCGTAACCGCGCTGCGACAGCTTTTTGTTCATCTTCCGTAGCTGCGTATTCGCGTCCTTCAGCCGCTGGTTTTCCCTTTCCAGCTTAACGAGCAGGTCAATAGGTTTGCTCAAAATCGCTCCCTAGTGAAACGAGGGCTGCACAGTGTGCAACAGCGCGCCGTGCCCCCTCCTTGAAAAGACACCTTTACCACTCAATCTATATTCTAACATAGATGATGGCAGATGTCAACTACAATGTGTGTCACGATGAACACTTAGGCTAGGGCCGCGCAGTGCGGGTATTCAAGTGGTCATCCAATCGGTCGAGTTTCTTGTCCATGTGGTCAAGTCGGTCTTTCAGATCGCGCTCGAACTGGTCAAAGCGTGCTGTAGGAATGGTTTGCTCTTCAATCTTGTTTTGCCGCTGTTCAACAGCCGACACACGGTACTGCACAACCGCCGTCGTGCTAAACATGGTAAGCACTCCAATGATGAACCAACCAAGCACTTTCTGCACCCACACAGGCAAGCCCTTCCTCGTCAGAGAGCCGGTAACCGCTGCAGCAATCTCACCTGCTTCTGATGCTTCTGAATTGAGAATAGGGGTATTAGTAGGCATGGTTTGAGTTTCCTAGACGGTCGTAAGGATGAGACTTGCTAAGAGTGACCGCCCATAGGCTCTCAGCAATTCCTTACTCTGTATTGTGGAATACAGGCTCAGTCTGGGCCATCAAGTCAAACATCCGCCGAACAGTTAGAGGCTTGCCCGCATTAACAGCGTTCCCCGACCACTGAGCAATCGCTGTCTGATGCACTGAAGCAAGTGATGATACCACGGCTGATGGGACGGCGCTTTCCGAGTCATAGGTTAGAGGTAGAAAGGTAATGCGGTTATCCTGCATAGCCGCAGTCAGACTATGGATGTTGAACCGCGCGTAAACGAGGGCCGTGTTGTCTGGATTCGGAAACGCATGGTACTGACTGCAATACTCAATCACTACAGGCCGTTGAAAAGGTTCCGTCCCTACCACGTCCGGCACAGTAGGACAATGTACCCAGCGCCATTTTTCATCGAGAATCATCTAGCACCCGTCTATAATAATTGAGTTGTGTACCACATCGCCGGTCATATAATCTTCCCCGACAATGTAGTTCTGGTCATCAAACGCAGTGGCCTCAATTGAGATATGCACGGCATAACTGTCTTTGTAAGCAATCGTAGACTCGGGGATGTTGATGGTGGGCACCCATGCCTCACCGTACCATACCAAGTCAAACGGTGTGTAAAGATGACCGTGCCACTCTTGCCAGCGACCACGGGGCTGCCGCGTCTTGCCTGTAACCCGGCGAACAACAGCCGAGCGGGTGTGGAAGTCACGCCCAACAATGTAATCCCCTATCTCTGCATCTTTGATGGGAATAACACCCTTGCCTGCTACCGTGACCGGCTCGTTTTCCTCTGGACAGATCGCTCCGCCGCCACCGCCATAACCACCACTGCCGCCAGAAGTGGCGGGGGAAGTGATATTGATGTTCCCGCCGAAACAGGGAATATGGCCGTCCTCCATAGAAATCATGGCGCTAGTGCCGTCAGCAGATGTAGGGGGTTTTCTACCGGAGGAAGGATCGCCATTGCCAAAGTGAATTGAGCAGTCGGAGACGTTGATGTACGGGTAATAGTAGTAGGTTGTGTTCGCCGCCAAGCTGTTTTGCGCAGTCGTATACACCGCACTCCCAGCGTTAATCGACATGATGCTGCCGTCAGGACGGGGGTAGTTCTGCGCATTCCACGCAAGCTTTTGCGTGATCTGCCCACTAGTATTATCGTTCATTACCACAGCAACTTGAAAGACAAGGCCGGGCAACAGGCTACCTTGCCCATTAAGCGCGGTAGACTTATTAAGCACAACTTCACCATCGCTGGACACGCGCACTAGTGAAGCACTATCAAAGCGCACATCAAACGGTGATCCAACACTCGACAGAGTGATAGGACTGCCAGTTGTATTCTGAAGTATCGCAATGGGATAAATCTGAATAGAGACGACGGTCTTGTTGGATGGGTTAGGAATCAACACTTGGCTGGACGCCTGATACCAGCCGCCGCCCATCGGCGCGCCAAAACCATAGGACGATTGAACACTTCCGTCTGAAAAATTGACGTTCACCATGCACCCGGCGTTCCACGAAATGCCAGCGGGAAACGCGCCCTGTTGATCCGCGCGAACCATCACACTACCAAGCCAGAGTTCTCCCGGCTTACACGGCGCTAAGACGCGGTGCGTTATCGGCGTCCAAGTATAGGAGTTGGCGGGCACAGAATAGCCCGGCGTAGTATGCACTTTCAGTGCGGCAGTTCCTGAGTAAACCCACGGCATACCTTCGGTAGTTTCGCGCGTAATCGCCCAAAGCGGGTCAACCCACCCCACATACCAACCATTTGCTATGTCGCCGCTAGTTTGCGAGGGCGCTTGCTCAAACGATGGGTTAATCAAAACATTCTGACTGTTGATTCCGCCAGTCGAATACTGACACTGAAACGACCCGAGCGATGTCCATGCTTGGGGAACAGCGGACGTGTTCACCGCGCGCACCCAGACGTAAAGGGTTTGCCCGGCATGACCACCTACCAAAAACTGAAACTCACCCTCCGTAAGCGTGTTAATGTTTCCTAGCTGGGGAGCCTGCCCAACAACAGGAGCAGTGCCGCTTGAGTTCCAATAAACGTCAAAGTGGTTGATGTCATTGCTCTGACTGGATGGCGTAATTATCACAGACACGCCCGAAGGCGTTGCCGTGTAAATACCGGAGTAGGTGACAACCGGGGGATTGGGGCTGCCCGCCTGCATGGAATACGGCGCAGACCACGTAATAGCCCCAGAGACCGGCGCAACAACTCCCGCCCGAAGCCAGTAGGTTGTGCCATAAACGAGGTTATCGAAGAGGATTAACGCCGCTTGGTTGAACCCGCCTAACGTACTGGCTGCCGGGGGAGATGTTTTGGTTCCGACTTTGTTGAGGAGTTGAGCGTCTGAATAGCACTCAACAATAAAGTGGTCTACATACTCCGCTGCCGTGTGAAGATTGTAGACCGCTAAGGATGCGACTTTGGTAGACATAGACCTCTTTAAGAAGTGTACAAACGGCGATTACGGATGTAGTTACGCCAAGACTCATTGATGTAGTCTTGGGAATACTGCCCTAGTCCGCTAGGCGGGGTTGGATCAGTCGTCGGAGTGGGCGGCGCTGCAACGTAAACAATCTCTTGATTGTTAAACTGATCGACTGCAGCGGGGGCATACACATGCGAAAATAGTACCGCAGTGCCACTCCCTATGGCGTCAGACGGTGTGACCTTAAAGTACCGCTGACTAAAGAAGTCAGTGGCAGACAAGGCATAGGACTGCGCCGTCTGTGTCACAGATAACACTTGATGCTGATATTGTGCGTCAGAGAAAATCTGAAAGGTGATCTTGGCCGTATCTGTAGCAGGGAACACAGCCGTAGCGTTGCCCTCCGTGACCGCCGCCGATGTGATGGTAGGCGTCGGAATAGTTGCCATCACAGAGCTAGGCGACGTTGAAAACTCACCTAACAAATTGTACGAGTATAGCCAATAGCTAAGACTCCTGAGCGTGTTGTTGGCGTCAACAACTTGAGGACTATAACTTGAGTCCGTCAAGTCATCGTGATAAAGGACGGTATGCTGATCTGACCTCCGTACCTCGTAGCCCCAAACATCCATCATCACAACCGGGTCAACGAGATTGATTACCGGATTTGCGATGTCCGTCAAGTCGATGTTGGCGGTAGGCGGAGGGGGAAGCAGCGGATAATTGACCTTGAGAACCGCCGCAAAGCGAGACATCGCCCCATAGGGGACGTTCCGCGTCTTAGCGTACAAGGTCTCAGTCAGCGTCCCAATTTCCAAGGAACAGCGTGTGATCTGAAACGTCTGACTAGGGCTTGCGCCAAAGTCGAAGGCCGTAACTACGTTTTGCGCCGTCCCTGCCGGGCAAGTGCCGGACACCGTGATGCGCTGCCACTGCCCCGTGCAAGTGATTGTCGGGCTGGCAATCACCGTATTCCACGTTCCGTCAGTCAGCCAAATAACGACTTGCTTACCAGCCGGGCCTTTGATAGAGAAACTGAACGCAAGCTGCTTGCCTCCAATGGCGTTCACATACTCTTCTTGATACAGGGCGTTGTTTGCCGACCCTGCGCCGCTAGTAACTACGGAAATAAGGCTACGGTTCTCGTCCGGGCCGACCTCCACGGATTGATGAACAGAGCCGCTACCGGCAAATCCAGTATCCTGTGCCCAGACGCCGACACTGAGGTCTTCTGAATACAGGCACTGGTTACGCGCGTCCACGGCTTTGACAAACACCATCTTGCCGCGCGGGGTGCGCGGTATTGCGAACTGCGGCCCAAGGGAGCGGGTTACAAGATTCTTCCCGTTATCACTTCCCCAACTATCGTCCGTGTAGCGGACTTCAAAGAAGCCGGTAAATCCGTTGTATACAGGGACGGAGCAGTTGGTAGTGGCGTAAATGAAGTCGTCATCGACGCCGTAGCCGTTGCCTCTGGTGAAGTCAAGGGTGAGAGCGTCAATGTCCGGCGCAGTGGTTTTGCCCACTCCGGCGTAGGTCACGTAAGGAGGGGCACTAACCGTGTCCGGGTTGATTAGGATGTCTTGCTGACTTTGGAACTGAGATAGTTGCTCTCTCAACAATTCGTCGCCGTTACTATTGCCGAACTGAATGGCATGGATGAAGTGCTCAGTCGAATCATTTCCGCGATAGTCGAACGTCGTGTTGACTTGGTAGATAATCTCCGCAAAGGAAGATACACCAAAAGTGCCTGCAGGAAGGTTCGTAAACGGAAGGATCATTCCCGCAAGCGGTTCCGCAGTCACGTAGTCAGAGTAAACAGTGTAGCTACCGTTGTAGTGAGTGAAGCTATTCTCTCCGACAATAGCTGCCGCCGCCAACTCACACTCCGCCGAGGTAGCAGGTAATGGGGACAGATCATTGTGAAAGACTGTGCGAACTCCTGAATCACCCCAGCTTGCCGCCAAAGCAGCAACACTGTTCGTATCACGCACAGCACCCGCCGCGTTCCCCGCGCGCCGGTACTTAAAGTGAACAATGTCCCCCACTTGGGGAACGGTCGAGGTCAAGCGATTCGAGTCCTTGAAGAAAACCAACTTCGGGCTGCCCTCGTCATAGGGCGGGTTGCCTAGAGTCGGATTCGTGTTGCTGCTACTTCCCCCCGACTGATTCACAGTAGCGTAGGAGGTGAGGCCGTCCAGTCCGTCTACGTCATTCGGCCCTAAAAGCTTTGTAGTAAACGACGTAGCGCCTTTGGGCATTATCTCCAATGTCGCCGGTATCGGAGACGAAAGAGTGACGCCGGTCACGGCTGCGTGAAGGTCGTTGCACGCCATGAGCGTATAGACAAGGTTCAACTCATTTGCCGGTAACTGCAGGGAGCTAGCAAACGTGAGGGGAAAGCCCACGTCAAGCGCACCCGTAAGCGGATCAATCTCACTGACATACACTGTTGGATTGAGGCTGATCGGGGTTGGACTTGCCGCGCAGCCGTAAGTCACAAGTTGCCCTTGAGCATTCAATCCCGTGAATGTGCGCGAAGGGGGGACTTGCTGCGAAACGTCCAAGATGGTTCGCAACACATTCCGCGTGCTCGTATTGATCTGAAACCACTTTGAAAGGATGACAGCGCCGTGCTCCACATCGTGCGCCAGAATTGCCCTCTGCGCCGCGTTCGTGGGGCCGGTAGGCTGATACGGGCTAGCCACGCTGCCGAGTTCTAATTGGGGACAAGACCAAAGCAGGGTCGCGCCGGAAAGAACTGTGCAGTTGTTTGTCAGTGCGGCGCACTTTACTTGGGTCACACCTGCTGGAACGGTGAACGTGGCTTGCACATAGCCCAATCGTCCGGGCTGTTGCTGTGCCGAAGCGTAGCCGATGCCAACATTTACATCAGAGATCACCCATTCCGGGTTGCCCGCCGTAACATTCGTACCGTCGATAAATCCAGACAAGGTATACGTTTGTCCGGGGGTAACTGCGAAACTTTGTGAAGCGACGTTATAAGCGCCTGACGGGATGCCCTGTCCGATGTACTCCCAAGTGCATCCCAAAGCGAGGCCGGTTACCAGCACGGCTATCTCAGTAGAGGCAGACCACGTTCCGTACTGTGTCTGATTCAGGTAGCCATTGGTCGCGTTGAGGTTTCCAGAGTCCGGCACTAGGTTAGGACTGACTGCACACTGTACACCTTGCATGTAAGGGGTCGCAGTGCTGCCGGATTCAAGCTGCGGGTTTGAAAGACGAAGCGAAGCGCCGTTTGTCACTGTGCAGTTGTTCAGGTCGCATACGACTACTACCTGAGTCACACCTGCCGGAACGACGAAAGAGGAGCTAACCCTTCCAGTCACCCCCGGATTCTGGAATGCGCCGCCGTAATATGTAGCCAAATCAGGGCTGTGAACGGCCCACGACGGCATACCGCTGATGACGTTGCGCGCGTCGATGTACCCAGATATGGCATACCTCTGCCCCGGCGTCACAGAGATCGTCCGGGTATACCAATAGTGCGTGCCAGAAGCCGACCCGGTTCCGGTGTACTGTATGGCGTTTCCGCACACAGCGCCGCCGCCAAGCACCTTCGCTAACAGCGAGTCCTCATGGGGCCAATCACCGCTGATGTCAGAGTCAGAAATGATGTTTGGAGTGCGCGCAATACGCAGCCCATGAACACAACCCGGATAGGTGTTGATGTCCGTCATGGACGGCGCGCCTGTCCAGAGGCTTCCGATAATGCCCTGCAAAATGCTAGTGGTCTGATTGTCGATGAAATCCCAATCACCATGCGTCAAGCGCAAAGCATTCTGCAACTGCAGCATCGCGTAGGCGTCAAGGTGAACGTCCAAAGCGTTCGTGCCGTTGCCGCCGAGTGAGTTTAGAAACCCGTTGCTGACGTTCAACCACTCGCTAGCCGGATCGTAGATTGTCCACTTCGACGTGTCGATGGAGGCTGAAGAAAAGTCGTCATCGAGCAGAACCGAACTGACGCCGCCAAACACGCTAGACGCCAAGGGCAAGTCTCCCGTAGAGCCGTCGCCAACAAAGTATTCACTGACGTGATTCTGAGGCTCAACCTGCCCCACCACCACGGCCTCATTGATGATTGGGTTCGGGGAAGTTGACACCGACAAGTTGGCCGGGGTAAACATGCGCTTGTCGCTGCCGTCAACGGTTAGCGCCGCGCCGGTCGTAACCGGCACAAAGAACAGTTGATGATTGAGGGCCATAAAGCGGTAGTTAGCCGCCTTGCAGAAATCCGACACCACGTCGTTAAACGTGCGGGTAGGATCGGGGATGTAGCGAGGATAGATAGCCCCCGACTGCACGTTGCTGCAATCGAACAGGCCCGGACAAATCTCATCCGCGAGTGCCGAGATAATCTGCCCCTGCGTCATGTTGATGTAGGGGCCTCGCACCCCCAGCGGACTGACACTGAGGATTATGGAGTCGTCCGAAGCTTTATATTTGTAGCCCCACACAGGGAGGCCACTTGAACTCTTGCCCAGATACTGATAATCGGGGTCGTTCGTGATGTACCCGGTGAACCAAACCGGGTAGGTCTTGGACGTGAAAACGATGTAGTTGCCCGCGCGCAAGGGCACGAAGCTGCTATCTGTTGGGGACAGTGAGAAGTCAAGAAGGGTCGCATCGTTTATGCGGTCATTCTTGACCGGATTGCTAGCCAGATAGCGGATATAATCAGGCGTCGTGCCTGCATTTGTTGAATAAAACCTAGCAACCGACATTAGCTACTCCCATGTGACAACGCTTCCCCATCACAATACTAGTGTAACATATGTGACGTGTGTTGTCAACAACAAAATGTGTGTCCTTCACTCGATTTCCCGAAGGCGCTTTAAAAGTTCGTAAGAGCGGTCGCGGCCCACCACCTCGTTAATGATTTTGAGCCGCTTTTCGAGATTGCCTGCCGATTTACAGATAAGCAGCAGGAGCGTGTCAAAGACCTCTGGCGACAATTCCACGTTCTCAAAGCTGTGACAATTAAGCGTCAGAGTAAAACCCAACATGTTCTTCGGATCAGTGGTCACAAACTTCGACCTATCGAGAACGCAGTTTTTCAACGTCAAGCCGGTTAGCTTGTCAAACGTGCAGTTGAAAAACAGTGCGTTCTCATGATCGCCCGTCAATGTTGACTGGTCTTCGTCTATGTGGATGGCGCTGAAGTTGCGCAGAGGCTTAGTATTGAGTCTTGCCGGTGCGCAACTGCCGCTGAATTGCTTGTCCAATGGAGGTTCCTAGCTGCGTCGGGTCTGTCCCGTCAACGCCTGAGAGTGTGATCTGTACAACAAGCGCCCCTGCTCCCAAGAATCCATTACCATCCGTGGGGACGCCTTGAGAGCCGCTTAAACCGGGGATGAACTGGTCGGAGGGCGGCAAGATCGTGTTGGAGATAAACGGCGTTCCGGTCAAGGGGTTGCCCTTGAACGTAAATCCATTAGTTGCTTTGTACAACGCAGCGATGGACTGCATTGTCTGAAGTTGCTCTTGCAACGCATACAAGGTCAACTGATTTGACTGAAGCTGCAACGTCGCCGTGTCGGAAGCGATGTTGAATACCTGTTTCTCAAGGTCAACCTTTTGCTGAGTCAACGTGATCTGGTTGTTCAGATCAACCAACTGCAGGTTATATTGCGCCCGCTGCTGCTTGAGTTGCTGTGCGACTGTAACGGCTGACGAGGCCCGGCGCTCTTCGGCGCTCCCGTTCAGAATGCCAAACTCCGTAGTCCGTTCACTTTGCTCAAGAGTGAGCCGTTGCTGAATCAGATTATTGAGGCTGATAGCGTCTTGGATCGCCTGTTGCTCTCCCTGATTGTACTGGTCAATTAGTTGCTTCTGTTGGTCTCTTAGGTTAAGCTGCAGGAACTGATTCGCAGCCTGCAAAGACTGCTTCGACACGCCTACCGCGTTAAGGTAGTCAGTGACCTGCTTGTTGATTTGCTGCCACGTTGTAACCCATTGCGCAAGTACGTCAGTGTGGTTAGAGCCGCCCGCACTTAGCGCGTTCATAGAATTGATGAAGTTCAGATTGGTTTGGTTCATCTGATTCTTCATCGAATCAATCTGAGGGTCTAATTGTGACAGTATCTTGTTTAGCTGATCCTGCCCGCCTTTCACACCAGACAGCCGAGCAATAGCCTGCTGACGCTGCGCCTCTAGCTGTTGCAGGGTAGCATTCAAGGTTTGCTGTCCCGCAGAATACTCGTTGTTGATGGCAGTGATCTGGTTCTGGATTTGCTCCGCAATCTTGCGAGCCTCGGAAGTGAACAGCCCTCCGAGAAAACTGAAGATGCTCCCAATACTGCTGACAATGGGGCCAGCAATAGCGCCGATGCCGGGTATCGCGCTAGCAAGACCGCCCAATGTTCCGGTGATCTGCTGGCCGATTCCGGTGTTGCTCAACACATTGCCAATGCCCCCGAGAACGCCGCCCTGCGCCTTACCCTGCTTGTACGCATTCAGAACGTCGGAGAAAGTGCCTAACGCGGTTACAGCACCTTGCACCGCCGTGCCAAACTTGTCCATCAGGCTCTTGGTCGGGTCGGTTAAGTCTTTGAGAAAGTTCGGCCCGAAGATAGCCCCGGCAATGTCTTGGCTGCCCCGCTTCACGGTGTCCTTAGCAGTGGGCTGCCCTTTTGGTTGGTTCGGGTCTCCGCCAGCGGCCTTCAGCTTGTCGCCGAGAGCCACTACCGCAGCGGCAAGATCGTTGATCTTCTGGGTTAAGAAGATGACACGTTGGCGGTACTGCTCTTCCGTCATTCCTGCCGCTGCAAGGCGCGCCGCCCATTGACTTTCCGACTCTCCCGCGTTCTGCCCATACTTCCGCTGAAAGGAGGCCAAGTCGTTCTGGGCGCTGCCTTGCTGGTTGCCGGTCTGCTCTAGCTGGCTAGAAAGGTAGCTACGTTGCGCATACAGGGACTCGCCCCGCGTGCGCTGGTCAAGCCCTGCATACATCGCCTGCTGACGTTGATTTCGGAGGTTGGCTATCTCGACCTCTAGCCGCCTAGTGGCCTCAGTCTCTCCGCCCATCGCTTTCTGATAGGCGAGTTCGGCTTCAGCACCGTCAAGCGCGGCCTCAATCCCTTGCTTGCGAAGCGCCAAGAGTTCGGCTTCCGCCGCAACACGATCTGACAACGACGGCGAGTGCGCGGCTGTATACTGTGCAGTCTCGCCAGCGCCCGCGAGATGCGCTTGCAAAAGCTGTGTTGCGGCCCGGCGCTGTTGCAAAGCTTCAAGTTCCTCTTCACGCTGCAGTTCGGCGTCAGACATCCGCATTTGCTGGTGGAAGCGAAGCACTTCCTGCGTATACGCGAATTCTGCCTGTAGCCGGTCTTTGGTTCCCTGAAGAGTGTGGTCAACTTCGTCTTGAAGCAGCGCAAGCGTGAAGTTGTGGTTCTCAACATCGAGTTCCTGCTTTTTCTGCAGGTACTCATAATGGTTCATGTAACCGCTTTTTTCAGCTTCCTGAAGCATCTGAAGCTGGTCGCGGTTATCCTGTTGCTGCAAACGCAGAGCGTTCCTGCTGTTTATGTCGCTTTGCTGATCGGTGTCCCGGTTTGCCTTCTGCTGGGCAGAACTTCTCTGCCGATCTAACATAAACTGCATTTGCGCGAACTGCATGTCCGCCGAAGAGGAAAGCTGATTGCGCTGGGATGGCTTCAAGTCCTTGAACTGCGCAATCTGCGCCTTGTACTCAGTGAGCAACCGACGTGCCTCAGCAACTTCTTGGTTGTAGTAATGAGTAACGGCGGCAGCGTGTTGCTGCAAAGTCATTGTTCCCGCCGCAGCGTTTTCGTCTGCAGCGTCACGAAGCTGTTGGTAGTACAGCTTCATTGTCGCAACATGCTCTTTGTAATCAGCCTCAACTTTCTTAAACACCGTGTAGACTTCGCGCACGCCTGCGGCCTCGTCCGCCTTTGAAGGTTGGACGCCCTGCGCGGGCTGATTAGGAACTTCCTCGCCCCCGTGAGCGGCTACTGGCCGAACCTGATTAGGGTCGGTAGGGTCACTAACATGGAAACTGTCAATAACCTGCTTGATGGACTGTCCGCTATTGATGATAAAGCCAAGGTTCCTGCTATGTGACTTATCGTTGACACGGAGAGTGTTATCCAGCGCGTCTTGTTGGGCGTTAAGTTGTGAGAATGTCTGGCCTCGTCCAGCAAGCCCAAACGTAGCTAGCTTTTCCCAAAACTTGCCGCTAGTTTGCATCTTGTCGAGTTCAGTTCCGATGTATCGGAACGTCCACATCACTTCGGCAGCAACGACACCCAACACCTGCATCGAAGTCACAAACGCATCTAACGCGGTCTTAGCACTGTTGAAATTGTCAGCTTTGAAAGCGTTTGACAAATCCCGTGCTACGCGGCCAACAGCCACGCCTAGTCTGGTAGCAAAGTCAGTTAGCTCCCCGTCGTGCATCTGCAGCCATGCGATGACTTTTTGCATGGTGCCCACAAACACATTAAACAGAGGCTCCGCTAAACTGCCTTCGAGCCGGTGCGCCATCAACTCAAAAGTGTCCTGCAGCGCGCCCGCGCGGGTATTGGCCTCAGCAAGACGATCAGTCAAGCCCGACGCATGAGTTACAATCTCATTGAACAGATCATGGGTCGTCCTAGCGTGCTTCGACATCTCCTGCAACTGAGTATTGGACAACCCCAGAGCGGCCCCTAACCTATTGGCGCTCCCCTCTTGTCCCTGTGCAAGTTGTTGCACCTCAGTCTGGATTTTGCGAGTCTGAATGTTCGGATTCTGGGCCTGCAGCGCAGCAACAAGGATTCCGCTAAGTTTCATAGCTTCGTCGTTGCTGTGTACAAGGTTGCGCCCGCCATAGGCGACAAACGACTCAAAAGCCGTCTGTAGAATTTTGGGCTGTACCCGCAACTTAACCGACAAATCGTCTACCTGCTTAGTAAGGCGGTCGGCTTCTTTGCCTGCTAGCTGGTAGTTTTTGGCGGCATCCTTAGCCGGATCGGGCACGAATTTCTCAGACTGAAGCAGCGCGGCTTTTAGCTGCGATGACCTCTCTTGAAAATCCTCCAAATACTTGAAGCCGTCTTTGAACGCCTTGAAGGGCAGGGAGGCAATTTTTGTGACACCCTCGATAGCCAGCCCTACTGCGCGGTAAGCAATACTAAACTTTACAGCAGTCGCTAGCGCGCCAGTGAACCCTCTGTTGAACCCACGAAAGAACCCAGAAACAGAGCTTTCTTGTTCTTTTGTTTTGGCGCTCAACATCGACAATGCACGATCCGTGACGCCCACCATTTTCTCTATGCCGACTTCAACTTGATTAGCGGTCTCAAGCATGACCTTTCCTACATCAGTCAAGACAGCGGTCGTGCCGGTGCGGATAGAGTCAATAACGGTGTTAAGTTTTGTGAGGGATTCAGACAGGGACAAAGCGCCCGCCTGCCCGATGTTGGGCATGTTGGCGATAGACCGGGCGTAGATTTGCTCGACCTCTTTCATCTGCTGCGCAAAGGCAGTCGTGTCCACTGTCATTTGCAAAACTTCATTGAATACCGCGTCTGCCATGTGTCCTCACAATCACTCTGTCTGTTACGTGGTTCAGCTTTCGCCCGATACGTCAACAATCTCTGCTTCTTCGCGCCACTCGTCCCCGGCGCTAGCGCCGCCTAGCTTTCCGTCTTCGCGCGTGTGCCCGGCAACACTCTCTTGGTCGAGAAGTTCCCCAATGTCGGCTACAATCTGCGGCATAATGCCGTGCATCAACTGCTCCTTCACGACGCCATAACGGAATTGCCCCTCATCGAGCAGGACGGCGCTCGCTATACCTTCGCTCACCATGTTCACCCACTCTTTCAAGTTGGTACGGATGTAGGCGCGCGGGCGAATACCGGGGTGATATACGTGGTGAAGATGGACATTCCCGTCTGCGTCAACCTGTAGGCCAGAGCCGGGCGGCTCATTCAGTGTCCAAGCGGGGAACTTGAGATCGCTGGAATACTTAGGCACAATGGTGTAGTATCCGGGGTCATGCGGAAACGGGCCTTCAGAACGTCCCGCCGTCCCGAACTCGATGAAGTACCACCATTGAAGTTCATCCGGCACTCGAATCCGCGCCGCACATTTCCTGTTAGCGAAGGAGCGCGCGCGAGCACGCAACTCCGCTAGGAACTTAGTGGAAACAACTTTGATAGGGACAATCGACGGCATTACATGAATTCCTCAAGACCCTGCCGGTAATAAGCCATATACTCGTTAGTGGTCATTTCCGAAATCCGTTTGTTGACTCCGGCAATGAAAGGATCGCTAACTTTCTTGGCAGAGGGCGGTCGCCCAGCGCCAGCGCCTCTTTTGTCTCGCTCTTCCTCCACCTTCCGCTGTACGCGCTTTTCTGATCGGGCGTTGTTTACCCACGCAGCATGGTTCAGCATGAATATCTGAGGCAAGGTGAGATGCCGCGCTTCGTTCAGCGTCCAATGGTAGGCTTGACAAAGAGAATCAATGAGTATGTAGGGATTCCCCTTGTCATCTATTCCTTCGCTGGTGTCGCTTCCGGCTTCGTCACCATGAACTTCATCAGTACCGGAGCGACCTGCACGAAAAAATCTGCGAACTGCGATATGAACTGATTTTTGTTGATCTGCTTCATGATGATGTAGACCAACTCAAACGGCCCTGTGCAACTCTTCTTGATCCACTGCACATCAACCTTCAAAGACTCATCGTCTTTAGCAATGGCCTCTGCGTTGCAGATAATCCGCACCATGTCGGGAAGGTCTTTCTTGCAGAACGTCAGCAAAGAGGCGGGGTCTTGCGGCAGGATAGTAGCGCCGGGAATAGTCACTCCCAATGCGCCTGTGAACTTCTGCCCAACTGCCAGAAACAGAGGCTCAAGATATGCCATGAACTCAAGCTGGGAGTCGTAGTCAAGATACAAAACAGGGAAGGTGCGCCCGCCGAGAGCGAATTCATCGGAGGCAAGTTGCGGGTCGTTCGTCGCGGCTGCAACAATGTCAGCCTGCGTCAGTTCAGGAGTAGAAGGGGCAATCTTCGTAGTGTCTTCCATATTTCCTTTTGCGTTGCAAACAAAAAATGAGGGCAGGTCAAGCCGTAGCTGCCTGCCCTGTTGTGGGTCTCTAAATGTGTGTGTGCGACGGTGTAATCTAGGCGACTATCGTCACTAACTCCTTTGCAATCAACATCATGCAAAGACCGTCACACTCATGAGAGAGTCATTGGTAGCGCCGATGGCAGTGAACGCCGTGCATTCGGCCTGCAGGGTCACATCCAACTCGTCAGAGTTTTCCTTCAGACTGACGGAGATGTACGCAGCCGGGTGATACCAATGGATTTCCTTGCCGTCGATCTTGTTTGCATAGACGAGCAAGAGCGCCTTCTGCACTACGTCTTCTTGACCAAACTGGAAGTTGAAGGTGGAACCGGCTGTCACGGCGGAACCGTTGAAGCCAAGGTTCGTCAGAAGCAGATCGTCAAGCTGAGTCAGATCGACCTCAATGTTCGCGTCCTTTTCGCCGATATAGACGCTGCGCGTCACCTTGTCCAAGCCGGTCTGTACTTTCTTCAGGTTCTTGGTATAGGTGATTTTGCCAGTGGCCTGCGTAGTGCCCAGATCAGTCCAGCCGGTCGGTGCAATACCGTTCGTCTTGAACGAGTAGGCGGCGTAGGTGTATACGGGGGCTGCCGTAATCGACTCGGCGGCCTTCACGAACACACGGCACGCAGGAATGTGCTTGATGGACTGGATGCCAGTAGCGCCGGGGCTAACATTAGGCTTACCGCTAGTCCAGTTATTGACAATAACAGACATGGTATGAGTGCTCCCTTAAAGGGTTATGAATACTGCAGTTGAAGGTGAATCAGGCAGGATAAGTGGAAGTAGTCATCCACCTTTACCGGCCTAAACTTTACGCTGTTGGGATTCCACATCACGCGGCTGTTGAGGACTTGCACAGGAGGATCGCCGCTATAATCCATCAGAGGAATTGAGCTAGTTGCCTTCAGCACGTTAGCAACGGTCTCGGCAGCGTCTATCGCCGCGAACTCATCATCCCACATCACGTCGATGGTAAGAATGTGCTCCGATACCGCAGTAACCGCGAAGTCCGCGTTAGTGAACGTCACATTTACGGCGTTCAACATAGGGACGTTCGCTTGGGAATCCTGCTTGTCGTACCGAACATTATGCAACGTGTAGGTGCCGATGTTGTCGTGCAGACACATCAAAAACGTGTCGCGTACATTGCGCATTACCCCCATCACTTAACTCCTGTCCACGCTGCGAGCAATGACAGACAACACAATAGACTGCCCGCCAAAACCCGTGCTATTCCAGTAGATAATCTTCATCACAGTTTCACCCCCGTTGGAAGGCTTCACTACAATGAACGTATGGGGATTAGAAAACGTGTCGCCGGTCGCTGCGCTAGCCGAGAAGGTGAGCATGTAGTCATGCTCATCTACCTGAGTACCATCGGCGCTGATAAACGGCGCTTGCTTACCGACTTGGCGGTAGCTAGGCTGCGGATCGAAGAGGGTGTCCGTGTACGTTATGGAGCCGGGCCGTCCTATGAGAGAGTTGCCGCCCGTCACCGTCCCGACTCGTAGGTAGACCTTGTTCTCCATTCCACCGATGCGCCGAAGGGCGGCATCAAGCCGCTTTGTAACATATGCCGGATTCATTTATGCCCTCTGCAGACGCATGTTCTGCTTGATAAGGAACGGCTTTACCATCTGATAAGCGAGGGGGCACATCATGGAACCGTTAGGCCGTAAGTGCTGACTAAGCTGCACTCCGCTGACGTTGATTGAATCAATCGTCACACCTTGCAAGCTGTTGGCGATGATGGTATTATCGAACGAAAGCAGGTATCCCGCCTGCTCACATTGAGCCATCAAAATAGGCTCTGGAATGTAAAGATCGCCCGCCATGTGAACATCAAAGGTGCGGGGGAACTGTAGTTGCTGCCAATAGTTCCACTTTTGAGGGCGACCGTAATTCGTCTTGACAGATCGAATAGACTGTTGCCGAGAGTCATACACTAAGTGCCAGTCCGATAGCGGGTCTACGGTCTCGGTAAAGTGCAGAGTCTCCAAGATACGGCACGCTTGAACAAGTTTGCCGGTTTTGTGGTCATCGTCGAGAGCAAGCCACTGTGAACTTGTAGTCGAGTCTGTGCTGTAGTAAGAGAAGTAGTCATCTGCGTAGTCAATGTCGCAGTAACTATTGCTAGTCTCGCCAGCAAGCGTGTTGTCAAAGGTTATCGCCATGTAACAGACTCCGTAAAGAAACGGGATGGGCTGCACAGTATACAGGCGCAGCCCATCACGTAATTAGTCAACGGTCACGCGGGTGCCCGGCATTTCCTTCACGTCCTCAACGACTTGCATCCAAGATGCGGGCGTCATGATGATCGTGTCGGTAGGATTCGCGCCCTGAGTCGTGTCATAGGCGCAACCCTTTACCCGGAGGTTGAAGGCGTACTCACCCTGAATACGGTCAACCAAGTTCTCCAAGCCGGTGACGGGCTGGGAGATGATGTCCCGCTCTTCCGACTCCGCAACCTCGACGGCGTTCTCAACCAGAGCCAGCACGTCATACGTGGTGCCAGTGGAGGTAGTCGTGTAGAGGCTGGGGGAATCCAGCACCACAACAGGCTTGCCGAAAGTGGCGATAGTGCCGCTGTACACGGTCGCGCCAGCCACCTCAAACAGCTTGTCAACAATCTGCTGCTTCATCAGATCGAAGTAAGGCTTCGAGTGAGAAACGAAGCAGACCAGACGCGCCGAACGATCACCGAACTTCGACATGCCGCCGACAAGCGCCTCATGATTCAGGGTCTTCAAAGTATCCTGAGTCGCGTCGTACTGCAGCGAGGAACCCGCATTGGAAATGGCTGCACGAACAGCGCCGATGGCGATGTCAATGTAGTCCTTCGCAATGGCTGGGCCAGCCTGCACGCCCAGCATGTAGCTGAACTGCTCCGGCGAAACGCCGATCTTGCGGAAAGCGTCACGGGACTGAGTAGCCGGGCCAAGACGCCGGTTGACCTTCACGCCCGCCATCTCACCAGCAACCAACTTGTTGTCAGTCACGGACGAAACGCTGGTAGGATCGCGCCGCGAAATCAGGTTTGCGGTAGACTTCAAGAAAGACTCACGCTCGAAGTCGCCCAGAATGCTGCGGGTAACGAGCCGCAGAGCACCCATAGAAGCCTGATTGAAGGCTTCCGTGTTCTGCTGCAGAGTCTCAACGACGCCACCCCAGAACTGTGCCGAGTAGATAACGAAATCGGTTTTAGTGCCGATACCCATGATTGCTATGCTCCGTGAAAAACCCCGCGCTGATGGCGGGGTCGATATTAAAAGCGTACTGATGGTTACTCCGGTAGACTGCGCCGGAAACTTACTTCAGCGGTAGAGACTCCCACGCCGAAAGGCCGAACTTACCGATCCAATCTGACTTCTCAGCAGCCGTCTTCAGATCGGACTTGGAACGCACGGTTGACACACCGTTCGTGACGCCGCGCTGCGACTCGGAAGACCCTGCGCCGCCCACGACCTTGCTCTTAACGAGGAACGGGCGCTGCGCAGCGAATCCCTTCAGGAACTCGGACAACGACATCGGCTCTAAAGAAGCGTTCTTTTTCACGATGCCGTTCTCTTTGACTACCCAAGTGCCGGAGTCTGGATCGCGCTCGATGCTTTTTCCGACCAGCGTCTGCACCAAGTTCATATCGTGGAACTCAATGCCGTCCGCAGCGGCTAGCTCCGCCGCAGCATCGCGCAGAACTTGATCCTTACGGATGCTGAAATTCTCCGCGTCAAGACCTTTCGCCCGCTCTTCCGCGCGCTGAAACGCCTCTTTCGCGGCAGCGGTCTCCGCTTGTGCCGCCCGCAGCAGTTGTTCCAGTTGAGCCTTTTCCGCACTGCTGGAACCGCTGCCCTCGTTCTCTTTGCCGGTCTTCGTTGCGCCCTCTTTGACTTGCTGCAAAGCTGCCTCAAGTTCAGCAATCTTCGCATCCCGCGCACTCAGTTCACTGTTGTGCTTCTCTGCGACCTTCGCAAAGCGCCCGTCAATGAGTTCCTGAATGTGCCGCTGTTGCTCCTCTGTGTAAGAGGGTTTGGCTGCTTGGTTGGTAGTAGTGGTGGTTGTGCTGTTACTTTCGTTCGTGCCCTCTGGCATGATAAATAGCCTCTCTGTCTACGCTTGTGACTGTTCAGCTATGGCGCGCATAACCAATAGCTGTAGAAATGTAATGCCCTCACATTTTGGGGGGTGAGAGCCGTGACAGTGAGTACGTCCCGGCTCTTGAATGTTGGATAACTAGCGCGCTAGGACACTAAGACGCTAAGAAGCGCGTGCTTCCTGCTGTATCTCAGTGCTAGAACTTTGTGCTCTGGACGCGGTAGAGGGGGCAGTTGATGTGTCTTTGCCCTTGACCGGCTGTGCTCCGCCCGGCGCTCCGCCCGCAACGGGCTTTGTATCATCGACCAGCCCGGCAGCTTCAGTGGAGCGAGCCGCAGCGCCCATGTAGGCCATTTCTTGAATACCAAACCATCTCTCCCACTGAATTGCGTCAATTTCCTTTTCAACCAACACAATCTGTTCGGGAGTCAGCTTGCCATCGAACTCATGCACAAGCCGCTTCATCTCCGCCGCTGCAAACGTCTTAGATTTGACCTGCAAGTCTTTGAATAACGTCCCAAGCTGCGTGAGCATATCAGTCAGGTTCGTAATCTCGTAGTGGTCTTTGTACTTGATGGCACCCTTGAATGTCCTGCCTACGCGCTTAAACGTCAGCGCAAACAGCTTCATCTCGCCCGCCTCAAGCGCGTCCGCTCGCGTTGCGATTCGCGGAACCGTGCTCTTAAACGACTGCGATTGCGAGTAACCACTACGTTTCGCGCCGTTAAATAGGTCGTTCGCCGTATCCTCGGCAGCGATTCGATACATGGACTGCACGTTGTTATCGCGTTCCGTCTGCAGGAACTTCGCAGGGTCTACGGGCGGGGTGATGTAACTCGGAGCCTTGGAATCCTTGGGATAGCGCAGCATATTCGCTGTGCTAATCTCTCCCTGCAGTTGCTCAATCTCCGGTACGTTCGGGTCTTCCTCCATCGCAAGGATGTTGAAGCACTGCCGGTACAAGAACTCCTGCAAAAGACTCGTCAGGTTCATCACTTCGCGGGCAATGAACGCAATGTCCGTCAGAAACGAATGCCCGACAAACGAATCACTCTTACTGCGCCGATAGCGCACAGTAACAACCGGAATCGACCCTAGTTCGTTAGGCAAATCCTGCCTATTAACGATCTTCGGCTCTTTGTCCTCCGTGATGTCGATGTCCGTGATACGGATGCTCTGATTAGTCCACTCCGTATACCGTTCTAGCTTCGTAGTCTTGAACGTGCTGGGATTCACTGTCCGCACATACTGCCGACGCCGGAAGTACATGAAGTTATCAAACTCGTCTACAACCCAATCCAACACTTCATCGGGCCGTATGATAACCCAATAGGGAGCAATTCCCGCTTCCTGCTCCTGCGCCACAGTCTGAATATCGGCTGACTTTGGCGGAGCATCGACTAGGACAAACGACATACCGAAAATTTGCATGTCATCGCTGACCTGCTTCATGAACGCAGTAACGTCATCGCCTTTGCGATTTACGTCTCTTATGAAGTTCGTGAAGTAAGCCTTGTCCGACTCATCCGCCCCACCATCACGTTGAATCGTTTCCTGATAGATGAACGTCGTAAAGAAGTCCACCAGCGGTTCAACGTAGTTGTGGTAGTAGATTCGAGTGGCGCGTTGATTGAAGTCATCCGGGTGCTCACGCGGGTGCTTAAACAGGTTCTCTGGCTTGGCAAACTTATCGCCGCCTTCATAAGACGACAAATAGAAATCCCATAAGGGTTGAAACCGCTGGTACAAATCGTTGCCAGTGCGAAGCCGGGCGATTTCAAGTTTGTCTTTGTTCTCTTTCTTAGACCCGACCGCCCCTACATCCTGCACCTGCACGCTAATGACGCTAGCACTTTGGTCACGATTTTGAATGTAAACAGGCATGTTTATGCTTCTTTCAAGCGCGTGCGAATGCCACATGTGTCAAAGTACACAAGCAGTTCGTCAAGCGATTTAGTGCGCCGCTGCGCCAGCCACTGAGCGTGTGGTGTGCTGCGCTCATGGGACTCCATTAAGAGGTCGTACAATGGCACGACACCGCCCGGTTCTTTGCGCCGGGGATACTTCACAAAACTCTCGTAGCCCGTGTTCATCCACGCTTCGCCGCCGATGATGTTGGCGCACAACATCATGTTGCGAAAGAAATTATCGTGAATGTGGCGGCTGTCGCCACGGTCATCAGACGAAAAGTGATAATGGACTAGCTTCGGGTCAATCCACACTTTGTGACCTAGCAACCAAGCCTTTAGGTCTAGGTACGACTCTTCGCCGCCCCATCCCATAAAACCTTGCCAGTAGCCGCCGATGGCTTCCCACGCCGCGCGCCGGGCCGCGAACCCGCCGTGACCGGCCATTGCGACCGGGTACGGCTTCTCTGGATCGACGGGCGTCTCAAACGGCCTGCGAGTCCAGAAATCGCGCTGCAGCGACAAGACGTACTCATAGTAAGAGTAGTCCGTTCCGCCGTAATACCGCGTAGTGCTGTGCAATATGTCGATGCCGTATTTCTCCATCGACTCAATGCCCCTAGCAAAGTAGCCACGGCTAGGGATGCAGTGATTGTCAAAAAAGAACAAATACTTACCGTTCGCGGCCTCCGTCGCTAGCTGCCTAGCAGTCGGGGGTGCCACAGGCTCTACGTTGTGGGTAAACGAGCAAATCTTGCCGTCCCCTTCAAAATGCCGTCGCATCCGGTCAAGGCCAGCCCCTAACTTCGGTTGACCGTTTACCGCGATACCGTACTCCCACGTCAGTCCTGTACCCAGCAACTCGGCTTCGCAGGCATGGAGTGTCGCCCACAGACCTAGCTCATCTCCGCGATGGGCAATGATGATCGTGATGTCTTTGTTCCCGTTATTTACCGGGAAGTTCTGCGGTATCAGGAGAGGTAGATTGTCCATCGAACTTCTTTGACGATTGGATTACGGCGAACGCGCCAGTCGCTAAAGCGTAAGCAGGCGCGTCTTTGCCGTGAAGATAGAGAATTGTGGAACAAGCCAAAACGAGCACAGCCCACACATTGCTATGCAACCTGTTGAGGCCGTCAATGAATTTACCGAACATAGCACTTACCGCCAGCCTTCTGATACATAGTGGATACCGCGCACGGCCAGTGGCACCGCTCCAATGTACGTTCCGCCATAACCCGCAGTCGCCAATGCAGAGTTTTGCGGCTGGAATCCAGCCTGCAGCCATGCCAGCATTTTGTCCACGTTATAGCAAGTGTTATAGCCGCCGATCTGCGACCGCTTGGCGTACTGCATTCCAAGATCGTAGAGTGATCCGGCTCCACCACAATAAGTGCTGTAGCCAGTCGGCCTGCGAGTAACATCACGAAACATGGGATTTACAGAGATGTCTCCGTAAACCGCGCTGGGATGGTAAGTTGTGCCGTTGTCCCATCCTGTTCCTGTCCCGTGATTCGGGGTGCCGTAAGAAGCGGTGTAGTTATACACATCGTTGTAACACACCCCAACTCCCATCGCCCCGCAAGCAGTCGTGGAGAACGAGTCTGCGGGGTTATTTATCACGCCAAAATAAAATCCTACGATCAAATTGGATCGCAGCCACGATGGTGACGCAATGTTGGTCGAGGAACCAGAAGAGTCGCCCAAGTTGATTCCTTGCGGCGTGTAGCTGGAGGCGCTGGCAGCGTACACGGTGTTGTGGTCGAAATGGAAGACGGAGGCAGAATAGCAAGTTGATTGGCCGCTGTAACCTAGCGCACCTATGTTGTTGTTATCGTTCTCGACGATGAGAACGTTGTTTGTAAAATCCCAGGAGCATCCCAAACTCTCGATCACACCTTGGCCAGCACTGGCCTCTTGGTATACAGCACCCCAATTGTTGCTAACCAGTGTCGGGCTGGAAGCGACGCCTTTACTCGCCACGTGGAAGCATTGATACGCTCCCCAGCAGACAGAGTTCGTGATCGCCGTTCCCGTATCTGCCGTTGCGGTAACAAAGTTGGCGCAATCCGCAGTATTCGGTACAGTTCCCTCGACGTTCGCGCAGAAGATGCGCGAGATGGTGTAGGGACCACCTACACCGCCCGTCCCCATCGCTCCGCCTGTGGTTAGAGAACCGCGTTGCACAGAAGGATTAGTGCTGATCTCAACATTATCCGTGTAAGTGAGCATTCCTGGTAGGTATATGAAATAGACGGTTGTTCCGCCAGTTACTGTGGCCCCTGTCTCTGTTATCCCCTGAAGGATGGCACCTACTGTGGATGTCGCGGCTGTGAATTTGATGGGGTACTGCGAAATCGGAGCGTTCAGCCAGGTATTTTTTATGGTGAACGCGCCAGAAGTCATAGTCCCGGCTTCGGTTAGTATGTTGAGATAATCAAGTTCCGAATTCTCCAAATCAAAAGATGTGGAGGGTGTCACATCGGCGGTGCGAACATCGTATTCAATGCCAGCGTAAGGGGATGCCATACTGGTAGCACCCAAGTATTTGCCGATACAGAACTGGCAAGTAAAGACAGCCCCGTAGGTGCTCTGCGCCGCGCCGCCCGTGCATCCGGTAGTGGTTATCCCTGTGCATCCGTTGTACATCGAAAAGAAGTGGGCAATCCAGATTGGGGTTGTTGAACTGAGATTCTTCGGAGCAATCGTCAGGGTAGCCGTGGACGATCCAACCCAATTGAACGTCCCATAGCTCATGAAAAGCCCCATGCTGGTAGCGTTGGAGCCGGGGTTTGCATTGGTGCCCGATCCTATCGCGTTAGTTCCCGTGGAGTTGAACGTGATGGTTCTGGACGCTACGGCGGTGTAGCCACACACGCCTGCGTGAACTCCATCATAGGAGCAAAGGCTTCCGTTCTTTTCTACCCTCAGCGTGTTGATCCCGGTCGCCGATCCGAGGTCGCAGTCCAGCGTCATCGTTGTTTGTACCGAGACGAATACATTATCCCCTGAAGCCCCGCAAGGACTGATGCCAGAGTTCCATTTCGTTCCATCGCTGAAGTTTCCCGCAGCGGTCGAGTAGTAGAGAGTCTGCGCGAAGGCCGGGCACGCGAACAGTAGAAATATCAAAAGGACGCGGCGTAGAATGTTCATATGTTAGTGACTCACAATGATGCAATGGTACTGCGCCTGCGTCCCATCAGGAACTAGAGTAGAGTTCAGGAAATCTTTGTTGGCAATCGTGGGAGTCCCGTTCAGAGTTCCGTCAACCCAAGTCATGCTGTTGAGAGTTAAAGGCGCTGCAAGCAGGTTCACTCCCGCGCCCGTCGTAAACTGGATTGTCGATGCCCCGTCCACGTTAGCCAAACACGATATTTCAGTTACCGTGAGGGTGACGCCTTTGAAGTTTGCGCACTGTTGATTGGGCGAGTCAGAGGCTTGCAACACACCGCCAGAGCCGCTGCCGCTAGCTTGAAAGTCTCCACAGGTGAGAGGAGGTGTACCGCTGACCTGCGAGTACGGGACACTGAACCCACTCGGGAGAGCGCCGGATTGCAGTGTAGCCAGCGGCCCCGCAGACGCTATTGCCAGCTTCGCTGCGAGGTCAGTCACCAGATTCGTGATCTGAGATTCAACGTAGGGAGGCTCTTCACGCACCCACTGCAATGTCGATGTACACGGGTTTGCATTACAACGATACAGCCCCCCGCTAACGCCGGTGAGAATAAACAAAGAGTTCTGTGTCGCGCCAGAAGGCAGTGATGGCCCGTGCCGAACAGGAGTAGCTACACCGCCAACTTGCGCGCACGCCCCCGCCAATAAAGAGAGCACGACAACAATTACTGCAAACAGTTGTTTCATAGAACCCTTTATTCCTAGTTGCAGCCAACGACGTACCAATTGCCGCCGTCACTGAGAATCTTCACAAACTGATTTTGGTTCACAAGTCTGTACGTCGTAGCGCCATCAATAGTCTGTGAGCCAGTCGGACTTATCACTACCGCCCCCGGCCCGGCGTCAACCATCTTGACGTACAAAAGTGTGTTGGGGACGGTGCTCGCGTCCAGAAGGGAGATATTGACTCCGCTAGTGCCCGCCGTCACAAGCAAAACTTCATCCGTTGCGGTCTGTGTGTAGTTGGCGCTTACATTGACAATCGCAAGGGTGACTACATGGGAGTCGTTCCAATTGGACGGCCTTACCAAAGAAGAGTCAGCGCCATCGCTTTGCGCGCTGACAAATTTGTGTATGATTGGCATTTACGACCCCGTGTTATCTTTCACGCGCACCCGATACAGCTTGTAATACTCGTCCCCATTTTCGACTGCGGTAATCGCCAGAAGGTAGCTTCCAACAGGCGCGTCAAAGGATTGGTCAACACGACCGCGATAAAGACCGGGAGTACCGGCGACAGGGCTAAGAACCAAGCCGTCTATTGCCGGGTCTGCCACGGTGATCCCATCGGCCTCAAACAGCGTCGCGGTGACAACCGCGTCGCTTTTCACACTGCCATCAATACCGCTGCGCAGGTTAGGCAGGGTTATGGGTTGGCTGTTATTTCGGTAAAGAATGAGAGACATAGTGTCACCGTTGCTTGCCTGCTGTTAAAGAAGTTGCAGTTCGTCAGACAGCAATGAGGTAATGATCTGTAACTCGTCAGCAGGCAGTGATAGACCTACGTCAAGACCATCGGACGACAACATAAAGCCCAAAACTAGTTCGTCAGCGAGTAACCAACCACTGCCGGTAGCACCGACTACCGCCGCGCCACTCAGAACAAGAGTGCCGCTAGCAAGGTAGAGCACCGCACGGTAAACCGGCGCTTCGCCGGATGTAACCGCAGCGCCGCTCGAAGCAAACGGGTAATCGAAAGCGGCTAGAGAAGTGCCTTGCCCAGAGGTGCTAATCACGCCGCTGGAAACAAAGGCGTAACCGCCGCCAAAGCTGGATGCCGCCGTTCCGCTTGTTTGGGCATTACCTGCCGCACTGAAAGAAACTAGGAAGCGAATGCTCGCCGAGCCTACGCACGATGCAGGGCCGGACGAAACAAAACTGTACTGATAGGAGGCAGTCTCCGAGACAGCACCACTGGTATAGGCAGCGCCGGAACTGTTAAACACACCATTGCTGCCGGACGCCCAGCTTGCACCGCCTGCACACTGCGCAAAGCCGCTGCTTTGATAAGCCAGAGCAAACGCCGCTCCGACGTTGCCGGTCACCGCCGCCGCGCCGCTAGCTGTGTAGCTGGTCGCGTAGCTGAAACCCGCCGAGCCGCTGCTTGCCGCTGTGCCTGAAGCGTTGAACGTGTCGCCGGTCGCGTAGCCGACTATCGCCGCGCCGCTAACTGCCGCAACACCGTTACCGGCATAGGAATAGCCGGTCTGTATAGGAGCAGAACCGCTTACGACGCAAACGCCGGAAGCCGTGCAGCCATACTCAGTCTGCAACACGGCTGTGCCGACTACTTGAGCGAATCCTGCAGAGCTAAATACGCAGCCGGTAGAAAATACCGCAGCGCCAGTTGCCGTGGCATTACCAGTTCCGGTATAGGCGTAGGACGAGCCGTTGCCCCACGAACCATTGCCGCTGATCGCCGCGCTGCCAGTCGCTGTGAAGGAATACACCACAGCACTAACAGACGCCGCCGCGCCGCTAGAAATAGCAGCGCCCGCACTCGCGTACTGCAACACCTCAGCCACAGCCGCCGCGCCGCTGATCGCCGCGCTGCCTGCCGACGCAAACGAGTAGTTCACAGCACTAGCAAAGGTCGCCGTACCGCTAGAAATGGCAGCGCCCGCACTCGCGTACTGCAAAACATCCGCCACAACCGCCGCGCCGCTGCTCGCGGCACTGCCCGTCGCTGTGAAGGAATAATCTGCGCCGAACGCAGAGGTAGCGGCACCGCTGGTCACCGCGGTGCCGACAGCACTGAATTGCTAACTCGTTCCGTTGTTCGATGTCGCAGAACCCGAGGTTACTGCCGAGCCGGAAGCTGAATACGAAGCCGCAAACCCGACTAAGGCAGCGCCAGCAGTCTGCGTGACGCCGGAACTCGAATACGACGCCCCAACTGACAAAGCTGCCGCGCCGGAGGTCTGCGCCGATCCGGTAGCCGAGTAATTCAGCGAGGGGATGCCGCCAGCGGAGCCGCCCGCCTGTGCCAGCCCCGAAGACGTGAACAAGTAATTCACCGTCGCCAAGGCCGTAGCAGAGCCGGTCACCATTGCTGCCCCGCTCGCAGAGAACGTGGTAGCAATAACGGTGCTCGCCGCGCCGCTTGTCGGGCAACTGCCAAGCGAGGCAAAGGCCAACAGAAGTGTGTACCCCGCTAGCCCGCTAGACAAACAAATACCAGTGGCCGAGAAAGTAACACTTACCGCCGACTCGAAAGCGTCATTCTGAAACGCATTTGCTTGAAAGGCTGCGGCCACTGTTAGTTACCGTCCTATTGCTTAGTTCTCGCCGAACTGAAGGTTGATTTGCAGCGTTCCGCCGCCTGCAGGGAAGGTGTAGGCCGAGCCAAAGCCCTCCGCCCAATACAACTTACCGCTGGTCGCTCCCACGACGTAATAGCCGTAAACCGTGAGCGCGCCGGTGAACGTGAATGTTTGCTGCGGGTAAGTCGCCACAGCGGGGTTGTTTCCGACGCCGGGCGTAACCGTCCAATTAGACCCTGTTAGAGTCTGCGCAGCGTAGCCGCTGCCGGAAGCCTCAGTGTAGGTCGTGGCGGTGTCCGTCTTACCGGGCGCGATGTTGTTTGTGCACAGCTTCAGGGTCAAGTTTTCGGAAGTTGCCTTGCCGAGCATCAAGTTGCCGATCTGCGCGTCACC
>VFSW01001589.1_pt1 | contig 34670 bp, 21 predicted proteins | sample 5358111 | NCBI WGS metagenome assembly VFSW01 (sample SAMN11554181, study PRJNA540505) | mine drainage metagenome | isolation source: sediment from site ElyBrook_90M | place: USA: Ely Copper Mine, Vershire, VT | collected 2017
GACTCCGCAACCGGCCAGGCTTCGCGTGTAGAGGACAGCGTCATGACCCCGGTCGTGCGTGATGGGATCGCCCGAGCAGGCAGCGGCGATAGAAGCCCTGGAAGGGGCGCACCTCATCGAGGTGACCGAACGCCCCGCGTGACCATACGTCAGTCTGTGAGCGGGCTCGGTCGCCTGGCGAAGGCGCGCGAACCCCCTCATTCCTTCGCGGCCCCTGCCTCGTGGAAGACAGCGTCGACCGTCTCGTTGAACAGCTTCGGTTTCTGCCTGTAGAAGACGTGCGTACTGTTTGGCGCGATCCACAACTCCGCACGCCGGAACGTTCGCGGGTGCCGGGGGCGGTTGCTTGCGCCGGTCTCGCCGGTCGACCTGGGCAAGCAGGCCGACGACGCCGGCGCCAAGCGTCAGAAGCGCCTCGACGCCCGCCTGGCGCTCACCAACGCGCTGCACGACGAGAAGGACGCGGTCGCCCTGCTCGAGGGCTCGATGCGCAAGGACATGGCCTACGCCGAGACCGTGGACGCCACCGAGGCCGACTACGTCGCCGCGGGCTTCCAGATGCGCGCCGCGCCCGTGCACCACAAGGGCGATCTGGCCGCCGTCGCGAGCGTCCACGCCAGCCCGGGCGACGCGCCGGGGCAGGTCGATCTGGTGTGGCCGCCGGTGCCGCGCGCGCGCGTGTACGAGATCGAGATCGCCGCCGGCGCCGAGGGGCCGTTCGCGCACGAGGATCTGTCGACCGAGTCGCGCACGAGGCTCGAGGGGCAGAAGACCGGCGCCAAGATGTACTACCGGGTGAGGCCCATCGGCGCGAACAACCATTCCGGCCCGCCGAGCGCGCCGGTCGGGATCGTCGTCCCGTAGGCTCCCGCAGCTCCTGCCCGGGCCGCGGATCCTGCCCATACGCGGCGAGATCCTCCCCTCACGATCGCGCCGCACGAGAGACGAAAGCTCCCGGCGCCCCTGCCGGACGCGGATCCTGCCCACACGCGGCGAGATCCTCCCCTCACGATCGCGCTGCGTGAGAGACGAAAGCTCCCGGCGCGCCCGCCGGACGCGGATCTTGCCCACACGCGGCGAGATCCTCCCCTCACGATCCCGCTGCGTGAGGGGAGAAAGCTCCCGCCGCGCCTCATGGACGCCGATCCGGCTCACACGGCGCGAGATCCGTCCCTCACGAGCGGCCCGCGTGAGGGGAGAAAGCTCGCGCCGCACCCCAGGAACGCCGTTCTTGCCCACATGGGGCGAGATCCTCCCCTCATGATCGCCCCGCGTGAGGGGAGAAAGCGGGTGGTCAGTCTGCTCCACCTTCGCGCGTGCTGGGGGCAGGATGAGATCAACCGCCAGGGCGCCAGGGACGCCAAGAGAAGTAGGATTGGCAGCAGATCGGTTCGCAACCCCTTCTGGCTTCGCCCTGGCGACCCTGGCGTCCTGGCGGTCCTCTGGTGGAGCTAACCGACCACCCCGTTTCTCATTTTTTCAGGTGACGAGCACGTGGTTCGAGGTACGCGCACGTGACACGAGTACGAGTACGCTCACGTCCCATCGAGCACGAAGACGAACACGAGGACGCATGCCGCACGCAGCCCCCCTGCTGGTCCAGCACTGCTCCGTCCTCCTGCACGTGAGCGTCCACGACAGGACGTCCTCGTCCTGCCTACTCGTGTCACGTGCCCGTACTCGAACGCCGTGCTCCTCCTCGACTGGAAAGGTTCTCCATGGGCGTCCCTCATCCGGGAGAGGGGTGACTCCGTCGTGGAGGCTCAGAAGAGCGTCCCCTGCGCGGGCTCCTTGCCCGCCTCCAGGCACCTCTCGTCGTCGTGCCGGGGGTCGTTCACGTACGACGACACCGCCTGCGCCACGAGATCGGGCTTCGCCGGCGAAAGGAGCGCGGAGACGTCGTCGTTCGCGGGGTCGAGCCACTTCTCCCACGCTTCCTTCGCGACGATGACGGGCATGCGGTCGTGAATCGCGTCCACGGGCGGCAGGGCGGCCTGCGTGAGGATCGCGCACGACTCCACGATCTCGCCGTCCGCCGACGTCCACCGCTCCCACACCCCCGCGAGCGCGAAGGGCGCGTGGTCGGGGCGGCGCAGCACGTACGGCTGGCTCGCGTTCTTGCCGTCGCGCTTCCACTCGTAGAACCCGTCGACCACGACGAGGCACCGGCGAGAGCGGAAGGCGTCGCGGAACGCGGGGGTGGTGCCCACGGTCTCGACGCGGGCGAGGGCCAGCTTGTTGCCGATCTTCGCGTCTCTCGCCCAGGCGGGGATCAGGCCCCAGCGCAGGAGGTCCATCGAGCGACCCGGCGACCCGCGCAGCACGCGCACGACCGCCACGGGCTGCGACGGCGGGGTGTTGTAGTGAGGCTGCAGCTCGGGCGCGCGCTCGAGGCCGAAGAGCTCGCGAAGCTCCCTCCCGGGCGCCGTGAGGATCGTGCGGCCGCACATGCAAGGACGATCCTAACGCGGTAACCTCGGCCCGCCATGTCCACCGGCTGCCTGTTCTGCAACATCGTCGCCCGCACCATCCCCGCGCAGATCGTCCTCGAGAACGACCACGTCCTGGCGTTCAAGGACGTCCGCCCGATGGCGCCCACGCACGTGCTCGTGATCCCGAAGAAGCACATCACCGGCATCCACGACGCGACGCCCGAGCACGCCGCGATGCTCGGCGAGCTGCTGCTCGCCGCGCGCGACGTCGCCGAAACCCTCGGTCTCGCGCCGAGCGGCTACCGCCTCGTGATGAACCAGGGGCCCGACGGCGGGCAGAGCGTCTTCCATCTGCACTGCCACGTCATGGGCGGCCGGCCGATGGCGTGGCCTCCCGGCTGATCGCGTCGAGCAGCGCGTGCTCGCCCGCGGACACCGGGGGATCGCGGTCGCACGAGAAGGCGGGGCTCGTCGGCCGGCCGACTCCCACCGGGTGCACGCGCATCCAGGCCCGGTCGATGCGCCCGAAGCGCCCCTGTGTCCCGAGGAACAGCGCCGAGAGATCGGGACCCACCGCGCGCCGCGGGGTCGGTCGCACGCTCAGGGGCTGGCCGTCGGGTAGCGTCGCGTCGAAGCCCGCGAGGAGCTGATCCACCGGATCGACCCAGCGGTCGCGCGCTCCTCTCGCCCCGGCAGCGAGCCACGCTGCGAGCGTCATCGACGTGTCGGCCCCGTCGAGATCCAGCGTGAGCCCGTGCGTGCGCAGGTGCTGCTCGGCGCGGGCCAGGGGGACGTCACCCGCGATGTCCGCGAGCAGGCTCGCACGGTCGATGGTCACGGCGGCCGGAGACTCCCTGCCGACCGGAGACGCCCCCCCGACCCGCCTCGCGGGCGAGGGGGGAGTCGGGGGCTGGTCCCGCGGGAGCAGGTTGCCCGGGTTGAGGATGCCCCGGGTACCCACGCCCCCCCTGCCCGCGCCCACGCCCCCCGCGCCGGCGCCGAGCCCCGGCCACCGCCGGGGCGCCTTGTCGCCCCCCACGCCGTGGTGGTGCGAGAGCGTGCCGCCCGCCTCGACCGCCGCCGCGAGCGCGGCCTGCCACGCGCGGTCGTACGTCGCCTCGCACGCCGCCTCCCACCCCCGCTGCTTCACGAGGCCCGGGTCCGCCCTGCCGACGAAGGAGAAGTAGATGCAGCATCCGTCGGGGTAGGCGTGGCTGAAGTGCGCCATGACGAAGACGCTGCGACCCAGGGCTCGCCGCACGCCCTCGTACAGCGCGCCGAGCTTCGACCAGCGCGCCGCGACCTCCATGGTGTCGACGAACGCGCCGTCGGCGAACACGGGAGCCTGGCGGTAGCTCACGGCATAGCGGTGCGCGAGCCACCGACGCGCCGCCGCCTCACCGTCCCACCGGCCGCCGATCGACTCGACGACGCGGCGAGCCTCCTCGATGTGGCGCTGTGGCTCCTCGCCCTGCCCCTCGAAGATGACCACGAGCATCGCGCCGCCCATCGCCCTTGCCGCCGTGGGCGCGTGCAGCAGCTCGTTCAGCGCTTCCGGGCTCCGCAGGATGGCGCGCAGCGCCGTACCGCCCAGCCCCGGGGCCCGCTTGCGCGTCTTCGTCGCCGGACCCCCGTCGCGCCGACCCGAGCGACCTCCGCGAACGCTTCCCTGGCGCGCGAGCATGGCGTCGAACGGGTCGTACAGGCGCGACACCGCGGGGCGCAGGCCGGCCTGGAACATGGCGCGCATCGCCTCCCACCCTTCCTCCGTGGTGCGGAAGGTGAAGCCGCCGAAGCCACGCGAGGTGGGCGCCGGATGCAGGCGGAGCTTCGCGCTCGTGACGATGGCGAGCGTCCCTTCGCTGCCGACGACGAGGGGGACCAGATCGGGCCCCCGGGCCCGGCTGCGGAGGGTGACGATCTCGCCGCGCCCCGTCACGCACTCGAGCCCCACGGTCATGTCCTCGATCTTTCCATACGCCCCCGAGCACTGGCCCGCGCTGCGTGCCGCGACCCAGCCACCCACGGTGCTGCACAGGATGGAGGAGGGGAAGTGTCCGAGCGTGAAGCCCGCGCGCCCGAGCGCGAGATCCAGGGGCACACCCATGGCACCCGCCTCGACGTCGACGCTGGGCTCGCCGGGCTCGAGGGCGCGGATGCGGTCCATGCGCTTGAGGTCGACGACGATCATGTCCTCGCGAGGCGAGATGCCGGCGCAGACGCCGGAGCCCGCGCCGAAGGGGACGAGGGGTACGCCGCGCTCGGCGCCCCAGCGGACCAGACGCGCGACGTCCTCGGTGCTCGTGGGCCAGGCGATGGCACCCGGCCGGTGCGCCATGGGCTGTCCCCCGCGCACCGCCATGTGGTGGCGGGGCCAGAGGTCGCGGGCGTACATCGTCCGGTCGGCCTCGTCGTCGCTGGCTCTCATCTGCGGAAACGCGTGGGCGAGGTCGCGGGCGAGCGCCCCGGACGGGGTGGAGGTAGGCGAGGGCGCGGTCATGCCTCACTCGCCCTCGTAGTCGGCGGCGCCCGTGATCGCGAGCTCGCCGTCGTGGACCGAGAACCACACGTGCTGCGAGTCGGTACCCCCGGACCAGGAGCAGTAAGGACGCGTGGGGCTGCACGTCATCTCCGTGCAGTGCGCCCCCAGGCCCCGCACGTCGTCGGCGGCGACCTTGGCCGACGGCACGATCTTGGGCAGCCACGTGGGCAGGCCGGGCTGATCGAAGCGCAGCACCCGGGCATCACCGGAGGCGACGCGACGGAAGCCTGCGGGAGTGCTCGCGGCGGCGATGAGGCGGCAGGCCTCGTCGCGCGTGACGATCCGCGCGGGCAACCCCGCGGCCAGCGTCGCGGCCGCATGCACGTCGGGCGCGTCCAGGATCGCGAACGAGCTCGCGAGATCCGGCGTGAGCGTCTTCGCCTGTACCGATGGAGGCGGCGCCAGGAAGACCTGCGTCCAGCGTGCGGCGGCGCCCCCGCGCGTGCCGTCGAGCCGGAGCACCACGTCCGTCCTTCCGTCACCGTCGACGTCGGCGAAGGCGGCGTCCCACTTCTCGTCCGTCCACGGCTTGCGGGCGGCGATCGCGTCGATCACGAACGTGCGTGACGCGGTGCCCTCGCGGACGGCGATCACGGGCGCGTCGGGGGCGACATCCGTCAGGCCCACGCCGATGGTCCCACCCGAGCTCGTGAGGGGCGCCTCGCCCACGACGCGCACGACCTCCCTCGCGCTCGCCCGCAGCAGCGCGGTCGTGGCCTCGGCGTCGCTCGAGGGCTCCACCGCATGCCGGGGTCCGGGGGCGTCGCTGGCCTTCGCGACGGGAGCATCCTCCAGGATCCAGCGGATGACCCAGCGTCCGCCTTGCACCACGAAGCGGACCACGGCGTGGCCCGCGTCGGTCCAGGCCTCGCACGCGTCGACGCCGCACGCCTGCGTCTCGAGCGCCGAGCGCACGATGGACAGGACGCGATCCGTGAGCGCCGAGGGCGCTGCGCCTTGCCCGTCGAGGTGACCCACGGGGTGCACGAACATCGACTGCCAGACGTCGCTGACGTCCACCCCGTCGGGCGCCAGGGCCTTCGACAGCGCGCCCACCGACGACGAGGCGGCCCGCAGCGTGGCCACCAGGGAGACCGCGTTGCGCTCGGCCGTGCCGAGCATCGACGGCTGCTTCACGCGCGCCTCGAGATCGTCGACGTCGCGCGTGCCCGCCAGGGCCAGGGGTGAGCCATCGAACGGCGACCGGCGCGCGCCCCGCTCGATCCACACGCCGCGCAGCCCTCCTGGCTGATCGAGCGCCGCGAGCGTCTCCAGCAGCACGTAGGTCACGCCGGCGTCGCGCACCCCACCCACGACGCGCACGGCGGTCGGCCAGTCGGCTACCGGCTCGCCCGCATAGGTTCCATCGGCTCCCCGCGCGACCCGGAAGGCGCCGAGAGCCTCGTCGCTTGTCCCCACGATGGCGAGCCAGCGCTCGTGGCCGTCGCCGTCGAGGGGCAGCGGCTGCGTGTGAGGCGTTCCGTGGGGACCCATCACGGCGGCCAGGGCGTCGGGCCATACGATGGGGGGTGGCGTCGACGGCTGGGGTGGAGACGCCGACTCCACGCCCACCGCGGGCGCAGGCGCGGCGGGGGCCGCCGCTGGAGCCTCGGGGCGGCCGCAGGCGAAGGTCGCCAGCGCGACGAGGAGCGTCGGCCGCATGACCTGCGTCTACCAGCGCGGGTGCCGCAGGTCGAGGGGACAGAGCGAGGCCGGCCGCTGTGCTACGTGGGTAGGCGTCAAGCCCATGCCCTCACTCCCGCCCCGCACCGACAAGCCGCTGCTCGAGGCCGTCCGCACAGGCGTACTGGTCATCGATGGCGCGATGGGCACGCAGCTCTACGAGCGCGGCGTCCTGTACAGCTCGTGTTACGAGGAGCTGAACGTCTCCCGCCCCGACCTCGTGGCCAAGGTCCACGACGACTACATCCGGGCCGGGTCGCAGGTCGTCGAGACGAACACCTTCGGGGCCAACGCCCTGCGCCTGGAGAAGTACGGCCTGCAGGCGCGAGCGCGCGAGCTCAACGCCGCCGGTGTCCGCGTGGCCCGCGAGGCGGCGGCGGGGCAGGCCTACGTCGTCGGAGCCATCGGTCCCAGCGGATACTTCCTGGGCGAGGCAGGGGAGGGCGGCGGCGCCGACCTCGCCAAGGTGAAGGCGGCGTTTGCGGCGCAGGCGGGCGCGCTGGTCGAAGCGGGCGTCGACGCGCTGATGGTCGAGACCATCCGGCAGACCCCCGAGTTGCGCGTCGCGGTCGAGGCGGCGGTCGCCGCGGCCGGGGGGCGCGTGCCCGTCATCGCCAGCGCGTCTCTCGACGAGTCGGGACGCATGGCCGAGGGCACGGAGGCCGACGAGGTCGCGCGCCTGGTGCGCGAGTGGGGCGCCAGCATCGCCGGGGTCAACTGCTCGGACGGTCCCATGTCCGTGCTCGCCGCGGTGGAGAAGATGGTGCCGCTGGGGCTGCCGGTCCTGGCCTCACCGAACGCCGGTCTGCCCCGCCGGGTCGACGAGCGCATGGTGTACGTCTCGACGCCCGAGTACTTCGGCGTGTACGCGCAGCGCATGGTGCGGGTCGGCGTGCGGCTCGTGGGCGGGTGCTGCGGGACCACGCCCGAGCACATCAAGCGCATCGCCGCGGCGGCCCGCATGGTCAGCGGGTTCGCGGTCGATTCCCGCGTCGAGCCCCGCACCGAGGACGAGCTACTGCGGGCCGACTCCACGGGCGCCATCCAGGCCATCCTGCCAGGCGCCCTGCAGCCGGTGCCCTTCGACCAGCGCAGCTCCCTCGCCTCGAAGATCGCGAAGAAGCGCTTCGTGGTCTCCGTCGAGGTGAGCCCTCCGGTCGGTCTCGATCCCTCGAAGGCCGTCGCGGCGGCGCGCGCGCTCAAGGCCGGGGGCGTCGACGTCGTCAACATCGCCGACGGCGCGCGGGCGCAGGCCCGCATGAGCAACCTCGCCATGGCCGTGCGCATCCAGCGCGAGGCGGGCATCGAGACGATCCTGCACGTCTGCGGCCGCGATCGAAACCTGCTCGGGACCCTCGCCCACCTGCTCGGGGTCCACGACCTCGGCGTGCACAACCTCGTCATCATCACGGGCGATCCGCCGAAGATGGGCGACTTCCCCGATGCGAGCGCCGTCTACGATCTGGACTCCATCGGCATCCTCAAGCTGGCCTCGCGACTCAATCACGGCGTCGATCCCGGCGGCAAACCGCTGGGGGCCACCACGCGCTTCGTGCTCGCGACGGGCGTCGAACCCGCCGCGCTCAACTACCCGCGCGAGATCGCGCGCCTGCGCGAGAAGAAGGCCGCGGGGGCCGAGCTGGTCATGACCCAGCCCGTCTACGATCCACGCGTGCTCGAGCGCGTCCTCGAGGACTGCGCACCGCTGGGTTTGCCGGTGCTCGTGGGCCTGTTGCCGCTGGCCAGCTACCGCAACGCCGAGTTCCTGCACAACGAGGTGCCGGGCATGCAGGTGCCCGATGCCGTGCGCGAGCGCATGCGCCGCGCGGGCACGGGGGCAGCCGCGCGCAAGGAGGGGGTGGCGATCGCCCGCGAGATGCTCGGCGCCGTCCGCCACCGGGTCGCGGGCGCCTACATCATGCCTCCCCTCGAGCGTCACGAGCTGGCCCTCGAGGTGATCGATGGCTTCCTGGATCCTGCATGAGGCGCCGGGCGAGCGCGATCCTGCTCGGTCTGGTCCTCGGCGCCTGTCACCGGGACAGCGCGGGCGTCGTCGCCGATGCAGCGCCCCCGCCCGCGGCCACGCCAGCGGATGCCGAGGCTCTCGCACCGAAGCCCACCGTGCTGCCTGCCCGCTGCCAACCTGGCGGGGCCGGGTTCGCGCTCGACGACGGTCGCGGGATGGACGATCTCGAGATCGGCGACGCCATCGCCACCCCGTCCGGCTTCGCCGTGGACGTCCTGCACCGCACGCCCGCGGGCCGTGTCGCGGCGGTGGCCCTCCTGCCGCCCGGTGCCGCCTCGATGCAGCTGCACGATCTCGGCCCCACGCTCGGCGACGCGCCTCCTCCGCGCGTGGCGCCCCGCGGGGCAGACCTGGTCGCGGCGTCGTACGTTCTCTCGAAGCGCGCGGACGCGCGCGAGCTGGGCATCTACACGATGTCGGCCGCGGGCGAGGCGAGAGCCATGGGGACCATCCCGGAGCCGCGCGACGACTCGCTCGCGTTCGACCTGTCGTCGACCCTGGTGGTGTGGGACGAGGCGAAGGGCGGGACGGCTCCGCGAGGGGTCATCCGCGTCGCGGAGCTGTCGCCCGACGCGCACCCCGCCGCCGCCCGGGACCTCTCACCGCCCGAGTCCGACGCCGAGATGCCGCGCATCACCTCGAGCCCGGGAGGCGGCGCCCGGGTCTTCTGGCTGGCGCGCAGGCCGGAGGCAGCCACCGAGAGTGACGCCTCGGCGGCCTCCGAGATCACGGGCGAGGCGCAGGCCTACTCGTGGCTCGAGGTCGTCGCCGTCGATCCGCACGGGACCGCGGTCGGCGCGGCGAGGCGAATCACGCCGCTGACCGGTCACGTCTCGGCCTACGACGTCCAGCCGCTCCCGGGAGCAGGCGCGGACGTGCTCGTCGTGGCACGCGACGACGGCGAGGCCGTGGACGGCTCGGGCGGGGCGCTGCTGCGCGTGAGGGTGCGGGCCGACGGTCAGGACCCGCCGCTGGCCTTCGCCACAGACGGCCTCGGCCGGGGCGCACCGGCGTTCGTCGACGGCTCGCCTCCCTGGCTGTCGTGGGTGGCGCCGAACGAGGAGGGTCGGCTGCTCTCGCTCGACGCCACCGGGGCTCCGACGCAGCTTCCGAGTGTCGAGCCCTCGCTCGACGATGGCCGTCCCCTCGCGTGGATAGAGCAGGGACGTCGATTGCTCGCGGCGATGCCCGGCGACTCCTCCGCGCAGCTCCGGGTCCTGTCGTGCGGGCCAGGGCCGGACGCCGGCCCTTGACCGCGGTCCTTCCGTCCCGCCCCCGTTTCGACTACGTTGCCGGCGTGGCATCCGCCGCCCGACCTCCCGCCTCCGCTCTTGCTCGGCGGTCGGGATGCGCGATGCGGGCCCATAGCTCAATCGGTCAGAGCCCCCGGCTCATAACCGGGCCGTTCCTGGTTCGAACCCAGGTGGGCCCACTCGGTTGTTTGTCGTTCGGGGCCCCGGCCCCAAACGGCCCAGTCCCTTGTTTGTCGCTTGGGGCCCCTGCTCCAAACGGCCCTCCCGTCCACCTTCGCCCTTTCCCCCGGCCTGAGCTATGTACCTCGAATCAACTTCTTTTCCGTCCCGGAGTGACGCATTGAGCATCCCCGACCAGATTCGCGCTCTCGAGAAGCTCGCGCAGATCGACGCAGAACTCAAAGACCTCCAAGATCAGCACGCGCAGGAGCGCTCCACGCTCGACGGACTGAAGTCCGGGATAGCCCGGCTGGACGAGAAGCTCGCGACCGACGGCTCGGCCCTCGCCATGATGGACAAGGCACGGGGTGAGCTGATCCAGGACGTTCGGAACATGAACCAGCAGCTCGAGCACTCGCGCGAGAAGCTGGGGCGCTCCCGCACCGAGCGCGAGTCGAACGCGGCGCAGCGCGAGCTCGAGGAGCTGCGCAAGCTGATCCGCGACCGCGAGGAGGAGATCGGCAAGCTCACCGCCGACGCCGAGGCCGCCCGCCAGCAGAACGAGGCCACCCAGACCGAGCACAAGCGCCTGATGGACGACCTGGGCTCCCGCGAGGGCGCCATCAGCTCGAAGCTGGGCGAGGTCGATCGGGCCCTGCAGGGGAAGCAGGCCGAGCGTGAAGCCGCCGTCAAGCAGCTGCCCCCCCCGCTGTACCGCCGGTACGACATGATCCGCTCCAAGCGCGGGACCGGCATCGCCCAGACCACCGACGGGACCTGCAAGGCCTGTCACATGGCGCTGCCCCCGCAGCTGTTCCACCGGCTGCGCCGCGAGCCCACGCTCGACCAGTGCCCCTCCTGCAATCGGATCATCTACTTCGCCGCGCCTGCCTCGGTCGAAAGCGCCTCGGCGCCCTCGGGCAGAGGTTGACCGGCTGAGGCGGTTGAGGCCCTTCCGTTCGGGCGCGATGACCATGTAGCCTGGGTCTAGTGCCTGCGACCCCCCGGCCATGAAGAGCTGCCCCACCTGTCAGCGCACGTTCCCGAACGACGCAGGTTTCTGCCCTGCCGACGGCACCGCGCTCACGGCGGCGAGCATGGCGCCGGTGGCCCCCAACGCCGACGACGCGCGCATCGGCGCCCGCATCTGCGGCCGCTACGAGATCCGGCGCGTCGTGGCCGACGGCGGGATGGGCCGCGTGTACGAGGGCATCGACAAGGAGACCGACTCGCGCGTCGCGTTGAAGATCCTGCACGAGGACGTGGCGAAGGACGAGATCGCGCTGGAGCGGTTCAAGCGAGAGTACGAGATTAGCTCGCTGCTTCCGCACGACCACATCGTGCGCGTCATGGACTTCCAGCGCGACCTGGTGTCGTCGACCTGGATCCTCGTAATGGAGTTTCTCGACGGCGAGGAGCTGCGGTACATCCTCAAGCGCGAGAAGGTGCTGCCCCCCGAGCGCTTGGTGCGAATGATGTCCCAGGTGGCGATCGGCCTCGACGGCGCGCACGAGAAGAACCTCATCCACCGCGACCTCAAGCCCGACAACCTGTTCCTCTGCGGCACGCGCGAGGGCGACATCGTCAAGCTGCTGGACTTCGGCTCGGTGAAAGACCAGAGCGGCAGCCGCAAGAAGCTCACGATGCTCGGCACCACCATCGGCAGCCCCTACTACATGGCGCCCGAGCAGGCCCAGGGCCTGGAGACCATCGATCGCCGCGCCGACGTGTTCGCGCTGGGCGCCCTGGCCTACGAGTGCATCACGGGCGAGGTCCCCTTCGCGGGTAACAACGGACCGTCCATCCTGCTCGCCATCCTCACGAAGGACCCCGTCCCACCGACGGTGAAGGCCAAGGGCGGGAAGTACCCCGTTCCGCCGAAGCTCGACGAGGTGATGGAAGAGGCGCTGGCCAAGAACCCCGCCATCCGCACGAAGAGCGCGGGCGCGCTGGCCGATGCCATCGGGCATGCGTACGGGCTGGAGGGTGACCATTTCGCGTGGGCGAGGATGGCGCAGGCCCATCTGGCGGAGCAGATCGCGACGCAGCTTCCGCGGGTGATGGCCCCGGTGGCAGCGCTGGGCGTCGCGGCCGATCCGTTCGCCGTCGCAGCCGATCCGTTCGCGGCCCAACCCCAGCCGCAAGGAGCGGGTGCGCCGCTCGCCTACCAGCCCCCTGCCGCCTATGGCGGCTATGCGCAGGGACGGCAGGGGATGGATCAGGCGTTCCAGGCCGTGCGCGAGGTCGACATGGGCGGCGCGGCCGGGGTCCCCGCGGGCAAGCCGTGGCTGCTGCCCGTCGTCGTCGGGCTCGTGGCGCTGCTCGTGGGCGGGGCGATCACGCTCGTCGTCATGATGCACTGAACGGCCGGTCGTGTGCGGCACGCACCCGGTGGCGCGCATCGAGTTCGACCCGTGAGGCAGGACTTCGACCGCCGGTCCTTCTCGAGCACGGAAAGGCCCATCGTGTGCACCCAATGGACCGTCGTGCGCTCTCGCCCTCACTTCGTGAGCGAAGAACGTGCCTTTCTGCGCCCGCATCGTGACTTCGTGTGCCCGGATCGGTCCGACAGCAGCTCAGAAAGGTCCTTCGTCTTCGATTGCAGGACCTCTTGGTGCTCACGCAGGCACGGCAGCTACGACGAACGTCGCGACATCCACGTCCGTCGTGACGATTGGTTCGCACGCCGTCACGTCTCGAGCACAGAAGGGCACGACGAGAGCGCTCGAAGGTCCTTCGAGAGCACACGATGGTCCGGTGTTCGAAGACGAAGGGCCGTTCGGTGCTCACGACGTGACGGCCTGAGCACACGAAGGTCCAGCGGGAGCTCGCGCAGGTCGAAGCCGCGCATGCGCAGCAGCTACCGCCGCTCCCTTCGCCGTTGCGCGAGCTTCTCCGCGGCGGTCAGGGGCCGTTCGACGGGGGCCGGCGCCTGCGCAGGGGACTTCGTCAACGGAACCGCGGCAACCGGAGGAACCGCGGCGACCTCCGGGGCCTCTCGTCGTGGCGCCAGAGGCTCGACGGGCAAGCCACCCGGCACCGCGTGCGTCTCCCGCTCCCGCTTCGACCTGATCACGTCCCGGAGCCGCTCCTGCTCCCGGATGGCCAGGGCCTGCTGCCGCGCGAGCTCCGCTTGCCGCTCGGCCTCGCGTGCCGCGCCCGCCGAACGCCACGCGGTCACCCTGCGGGCCAGGGCCATCGCGGCGTCGGACACGCCGACCCGCCGCGCCGTGACCGCGAGCAGCATGGCGATGGCCGCGAAGACGAGGAGCGGCGGCACCAGGGAGCGGTACGCGAAGCGCCGCGCCGCGCGGTCGTCGAAGAGCCCCGCGAGCGTATCGCGCACGCGGCCTCCGGTCATGGAGGCGATGCGCTCGAGCATCGCACCGTCGCTGCCGGTGGGTCGCAGCTCCTCGCCGGCCGTCAGCACCGCTCCCGTCGTGCCGACGGGCTCGCCCGTGACCTCGTCCTTCGCCGTGGCCACGTACGTTCCGGGGCGCGAGAGCGGCAGCGTCGCGCCATACCGACCCGCACCGACCGCGTCGAGCGGCAGATCGTGGCTGAACCCGTCCGGACCGGCGATGTGGACCACGAGGCGCCGGAAGGTCTGCGCCCTCCCGTCGTCCCCGACCACGTCGCCGCGCACGTGGAGCTCGCCGCCGGTCGCATCCGCCTCGAGGCGTACGCGGGGATCGTCCGCCTTGCGGGCGAGGTCCCGCCCGAGCTGTCCGAACAGCTTGGCGCCGTCCGGCCACGCGAGCCACTTCAGGCCCCAGCGGTCCTTGTAGTCGCTCGTGAAGGCGCCCGACCGCCCGATGCCCACGCTCCACGTGGCGAGGACCGGATCGTCCTCGGGCGCGACGAGCAGGATGCTCGCGCGCGGCTTGGGCATCGCGACGACGTACCCGTCGAGCACCGGTTGCTTGTTCCAGTCGATGCCCTTGATGGGCGCCGCGGGCAGCGCCGGCGTGACGCGGAAGGGGATCTCGTGCAGCGCGCTCCGGGCGGCCAGGATGGTCTCCTGCGTGAACACGGCGGGTAGCTTGGTGGCGTCCTCGATCAGGTAGAAGCGTCCGCCGCCCACCTTGGACAGAGCCTCGAGCTCGGGTGAGTCGCTGCCGCGGCCTAGCGAGATCACGCTCGTCGTCATGCCGCGGTCGTAGGCCTCCTTGACGATGGCGCGGCAGCCCGTGATCTGCTCGGCGTCCGAGCCGTCGGCGAAGAGCAACAGGTGCTTCAGGTTGACGCTCTCGCGGGCGAGTGACTCGTAGCCCGCGCGCAGGGCCAGGTCCGTGTAGATGCCGCCGCCGCCGACTCCGACGCTCCGGATCGCCTCGCCGATCGCCTTCGGGTCGTTGACCGGCGACATGGGCACCGTCCACTTCACGATCGTATCGACGTGCTCGACTCCCAGCCTGTCGCCAGGGCCGAGCAGCGATGCGGAGCGTGCGGCGGCCTCGTTCGCGAGCTCCAGCTTGGTGTGGCCGCTCACTTGCGCGCCCATCGAGCCGCTGTAGTCGATGGCGATGACCTCGGCGAGCGAGGCGCGGCGCTTCTCCTGTTTGAGATCGAAGGCGAGCGGCGAGACCTCCTCGACCGGCGTGCGCGCGTAGCCGCCGGGTCCCATCGACCGATCGCCCCCCATGAGCAGCAGGCCCCCGCCCAGATCCCGCGTGTAGGCGGCCATGGCGTCGAGCTGCGTCGTCGACAGATCCGAGGCGCGCACGTCGCTGAGCACGACCAGGTCGTAGGGCGCGAGGCCTCCGATGTCCGCGGGCACTCCCGTCGTGCTCCGCTCGGCGGTGCGAAATCCACTGGCCTCGAGCGCCTTGCGCAGCGGCGCGCCGTGCCCTGCGTCGCCCTCGAGGATCAGCGCCAGCGCCTCGCCACGAACCCGTACGAAGGTGCTGCCCGTGTTGTCGTCGGGGGCCTGATCGGCGGCGGGATCGGCCGCCGTCAGCGCGACGTCGTAGCGGTGAAGGCCGGGGTCGTGCGCGGTCTCGTGCAGCCGGAGGACGTCCTCTCCGGCGCCCACGTGGGCGCGCATCACGCGCATGTCGCCGTCGTCCTGCCGGATGCGCAGGTCCACGTCGGCGGGCGCGGCGCTCGAGGTGACGACCCGCAGCTCGAACGACTCGCCCACGTCCGCGTGCGCAGGCGCCCTCACGGCCACCACGCGCACGTCGGGCACTTTCTTCTGCTCGAGGACGACGACGTCGACGGGGACGTCGGCGGCGACGGCGGCCGCCGCCCCCGAGACGGCATCCCCGCGTGTCTGCACTCCGTCGCTCACCAGGACCAGCCGACCCGCGGCGTCGGGGGGCAGCTCGGCCAGGCCGCGGCGGATGGCGGCCTCGATGTCGGTCGCGTCGCGTCCCACCTCGACGCGCTGAGGTGGCGCGCCCTCGCTCTTCGGCCGGGGTGGGTCCTCGATTGCGGCCGTCGCGCCGAAGGCGATGGTCCCGATGCGATCGTCCGGGTGCATGGACTGCTCGGCCACCTGCAGCTCGCTGCGTACCCGCGCGTCGACGCCGGGGACCAGATCGATGGAGCGCGAGCGATCCAGAGCGACGATGACCGCCATCCGGTCCAGCGGTCGCCCCAGCTCGGGATCCGCGAGGACGAAGGCCGCCGCGAGCGCCGCCGCGGACGAGAAGATGGCCACGGCTGCTCGCCGGAACCTCCCCATGCGCCCCGACAGCCGCGAGACGCGCAGGCCGACCAGGACCGACAGCGCCGCCACCGCCAGCAGGCCCAGGGGGGAGCGGAACCGCACGAACGTCTCGCGCAGCAGAGCGGCCTGGCAGAGACCCTCGTAGATCAACGCCGTGCCTGCCACCAGCACCACGGCGAGACCTGCGGGGCGCCAGGTCGTCCGGCGTCGCATGGCGAGCGCCCACGCCGCCGTCACGACGACGAGCGCCACCCCCGTCGCGAGCATCCAGGTGCGGGCGAGCGTCAGGATCATCGAGCCGCCGCCTCCCGTCGACGCGGCTGACGTGTGACCCACACGAGATCGAGCGCGAGCGCCGCCGCCGCCAGGGCAGCGAGCCAGCGGATCCAGGAGTTTCGTGCCCCCAGGCCTGCGATGGTCTCCGGCCGTGCCGGCGCGCCCTGGGGGCTTCCGTCGATCTCGAGTGGCCGCGGGCGCACGTCGCTCTCCGCCGCGCTGGTGAGGTTCGCGGCGACCACCACGCCCCCCACGTGCGGCTCGGTCCAGCGCACGTGGTAGAGGCCTGCTCGCTCCAGAGACGGCAGCGTCACGAGGCCGTCGCGCGCCGAGAGCTGGCGCTCGGGCAACCCGGGACCATCGACGAGCACCTGCTGCGTCCCCACCGGCACGCCGACGCGAACCGGGTCGCCCGTCCGCGTGGGACCGCTGGACCCCTGGAGCCGGTGAGCGCGCGCGACCTCGACGACGTCGCGGACGAAGAGCACGAAGGACGCCTTCAGGGGCCAGTCGCTGTCGCCCACGTCGAACCCCACCAGGGTCACGGTCCGTCCCGGCACCGAGGCGTCGGCGACGAGCGATGCGGAGGTCGAGCGGACGAGCGCAGCGCCCGCGCCCCGTGCCTGCAAGGCCATGGCGTGCGCCACGTGCACGCCGTCGAGCGTGAGAAACCGCAGGCGGGGGTCCGAGGCTTCCCACGACGTCAGGGGCGGGTCTTCGATGGCCGGACCGACGCCGACACCGAAGCACGTGCCGGCCGGGGGCGCGACGACGAGGACGTCGCCTCCGGGCACGACCGCGGGGCACACGCCCTCGAGGACCACGAGCGACTCCGGGTCGAGGTTCACGGTCGCGAGCTCGGCCGGGGTCACGTGTCTCAGCTCGACGTCGGGGTCCGCCTCGAGCGCCCGCAGCGTCCACGTCGCCGCGGCATCGGCGACCACGGTGACCGGCATCCGCGGTGCCGCGGGGACGCGCCCGTAGGCGGTGTCGTCGACCGGCTCGGCGTCACCCGGCGAGAGGCTCACCGTGAGCCCGGCTCCGTGATCCTCGGGCCTCGGCTGGAAGGTGAGCACGACCGGCTGCTTGTCGCCGGGTGCGAGCAGCAGGCGACGCGACGCGACGGGCTCGGGGCGTCCCTCGAGCGCGAGTGTCACGTAGGCGTCGCGAGGCCGCGCCCCCCAGCTCTGGATCATGACGAAGACCTGCACCTGCTCGCTGTGCGTCGCGCCATCGATGCCGGAGCGAACGTCGATGCGGACGATGCCGGCGTTGTCCTCGGCGTCGCCGACGGCGATGACGTCCGTCGTCACCCCACCGACCAGCAGCGGCTCGCGCGACGCGAGCGCGCCGTCCGTCACGAGAACGACGCGCCCGTGCCCGCCGAGCGATCGCAGCCGGTCGGCCGCCAGGGCGAGCGACTCGGTGAGATCTCCCTGGACCTCGCGGGCAGAGAGCAGGTCGATCGCGGCGTCGAGCCTGTGCGGGTCCCGCTCGGGGGGCGACAGGACCCGCGCCTGCCGCCCGGCCTCGATCAGCATCGCGTCGGCGCCCGGCCCCAGGTGCGAGACGACGTCGCGCGCGGCGCGCTTCGCGCGATCCATGCGCGTCTCGGGGCTCGCTTGGCCTCCCACGCGGGTCGCCATCGAAGCGCTCGCGTCCACGACGAGCGCCACGTGGTCGCCGTCGATTGGGCCGCCGCCCGAGGTCGGGCGCGCCAGCGCGAAAGCCAGCGCCAGCAGCGCAAGGATCTCGAGGAGCAGGGGCACCTCGGGGATGAGCTTGCGAAACGGGTGCTTGGCGAGCAGGTCGCGCTGAGCCGCCGCCCATAGCCAGGTCGACGGGACCTGCTGCCTCTGCCGCCGAATCTTGAGGATGTACAGCAGCACGAGCGGCGCCAGCCCGGCAAGCAGCAACAGCCCCTTCGGATCGAGCAGGTGCAGCGTGCCCATCGCTCAGTCCACCGAGCGCTCGACCAGCCGTCGAACGGGGTCGAGCAAGGGCGCGGTCGTGGTCGTCAGGACGTAGGTGGCCCGCAGCTTCTTGGCCGTGGAGCGCAGCAGCGCGAACAGGCCGCGCAGCCGACGCACGTAGGCCTCCCGCGCCTGATCGTCGAGCGTGACGTCGAGCACCTCGTGGGTCTCCGCGTCCTCGAGCGCAAGATCGCCCTCCCACGGCGGATCGAGCTCTTCGGGGCTGAGGACCTGCATCATGGCCACGTCGTGCCCGGCTGCGGCCGCGCGACCCAATGCGGCCTCGAAGGGCCCCGAGTCGAGGAAGTCGCTCAGGACGACCAGCATGCCCGGGCGAGGCGCACGGAGGACCGTCCCGTCGATCGCGCTTGCCAGATCGGTGCCGCGCTCGCTGCCGGCGACGTCGATCTCGCGCAGGAGCCGCGCCAGGGTGCCTCGCCCGCGCAGGGGCTCGTTCACGCGGACCAGGCCGTCTCCGGCCACCACGACCTGCGCGCGCTCGCTGGAAGCGAGCGCCATGTAGCCGATGGCTGCCGCGAGCCGCTTGGCGACCGAGAGCTTCGTCGGTTGGCCGAAGTCGAGGGAGGCGCTCGCGTCGACCACGAGCCGCACGACCACGTCCTCCTCGGCGCGAAAGAGCTTGAGGACCGGCTCGCCGGTCCGCGCGAACGCGAGCCAGTCGACTCGACGCAGATCGTCGCCCGGAGCGTAGGGCCGGTGCTCGAGGAACTCGGCGCTGCTGCCCCTTCGCCCGGCGACGCGCTCGCCGCCCCCGCCCGATCGCGCCCGCACAGACAGGCGCCGGCGCAGCGCCTCGAGCTCCCGTGTGAACGAGGGATCGAGCAGGCCGCTCACGGGGGTGTCCCCTCGCTGGCGCGGAGCGCAGCCTCGGCCGCCTGCACGGCCGCGTCGTGCTCGCGAACGACGACCCGGCAGCGGTGCGCCGCCGCGCCGATGAACGCCATGCCGAGCAGCCCCCACAGCAGCGAGCAAGCGGCACCGATCTCCACGATCGGCATGTCCGAGGAGGCGTGCGACGAGCCGGCGAGCCACCCGGTGACGTAGAGGGCGAAGAAGGGGCTCGGGGCGCCGATGACGAGCCAGTCGTCGCCGTGTCGCTGGGTGAGCGCGCCGCCGATGGCCGCCACGACCCAGGGGCCGGCCGAGACCAGGAACAGCAGCGCGGCGGCCACCATGCGCGCCACCCATGGCGTCTGCCCGCGCGAGCGCAGCCAGGCCGTCAGGCCGGTCATGAACACGAAGAAACCGGCCGTGTAGAGCGCGAAGAAGAAGATCTGCTCCAGGTGCTTGGTCGTCTTGCCGGGCGACGCGAAGAACTGCACCAGCGCCATGTCCCCGAAGGCCAGGACCCACACGCAGACGAAGCCGAGCGTCGCGACGAGCATCGCGGTCTTCGGTAGCCCGGGGCCGAGGAAGCGCCGGAGCAGGCCAGCCCGCTCGCGATCCCAGTGGACGCGCACGCGCCTCGACGGGCCCGGCGGCTCGCTCGCGAAGAGGAACGCGCAGAAGGCCAGGTGGAGCGCCAGGACGCACATCCCCGCGATGCTCAGCAGCATCCGGGCGTCGTCGTCGTCGGCCACGATGGTGGGTACGGTGCACGCGACGGCGACCAGCGGGGTGATGAACAGGTACCACCGCTTGAGGCCCGTCGAGCGGTCGTCGGCCTCGGCGCTCATGTTCGCGATGGTCGTCTCGTAGAGAAACCACGCGGGCGCGGTGACCACGAGCAGGGGAACCGCCACCAGCAGCAGCAGGTACTCCAGGCCGAAGGGCGCGCGCGAGTACGCCAGGGGCAGCCAGATGGGGAAGGCCTCGGGCACCTCGTTCCAGACCGCGTGGATGGCGAACGAACAGGAGAAGCCGCCGATGAAGTAGAGCACCGGGCCCGTCGCGATCGCGAGCATCAGGGTCACGACGATGGCGCCGCGCAGGCTCGACATCAGCGAGCTCACGGCGAGCCCGAACGCCACGGCCAGGCCCGCGATGAGGAACAGGAACGCGAAGGCGACCACGACCTCGGTCGCGGTCACGCCTCCGAAGAGGAACGACAGCGCTCCGACGGGGGCCAGCACGACGATGTAGAGCGCGATGGTCGTGTAAGCGGCCATGAACTTGCCGCGCGCGACGTCTTGCGGCCGAAGGCCGGTCAGCTGCACCGCTTCCCACGTGCGCCCCTCGCGTTCCGAGGCCACGGCGTTGGCCGCGACGGCCGGTCCCACGACGACCACCACCAGGTACGCGAGCGAGAAGAAGACCTGGAAGAGCGCGCTGCCGATCGACGCGGGCGTCGTGTTGCTCGACGCAGCCAGTCCGCCGATCGAGCACATGAGGAGCGAGAGCGAGATGGACAGCCCGAAGAGGACCCATGGCGTGCGGGCCAGGCGGGCGGACTGGCGCATCTCGCGCAGCCAGATGGCGTTGGGCTCGCGCCCGCGGGGGGCGGCGACTTCGGCCGGAGCCGTTGCAGCGTTCACTGGACCTCTCCCTTCGTCACCTCGAGGAAGATCCGTTCGAGCTCGTTGCGCTCGGGCTCGACTCCGATGACGGGCACGTTTGCGGTCACCATCGCGCGCACCATCGCCGCCACGACGCCGTCGTCCCCCTCGTACTCGACGGTGATGGTGCCGCCGGGGCCCGGCGAGACGCACCGGATCCCCGGAAGCGAGACGAGCGCCGAGTACACGGTTTCGAGGGGCGCCATGGCGCGCACGCGCACGCTGCGCGTCGCCGATGCGGCGGGCGCCGGCGGGGGCGCAGCGGCGTCGCTCGCGCCGCTCGCCGCCACCACGGCCTCCGCCGGCGGCGCCCCGGCCTGGGTCGCCTCGAGCCGGCGCGCGATCTGGGAGATGGGGCCGGAGACGACCAGCTTCCCGCGCTCGAGAATGGCCACCGACGTACAGACGTCGGCGAGCTCCGTGAGGATGTGCGAGCTGAGGAAGATCGTCTTGCCCATCGCCCGGAGCTCGACCAAGAGGTCCCGGATCTCGATGCGGGCGCGCGGGTCCAGATCGCTCGCGGGCTCGTCGAGGATAAGGACCTTCGGATCGTGCAGCAGCGTGCGAGCCAGCTGGAGGCGCTGCTTCATGCCCTTGCTCATCGTCGCCACGAGCTTGTCGTGCAGCTTGGTGAGGTCGGTCAGCTCCATCACGGCGTCGACCACCGCGTAGGTCGTCCCTGCCGTCGGCACCTTGTAGGCGTCCGCAAAGAACTCGAGGTACTCGCGCACGGTGAGGCGCTCGTAGACGCCCGCGTGGTCGGGCATGTACCCGATGACCTTGCGGACCTCTTGCGGGTCGATGGTCACGTCCCAGCCGTCGATCTCGACCTTGCCCGCCATGGGCTCGAGCAGCGTGGCCATGACGCGGATGGTTGTCGTCTTGCCCGCGCCGTTCGGCCCGATGAAGCCGAAGATCTCGCCCTCGCCCACGTCGAAGCTCACGTCACGCAGGACGTCGAGCTTGCCGAAGCGGTGCCACAGGTGCCGCACGCGGATCGCGGGTCGCGGCGTCGCCGGGGTGGGCTCGTTCACGGTGCCCCTCCTTCCCCGACGACGCGGAACATGAGCCGGTCGCTCTCCACGCGCAGCCCGGCATCCGCGTGGGCACCTTCACCGCCGACGATCTCGCCGATGACCACCGGGACGTCGTCGGGCCAGAAGTCCACCGAGGTGCCGGCGGCTGCCGTGAGCGCGGTCCAGGCGGAGGTCACGTCCTCGGCCGGCGCGCCCCCGAGGACGGCCTGGAACTTCGAAGGGTCGAGCGGGTGGACGGCGCGCGTCCCGGCGGTGATCGTCGAGCGCGCCCCCGGAACGAACAGGGTGCGTCCGGCCGTGGAGACCAGCGAGGCTCCGTCGTCGAGCGAGGCGAACCAGCTCGCATCGGTCTGCGGAGCCCAGACCACCAGGTCCTCGAGCTTCCGACCCGTGTGGTTGGTCACGACCACGCTGCCGTCCGCCTTGGATCGCACCGAGAGTCCGGCGCCCACGTCGGCGAAGCCGTCCTCGCTGACGACGATCGTCTGCCAGGGCAGGCTCGTGAGGTCTTCGAGCGAAGCGCCGTCCTTGTCCAGACGCAGCACCGGCTCGCGCTGATCCCGCGAATCGCTGGTGAGCATCGCGAGCACGCTGGTGGCATCGGAGCTCCGCACTCGCATCGCCCGTGTCTGGCTCGCGAAGAGGCCGCGGAAGCGGTGCGCCGTCCCCCGCGACATCCCCGCTCCGGCCTCCACGAGCGTCAGGTGCCGTGCGCGTCCGCTCCACCCCTTTCCCGCGAGGCCCACCAGCACCACGGCGCCGAAGCAAGCGGCGCTGACGACGGGAGCCCACAGGAACGGGTCGAGCGGTCGGGAGCGCGAGCGCGCGCGCAGGAAGGTGAGCGGCCCCGCGACCACCGAGTAGATGACCAGCAGCAGCGCGGCGATGCCGAGCGCGGGGCGGAAGTTCTGGTTGGGGTCCAGCGCCTTCTGCACCTCGAAGGTGCTGTACGAACGATCGTCGCCCGCGCCCTGCGGGAAGGCGACCAGGGCGCGCCGGTCCCACGCGTCGGCGATCATGTCGAGCATGCGCCCGTGCATCCAGCCGTCCTCGAGGGCAGGGGAGGAGGTTGGATCGAAGCCCAGCACGTGAACCTGGCCCATCCCGTAGGCCGCCGTCGCTCCGAACGCGCTCGGACGGAGGTTGCCGCCCGCGTAGCCGACGACCTTCGGTCGCAGGGCGGCCGATGGACCGAGGCCGGCCGCAGGACCCAGGGGCGTCGTCCGCACGGGGACGAAGAAGCCGATGGGCGTGGCGCCTCCATCGTCCTCCGGCTCGGGCGTGGGTGCCCACGACGGAGGGCTCGAGGGTCCCCCGAGCGTCGGCGGCGGGGCGACCCGCGTGGCCTTCGGCAGCGTCATCATCAGCGGCGGGGGGGCCGTCGTCGTGATGGGTCCCCCCGCGAGCGTCGTGAGCAGTCCCGCGCGCAGGTCCTCCGGGCGGGTCGGGAAGACGGCGACGGTACCTCCGGACAGAACCCAGCCGACGAGCGCCGTCAGCTGCGCCCCCTGCAGGTGGGCGAGCCGATCGGAGGGCAGCACGACCACCGTCGCCGCCGCGTACGCCGCTGCGCGCTCGGGAAGCACCGGGTCTCCCGTCGTCGAGTCGACCGCGGGGACGCCGACTCCCAGCGGCGTGGATGCGCCCGACGCATAGCCGCCGCGAGCGGGTGACCACGCGGGCGCCATGGGCCAGCCGCGCAGGACGACCGCCAGCCGCGACGGTTGATCGACGTCGACGAGCATCGGAGACGATGTGGTCGGGAACGTGAGCGACGTCTCGGACAGCAGGGCGCCGTCGTCGGCGTTTGCCGTGACGTCGAGGGGGCCGAGCAGGCGGCCGGCAGCGACCGGGACGTGGACGATGACCGACGTGTGCGCCGGGACGTTGAAGGGCGCTCGCGCCTGGAAGCGTCCGTCGTGCGACGAGCCGAAGGGGCCCGGGTGCGAGGTCGACACCTGGAGAGTCCCCTTGACGGCCGTGGCGCCCGCATTGTCCACCCGCGTGACGACTTCCACCCATCCATCCCCGGTCGAGGCGTCGACCCCGAACACGGGGCTCGCCTCCACGGACACGTGGCGCGAGGCCGCGGGGCTGGCCGAGGCACTCGCGGACGGCGTCGCTGCCCGGAGATCGCTCGCCGTCGTTGCAGCGAGGACCAGCGCGGCAGCGCTCGCCCATCCGCGCGTCACGGTCATGGGCGGCGGGCCTCGGCGCGCGCGCGTTCGGCCTCGACCGCGGCGGGCCTCGTGGGGACCACCGCCAGCAGCGCGTCGACGACGGCGTCGGTGGTGATTCCCTCGGCCTCGCCGTCGAACGACCGGATCAGGCGGTGACGCAGGGCGGGTTTGGCGACCTTGCGCACGTCGTCGAAGGACGCGTTGGCGCGCCCGTCGCAGAGCGCCACGGCCTTCGCCGCCAGGACGAGCGACTGCCCGCCGCGGACGCCGCCGCCGTAGCGCAGCGAGCGCTTCACGACGTCGGGAGCGTCGGCGGTCGAAGGATCACTGGCGCGCACCAGGCGCGCCGCATACCGCACGACTGGCTCCGCGACCGCCACGTCGCGGCACATCTCGCGAAGCGCCAGGACGCCGTCGCGATCGAGCACGCGCGAAGGCGGCGCCTGCACCCGACCGGTGGTGCGCCCGAGCACCTCGCACAGCTCGTCCTCCGAGGGGTTGGGCACGACGACCTTGAGCAGGAACCGGTCGAGCTGCGCTTCGGGCAGCGGGTAGGTGCCCTCCATCTCGATGGGGTTCTCGGTGGCCAGCACGAAGAAGGGCTCCTCGAGGGCGTGGCGCTGGCCGGCGATGGTGACCGCGTGCTCGGCCATGGCCTCGAGCAGCGCGCTCTGCGTCTTGGGCGTGGCGCGGTTGATCTCGTCCGCCAGGACGACCTGGCCGAAGATGGGACCACGCTGCAGCTGGAACATCGACCCTGCCGCCCGCTGACCGGCATCCATCACGAGCACGTTCGTGCCCACGACGTCGCTCGGCATCAGGTCGGGCGTGAACTGGATGCGGGAGAACCGCAGGTCCAGACACTGCGCGAGCGTGCGCACGAGCAGCGTCTTTCCGAGCCCGGGGGCCCCCTCGAGCAGCACGTGCCCTCCCGCCGCCATCGTCCACATCACCTGATCGACCACGTCGGCCTGGCCGACGATCACTCCGGCAATGGCCGCGCGAAGGCGCTCGACCGCCGCCTTGGCCTGCGCGATACGCGCCTCGAAGTCGCTCGTCATCGTCTCCTCGCTGTCCGTCGTGCCATGGGTAGCGCCCGATCGCCCTCGCTCACGGCTGGAAGTACTGCCGGACCTGCTCGCGGTATTCCTCCGGCACGTCGCTGTGGTCCACGCCGTCGATCTCGCCGGGGCCCGCGGCTCCGAGTGCTCCGGTCCCGCGGACGTTCGCCGTGCCGTCGGCCTTGCCCGGCGTCCAGCCCGTGGTGGAGCCCGGCATCCCCGGCGCGCGGCTCATGGGACCGTGTGCACGGCTGCGCAGGGTGCCGGTGTCGACCTCGCCCGTGTGGCCGTTGTGTGGGCCGGTGCCCGTGTCGTGGTGATGGCCCTCGGTGCCCGGCCCGTCGCCGTTCGCATCGCTCGATGCGCCGTTGCCGGGCTTCGGGACCGGGATCCCGGCGCTCTTGCCCTGTCCGTCGCCCGGACCTCCCTGGCCGTTGATCTGGCCCTCGGCGCCGTCGGCTCCCTCCTCGGCGCCGTCGAGCTGCTGCTGTCCCTTCGATTCGGGCGACTGGTCGTCCTGGTCGGCGAGCTGCTGCAGCTCGTCCTCGAGCTTCTTCTGGCCCTCGGGCGTGGAGAGATCGTCGGCCAGGTCCTCGAGGTCCTGGGGATCGCTCTGCGGGCCGTTCTTGCCCTGCTTGCCGGCTTGCTCGCGCAGCTTCTCGGCGAGCTTCTTGCGCTGCTCCGGCGTGAGCTTCTCCAGGGCCTTGCCCATGGCGTCGGCCAGCTTGCGCGAGGCCTCGTCGCTGCCCTTGCGATCGAGCGCGGACGACTCGGTCTGCTGCTCGGGGCTCGCCGTGCCTGTCCCCTCCATCGCCTTCTCGAGGTCGCGCAGCGCCTCGGCGCGCTTCTCGCGCTGCTCGAGCGCCTGCCTCTGCTCCTCGAGCGCCTTCGCGACATCCGGCGCTCCCGCGGCCCGCGCCGCCGCCGCCGCGTCTTCGAGCGCGTGCTTGGCCGATTCGCGATCCTGCTTCTCACGGGCGTTGGCTATGCGCTCCATCTCCCGGTCCATCTTCTCCAGGTCATGATCTCCGAGAGCGCGCGCCGCCTCCTTCGTCGCGTCCTGCTGCTGCAGCTTCGAGATGGCGGCCTCGAGACCGGCGCGCCGCTCGCCGTCGCCGAGCGTGAGCTTCTCGGCCGCGATGTCGTCGCGCAGCTTGGCGATGCGATCGAGGGCCTCGCGCTTCTCGAGGCCCTTGTCCAGATCGACCCGCAGCTTGTCGGCTTCCTTGGCCAGCTCGTCGAGGCGCTGCCTCTGCGCGTCGTCGCGTGCGTGCGCTTTGCCGAGCTCCGCGACCTTCTTCAGGCCCTCGACCTGCGTGATCTGGACGCGCGCCTCGCCCGGCTCGGGCGCCGTGGTGGGGACGACGGGCAACGGCGAACGGGCCACGAGGATCAGCGCGACCACCGCGATCGGCGCCAGCGCGTGCAGGGGTCGGAGCACCACGGGGCGCGCACGCCGCACGCTGCTCTCGGGAGCCTGCGCGAGGGCGGTGGCGGCGGTCGAGACCACGACGGCGCGCGCGGCGTCGTCGTCCTCGGCGCCGTTGCGCAGCTCGACGGCCGTGGCGATGGCCTCCTGCGTCCCGAGGCGATCGTCCAGCCAGAGCGCGACGTCGACGTCGCTCCATCGCCTGCGGCGCGCCACGACGATGCCGATCCCGGCTCCTGCGACCCCCAGCACCCCGCACAGCGGGCGCAGCTTGCCGTGGCGCGTCTGCCAGGCGAGCAACGCCACCGCGACCGACAGCGCCAGGCCGACGGCCACTCCGCTGAGCACCCGCCGCGCCAGCAGCCGTCCCCGGACACGCCGGGCCCAGCTCTCGAACAGGGGATGAAAGCGAGCCTCCTCGCGCGAGTCCGTCAAAGTGCTCCACTCATCCTACGCTCGTGAACCCCAAACGTTTTCCCGGGAGGGCAGCGTATCGCCCGGCTCGGTCGTCGCCGACCTGGATCGGACGACCCCCACCTGGAGGACAACGAGCAGCGTCCCCGGTTCCGTCCCGCACATTGCCGCCGATGAGGGACAATGGACAAGAGCTGGCTATCATTGAACTTCCCGGATGACCGCTGGAAACGACCTTCGTGGCTCGGGACGTGCAGTGTGACGCCGATGGGAGCGAATCCGCTCCCGGATCCGGAGGAGAGCCCGTGCTGCCGTCATCCAAGCGTCCGCCGCGAAACACGGAAGAGGTCATCCGCACGGGTGACTACGAGGTCATTCACGCGGCCCCCGGCTCGAAGGCGAAGCCCCGCGTCACCGAGCGGCCGCGCCCCGCACAGGCCTCCGTCAACGACGAGGACCAGACGCTGCTCTTCAGCGGCTCGACCCGTTCGATCCTGCCTCCGCGTCCCGGCACTCCCGTACCGACGCCGTCGATGCGCGCCCCGCGCGCCGCCGACATCAGCCTGCGCGGCCTGGTGCGCGAGGGTCGCGAGAAGCCGGCGGTCCAGGAGAAGACGAACCTCCGCGGCTCGATGCGCCAGCGCCCCGACAGCGAAGACCGCACCATCCTGCGGCCGACGAGCACCGTCCCCCCGGCCGGCAAGCTCGTCTCGTCCCCCCCGAAGCCGGTTTCCTCGCGTCCGCCCGCGATGCTGCCGACCCCCTACCAGCCGATCAAGCCGAGCGTGGCGCCGGTCAGCCTCTCGATCAACGCGCCCGGCGGCAGCGATCACCGCAAGCCGTCGCCCTCCAATCCGAGCGAGGATCCGCCCTCGGCCGTCATCACGGCCCGCACGCGCATCACCGGCCCGCACTCGCGCGCGTCGTGGGCGGCGGGGCTGGTGGCGCTCGGGGCGATCGTCGGCCTCATCGCGGCGGTGGTCGTGCGTGGCGACGCCGACTCCATCATCGACGCGACCGCGAGCTTCGTCGACCCGTCTCACGGCATGCCCGAGCGCGCCAACGGAGCTGCTGCGCAGGCCGCGGTGCTCCCCGCGTTCGTCGACACCTCGAAGTTGGGCACCGGCACCGACAAGAACCCCGCCCCGGGCGCGTGCCTCGACGTGGGCACGTCGACCGTGTCGGCGCCCGTCGTCGTCAACACGCCTGCGCCGGCGTCCAAGACCGCCAGCATCACCGGCTCGGACCCCACGACCGCGTCGCGTCCCGCGCCGCCTCGACCCGCTCCCGTGGCCTACGCGGCTCCGCGTCCACGTCCCGCTTCGCCCGCCCCCGCGCCTGCGCAGCCCGCGTCGACGACGGGCGGCTGGCTCGCGAACGTCACGCCCGCCGGGGCGGGTGCTCCCATCGCGCGTCCGTCGAAGGCGAAGGCGGGGAGCGATTTCGAGGGCGCCGCGGCGGCCGACGCGCTCGCGAAGGCGCAGCTCGAGGCGTCGCTGCGGTAAGCCGACAGAGCGGTGTTCACGGAAGACGCCGCACCTCGGGTCGGCGCCCCCGTCGCCACGCCCAGACGATCGCCCCCACGGTCGCGAAGAAGATCGCCACCCCCGGCCACCACGCCAGCGGCCGGTACCGGAACACGAACGTCTGCTCTGGCGACCGGATCACCGCCGAGACCTGATCGGCCAGCTCCTCGGTCTTCGCCCCGCGGGCGCTCCACCCCGGATCCCAGTTCTGGTTGAGCACGACGTGCTCGCCCGGCGTGGCGCCGTGGACGGCGACGGTCATCTCGTTCGGCGTGAACTTCACGAGCTCCGCGGTCCCCGTGCCCTCGGCCACGTAGGCTTCACCCCGGTATTCCTTGTCCGCCACGCCGTGCGCGCCGAGCCCCGGGATGTGGCCCTGGTGGTCGCGGAAGTAGTTGTGGAAGGCGGGGTAGGTCCCGCAGTCGGTCGTCCCGACGTTCCCGAGCACGGCCGTCAGCGTCGGCGCGACCCACTCGGACTGGTACGCGAGGGCAGGCGGGATGTGCACCTCGGTGTGGAAGGGGGCCGTCGACGCGGGCACGTTCGGCATCGGCGTCGTGAACATGTGCACGATGGGCTGGCGAGCGACGTGAGCGATGTCGTTCGCGACCCACGCCACGGCCGCGAGCGCGACGATCTCCAGCCATGGCCGCGCCCAGGCCGATCGCCTGAGCACACGTTCGACGACCGCGACGGTGACCACGAGCAGCAGCAGCAGCGCGGGGTACATCCACCGCGAAGGCACGTGCTGCGACTTGAACACCGGCATGTGGTGAAGCAGCGGCCACGGCGCGTACTTGTGGAAGGCGCCCAGCCCGAGAGAGAAGGTCAGCAGAGCCGTCCATCGCACGGCCGACTCGCGCGGGCCCCGGGCGAGGACGACCCCCGCGAGCACGGCGACTACGATGGGCCAGCCCACGTACATCCCCCACTCGTGCCAGCCCCACTGGCTCACGCCGCCATGGCCGCTCGTGACGTCCTGCTCGCGTGACGTCAGCACGTCGACCAGCCCGCTCAGGTCGATGGTCTCGAGCGAGTCGACCAGACGCGGGTGCTTGAACATGACCTCGAGCACGGGCGCGAGCCGCGGCGCGGCGAGCCCCAGCCCCAGCAGGCCGCCCGCGAGGCCCGCCACGATCGGCCGCGCCGAGCGCATGAGCACCGCGAGCATCACGCCGTAGAGCGCGACCACGAAGATGGTCTGGGGCAGCGGGTAGATGCCGCCCGAGTAGACCATCATCGCGACGGAGACCCCCATGAGCACGAAGTCGCGCAGGCGCGGCGAGCCGCGCGTCGGATCCGTTCCCACGGCGCGGTCGAAGAAGTAGAGCGCCCAGGGCGTGAACGCGTACGACAGGTGCCACGTGTGGCCCTGCGTGATCTGCAGCGCCCACCGGGTGTTGACCGCAAAGACCACCACGACGAGCGCCTTCAGGGCCGGGCTGCGGGTGAAGCGCCCCGCGAGCAGCCACGCCCCGGCCGCCGACAGCAGCGCCATGCCCCAGATCTCCGCGCGCATCGCGTGGGGCAGCGTCATCGTCAGGTAGAACGGCAGCCAGGGCGACACGACGGTGCTGCCGCTCTCGAAGCCGCCCCAGTTCGGGTGTCCGCCGCACGCGTAGGGCTGCCAGAACGGAAACTGGTGGAACTCGAGGATGGTCTTGGTCACCAGCGTGCGGTGCGTCTCCATCTGATCCCAGTCGTGCTGGCCGATGGTGTTGCGCACGAGCCAGGTGGGCCACAGGACGTACGCGACCGTCGCCAGGCCGAGGGCGCAGGCCGGCAGCCGGGCGATCGCCAGCACCCAGCCGAGCGCCGAAGCGGGCAGGCGGGCTCTCAGCGCTGAGAGGCTGGCTAGCCGTCGCACCGGCATCGTGCAGCGCGGGAGAATGCGACGCCGCTTTCGCGATGGCAAGTCCATGCTAGCGTCCGCCGCCCATGCCCAGGGCGGGATCCACGACATTGTCCGAGCGCGTGGCGCTCGTGGTCGTGATCGCCGCCAGCAGCTGGTTCGCGTTCACGGCGTTCTGGGGGCTGTTCGGCATCCTGGGCGGCGGTCACCTGGGCGCGGGCAGCGTGGGAAACGTGATGGCGGCCGAGCAGATCGTCCGCTGGCACATCTGGTACCCGGGGTGGGACTGGTACCTGACGCACGCGCCCACGAAGGACAACTACATCTGCCATCACCCCTTCGGGCAGTACTACGTACCGGCGCTGTTCATCTGGATCTTCGGCCACCACGACTTCGTGGCGCGCCTGCCCGCGTCGCTGATGTGCGCGGCCGTGCCGCCGCTGCTCTACGGCATCGCGAAGGAGAAGTGGGGCGCCACCTCGGGAGCGGTCGCGGCGGCGGCGTACGTCGTGGTCCCGGTGGCGCTCGGGTTCTCGAACTTCACCAACCTCGAGAACTTCTGCATCTTCGGCTCGGCGCTCTTCTTCTGGGGTCACTCGCGTCACACGGCGACCGGCAAGACCCGCTACCTCGTCGCGAGCCTCGTCGGACTCCTCTTCGCCTGCGCGGGCGACTGGGCGGGCTACCTGCTCGTGGCGCCCACCATCACCTGGACCTTCCTCCGCGCGTTCGTGATCCCCGCGCGCCTCACTCCGCGCTTCCACTTCGCGCCGTACGCCAAGTGGTGGGGCCTTTCGGTCGGCATCGTCGCGGGCACGCTGCTCTTCTGGCTCGTGCTCTTCGCGAAGGCCGATCAGATCTCTCAGTGGGTGCTCTCGGCCGCGGGACGCGCCGGCTCGGAGGGCACCAAGCTCAAGGACGTGCTCGAGAGCCGGCAGTACTGGATCGACTTCTCGTTCACACCCCTGGCCATCAAGCTCGGGAAAATCGCCGCGCCGGTGTGCCTGCTGCGCCTGCTGTGGACGCGCAACGACGAGGAGAGCTACTCGCTCAGCCTGCTCTTCGGCGCGACGGTCCAGTACGTCGTGTTCAAGCAGGGCGCCGACATCCACATCTTCTGGTCGATCTACTTCGCGCCCTACTACGCGCTGGCGCTCGCGCAGCTCGTCCACACCATCGGCTCGGTCTCCGGATTCGTCGTCGGCCGCGTCGTCGACCGCTTCGCGCCCGGCCGACGCGGTGCTCGCCCCGCGACCGTGGCGTGGGTGACTCTGGCCCTGGGTCTTCTGCCGCCGCTCATCATGGCGCGCGACGGGATCGCGTCGCTCTGGGTGTGGCGGCGCACCGGAGGGCGGTACGACGACAGCGGGGCGCTCATCCGCAGCAGCATCGACCTGCTCGAGGTCGTCGAGCAGGTCGTGATGCCGAAGACGCCGCGCGGCTCGTGGATCGACAACAACCCCTCCTCCGCCTGGGGCTGGGAGCACCAGTGGAAGTGGCAGGGGCCGTCCCAGGAGGCCGGCCTTCCGCAGGCGGGCAACCGCTCGGCGCACCCGTTCTGGATCGGACGCGGCAGCGGGATGATGGCCGACGTGCAGAAGAAGGTCGTCGCCGCAGGGCACGTGCGGATCTACGGCGACACCTGGCTCGTCGATCAGCACGAGCCGGTGGGGCCCGTCGACGCGTACGAGCTCGAGGAGCGAGAGCCCAACCTCTGGGAGTGGTTGCTGCTCGACGGCACCGAGCCGCGCCGCCGCGCGGGCTCGCAGCCCGATCCCTGGCTGACGTGGGAGGCCCGCACGCACCTCGGGCAGGACGCGTTCGTGCCGACGGCCATTCCCGTGACGCTCGACCAGATGCGCATCGCGCACAACGTCGCCGTCTCCCAGGGTGACACGGCGGCGGCGGAGAAGTGGCGCGAGCAGATCGATGCGCGGATCGATCGCACCGTGGCCGTCAAGTTCGACACCTTCGTGCGCCTCATCGGCGTGCGGCTGGTGGGCGGCGTCCAGCCCCGGGTCGAGAGCTGGTTCGAGGTCACGGACGAGCCCCCGGGCGACGTGCAGTTCGACGTCGCCTCCAGCATCGTGGCCAAGGCCAGGTACAGCCTCATTCCCGTCGACAAGACCGACCGCGCGATGTCGTTTCCGCCGTCCTTGCCCACCAAGCTCTGGAAGGTCGGCTACATCTACAGCCTGGTGACGGTGCTCAACCATCGCATCGGGCGGGAGCGCTACGCCGGGCACTGGTCGTCGCGCGACGGCTCGTCGGCGCCCAGGCGCACCGACCGCAAGAGCGAGACCGTGCTCGTGGTGCTCGAGTGACGGTCGCGCGCGCCTACTGCTTCTTGCCGAAGACCTCGACCTCGGACAGGGCCAGGTAGCTCCTGCGGGCGACGCGCACGCGCACGTAGCGGCCCGGGCGGCCGCCGGCGTCGACGATCCACGGCGGGCTGGTGCCGAAGTGCGTCTCGCGGCGCGCGATCTCCGTGAACGACTTGTCGTCGAGCGACACCTCGACCACCAGCGGCAGGCAGTCGTCGAACCAGCCGTCCACGCGGTTGTAGACCTTGATGGTCGACAGCCAGTATGGCGCCTCGAGGTCGATGACGACGTTGGGGTTGTCCTCGGTGTTGGTGTGCAGGCCCACGCTCGTGCCGGTGTCCCCGTCGACGATGGTCTGTCCCTCCGGCGCCGGGCCCTTGGTGCTGCTGGGGTGCACGGGCTTGCCGAGCGCGATGTCGCGCGGCAGGAGCTTGGCGCGCGCGAGAGCCAGCAGCGCCCAGGCCAGCACCACGCCCACCGCGGCCCACCGGCCCCAGCGCGTGGCGCGGACGTGATCGAGCGAGCGCGACTCGACCTTGCGGCGCAGCATCGTGGCGGCCCGGTCGAGCGCCCAGCGGGCGCGCTCGACGTCCTCGGGGCTCAGCTTGTCGAAGTAAAGGGGATCGCGCGAGGCCAGGGCGAACCGCACGCGCGCGTAATCCGATGGGTCGGCGCGGGGACGAGCGGGATCGGGCGGAAGGTCGGGCAACGGAAGCTCGCGGGTGGCCAGCGCGTCGTCGTCGGCCTCGGGGTCGCGGGCGGTCTCGATGGCCCGCTGCGTCTGCACGATCGCGTCGCGCAGGAGGATGCACGCTGCGACCGGGTGGAACGCCCGGCGGCCGGCGCCGAGCCGCGCCTGGGCTGCGCGCGCGAGCTCGTCGATGCGTTCCCGCTGCGCCGGGGTGTACGCCCGGACCACCCGCTCGGCTCTGCGCTGGGTGAAAAACTCGCGGGCAGACGCGAAGGAGGCTGTGACGGCTGCGACGGAAGGCATGTTTCTCCGCAGATCCTCGCGCGTTCCCCCGTGCTCTTAGCACGCTACAATCGGATCGGTTTGAGCGACGACATCGACCAGCAAGCCTACGAGCGCGTGGGCACCGTCCTGAGCGAGAAGTGGACGCTCGAGCGGCTGCTCGGCATCGGAGGCATGGCCGCCGTGTACGAGGGACGCCACCGCAACGGCGCGCGCGCTGCCATCAAGGTGCTGCACCCGGGGCTGTCGCGCCACGCCGAGGTGCGCGAGCGCTTCCTGCGCGAGGGCTACGCGGCCAACAGGGTCGAGCACCCGGGCGCGGTGAAGGTGCTGGACGACGACACCATCACCTCGGGCCCCGACGCGGGCACCGCGTACATCGTCATGGAGCTGCTCGAGGGCGAGTCGGTGCAGGACCGGCTCGAGCGCGGGCCGCCGCTGACCGAGCGCGAGTTTCTCGCCATCGCGGCCGAGGTGCTCGACGTCCTCGACGCCGCGCACTCGAAGAACGTGGTGCACCGGGATCTCAAGCCGGAGAACCTGTTCTTGCTCGGTCCCGCCAGCGCGCGCGACAGCCAGGTCGCCACCGATGGCACCGACAGGCCGCGCGTGAAGGTGCTCGACTTCGGCCTGGCGCGGCTGCTCGACGGGGCGACCATCACGTCGCACGGCCTGGCGCTCGGTACGCCGTCGTTCATGTCGCCCGAGCAAGCTGCGGGTCGCATCGACGAGATCGACGGGCGCACCGATCTGTTCGCGCTCGGCGCCACGGGCTTCCGCGTGCGCACCGGCCGCCGCATCCAGGAGGGCGCCAACCCGGTCGAGCTCGTGACCAAGATGGCGAACTTCGCCGCGCCGCGCCTCCAGACGCTCGCGCCCGAGGTCAGCGAGCCCTACGCCCGCGTCATCGACCGCGCGCTCGAGTTCAAGCGCGAGGACCGCTACCCCGACGCGGCCGCGATGCGGGAGGACGTGAAGCGGGCGCTCGCGGAGCTGGACGGAAACGCGCGCACGCTGTTCGCCGTGGAGGCTCCCGTCTCCGCGGTCCCGGTGTCGGTCCGACCGCCGATGGCTTCGGCGTCGCACGGGTCGGAGCTCGCGGACAGCCTCGCCCCCGCGCGCGAATCGACGATCGAGCTGAGCGGGAGCGAGCTCGATGCCGTGCCCGACGAGGCGGCCGAGCCGCCCATGCCGGTCGTCACGGTGCCGCCACGTCGCAAGCGTTCGATGCTGCCGTGGATTGCGCTCGCGACGTTCGGGGCGATCGGGGGAAAGATCGCGTGGGATGCGCGGGAGACCGGGGCGGCGACGGCCTCTGCGGCGGCGCCAGCGCTCGCGTC